>JGI12053J15887_10001810_pt1 | contig 10150 bp, 12 predicted proteins | sample MedBloCAOM1_O3_FD_15887 | JGI IMG/M metagenome (IMG submission 15887) | reverse complement strand
GGCACAGGTGGGCGAGTGTCTTGAAGGTCCCTTCCGGACACTTTGCCGGGCTAGGCGTCGCGGCGGGAACTGGCGCGTTCGACCAGACGGGCTTCGAGCACGGTGGCGGTCCGTTCGCAGGAGCCCCCGCTGATCCTGGCGAGCAGGAGCTTGGCGGCGACCGTGCCGATTTCGTACGCGGGCTGCGCCACGACGGTGAGCGGCGGGTCGATCAGCGTCGTCCAGGGTGCGTCGTCGAAGGCGACGACGCCGACGTCACGTCCGGCGCGAAGCCCACGCGAGGCGAGGGCTTCCAGTACGCCGATCGCCATGGTGCTGTTCGCGACCAGGAGCGCGTCCGGTGGTTCGGCTTCACCGAGTAGTTCCAGGGTGGCGTGCCGCGCTCCGGTGGCGCGGTACTCAGCTCGCCGGACGAGTTCGCCCGCGGCGGTGGCGCCCGTCGCCCCGCGTAGGGCGTCGCGGTAGCCGGCGAGCCGATCATCCGCCGTCCGGACCCCGTCCGGCCCGGTCACGCAGCCTATCCGGCGGTAGCCGTTGGCCAGGAGATGTTCCGTCGCCACGCGTGCGGCGCGCCGGGTATCCACGAGCACCTGGTCGCCGGTGACTCCGACGAGCGGGCGGTCCACCGCGACCACAGGGGTCCCACGTTCACGCAGCACGTCCACGTTGGTCGACTTGCCGATGGGGGAGAGGACCACGCCCGCCACCCGCTCCTGCAGGGCGACGTCGATGTAACGGCGTTCCTTCTCCTCGTTCTCGTCGGAGTTGCAGAGCACCACCGAGTAGCCCGCAGTCTGGGCGATGTCCTCGACCCCGCGGGCAATCGCGGTGAAGAAGGGATTTTCCACGTCGGAGATGATGAGCGCCAGCACGGCGGTCTCCTGGCGGCGCAGGTTCCTGGCCAGTGCGTTCGGGTGGTAGCCCAGTTCCGTGGCGGCGGCCTGCACCCTGGCCGCGAGCGCGGGGTCCACAGTCGACTTTCCGTTGAGTGCGCGCGACACGGTGGCCGTGGATACACCCGCTCTAGCCGCCACGTCACTGATGGTCGCCACGGTTGCCTCCGATCGTAGGCGCTGTTGACACTACTCAACGCGCGGGACACCCGCTAAAAGTAATCGATTACCCCCTGCATGCGCCACCGTGAACTCCGGTATCGGGCGCTGGCTGGGGCAACCCGATCTGGAAGGTGAGAAAGCGCACCCCGGCGCGATGTTGGTCGCGCCCGTTTTCCGTCGGCACCGTAGCAGGAGGAATCTTGGTCCGCGTCGGCATGCTCGGTAATTTCCGGTAGCCGTACGGCGTCCACACCACGGCCGAGCTGGGTGCGGACTCCATTGTGGAGCGTGCTGGCACTGCGGGCTGTCCGGGCCGAACGGGCCGACCCGGCCGGAGCTCACGGCCCGGATACGACTTCCGGTGTAGCGCGTACGCCGGAAGTCGTATCCGGGCAGCGCCAAGATCAGTCGCAAGGTCATCGCGGTCGGCGCCGAACCGGCCTAGTTTCGCCTCCTTGCCAACGGGCGAAATGAGGACCGCATGATCGAAGCACGCGATGTGTCCAAACGGTACGGCGATAAGACCGCCGTCGATGGTGTTACCTTCACGGTCAAACCCGGTGTGGTGACCGGTTTTCTCGGTCCGAACGGAGCGGGCAAGTCCACCACGATCCGGATGATCATGGGCTTGGACGCGCCGACCTCGGGCCAGGTAACGGTCAACGGGCGGTCCTACGCGGACCATGTGGCGCCACTGCGGGAAGTCGGCGCGCTGCTCGAGGCACGGGCAGTGCACACCGGACGGTCGGCGTACAACCACCTGCTGGCATTAGCGCTGACGAGCGGAATCCCGCGGAGCCGGGTTGACGAGGTGGTCGACCTGGTCGGGCTGCAGGATGTCGCACGCAAACGGGTCGGCGGGTTCTCCCTCGGTATGGGCCAGCGGCTCGGAGTCGCGGCGGCGCTGCTCGGCGACCCAGCCACCCTCGTGCTCGACGAGCCCGTCAACGGCCTTGACCCCCAGGGCATTCTGTGGATTCGCAACCTGCTGCGCGGCCTGGCCGCGGAGGGCAGGACGGTGTTCGTCTCCTCGCACCTGATGAGCGAGATGGCCTTGACCGCCGAGCATCTGATCGTCATCGGCCGCGGCAGGCTGATCGCCGACACCTCCGTTCAGGAGTTCATCGACCGTGCTTCGCGCAAAATCGTGCGGGTTCGCACCCAGCAGGCGACCGAACTGCGAGACCTGCTCGCCGGGCCCGGTATCGGTGTGACGAGCGTGGAACGCGGGCTGCTCGAAGTGGCCGGGCTGAGTGGCACCGAGATCGGCCAGGTGGCCTGCCGGAACGCAATCGCGCTNGAGGAGCTGACGCCAATCCAAGCGTCCCTGGAAGAGGCCTTCATGGAACTCACCGACGAGGCCGTCGAGTACCGAACCGACACGGCAGCGCAGGAGAGGGAAGCATCATGAGCACGAACACCCTGGCCGAACCCACTCAGGACCAGCCAGCCCGCGCTGCGGGATTGCCGGACGACCTGAAGGTGACCCAGATTCGCGTTATCCACTCGGAGTGGCTGAAGTTCCGTTCCTTGCGCTCGTCATATATCGCCTTGGCCGCCACGTTTGCCGGGATGATCGTGCTGGGCTGTGTGTTCGCGGCGGAGACCGCTGGTCGGTGGCCGTTCATGAGCGCGGCCCGCCAAGCGCGCTTCAATCCGACCGACATCGCCCTGAGCGGGTACACCTTCGCCCAATTGGTCGTCGGGGTGCTCGGGGCGCTCGTGGTCACCGGCGAGTACAGCACTGGAATGATCCGCGCCAGCCTGTCCGCGGCCCCGAGGAGGCTGCCGGTGCTGTGGGCGAAGTTGGTCGTGTTCGCCGCGGTGACTTTCGTGGTCACCACGCTGAGCTCGTTCGCGGCGTTCTTCGGCGGCCAGGCGTTCCTCAGTTCCCAGCACATCCAGACCACCCTGTCGGCGCCCGGCGTGCTCCGCGCGGTGATTGGCGCCGGACTGTACTTGACCGCGGTCGGCCTGCTCGGGGTGGCACTGGGCTGGATCATCCGGCATACCGCGGGGGCCATCGCGACCTTGTTCGGGCTGCTGCTGGTGCTGCCCGCGCTGGGTGACGCGCTACCGGACAACTTGGCGCCGTACATCAACCCATACCTGCCGAGCAACGCCGGGGAGCAGTTGGTGTCCGTCCATCGCGCGACGGGCATGCTTACCCCGTGGGCCGGTTTCGCGGTGTTCTGCGGCTACGTGGTGGTCGGGATCGTGGTGGCCGTGGTCCTGCTCAAGCGGCGCGACGCCTGAGCAGGAGATGATGTACCGGTGACAGCTGGTACNGCGGTGGAGGAGAACGCGGCTGCCCGCCGGCGTGAACCCGGCCGGGTGGCCTTCGACCGGCGCGCACGTGCCCGTCTGCGAGAGTGGGTGTATCTGCATCCGCTGCTGGCAGACGGGGCGCTCATGCTGCTTGTCGGTGTGCTCACGCTGGGAAGGCACGGAGAGGCCCATCAGGTCCGCAGGTGGGTGCTGGTGCTGGGCGTTCTGCTGGTCGTTCCGCTGATCTGGCGCCGCCGCTACCCGGTCGGGGTATTCGCCGTGGTGTCCGCTGTGGCCGCCGTCCAGTGGCTGTTCTCGCAGGTGCTAACCGCCGATGCCGCCTTACTGTTCGCGTTGTACACCGTCGCGGCGCACGCTGACCGCAGGCGGGCGGTGGTGTCGGCGATCCTGCTGGAAGCCGGCGTGGTCATGGCGGTCATCAGGTGGTCGTCGGCCAGGGAGGCGGTGTCGACGTTCGTGTTGCTGTCCGGAATGGTGACCGCGGCGTTCGTCCTCGGGGTGAACATCCANACCCGGCGTGCGTTGCTGGCGTCGCTGGAGGATCGGGCGCTGCGCGCTGAACGCGAACGCGACCAGCAGTCGCAGATCGCCGCGGCGAAGGAGCGTGCGCTGATCGCGCGGGAGATGCACGACATCGTGGCGCACAATTTGTCGGTGATGATCGCGCTGGCCGACGGTGCCGCGTTCGCCGCCAGCACGAATGCCACAGAGGCCGAGGCGGCCGCCCGGCACGTGTCGGCCACCGGCCGGCAGGCGTTGGACGAGATGCATCGGCTGCTGAGTGTGCTACGTGGCACCGACGAGGCGGCATCGCTGGCCCCGCAACCGGGAATCGGGCAGATCGATGAGCTCGTGACGCAGGTCCGTGCCGCCGGGCTGCCGACCTCGTGGACGGTGAACGGACAGCCGTTCTCGCTCTCGTCGATGGCCGGGCTGGCCGTCTACCGCGTGGTTCAGGAAGCGCTCACCAATGTGCTCAAACACGCTCATGAGCCGCAGGAAGCCAGAGTGACCCTTAGTTATGCCGATCCGATCGTGGACCTGGAGATCGTCGATGACGGCAAGGGCGCGCCCGGTCCTTCTGCCGAGGTAGCGGGGCACGGATTGAGCGGCATGCGTGAGCGCGTCGCGGTGTTCGGCGGCCACGTCGTGGCCGGTGCGCGGCCGGGCGGAGGCTGGAAAGTGCACGCTCGGCTCGACTCCGGCCGTCCGGCTCGGGAGGGCTCGCGGTGACGATCCGGATCCTGCTCGTCGACGACGATCCCTTGCTGCGGCTGGGTTTCCGCTTGGTCCTGGAGTCGCAGCCCGACCTGAGCGTGGTCGGTGAGGCCGCGGACGGCGCNGCCGCTGTACGCCGGACCGCGGAGCTCGATCCCGACGTGGTCGTCATGGACGTGCGGATGCCCGGCATGGATGGGATCGAGGCCACTAGGGAGATCGTGCGGGAGCATGGCCGCTCCCGCGTGCTGATTTTGACCACGTTCGACATCGATGAGTACGCCTTTCCCGGTCTGCGGGCGGGGGCCAGCGGATTCCTCCTGAAGAACGTTCCGCCGGATGATCTGCTCTCCGCGATCCGCGCCGTGGCCAGTGGAGACGCGGTGGTCGCGCCGAGTGTCACCCGCCGCCTGCTCGACGCGATGGCGGACCGACTGCCGGATGCCGGNGGTTCGCCGGCTTCCGGCGCGGACGGCAGGCTCGGCAAATTGACCGAACGGGAGCTCGAAGTGCTGATGAAGGTGGCAAACGGCCTCTCCAACGCGGAGATCGCGGAGGAGCTCACGTTGTCCGAGGGCACTGTGAAGACCCACGTCGGCCGGATCCTTANCAAGCTCGGTCTTCGCGATCGCGTGCAGGCTGTGGTGCTGGCTTACCAGATCGGGCTGGTCCGGCCGCGGTGACCGGCGTCTTGCGGAAGAACTCGCCGGGCGTGGTGCCGGTCAGTTCGCGGCAGTCCCGGCTGAGGTGCGCCTGGTCGGCGTATCCGGCTTCGGCCGCGAGCGAAGCCAGCGTGCCGGCGCTGCTCGCACGCGTGATCGCGCGTTGCAGCCGCGCCACCCGCAGGTAGGTGGCCGGGCCGTAGCCGACGGCGACGGTGAACCGGCGACGCACCTGTCGCTCGCTCACCGCGAGGTCGCGGATCGCCGAGGACACCCTCGGGACGCCGACCTCCAACCGCGCGAGCAGTTCAGCCACTGCGGGGTCGGACAACTCGCGGAGGTTCTCCCCGACGACTTCGGTGAGCTTGGCCGGATCTGTGAGCAGCCGCTCGGCCGCGACCACGCCGTGGCGGCCCCACAGATCCGGCAGTTCCACCCGCTGGTCGCACAGTTCGTCTGCGGCGATGCCGAGCACGCGGGGCGCGTGTCCCGGCCGGAACCTGATGCCGTATAGCGCGGACATGGCCGGGCTGGACTCCCAGGCATGGGTGTCCGGCCCGGCGACGAAGACCTTGCCGTCGCCGACTATCAGGTCCAGGCATCCGTCCGGAACGATCCGCTTCGGGCCGTCGTCCGACCACCAGAGGCAGGACACGGCACCAGACAGCCGCTCAGGCGCCGGGGCTTCGTGATACACGCACCCATCATGCCCGCAGCGATCGTCGCAGGCCGCTCCGCGATTTGGTGCGGGGCAGTTGTTCACAGCCGAACGAGTGAATGTTGAAGATTCTATTGGTTGCGGTTAACGCGGAGTCACGTTCTAACGAGTAACAGACAACGTGCTTGCTAGAAGTGCGCTCGATCGAGAGTAGACCTCGTGATGGGTGTTCCTGGCGCAACATCTCAGGTGAAGGCGTCGGAGCAGGCCGGCTCCGGGTCGCTGAAGCTGATTGGCAGCGCGATCCTGGCAATGGGTGCCGTCGCGCTCGCGATGACACTGGCGGTCCAGCTGATGCCGAAGAACGGCAGGGGCGACGCGTCGGCCAGGGCTGCCGGCCAGACGTCCGGCATGGAGCCGCTGGCCGCCGCGGCCAGGGCCGTCACGCACGCGGTGATCTACGAACTGCTGGGTGACCACGGCGTTCGCAACGTCACCTATGTCGCGCAGGGCGCCGCGATCGTCCAGGAGCGGGATGCGGCCACACCGTGGTCGAAGTCGTTCCAGCGGGCGGGCGTCGAGGGCGGTACCGAGTTCTACAGCGTGGCCGCTCAGAACTCGGGTTCGGGCACGCTGCGGTGCCGGATCATTGTCGACGGCCACGTGGTGAGCGAGAACTCCGAGTCCGGTGACCGGGCGATAGTGACCTGCGCCCGGTAAGTGGCACTCGTCGACATATGCCGATATTTAGTGTGCGCAACGACCGGCACCTGTCGACATAAGCCGGTGAGCGCCGCCCACCCGGGGATGTCTGGGGCAGGATCGCTCCCGTGACAAGTGCGAAAATCGAATTCGGCCCGGTCCCGATCGCGGTGCTCGCCGTCCTGGCCATGTTCGGCGCGGCGGTCGTGTGGCTGGGCCAGCTCGGCTCCGGCCGGGCGGTGTTGATGCTGATCGGCCTCCTGGCGGCCGAGGTGATTTCGGTGCTGGTGATCGTCCAGTTGGTGGCGGCTGGCCTGGTCAGCCGAGTGGCGCCGCGAGATGTGCGGTGTCGTTGAACCTCCGCACGATCCACGTGTCGCCGGTGACGACGATATGCGAGATCGAGCCGTTGTCGGCGCCCAGCATGGCGAACGCTTGAGACCCGGCGGCGTGCGCGAACACCTGGCCGATCACCCCGCCGTGGGTGAACACCGCGACCCGCTGGTCCGAGTGGGCGGCGGCGATACGCCCGATTGCCCTGGAGATCCGGTCCGCGAAAACGTGGCCGGGTTCGGCGCCGGGGACGACGTCCCAGCGCTGCTCCTCCCACATTCGCTGTGCGATCGGGTGGTTCTCCGTGGTCAGCTTCCGGAACAGGCCGCCTTCCCAGTCGCCGAGGTGGACCTCGCGCAGGTCGGCTTCGACCGCTGGGGTCAACCCGAGCTTGGCGGCCAGCGGCGCCGCGGTCTGCACGGTGCGGCGCAGCGTGGTGACGTAGAGGGCGTCGATGCGCTCGCCGGCGAGCCGCCGGCCGACCCGCTCCGCGTGATCGCGGCCTTCCGGCGCGAGGTCGGGGTCGGCCTGGCCGTCGATGAGCGAGAACGGCTGGCTCGTCCTCGCGGGCGCGGACTCGCCGTGCCGGACGAGGAAGATTTCGGTCGCTCCAGGCGGCGGGGTGAAGCGGTGCTGCCGGTATTCGACCTCTTCTTTTTCGGGAGCTTGGTCAGGAGTAGTCACGGCTTCGGACCTTATCCGAGTAGGTGGTCCGCATAGCACCACCGCCAGTTCTCGCCTGGTTCGATGCTCCGGATGACGGGGTGCCTGGTGTCGTGGAAGTGCCCGGTCGCGTGCCGCCGGGGCGATGAATCGCAACATCCGACGTGCCCGCATTTCAGGCACTTCCGCAGGTGCACCCAGGTCGTGCCCTCGATGAGGCACTCCTCGCAGCCTTCCAAAGACGTGGGCTCGGGTTCCGACCTTGCTTTCGCGCGCCTGAGATGCTCGCAGGAACCCGCCGTCGCCTCCGGGGTGTTCAGCTCACGCGCCACCATGACCTGCTGCTCTTCGAACCGGTCGAGCAGGGATTCTTCGATGTCCAATGCGTCGAGTACCCGTCGCAGGACTACGTCGTCCGCTGTTCCCGAGTCACGGGCCGCCAGCAGCTGCTCACGTTCAGCCTCCAGCATCGCCGTGCGCAGGCGCCGGTGCACGTCACTCGGCGTCTCGGCGAGCTCGCTCTGCCGCCCGAGCTGCTCCCAAGCGGAGTCGGACCGATGCTGGAGCTTGTCGCGCAGCCGCTCGATGACCTCCGGTGGATCCTCGGGACGGGCGACCTCCTCGAGCCGCTTCAGCGCGGCCCGGGTCATGTCGTTGAGGATGGCGGCCTCCTGTAGCGCGTCGACGGCCGGGTCCGGCGCGGGGAGCTTCAGCCGCCTCACCAGCACGGGCAATGTCGTGCCCTGGAAGACCAGCGTGCCGGCCACGACGACGAACGCGGCAAGGACGAGCACCGCCCGCTGCGGGGTGTCCGCCGGAAGGACGAACGCCGCCGCGAGCGTGACCACCCCGCGCATGCCGGCCCACGACATCACCGCCGAGTAGGGCCACGGCCAGGCCTTGATGTTGGCCAGCCGACGCAAGAGGCCGATGCAGATCATCCACACAATCCGGGCGATGATCGTTGCGCCGAGGATCGCCCCACACACCGCGATCAGCGTTCCCACGCTTAGTCCGGTCCGGCCGACTCCGGCCAGGATGCGCCGCACCTGCAGCCCGATCAGCAGGAAGACCATGTTCTCCAACAGGAATTGGATGGTCCGCCAGGTCAGGCGGCTGGCGAGGCGCGACGCGCCGGACAGCATGCTCGGCGCCTTGTGCCCGAGGATCAGACCGGCAAGGACTACCGCGAGCACGCCGGATCCGTGGATGGCCTCGGCCGGCATGTAGGCGATGAAGGGCACGGCCAGGGAGAACGCGGTGTCGGTGACCGGGTCGTTGAGCTTGGTGCGCACGGCGGCCGCCGCCGCGCCGACTGCGATGCCGACGATCGCCCCGCCACCCGCGGCGAGGAGGAAATCGAGGCCGACCTGCCACAGACTGATCGAGCCCGCGACCGCGGCGATGGCGGTACGCAGCGCGACGAGTGCGGTGGCGTCGTTGACCAGGCTCTCGCCCTCAAGCAGGCGGACCAGCGTGCGGGGCATGCCCACACGCCGGGCGACCGCCGTCGCCGCGACCGCGTCCGGCGGCGCCACCACCGCGCCGATCGCGAAACCGGCGGCGAGCGGCAGGCCGGGGATAACCAGCCAGGCGACCAGGCCGACCACAAGCGTGGTGAACGCGACGAGGCCGATGGACAGCAGGGCGATCGTGCCGCGGGTCGCCCTGAAATCGACCAGTGACGTGCGGATCGCCGTCGCGTAGAGCAGCGGCGGGAGCAGGCCGAGCAGGACGACTTCCGGGTCGAGGTTGTATTCGGGGACACCGGGGATGTAGGACGCGACGATCCCGACGACGATCAGGCACAGGGGTGCCGACCAGTCGAGCTTCCTCGCGGCGGCGGTGACCACGAGTACCGCAACCACCAGCGCCACTATCTCTGCCGCAATATGCACGGCTTCATTGTCGCGCGGCCCCGCTCATCCTGGCGGCTCAGCCGCCGATCACTCGTTGTTCGGACAGTTCGGTGTACGTCTCATCGGCTGTGATTCGAACCCGAGCGGACGCTCTAGAGCGAGTGATGCTGGTTAGGAAGGCCTGCCATTGGGCCGGCCGAAGGTCAGTGCGCCGGAGGCGCGGTCCTTCGTGTCGCGGACGTGCACGTCGGCCGGGGCCGACGCTACATCGACGCACCCACCTTGGGTGGCGCTATAGCTGCGCCACCTGGTCCCGGCTGGCTTGTGCCCCGTCATCCTGGTCCTCCTGGTCGGCGTACAGCTCGGTCGCCAGGGCGGTAATCAGCTTTTCGATTCTCATGACCGAGCGCGATGTCCGCCAGCGCCGCCAGGATGCGCTGATAGGCGGCGATCTGGTTCGGCCGTTCCAGGAATACTACGGAGAGCCGCGCTCCACGTAGACGACCGGGGCGAACTCGGCTAACTCCAAGAGCGTGGCACCCCGGGCATGGGTATCTACTGCGAACGGAACTACCTGCAGCTCCAAGTTGGGCCGCACCGACATTCGGAAGTAGACGGTGCAGCTGGTCGGACGTCACCGTCGAGTCGCCGACCGGGAACCGCAGCACAGACTTCCGCTCAGCAGATGGGAAACCCGGGCCGGCCACAGGC
>JGI12053J15887_10001808_pt1 | contig 10155 bp, 10 predicted proteins | sample MedBloCAOM1_O3_FD_15887 | JGI IMG/M metagenome (IMG submission 15887) | reverse complement strand
CGCCATACTGCGCGCCGTAATAGATGCCGGCGAGCATGATCAGCGCGCCGACCGGCGGCAGGCCGAAGGTGATCGGCAGCAGCATCGCGACCGTGGCGATGGTGCCGATGCCCGGCAGCACGCCGACCAGCGTTCCGACCAGCGCCCCGACAAGACACAGCAGGATATTGACCGGGATCGGAATCGAGACACCGCCGCCGAGCCACGCCGGCGACCACGGCACGAATTGGAACACGACATGGAAGCCGAGCGCGAGATTGGAAAAAAGATCGCCCATCGTACTTCCTCACTGAATCAAAAAGCGCGGCCAGAGCTGCATCGGCAGCCCCAATCCGTACGGAAAAAGAAAACTGCAGAATGCAGTCAGAACGATGCCGACGATGAGAGTTTCCTTCCACTTGGTTTCGGCCGTTCCAAGGGCCGCAATCATGAAGGTGAGGAAAGCAGAGACCACGAGACCGAGCGGACGGATCGTGACGGCAAAGGAAAGAATTGACAGGGAAACGAATAGCGGGCCCCGCCAGGCATAGGTCGTGATGTGCTCACCGTCGGTCACAAGACCGACGACCATCACCGCGATGCCAAGGCCAAGCAACAGGACCGCGAACATGCGAGGCGCGGTTCCGGCTCCAAACGAAAATCCATGCATGCCCTGCAAATCGCTCGATGCCCACAAGGCGAACAGCGCGATGGCAATCAGCGCCAAGCCGCCGACAAAATCCTGCGGACCACGAATCCATTTCGGCATGATGTATTTGACCGGCCCATGGCTCGGCGTTTCACTCATCGATCTCTCCCCGATAACAAGGCTTTTCGCCCATTCTGTCTGGATAGCGGCTGGTGCTGTCCCCGAACGCCTTGCCTAGCGATTTTCATCAGATAATGCCAGCAAAACCCAAACAGCCCCCGGCCAGCAACATCCAGAGCGGATTAAGACGTGTGACAAAGGCGAGCACCGCTGAGGTTGCGGTGATCAGGGCGGCGGCCCAGGTCCGATCCGAGGTCAGCGCCAAAATCAGGCCACTGGCGCCCATCAATCCAATCGAAAGCGGAACCAGTGCCGCCTGAATAATGGCAGGCCAACGCGAATGGCTCGATCGCGCCAACAGGCGGCTCACATAATAGGCAAGGACGGCGGTCGGACCGCACATCGCAAGGGTTGCAACCAGCGCGCCCGCAACGCCCGCGACGGAATAACCGATCAGGGTGACGATCAGCACGTTCGGGCCCGGCGACAATTGCGAGATCGCAAAAATATCGGCGAATTGCTTGTCGGTCATCCAGTGCTGCACATCGACCGCCACCCGATGCATTTCCGGCACGGCCGAATTGGCGCCGCCCACCGCGAACAGCGACATCAACCCAAACGTCCATGCCAGCGTCCAGATCGGGTTGGCGTCCGAATTCATGGCCTAAGCCCGCCGACGCATGGCGAAGGTGATGGCGACGCTGAGCGGAATCCCCACCAGCAAGACCGCCGGCAACGGCAGCCGTAGCAGCCCGACCGCGATGAACACCGCCGCCAGCACGACCACGCCGACTAGGTCGCGCCTTTTCAACAGCGGCATCATCATCCGGAAAACCACCGCAAGCAGCAGCCCGACCGCCGCGCACGACACCCCGGCCAGAATGCGCCGCAACGCGTCGATTTCGCCGTAGCGCGCATATAACGCCGCCAGGATGGTGACGATCACCACGGGGGGCCCGACCAGGCCGGCAAAGGCCGCGATGCCACCGGGAATCCCGCGAAAGCGCGATCCGAACACCACGCTGAGGTTGACGATGTTGGGGCCGGGCAGAAAATGGCACAGCGCGAAGGTTTCGTTGAACTCGTCCGCGGTCATCCATTTGTGCTGATCGACGATGCCGCGCCGCGCCCAGACCAGCACGCCGCCGAAGCCGGCGAGCGACATTTTGGCGAAGGCGACAAACAGCTCGATCAGCCCGGGCGGGCTCGGCGAGGTTGATGCGGGGGTATCCGGCGCCGGAATGGCAGCCGGCGGCGAATCCGGGGACATGGTCGAGATTTAGAACGGCGGCGCCGCGAGGCCAACCGATAATGCGCGTATTCCCGCCCTCCGGGCTGCGGGTTCCACGCCCCAACGCCCAGCCCGGGCCCTGTTTTTCTCAACATTTGCTGCCTATATTGGGGGTGCCGGTTCGCCGGCTATGGAAATAAAGTGCCGTCGCAATAAACCATTCGGACCCGGGGGCAGCACCCGGCGCCTCCACCCAAGCCCGCTGCCGGCAGCGCGGGTTTCGGCGGGGGCGAAACAGGATCGACGAGGGCGTAAAGGACGTGTTTTTTCCCGGTATGGTTCCGCCGTTATCGGGCTATGCAATAGTTGCAAACGACAACTATGCTCCGGTGGCTCAGGCCGCGTAAGCGGTTTGAAAAACCAAGTCTAAAGTCCTGGTGGGTTAAGCTCCGCTGGGCGGGGTTCGGAGGCACCTGGCAACAGAAGCCTCCACTTCATCCGCCCGAAGCCGTATCTGCCGGAAGCCTTGGCGTTCTGCTGGAATTTCCGCCACCGGCGCCAACGCCTGCTGACCTTGGGCCGCAGCCGGAGTAGCATGGCCGGGAACCGGCGAGTCGGGCCTCCGGCATCGCGGCCAATCCGCCGGCAGTATTTGAACGCGACAGGACCAATAATGGCGACCGATCATATCCGATACGACGTGCTGGCGCGCGATGCGCTGCGCGGGGTGCTGCGCCGCGTGCTGACCGACGCCGCCGAGCACGGCCTGCCCGGGGAGCATCATTTCTTCATCACCTTCCTGTCGACCGCCGAGGGCGTGAAGCTTTCGCCGCGGCTGCTGGCGCAATATCCGGAAGAGATGACCGTGATCCTCCAGCATCAGTTCTGGGACCTGGTGGTGACCGAGGATCGTTTTGAGGTCGGGCTGTCGTTCGGCGGAATCCCCGAACGGCTGGTGGTTCCGTTCAATTCCATCAAGAGCTTCTTCGACCCGTCAGTGCAGTTCGGCCTGCAGTTCGAGCCGGCCGATGCCGCGGGCGAGACACCGGCGGCAAAACTGCCGGCTGTCCCTGCTCCGTCGGCCGTGACGGCTGCCGCGGTGGCTACCGACGACAAGGACGAGCCGGCAAAGCCGAGCGAGGGCGCCGAAGTGGTGCGGCTGGACCGCTTCCGCAAGAAATAATCCGCGCGCACGAACCTTCCGGGCCTGTAGAATGAACGTGGCGCCGCCGCGCGCCAGTGTGAGCTGACGCGCGAGCAAACGGCCTTCCCGTAACGGACATGATTCATGGCTCGATCGACACCATCCTCGCCACCCCTTTCCACGCGCTCCGAGACCGACAGCTTCGGTCCGATCGACGTTCCCGCCGATCGTTATTGGGGCGCGCAGACCGAACGCAGCCGACAGAATTTCCGCATCGGCGCCGACCGGATGCCGATGGCGATCGTGCACGCGCTTGGCATCGTCAAGCTGGCCTCGGCGGAAACCAATCGCGAGCTGGGGCTATTGGACCAGCGCCGTGCCCGCGCCATCGTCCGCGCCGCGCGCGAGGTGATCGACGGCAAGCTCGACGATCATTTTCCGCTGGTGGTCTGGCAGACCGGCTCCGGCACCCAGACCAACATGAACCTCAACGAGGTGATCGCCAATCGCGCCAACGAAATGCTGGGCGGCGAGCTCGGCGCCAAGAAGCCGGTGCATCCCAACGATCACGTCAATATGAGCCAGTCCTCGAACGATTCGTTTCCGACCGCGATGCATATCGCGGCCGCGATGGAGATCGTCGGCAATCTGATTCCGGCGTTGAGCGACCTTCACCGCGCGCTGCGCAAAAAGGAAAAAGCGTTCGCGCATATCGTCAAGATCGGCCGCACCCACACCCAGGACGCGACACCGCTGACGCTGGGGCAGGAATTTTCCGGCTACGCCGCCCAGGTCGAAAGCGGCATCGCGCGGCTGCGCCTGGCGGTGAAAGATCTGTATCCGCTGGCGCAGGGCGGCACCGCTGTCGGCACCGGGCTCAATTCGAAGCCGAGATTCGCAAAGCTGTTTGCCAGGCACGCCGCCAAAATTACAAAACTGCCGTTCACCAGCGCGCCCAACAAATTCGAGGCGCTGGCCTCCAACGACGCCTATGTCTTCGTGCACGGCGCCATCAATTCGTTGGCGACCGGCCTGTTCAAGATCGCCAACGATATCCGCCTGTTGGGATCGGGTCCGCGTTCCGGCCTCGGCGAGTTGATCCTGCCGGAAAACGAACCGGGCTCGTCGATCATGCCGGGCAAGGTCAACCCGACCCAGTGCGAGGCCATGACCATGGTTTGCTGCCAGGTGTTCGGCAACCATACCGCCATCACCGTCGCCGGCAGCCAGGGCCACTTCGAGCTCAACGTCTACAAGCCGGTGCTGGCATACTGCATGATGCATTCCATAGAATTGCTGGCCGACGTAGCGCGCTCGTTCACCGAGCATTGCGTCGAGGGAATCCGCGCCGACGAAAAACGCATCCGGGATTTGATGGAGCGCTCGCTGATGCTGGTGACCGCGCTGGCCCCGAAGATCGGCTACGACAACGCCGCCAAGGTCGCCAAGTCGGCGCACGCCGGCGGCACCACCTTGAAAGAAGAGGCTGTGCGGCTGGGCTTTGTTACCCCTGACGAGTTCGACCGGCTGGTGCAGCCCGACAAAATGACACACCCCGGCTGATCGCCACACGCCCCGGAAAAATGCGCATCGGTGATATAATTATGGATCATAACAGCTAAAGACGGAGGCCGATCAGCTATCGCTGTTGCGCCGGCCCGTGCTAGAGCACAAAAATATTTGGTTTTCGCAGAGCGAAACACGTTTTTTGATGCTATCAGAGGGCACTAACGGGGATTTCCTGGGATGACGATTGAGCCGGGCGAGGCGCCAAGCGACCACTCACGCCTTCGCATTAGATACTCATGCTTTGCAGTCTCCTGCCTTGCCGTTTTGGGATGATGGGGGCGAGCATGGGGGATCTGGTCAACCTGAAGCGGTTCAGGAAACGCGCTGAGCGGGAACAGTCGGCCAAGCAGGCCGACGCCAACCGGACGCGCTTCGGCCGCACCAAGTCCGAACGCGCTCTCGACGACAAGCGCACCAGCCGTGCCAATGATCTGCTCGATCAGCATCGCATCGACGGCGAGGACGCGTCATGAAATCGCCTGTGGTGAAACGGTCGATCGTGGTCGCGGGTCACAAGACCAGCGTCAGCCTCGAGGAGGCATTCTGGAACGGCATGAAGGAAATCTCGGGCCTTCGCGATATGACGCTGTCCGAACTGGTGGGTGAGATCGACAGCAATCGCCAGCAAGGCAATTTGTCTTCCGCGATACGTCTCTTCGTGCTGGATTATTTCCGGACCCGCGCCATGGCGGCGGCACCGGATTCAAAACCGCAGGGTTAGCGGCGCTTCGCTGACGCGTGGACTCACACGGGTTGCCAAAGGCTCACAAGCGCCGACCTTATGCCACCCGGCGCTTTTTAGTCGCGCGTGTGGTCTCTGCGGAGCGGGCAGACAGTGTGAGCCCCATGGCGCGGACGATGCGCATGACTGTACTGAATTCAGGATTGCCGGTTTCGCCAAGCGCCTTGTACAAGCTCTCGCGGTTCAAGCCGGCATTCTTTGCGATCTCGCCCATGCCCCGTGCGCGCGCGACGATACCAAGCGCATCACGCACAAAATTGGCGTCGCCGGTTTCCAGCGCCGCCGTAATGTAGGCCACCTGCCGTTCCTCACTTTCGAGATAATCGGCGGCATCAAATCGTGTCGTCTTGGGCATTACTGTCTCTCCGCTAGCGCTTGCGCCCGCTTGATGTCCTGCCGTTGCGTGCGCTTGTCGCCGCCGCACAGCAGGATCACAATCTCCGTCCCGCGATGCACGTAGTAGACGCGATAGCCGGGGCCATAAGCGATCCGCATTTCCACTACGCCGCTGCCTACGCTCCTGGCGTCACCCGGATTTCCCAGCTCCATGCGTCGGATTCGGACGACGATCCGTGCGATGGCTTTGACATCCTTCAGGCGATGCAGCCAGTCCGAAAACTCTATCGTCTGGCGCACCTCGATCATCGGCAGCATTGTAGCCTATGGACTACAATGGGTCAAGCAATACGAACACAATAGTCCAGCAGTGTTTGGATACGACAGTTTGCAGGATGCAAAACCGCCGGGGCTAGCCGCGCTCCCCACGCCGGCTCCTCACAAATCGAAGTTGATCGGCAACGGCTCATCCCCTTGCGCGAGCGCCGACAAGTTTCTAAGAAGCATCGCTCGAACCCGATCACGCTGATGGAGGCTGCAATGGACATCGCCAAGCACACTGCTTCGCGCACCCTGTCCATTTCGGAAGCTCTCCATGTCCGCGTTTCTCATTCTGGATTCGATCTCCCTCGCCACGCCTGACGGCCGCCCTCTGTTCGACGGCCTGACGCTCACCATCGGCGCGGAGCGCACCGGCATTGTCGGCCGCAACGGCTGCGGCAAGTCCACGCTGCTGCGCCTGATCGCCGGCGACATCGAGGCTGCCGGCGGATCGGTACAGCGCTCGGGGTCGATCGGCATGCTCACGCAACTCATGGATGACAGCCTGACGGTCGCCGAGGCGCTTGATGTCGCCGACGGCCTCGCTTGCCTGCGCCGGCTCGAAAGCGGCGATGGCTCGCTGGACGATGCCGCCGAGGCCGACTGGACCTTGCAAACCCGGATCGACGCGGCGCTGGTCGAAACCGGCCTGCCGCCTTTGCCGACGGATCGCCTGCTGGCTTCGCTCAGCGGCGGCGAACGAACCCGTGTGGCGCTGGCGCGGCTGCTGATCGAGGCGCCGGACCTGCTGCTGCTGGATGAGCCGACCAACAATCTCGACGCCGACGGCCGTGAAGCGGTGGCGCAGTTGCTCGGCCGCTGGCGGGGCGGCGCCATCGTCGCCAGCCATGACCGCGCCTTGCTGGAACGCGTCGACCGTATCGTCGAACTCACGCCTGTCAGCGTTACGATCTTCGGCGGCGCGTGGCCGGCGTTTGCCGAAGCACGCGACGCCGCCCGCGCCCGCGCCGAAGCCGACCTCACCCGGGCTTCCGATGCCCTGCGCAACGCCGAACGCGCCGTTCAGAAGGCAAGAGAGAAAAAGGCGCGCCGCGACAAGGCCGGCCGCGCCTGGCGCGCCAAGGGTGGCGAACCCAGATTGTCCCTCGACGCGGCGCAGCAGCGCGCCGAAAACAGCGGCGCGAGAGAGGGTCACATCGCCGACCGCCGGATCGACGATCGCGCCGATGCGCTGGAGCAGGCCCGCGCCCGGGTGGAGGTGCTGACGCCGCTTTCGATCGAACTGCCGAAGACAGCCCTGCCCGGCAGCCGCGAGCTCATCGCCTTCAAGGACGTGGTCATGGCCCACGGCGCCCGCCGCCTGTTCGGCCCGCTGTCGTTCGAAGTCCGCGGTCCCGAGCGCATCGCCGTCAGCGGCGCCAACGGCTCCGGCAAGACCACGCTACTTCGCCTGATCACCGGAGAGCTTGAGCCCACCGCCGGAGATATCCGCCGGCTGACCGATCGCGTCGCGGTGCTCGACCAGCATGTCGGATTGCTCGATGCCGGCGCCAGCATCCTCGAAAATCTGCGCCGCCTGAATCCCGATTTGCCCGACAACGAGGCCCACGCGGCGCTGGCCCGCTTCGCCTTCCGCAACAAGGCGGCGCTGCGGATATCCGGCACGCTGAGCGGCGGCGAACGCCTGCGCGCGGGACTGGCCTGCGTGTTCGCAAGGCCGCGGCCGCCGCTCCTGCTGTTGCTGGACGAGCCGACCAATCACCTCGACCTGACGTCGATCGAAGTGCTGGAAGCCGCGCTGTCAGGTTTCGACGGCGCCCTGATCGCGGTGAGCCACGACCGGACTTTTCTGCAGGCGATTGGCGTGCAACGGGAGATCGGGCTCTAGCCGGCTTCGAACGTCTATCGCGCCGGCGTGGCCACCGGCGGCGTCAGCACCAGCGGCGCCCTCGGTTTCGGCCTAACTGGGCCCGGCGCCGGCTTGACGTCGATCGGCGGCGGCAGCGGTGCCACCTGCTGGCTGACAACCGGCGCATGGGGACCTGGGGCGTTCGGACTCGGGGCAAGACCGGGTGCATTGACGACGGGCGGCGCAACCGGCGGTCGCGGGACAACGGCCTTTGCCTTCGGCGCTGACCGGCGCGGATCGCGACCTGGAAGCGGCACTTGCGAAAGCGGTTCGCTGGACGGACCGGCATCCGGCGGCACGGCTGACGGTTGCGTGTCCTCAGGAGGCGGCAGCGACACCGGCGCCGGCATCGGTGGCGGCGGCTCGCCACGCTCGATCGCATCGAGGCGGCGGGTTTCGTGGTCGATCGCCCGCACCGCCAGCCATGACGACAACGCGGCGACATCCACCGTGCGGCTGAGCGCATCGGGCGTACCCACCGCGAACAATTGAATCTCCGGACGGCCGGTGGCAGGCAGGGCCATCGTCAAAGCGATGATGGCGCGGATATCAGCCTGGTCGGCGGAAATATCATATCCGCCGGATACGACAGCGCGCACGCCGGGGGCATCGAGCGTGGTGGCGCCGATGCGCATTCTTCCGTCCCTGATCGTGAACGGTATCTGCGCAGAGGCGACCGACAATGCGCCGGCGGACAACGCTGGCTCGACAATCTGCCGCAGCCTCGCGTCATCAGTCGCCTGTCCGTTATCGCTGGCGCGGACCGCGACTTCGAACGCGCGCGGATCGAGCCCGGCGACCTTGGCGGATTCCAGCGTCACCGTGCCGCTTCCCGATAACGCACCGATCAGCGCCGACGCGCTGCGGCCCTGGCTCGCGAGCGTCGCCTGCATCGACACCCGGCCCGCCGGCATCGTCAGCGCGCGATAACGTAATGCGCCGCCGTCGACGCCGCCGAACTGAACACGCGCATTCAACGCAATGCCACTGGCGCCTTGCCTGGCATCCATGTTGACGACCGCCTCGCCGCCACCGATCCTGCCTTTGATTTCCTCGAACGTCAGCGACTGGCCATCGCTCCTGACCGTGCCGCTCACGGGTTGCAGTTCGCCGCCGCCCGGCAGCGAACCGCGCAGCGCCTGAAATACGACGCGGCCGCGCCAGCCTTTTGTCAATCCGGCGTTGAGCGGCTCCGAGGCATCGTGTCCGGCAGCGCCAATCGCCAGCGCAAACGCCGGCGCGAGTGCCAGCGTGTCGAGGCCAATCTCGCCTTCGACGTTCTTGTCGTCGTCAAGGCTCAAGGCCACATGCCCGCGCAGCCGCGAGCCTGAGATCGTACTGTCCAGACCATCGAAGGTCAGCCTGTTGCCCAGCAGCGAAACCTGCGACGACAGGCTGATGTTCTGCGCCAGCGCATCCGATGGTTTCAGACCGAACAGCGGCGCCAGATTGACGCTGCGAATGGCGAGATTGACGCTGGCCCTGGGCTCGGCTGCCCACGGCTCGGCCGTGCCCTGCGCATCGGCATCCAGTCCGCTCCCCGATATCTTCACTTTCAGCCGCAGCGGCGCGCGCCACGCGCCGGTGGCCGATCCCTCGAATTGCGCCGGGCCTTCGCCCGCCGCGATGGCGCTGTCGAGACCGAGCAGCGCCAGCAACGCGCCGCCCTGCTCCGACGAAAGCTTTGTCTCGATGCCGATTTCGCTGCGCCCGAGCGCCTCGATATCGATGCCACGCACCGCCGCGATCGCAGGCTTTGCCGTGATGGTGGTGATGCCCTTGAGCTGCGGCGCATCGAGATCGAGCACGGCGCGCACATTGCCGCGATCGGCCTGCTGCGGATTTTTGTCGAGATCGAGCGCCAGTTTTATGCGCGCGGGCCCAGGGTTTGCCCCCATCGCGTTGAGCCGCACGGCGACGGCGGGCGCGAGCGGCGCGATCAGCCCGGTGATCTGGCCCAGCGACGCGGCGGAGGAGTTCAATGCCAGCTTGCCGGTTGCGTTGGCGCGGTCGAAATTTCCGGTGCCTTCCATCATCACGTTGTCAGGCTGGCCGATTTTCAGCCGCTCCAGCGAGATCGTCTTGGCGTCGTAGCCGAGCGTCGCCAGCAACGGGCGCAATTCCTGGCCGGCGGATGTGGCGCGGCCGATGTCGAGCGACAATCTTGCCTCGTCCGGCCACTCGGCCTGCGGCC
>JGI12053J15887_10001807_pt1 | contig 10159 bp, 9 predicted proteins | sample MedBloCAOM1_O3_FD_15887 | JGI IMG/M metagenome (IMG submission 15887) | reverse complement strand
GTTGCTGGGTCATCGCCAGGGCGGGCTTTCCTTCGCGACGATCGGCGGCAGCGCGGCATTCGGCGCGATTTGCGGATCGTCGCCGGCAACCGCTGCGACCTTCACCCAGGTCGCGCTGCCGGAGATGCTCAAGCGTAACTACGCGCCCGGCTTTTCGGGGGCGACGATTGCGGCCGGCGGTGCGTTGAAGGCGCTGATCCCGCCCTCGCTCAGTATGATCCTATATTGCGTGGTGGCGCGAACCTATATTTTCGACGTCTTCATCGCCGCGGTAATCCCGGCGCTGATCACGATAACAGCCAATTTAATCGCGATCGCAGTTATGGTGCGCCTCGACCCGGCGATCGCGCCGGTCTCTCCGCAGGTACCGCGAAAGGAGAAGCTCGCGGCACTATGGCGTGCGGCGCCCGCGGCGCTGTTGATCGCGATCATCTTCGCGGGGCTCTACAGCGGCGTCTTCACCGTCAACGAGGCCGCCTCAGTCGCTGCGGTCGTGTCATTTGCGTTCGCGCTGCTGCGCCGCACGATCACCCCAGCCAATCTTGCTTCGGGCCTGCGCGAAACCGCGCTGATTGCCGGCATGATCTATTTCGTGCTGATCGGGTCCTCGATCTTCACCTATTTCATCAGCCTGGCAAAAATCCCCGAACAGCTGATCGCTTTTCTGGGCGGCGCGAATCTGCCGCCGACCGGCATCATCGTGCTGATGCTCGCTGCCTATCTGGTGCTCGGCGCCGTGTTCGACGAGCTTGCGGCGATGATCGTCACGCTGCCGTTCGCGCTGCCGATCATCGTGTATTTCGGCTATGACCCCGTGTGGTGGGCGATCATCAACGTCATCATCGTCGAGTTGGGGCTGGTGATTCCGCCGATCGGCCTGGTGATCCTGATTATCAATGCGATGCGGCCGGATATCCCGCTATGGACGCTTTACCGCGGCATCGTTCCATTCGTGGTAGCCGACCTTGCGGTTCTTGCACTGCTGACGGTGTTCCCGTCACTGGCGCTGTGGCTGCCGGCAATCCTGCGCGGCTAAATATAAATGACGAAACGAAAGGTTGGAGAATGACCCTCCCAAGCACGAACTTCGATCCGGGATTTCGCATCACGCGAGCAAGCCATGTCGTTCTCACCGTCCGCGACCTCGCGGCGAGCCGGCAGTTCTACGAGAAGGTGATCGGCCTGATCCTGACCGCGGAAGAACACGACACGCTGTACTTCCGCGGCGTCGAGGAGGCCTGTCACCACAGCCTCGTGTTGCGCAAGGCTAGCGACATCTGCTGCGCGCGCCTCGGCTTGCGCGTATTTTCCGAGGATGACCTCGACAAGCTCAAAGCGTTCTTTGAAGCGCACGGATGCCTGGCGGCGTGGGCGGACGCGCCGCATCAGGGACGGACGCTGCATGCGATCGATCCGGCCGGAACGCCGCTGGAATTCTGCGCCACCATGCCGGTCATGCCGCGCATGATCACGAAATTCACACGCCATGCCGGCGGCTCGGCGCTGCGGCTCGACCATTACCAGATCCTGACGCCTGATGTCCGCAGGGTGTGCGAGTTTTACACCGCCGCAGGCTTCCGGCTGAGCGAATACATCGCCCCATCAGGCACCTACGATTTGCGCGGTGTGTTTCTGCAGCGCAAGGGCAATCCGCATGACATCGTCTTCTTCAACGGCGCCGGCCCGCGCCTGCACCACTTTGCCTTCCTGGCACCGGAGGTGCACGATCTATTGTATGCGTGCGATCTCGCGGGCGAACTCGGTTTTGGCGCGTCGGTCGAGCGTGGTCCGGGCCGGCACGGGCCGGGGCATGCGATGTATGTCTACATGCGCGATCCGGACGGCCACCGGGTCGAGCTGTTCAACACCCACTATCAGATCATGGACATCGAGAACGAGCCGATCGCCTGGGATCCGTCCGACCACAACATCGCTTTCCCCTGGGGATTGCCGGCGCGCAGGGCCTGGTTTGAGGAAGCAACACCCTTTGCGGGCGTCGCGACGCGCGAACCGCAAGTGAAGCCGAATCCGATGACGCTCGAAAAATATCTCGCAAGCCAACATGCCTGAAGGCAATCCAATGCCCGAAATCGCGCTCGATAGTCCCGACACCAGCAAGGAGACGCTGGCCTCGCAGGTCTACGATCGGCTGCGACAGGATATTATTTCGGTTACGATCGAACCAGGCGAGAAGCTGCATATCCGTTCGCTGTGCGAACGCTTTGATGTCGGACTAAGCCCGATGCGCGAGGCGTTGAGCCGCCTGTCGAGCGAGGGGCTGGTCGCGCAGAGCGATCATCGCGGTTTTGCGGTTGCCCCGATGGGCGAGCAGGACCTCGTCGATATCACCCGCGCGCGATGCTGGCTCAACGAGCTCGCGATCCGGAAGTCGATCGCCCATGGCGATGCCGCCTGGGAGGAGCAGGTCGTGCTCTCGTTCCATCGCCTGTCGCGTACGCCGCGCTTTGAGCCGGGCAGGGAGCAGGAGCGCAGCCCGAAATGGGAGATTGCGCACCGCAATTTTCACAATAGCCTGATCTCGGCCTCGGGTTCGCGGCGGCTCGAACAATATTGCGAGCATCTGTTCGATTCGTCGGAGCGCTACCGGCATGTAGGCCGCAAGGCAGGCATCAAGGGCGCGAATCGCGAGAAGGAGCATCGCGCGCTGATGGAGGCGGTGGTCGCGCGCGACGCGGATGCGGCCGCGCGGCTCATTACGGCCCATTTCGAGCGCACGGCCGAACTGGTTCGCCAGGTGCTCAGGGGCCGCGCGCGTTGAGCGAAATTCCGAACTACGATGTTGCCATCGTCGGCTATGGACCGGTCGGCGCCATCCTCGCCAACCTGCTGGCGAAGTATGGCTTGAAGATCGCGGTCGTCGAGCGCGCCGCTGGCATCTATGACAAGCCGCGCGCGATCACGCTCGACCACGAGGCGCTAAGGGTATTCCAGGCCTGCGGCCTCGCGAATTACATGGAGAAGGCGATCGCGCCGCATAACGGGTCGCATTATCTCGGCGTCGACGGCGAGGTNATCAAGATGTTCGACCCGATGCCGTCGCCTTATCCGCTCGGCTGGATTCCGAATGCGACCTTCGTTCAACCNGACGCCGAGCAGGCGCTGCGCGACAAGCTGGCCGGATATGCGGACGCTGATGTCTTTCTCTCGACCACGGGCCTGTCCCTCGCGCAGGATGAAGCGTCGGTATCGCTGAAGGCGAGGTCAGAGACGGGCGATGAGTTCGAGATCAGTGCGCGCTATCTGGTCGGATGCGACGGTGCCAACAGTTTCGTGCGCAAGCAACTCGGTATCGGGCTGGAGGATCTCGGGTTCGACGAATGGTGGATGGTGGTGGATACGCTCACGAGCGATCCCGGCAGGCGGCCCGCCAAGAGCTATCAATATTGCTGGCCGTCGCGCCCGGGGACGTTCGTTCCTGGTCCCGGCAATCTGCGACGATGGGAAATCAAGCTGCTGCCTGCCGAGGACCCGGAGGCCGCCGGCGCACCGGACAACGTGATCCGGCTGCTCAAGGGTTTTACCGACATATCCGACCTGACGATCTGGCGCTCGGCGGTTTATCGCTTCCACGCTTTGCTCGGGCAGAGCTGGCGCGACCGCCGCGTGTTGCTGATGGGCGACGCCGTGCATCAGACCCCGCCGTTTCTCGGACAGGGCCTCTGCGCGGGCATTCGCGATGCGTCCAACCTCGCCTGGAAGCTGGCGCTTGTACTGCGCGGCAACGTGGGCGACGCCCTGCTGGACAGCTATGAGATCGAGCGCAAGCCACATGTCCGCGCTGTCGTCGCGAGCGCCAAGGAGTTCGGCAAGATCATCGGCGAACTCGACCCGGCTGCGGCGGTCGCCCGCGATGAGAGGTTGCGTGCGGAACTGAAATCCGGAAGGGCTGAGACCATCCGGCAGAAATTCATTCCCGATCTGACCTCCGGCCTGATCGCGCCCGGCGCGAAACTCGCCGGTAGGCTGTTTGTCCAGCCCCATGCCCAGGCGGCGGATGGCCGCGTGAGGCGTCTCGACGATCTGCTCAAGCCCGGATTTGCGATTGTCACGGCAACGCCGGCGGCGATGTCATGGGTGTCGGAGGCTTCGCTTGCCTGCTGGCGGCGCCTCGGCGGTGAACGCGTCGTCATCGCGGCATCCGGAGAAAGCTCGCTTCGAGACGGCATCATGACCGTCGTCGAAAGCGGGCGGCTATTTGCGGATTGGATGCGTGACAACAGGGTCGAAGCCGCCATGGTGCGGCCGGATCGCTATGTCTTCGGCGCTGCGGAAAATGCGGGCCAATTAAATATGTTGATGGGACACTTGATCGAAGTGCTGCATGGTCGATCATAGCCTTCCCAAAGCCGACGCCGGATTCTCCTCTCCGAAAACGAGCGAGGCAAGAACGCAACGTTCATTAGATGCGACGGCCCGCAGCGTCCCAGAACGGATCACGAAGTCGGCGCTTGAAAATCTTTCCGCTCTCCTCCCGCGGCAGCGAGTCCTGGAACGTGATGTTCCGTGGAATCTTGTATCTTGCGATACGCTCTGCAAGGAATCCGCGGATGTCGTCGGCGCCGATCAGGGCCTCCGGTGCTGCTTCCACGACGGCCATCAGCGCTTCGCCAAGATCGTCGTCCGGAATCCCAAAAACCGCGCAGTCCCTGACCCCGGGGCATTGCACCAGCACCTGTTCTATTTCCCCAGTACACTTCCATCGCTGTCGAAGCATGATGGTCGCGGCACGTGCTAGCTTGCGATTATCAGATCAATCCGGGCCGAGAGAATTGCCATGAAACGAGAAGCCATCCGCGTCGAACCGCTGTCCACTTATCTTGCGAAGTGGAACGCGCCGATCTCGCCGGCCACGCGCGCCGGCAACATGGTCTTTGTGTCGGGGTTCCCGCCATTCGATCCGGAAACAGGCGAGATTCTGCCGGTGCCGATCGAGCGCCAGACCGAGTTGATCCTCGATCAGATGAAACTGTGTCTGGAGACCGCGGGGACATCGTTGCAGAATGTGATGAAGTGCAACATCTACTGTACATCCGCAAAGCACTTTCCGACCGTCAACGCGATCTACGCGCGTTACTTTCCCCAAGATCCGCCGGCCCGCATCTTCGTCTGTGTGCCGGAATGGCCCGGGCCGTTCGACATCGAAATCGATTGCGTCGCAGTGGTGTAGTTTTCCGCTACGGCCGTTACTAGCGCGCGCGCTGCACGCTGAGCTTATCAGCGATTTTTCCCTCGCCACCCGTCAGCGCCTTGACCGACACTGCGACAACGCGGTCGATGATCCCCTGGACGTCGTTGAGGTCGCACAATCCTTCCGAGAGTTTTATCAATCGCTCGCTGTCGCGGATGGTCTGGTGCGCCATCGCGAGCGCGAAATGCAAACCCCAATAGAGATCGACATCACTGCGGTCGGGCAGTGAGCGCCGCATCGCCGCGGCGAACTTTCTCAAGTGATCGATTTCGCGATTTTTGATGCGGCGGATCGGCGGCACCGATTCAATCGAGGCCCGGATCATGAAGCGCGCGGCCGGCGAGCGCTCGCGGTCGGGGCCGAGACAGCCGCGCAGCGTCGGCCCCACCAGCGCGCGCAGGATGGCATCGATGCCGGCGCGTCCGCCGCCGGCAATTTCGGCAGCCTTCAATTCGTTGAGCCGCTCGCGGTTGGTGGCAAGGCTGCGGGTGACGAACAGTTCGGCGATCAACTCATCCTTGGAGCCGAAATGATAGTTCACTGCGGCCAGATTGACGTCCGCCGCAGCCACAATGTCGCGCAGCGTGACGTCAGCAAAACCGCGATCCGCGTAGAGCCGCTCGGCGGCGCTGAGGATCGCGCTTCTCGTGTGGTCCGACGGCATATCATGGGTCCTATGCTATCAGCACAAATTGCGGCAGTTGCATTTCAAACGCTTGTATGAAACTATGGTTTGAAGGCCGGAATGTCAATGCGCATGACGCATCGCCGCTCCTGCNGATGCCACGCCGGCCGCCATCGCCGCGCNGATAAGCGCGATAAATAGTCTTGCGGTGAAGGGGCNGTGGGGAGACAGTGCCGCCAACAATTTTTCGCCCAAAAATGTGAGGAACGCCTAATGGACTTCAACATGTCGGACCGTCAGCGCGAATGGCTCAACCGNGTGGAATCGTTCATGCACAAGCATGTCCGGCCCGCGGTGCCGATCTACAAGCAGCAGGACGCCGAGGGCGAGCGCTGGAAGACGATCCCGATCCTGGAAGAACTGAAGAAAAAGGCGCGCGCCGAAGGCCTGTGGAACATGTTCATGCCGCCGTCGGCGCATGAGGACGACGAATTCCGCGGCGCGGGATTGACCAATCTGGAATACGCCCCGCTTGCCGAGCAGATGGGCCACATCGGCTGGGCTTCGGAAGTATTCAATTGCTCCGCGCCCGATACCGGCAACATGGAAGTCTTGATGCGGTATGGCACCAAGGAGCACAAGAAGAAGTGGCTTCGGCCGCTGATGGATGGCGAAATTCGTTCCGCCTTCCTGATGACCGAGCCTGCGGTAGCGTCGTCGGATGCCACCAATATCGAAACCAGCATCAAGCGCGACGGCGATCATTACGTCATCAACGGCCGCAAGTGGTGGTCATCCGGGGTCGGCGATCCGCGCTGCCAGATTCTGATCGTGATGGGCAAGACCGATCCGAGCGCGCCGCGTCATCAGCAGCAGTCGCAGATTCTGGTGCCGCGCGATGCCAAGGGCATCACGGTGGAAAAGATGCTGCCGGTGTTCGGTTTCGACGATGCGCCGCACGGCCACGCGCAGGTGCTGCTTGAAAACGTCCGTGTTCCCGCCAGCAACATTCTGCTCGGCGAGGGCAGGGGCTTTGAGATCGCGCAAGGCCGGCTCGGCCCCGGCCGCATCCACCACTGCATGCGTACCATTGGGAAGGCCGAAGAAGCGCTTGAGAAAATGGTCAGGCGGCTGTCATCGCGCACCGCGTTCGGCAAGAAGATCATCGAGTATTCGATCTGGGAGCAGCGCATTGCGGAAGCCCGCACCGATATCGAGATGAACCGCCTGTTGTGCCTCAAGGCCGCCGACATGATGGACAAGGTCGGCAACAAGACCGCGCAGCTCGAGATCGCCATGATCAAGGTGGCGGCGCCCAATATGGCGCTGAAGATCATCGACCACGCCATTCAGGCGTTTGGCGCCGCCGGCGTGTCCGACGATGCCGGCCTTGCGCGGGACTATGCCTCGATGCGCACGATGCGCCTCGCGGATGGCCCGGACGAGGTCCATAACCGCGCCATTGCCAGACTTGAACTTCGGAAGTATGCAAACGCTCCCACTACGCACTAGCGGGAGCCCCACAAATGGCGCTCCCCAAAAAACTTGAGGGAGCGTCATCGTGGCCGAGGGCGTCAGAAAAGACGAAGAGTTTTCGGGCACCATGCCGGTCGAGGAGCGGCATCGCATCGATGAGACGCGCCTCGACGGCTGGATGCGCGATAATGTCGAAGGCTATCAGGGACCGCTGACCGTCCTGCAGTTCAAGGGCGGTCAGTCCAACCCGACCTATCGGCTCGATACCCCCGGACGATCCTATGTGATGCGGCGCCGGCCGTTCGGCAAACTGCTGCCGTCGGCGCATGCGGTCGATCGCGAATTTCGTGTCATCGCCGCGTTGGGCAAACAGGGCTTTCCGGTTGCGAAAGCCTATGCGCTGTGCACGGACGATGCCGTGATCGGTGCGGCCTTCTACATCATGTCGATGGAAGACGGCCGGGTGTTCTGGGATCCGACGCTGCCGAGCCAGACGCCGGATGACCGCCGCAAGATCTTCACCAGCAAGATCGAGACGCTCGCCAAGCTGCACACCTATGATCCGCAAGGAATCGGGCTCGGCGACTTCGGCAAGCCGGGAAATTATTTCGCGCGGCAGGTCGATCGCTGGACCAAGCAATATCGTGCGTCGGAAACCCAGCACATTCCCGAATTCGAGAAGCTGGCCGAGTGGTTGCCAAGAACGGTGCCGCAGCAGGAGCGGGTCTCGATCGTTCACGGCGACTACCGTCTCGACAACATGATCTTCCATCCCACCGAACCCCGGGGTGCTGGCGGTGCTGGATTGGGAGCTGTCGACGCTCGGCGACCCGATGGCGGACTTCACCTATCTGCTGATGCAGTGGACCATGCCGGGTCTCGTCAATGCCGACCTTGCCGCGCTCAATATTCCGAGCATGGAAGAGGCGGCGCAAATTTACTGCAACGTCACTGGCAGCGCCGTTCCCGACCTGAACTGGTATTTTTCGTACAATCTGTTCCGGCTCGCCGGAATCACGCAAGGTATTGCGGGGCGTATCCGCGATGGCACCGCGGCGAACGCCAAGGCCATCGAGTCCGCCAAGCGCACGGTGCCGCTGTCGCAGGCCTCCTGGGAATACGCGCAGAAGGCGGGGGCGAAGTAAGACAAAGGCGCGATCTCATTGTGAGGTCGCGCCATTTCCGTCGTGGTTTGCCGGTCTATTCCGGGAGTTCGAGCGGTGCCTGGAAGAAATGCCGGTATGCGTGGGACAGAAAGCCGATCCCGATCGGCACGATGAGCAAATAGTAGATCATAAAGGTCGTGCTGAAGGCGGTCATTCTCGCGATGATATCCTCACCGGCCATGCCGGGGTGAGGGGGCGGTATCAAGAGTACAAACACAATCTGCGCAATCAGCAAGGGCGGAATTGTCGTGACCACGATGCCCCAGAACAGCCGCCAGATATTTCCGCGGGTGCGATTCCACGTCTGCCTGAATGTCAGGCTGGCGTCTCCGATCGCCTGTGCCGGGAGCAGCAAAGTTAGGCGCAGCGCGACCGCGATACCGACCGCATAGACCCCAAAGATCAGCAGGATCATCAGGAAGAATCCCGGAGGTGGCGGGGCTGGACCTGGTGCTGGCTGCAGGAAATAGAATGTCGGAAGCATGGCTGCTGTTGCCGGCAGGAACATGATCAGAAAGAGCGCAAGCCCCACGACGATGTAGCGCCACAGGTTCTTTGTCGCGATGTTGCTGCCGCTCATGCCCGGACGTTCGTCCAGAATCATGAGCCGATGCCACGCGACTGCGATGCTCACGCCGGCAAGCAGCAAAAGAATATAGTCGACATTCAAGAGTATCGCCAATTCGAGAGGTTGGCTGGGCATCCTTGGTGGCACGCCAGGCTTCAGGTTCGTCATGAACGCGCTCATCCATGACCACTGCTGCCAGCTCGCGACACCCGTCAACACGGCCACCACAATCAGCCACAGCCAGGACGCGCGCAGGGCGTCGGTGAAATGACGGAAATAGGTCGAATAAGCGAGACTGACTGCGTCCCAGAACGGCAGCTTCGGATAAGGCAGCTCCGGCGGACCCTCGGCCAGGCTCATTGCAGTTTCCCCCAATCCCAGACCCTCAACGCGGTGAAAGCAAGAGCGAACGTGCGCCAATGCCGACCATGGAGAAGATAGTTTGCATGTTTGCGAAGCGCCACCGCAGATTGCTAACCTGCAACTGATATGCCCGACGGGCAAATCAGCGATTTGCCTGTCCAGCCCTTCCCGTAAAAATATTGTTGTTTTCGCCGGACCCAAATCACTTCTAGAACTCCCGCTGTCCCGTCTCCACAAGAGGGGCGCTTCGCGATCGTCACGGACGTTGGGTGCGGGATGCGATGGACGCGGCAGCGTCAGGTGCGCGCTGGACGAATGATGCTGATGCGGACGGCGAAGTCGTGTGGTCCTGGCGCCCCGACGCGCGCCGACGCTGGCGTCAAGTTTTGCGGAGCGATCCGCGAGATGACGGTGGCAAGAAAGCCCGGTCACCGGGGAGCACGAAGGAAGCCGTTAAAACCATTGCGCGGGGAAAGCCGGATTGATCCGGTTGAACCTGTGGTGACTACTCGTGTGCTTTCTACCTTTGCACACGAGGCTGCGGGTGCAATCGGCGCCCGGCTTTCCCTGCGCCCTCTGTTTTTCGAGGGTGGTTGATGCAACAGCTCGGGCGAACAGCGCTGCGGGAAGTGAAAGCGCGTCTGCAATTAGAAGATCGTCATTGCGAGTTGGGTACCGGCCTTGGGCCGACCCTGGTGGATGAAACGTTGCTGCGGTTGGATATAATAGGCTGTCCGTCGGCAAGGAGGTCG
>JGI12053J15887_10001806_pt1 | contig 10159 bp, 8 predicted proteins | sample MedBloCAOM1_O3_FD_15887 | JGI IMG/M metagenome (IMG submission 15887) | reverse complement strand
AGCCGATAAGGCCGCAGCGAGCCCCGCGGCACCATGGCCAACGATCACCAGCTTCTGCATCGGCTGCGCCATCCAGGAAAGCCACCCGAACCGACATGATCAAACGATCAGCGCTCCGCCATCGAGATAGACGATCGATCCCGTCGCGAACCCGATGGTCATGAACGCCAGGATCTGGCGGGCGATGTCTTCCCCCACGCCGACCCGGCCGACCGGCAGCGCCGCGGCGGTCTTGGCGAGCATGTCGCGCCGCGCTTCTTCCGGCATCGCCGCGCGGATCGGCGTATCGATGATGCCCGGCGACACCGCGTTGACGCGGACCGGCGCGAGTTCGAGCGCGAGGCTTCGNGCCAGCGATTCCAGCGCGCCGTTGGCGGCGCCGANGATCGCGGAGCTCGGCCGCGGCCGAATGCTCAGGAAGCCGGTGACCAGGGTCAGCGATCCACCGGGACGAATCTCCGCGGCGCGTGCGACGCGCCAGGCCCCCCAGAATTTTCCTTCCATGGTGGCGCGAACGTCTTCCATTTTCACCGTCTTGAACGGACCGGTGCGCAGTTGCGCCGCGGTAACCACGACATGATCGACGGGGCCACATTTGCGGAACAACTCCGCAACGCTCTCATCGCTGGTGACGTCGGCCGGAATCGCAGTCGCGTTCAACTTTTTCGCGGCAGCGTCCAGACGCTCCGCATTGCGTGAGGCGATGACAACCTCGGCGCCTTCGCGTTTCGCCAGTTCGGCGGTCGAAAGCCCAATGCCGGACGATCCGCCAACGACGACAACCTTCCGATTTGCGAGCAGCATACGTGTCCCTTGATACGATTGATACGATCAGGCCGGCTGAAAGCGGGCGCCGATGCCGGCCTTGCTTTGGCCGAGGCCCGGAAGTTCCCAGATGCCGGCGCCGGCAGGGTTGATGTCGGCGGCGATGTCGACGTCGATCAGATAGGGCTTGTTGGCGGCGATGCCCTTGCGGATTGCTTCGCCGATGTCGCCGGCGCGATCGACACGCACGCCCTCAACGCCGCAGGAGCGCGCCATCGCGGCGAAGTCCGGATTGTAGCGCTCCCCCGTTCTGGGATCATGAAAGTCGGTGGCAAGTTCACGGCCGCCGAGATAGCCGCGCTGCAATCCACGGATCGAGGCATAGGCGTAATTGTTCCAGACCACCCAGACCACGGGCAGATCATATTCCACCGCGGTGCCCAGCACATTGGCGTGCATGAAGAACGCGCCGTCGCCGCACACCGAGACGCAGGGGCGATCGGGCGCCGCGAACTTCGCACCCATCACGCCGGCGACGCCAAAGCCCATCGGACCAAAGCCCATCGAGCCGATCAGCGAGTCCGGCCGCCTCGGCTTGCAGAAGCCGAGCAGCCAATTGTGATGCACGCCGATATCGCTGACCAGGATGGCATTCTCGGGCAGCGCCTTGTCGATCTCGAGCGCCGCGCGCTGCGGATTGATCGGCGTCGTGTCGTCGGAGAAACCGGGCGCAACAAACTTGTCCCACTCCTTGCGATAGCCATCGATCTGCGCCAGCCATTTCCTGCGTGCATCGGCTTTGCCGTCGAGGCTGGCGCGGCGGTCGAGTTCGGCGTGAACCTGCCGCAGGAAGGTGCGGACATCGGCCATCAGGCCGAGCGCGACGGGATAGTTGCGTCCGATCTCCTCCGGATCGATATCGACATGGATCAGCCGGGTCGGCGGGATGGTGAAGGAATAGCCGGGAATCCACGAACTCGAGGTCCGGTCGTCGAAGCGCACGCCGAGCGCCAGTAGCACGTCGGCTTGGCGCGCCGCATGATTGGCCTGGTAGTGGCCGGCACGCGCGACGAGACCGAGCGCCAGCGGATGACTGCAATCGATGGCGCCAAGGCCACTTGCCGAAGCCGCCACCGGAATCTGCAGCCGCTCGGCAAGCCTCACGAGTTCTTCGGCGGCGCCGCCATAGCGCACGCCTTGACCGACCAGCATCACCGGCCGTTCGGCCGAGAGCAGCATGTCGACGGCCTTGACGACGCCCTCGGGATCGGCGCCGCAGCGGCTGGAAATATTGCCGTTCCAGGCCATCGCATTTGGCGCCTCCTCGGCTGCCTGTTCCATGAACACATCGAACGGCACATCCAATACCACCGGGCCCGGACGGCCCGAGGTCATGGTTTTCCAGGCCTGGCGCACCGCGAGCGGCACCATCTCGCCGCGCGTCGGCTGGAACACCTTCTTGCAATAGGAACGCACCGTCGACGGAAAGTCCGCCTGATAGTGCCGATACAATTCCTGGAACGCGCCACGATTGAATTGGCTGGTCGGCACATTGCCGGTCACCGCCAGGAATGGCACCGAGTCGAGAAAGGCGTTGCCGAGCGAAATCGGCAGGTTCGCCGAGCCCGGACCACAGGAGGTGAAGGTGGCGGTCGGTCGGCCTGAGACGCGATAATAAACGTCGGCCATGAAACCAGCGACGCTCTCATGATGCGTGGAGATCGTCTTGATCTCGGAGGAGCGCTCATACAGTGCGTCGATGAACTGAATGTTGCCGTGGCCGCACAGGCCGAACACCTGCGGCACTTTCTCCTGGATCAGATAGTCGACAATGACCTGGGCCCCATTGAGCGCATTGCGCGGCGACATCGGATCTCTCCCGTTCGTTGACCTTCCATGGAGATCGGCGCTGCGCATTGATGGCCGAAGCCGCCTCAGGTGCGCGGCACCCTATTTCTCATAATGCTGTACGTCAATTTATATTGTGGTAGAGATACCGCGCATGAAACGGCACCGACGAGCTTGGCAGTGGTGGCGCGGACCCGGACACCGGCCGCGCAGGGCAGCGCAATCGATCCATGAAACGATCGAGCAGCGCNTTGCACCGTTCGACCCGGGGANAGGCAGGGTCGAGGGTTGTGCGGGNCCATTGGGGCGGCCCATGATGGGCGTCAGCCTATGTCGGCTTCGTCGCAGGGGGATTTGATCCGGTGGCATCACGCGCAAAACGAAAGATCCGCGAGAAGCCGGCGAATTTCGGCAAGGCTGTAAATCCAGACAAATCCGCCGTGGCCAAACTCGTGCAGCCGGCCGAGGGTGATATTGACGGCGAGGCCGAGGACCGCCAACGCGCCGGCGTGCAATCGCTCGGCCGCGCGTTCGGAATCCTGGAGGAAGTCGCGCGCCATCGTGAGGGCATCGGTCTTGCCGAATTGAGCAAGCTGGTCGGCCTGCACAATTCCACCACGTTTCATCTGGCCAAGACGCTGGTGTCGCTGGGCTACCTCCGCCAGGAGAAGGAGTCCAAGCGCTACCGCGTCGGCCGGCCGCTGTTCGCGCTCGCCGCCAGCGCGCTCGACGAAATCGAGATGGTCAATGTCGCGACGCCGATTTTGGAGGAATTGTCGCGGCAGACCGGCGAGAGCGGCCATTTCGCAGTGCGGATGGGCGACACCGTCGTCGTAATTGCGCGCACCAGCGGTCCCGGCGCCTTTCAATTGACCGACCGTGTCGGCGTGGTGCGGCCGGCGCATTGCACCGCGCTCGGAAAGATCATCCTCGCCTCGCTTCGGCCCGATCAGTTGAACCGCTTCCTCGCTCGTGTCGAATTGAAGCCTTCGACCAGTAAATCGATCACGGACATTGCGGTGTTGATGCGGGAAATCACCGAGATCAAGCGCACCGGCATCGCCTTCGACGACGGCGAATTCAATCCGGAAGTACGTTGCGTCGCCGTGCCGGTCACCGATTTCACCGGCCAGGTGGTCGGCGCGCTCGGCATTTCCGGGCCAATCTGGCGGCTCTCCAACCAGGCGCTGCACGCCAACGCCCAGGCCGTGCAGGAAGCAGCAAGCCACCTCTCCGCCGAGTTCGGCGCCAAGGGCACCGCGAAGTCCACCTAAGGTTGGCCGCATNGCGGATTTGACGTTGACATAGACGACGCTGTCCGGAAATATCCTCCTACAATACAAGATGACCTCTCATATTCTGGCAGAGGCCTGCCGGGAGGGGAAAAATCTTTTCCGACGGGAGGAGACCACGATGATCCGCACCAGCCGGCGAACCCTGTTGAAGGCCGGCGCCGCGTTCGCCGGCGCCTCCACGATCGGATTTCCTGCCATCGTGTATGGTCAGTCCGACACGATCAAAATCGGCCACCTCACGCCCCTGACGGGCTTTCTCGGCGCACTCGGCGCCTATGCGCAACTCGGCATCCGCATGGCGGAGGCTGAGATCAACGCCGCCGGCGGCGTCATGGGCCGAAAGCTCGCCGTCACCTCGGAAGATTCGGTGAACCCGGCGACCGCTGCGACCAAGGCCCAGCGCATGCTAGATCAGGACGGCGTCGCGTTCCTGATGGGCGAAATTAATTCGGCATCGGCGCTGACCATCATGCAGGTCGCCGAACGCAACAAGCGGCTGTTCCTGCAGATCGGCGCCCGCTCCGACGCGCTGCGCGGCAAGAACTGCAACCGCTTCACCTTCCATGTCGACATCCCGAGCACGGTGATGGTCAACGCGGTCGGCAAGGCGCTGGTGCGCGAGAACATGATGAAGGACAAGAAGTTCTACACGCTGACCGCCGACTACATTTTCGGCCATGACCTCGCGCGGGCCGCGAAGTCGTTCTTCGACGCCAATGGCGGCAAGCTGATCGGCGACGAGCTGGTGGCAACCGATGTCACCGACTTCAGTCCGTATCTCCTGAAGGTCAGGCAGGCGAAGCCGGACGTGGTCTGCTCCAACCTCGCCGGCAACCAGGTGACCACGCTGGTCAAGCAATATGCCGAATTCGGCCTGCCCTATCCGATCGTCGGCTTCAACCTCAACACCGCGGATGCCTGGGCTGCTGGCGATGGCAATCTCAGCGGCACTTGGCCGACGGTCTGGTATCACACCTCGGATCTCCCGGCGTCGAAAACGTTCGTCGCGAACTTCATCAGGAAAAACGGCAAGCCGCCGGAGAACCACGCCTGGATCGAATATGTGTCGTTGAAGATCATGGCGCATGCCATCAATGAGACCAAGTCGACGGATACCGAGAACCTGATCGCCTATCTTGAGAAGGAACCCGAATTCGACATCCTGAAGGGACGCAAAGGCTATTTCAGGTACTGGGATCATCAGTTGATGCAGGAAGCCTATCCCTTCACGGTCAAGAGCAAGGGCAAAGCGAGAGATCAATGGGATCTGTTGGAACTGGGCGCGGCCATCCCCGGTCCGAACGAATCCCTGGAATCGATTGAGCTGACCAAAGTGCAGAACCCCTGCGCCTTGTAGCCACGGCTCGCGTTTCCTTAGGCCCCGGGACGCCAGCATGCAGTTCGGTTTCCTGCTCGAACAGGTGGTGAATGGCCTCGTGCTTGGGGGCTACTATCTGTTGATCGCGCTCGGGCTGTCGCTGATCTTCAGCGTCGGCGGCATCGTCAATCTCGCGCATGGCGCGTTCTACGCGCTCGGCGCTTATGCTTCCGTCGAAATCACGAAATATCTCGGTTTCGGCCCGGCGGTCGTACTGTCGCCGGTCGCGGTCGCCCTGCTCGGCATTCTATTCGAGCGATTCATCCTGCGACGTTTTTATAACGCCGATCCGATCCTGAGCCTTCTGGTCACCTTCGGGATCGCCATGGTCACCGAGCAGGCAATCCGCATCGTCTGGGGCCCGTCGCCGCTCTCGGCATCGATCCCGCCGGCGTTTCGCGGTTCGGTCTTTCTCGGCGATTTCCTGTTTTCACGCTATCGGCTACTCATTCTCCTCGTGGTCGCAGCCGTGCTGCTCGCCGTCTGGCTATTGCTGCACAAGACCTCGTTCGGCCGCGTCGTGCGTGCCGGCATCCAGCGGCCTGACATGGTTGCAGCGCTCGGCATCCGCCTGCAGCCCTATATGACCGCGATCGTCATGCTCGGGGTCGGGATGGCGGCGCTCGGCGGCGCGTTCTTTGCACCGATCACGATCGTGCATCCGGCGATGGGTGCCGAAATCATAACGGTCGCCTTTGTCGTCGTCGTAATCGGCGGCCTGGGCAGTTTCTGGGGTGTCGTGATCGCAGCCCTCCTGGTCGGCGTGGTGCGTGGCGTCACGATCCATTTCGTGCCCGCCGCCGGAGAAGCGTCGATCTACATCCTGATGTTCCTGGTGCTCCTGGTGCGGCCGCGCGGTCTGCTCGGCGAGCGGATCGAGAAGTTCGAATGACAGTTTCGACCGCCGAAAGGCTCCGGCCGCTATTGCTCGCGGCGCTGGCGNTGGTTGCGCTGCCGTTCGCCCTGCGCGCGCTCGGGCTGTCGCTCAACACCGGCATCAATGTCGTGGCGCTGTCGATCGCCGCTATGGGGCTCAATCTGTGTATCGGCTACACCGGGCTGGTATCGTTCGGCCACAGCACCTGGTTCGGCCTCGGCGCCTATGCGGCAGGCCTGATCCAGCTGCATGTGTTTCCCGGCGAGATCTGGCTGCCGCTGCTGTTGGCGGCGGTCATCGTCGCTTTATCGGCGTCAATCATCGGCGCCGTCATCCTGCGGCGGCGCGGCGTCTATTTTTCACTGCTGACGCTGGCGCTCGCTGCCCTCATTTATACGACCGCGTTTCGCTGGAGCGACGTCACCGGCGGCGAGGATGGCCTCGGCGGACTGAAGCGCGGCAGTATCGGCGCCTTCCATCTCGATGACCCACTGACGTACTACTTCACGGTCGCACTGATCGGTCTGTGCGTGCTCTACGTCCTGTTGCGGCTGGTGCGCTCACCTTTCGGCCATGCGCTGGTGGCGATCCGCGAGAACCAGCAGCGCGCGACTTTTCAGGGATATCCGGTCGAGCGCTACAAGCTTGCCGTGTTCGTGATCTCCGCCGTGGTGACTGGGCTCGCGGGCGGGCTGGTCGCATTCCAGAATTATCTGGTGTCCGCAGAAGCAGTTTCGGTGCCGTTCGCCGGCGAATTGTTGGCGATGGTCGTGATCGGCGGCATGCGCAGCATGCTTGGACCGGCGCTCGGCGCGCTGTTCTTCATCCTGTTTCGCGAATTGTTTTCGATCTGGACCCCGAACTGGCTGCTCTGGTTCGGGCTGACCTTCGTCGCCTTTGTGATGTTCTCGCCTGATGGGCTGGTCGGGATATGGACGACGATCGCCCGACGCTTGCGGCCAGCATCGAAAGAGGCCGCGGCGATGAGCAAGCGTAAGATCTACGAGGGCCTGACATTGCCGGCATTCCTGACGCCAGAAGGCCTTCAGGGAACGGTCCTGGAGGTTCGAGGCGTCTCGAAGCATTTCGGCGGCATCCGCGCCGTCTCAGGCGCAAGCCTGCAAATCTGCGCCGGGCAGATTCACGCCCTGATCGGTCCGAACGGCGCCGGCAAGACCACCTTGTTCAATGTGGTGTCAGGCCTCTACCCGACCGACAGCGGCACCATCCGTCTCAACGGCCGGGAGATCCAGGGCGCACCATCGGACCTCATCTGCCATCAGGGGCTTGCCCGCTCGTTCCAGATCACCAACCTGTTTCGCGGGCTTTCGATCTACGAAAACATGCGTCTCTCGCTGCAGGCCCGCCATCCCGCGCGTTTCAATATCTGGCGCGACATCGACAGCTATGCCGACATCCACACTGAGACGGCGGAGCTCGTGAAATTCCTGGGACTTGAGGGGATCGAGGACATCAGGGGCGGCGATTTGTCTTATGGCGGACAACGGTTGGTGGACCTTGGCATCGCGCTCGGCTCCAAGCCGCAGGTGCTGCTGCTCGACGAGCCGTTGGCAGGACTTGCCGCGGCCGAGCGCGAGCGCGTTTCAAACCTGGTGAAGAATGTCGCCGCCAATATCCCGGTCCTGATCGTCGAACATGACATCGACCGCGTGCTCGGCTTCTCGCANACCGTCACCGTAATGAACCAGGGCGAAGTGCTGATGAGCGATACNCCAGAGGCGGTCCGCGCCGATCGCCGCGTACAGGAGATCTATACCGGCAAGGGCATCCCGGACGTCATGCACCGGCGCCGCGAGGAGACCGCACAGGACGCTGCGCCGCTGCTGCGCTTTGAGCGCGTCAACACGTTCTATGGCAAGAGCCATATCCTGAACGACGCCACGCTCGACGTCCGCCAAAGCGAGATCATAGCGCTACTCGGCCGCAACGGCGCCGGTAAGTCGACGCTGCTCAAGACGCTGGCCGGGCTGGTGCCGGCCGCGTCCGGCAACATCGAATTCGAAGGCAAGGATATCGCCCGCCTGCCGGCGCCCGACATTGCGCGCGCGGGTGTCGGCTACGTGCCGCAGGGGCGCGGCTTGTTTGCCGGGCTCACGGTGCGGGAAAATCTTTCGCTGGGGCGGCTCGCGCGCAAGACCGACGGCAGCCATGGCGTGGTCTGGAGCGAGGAGCAGATCTTCAACTATTTTCCGCGGCTGAAGGAGCGCATGAATGTCGCGGCCGACTATCTGTCCGGGGGCGAGCAGCAGATGGTGGCGGTCGCGCGCGCCATGTCCGGCAATGTCAAGCTCCTGCTGCTCGACGAGCCGTTCGAGGGCCTTGCGCCCGCCGTGACGCTCGAATTGTTCAAGGTCTTTGACCTGCTGCGTCAGCACCTGTCGATCGTGATCGTCGAACATAATCTCGATCTGGTATTGGCGCTGGCGGACCGTGTCTTCGCGCTGGAGCGCGGCGCGGTCTTCCATCAAGGACCCGCCTCACCGCTTTTGACCGATCTCGACTATCGGAAAAAGATCCTGTGGCTGTAACTAATCGTAGGATGACGGACCGGTATCGCGGAAGGCCCAGCAGGCCTCCTTGGGCAGACAAACCGGCGCCTCGACCCCGATCGCGTGGCGCGCGGCGGTGCCAAGTTCGAGCACTTCGAGCCGATGGCCGAACAGATCGATGTCATAGATAGTTTGCGTGCCCTGATAGCGGCGGTCCACGACGCTCGCCGTAAACGCATTCGCGTCATCCTGCCGGCCGATCGCAATGTTTTCCGGCCGCAACGCCACCCGCACCTTGTCGCCGGGATCGAGCTGTTGCAGGAGCGCCGCTTCAGCACGCCGTCCATCCCCGAAATCGACCGTGCCGAATTTGCCGTTGCGCGCGATGAGCGTGCCCGGGAGTTCGTTGGTGGCGCCGGTGAAATTGGCGACGAAGAGTTCGGCCGGCCGGTTATAGATCTCGTCCGGGGTGCCTATCTGCAGGAGCTTGCCGTCGCGCATCACCCCGATGCGGTCCCCGAGCACGACCGCTTCGGCCTGGTCGTGGGTGACGTAAAGCGCGGTGATGCCGGTCTGCTTGAGAATGACGCGCAGATCGTCACGCAGGCGCAGCCGCAATTTGGCATCGAGATTCGAAAGCGGCTCGTCCAGCAGCAGAAGCTGCGGCCGATAGACGATGCTGCGCGCCAACGCCACGCAGCGGATAGACCACGTTCTGCCGCACCGTCATATGCGGCCACACCGCATAGGACTGGAACACCATGCCGAGGTCGCGGAGACGTGGCGGCACCAAGATGCCGCGTTCGGGCGACGACACGACCCTGCTCGCAATGCTGATCTCACCCGATGTCGGGTGCTCCAGCCCGGCGACACAACGCAGCGTCGTGGTCTTGCCGCAGCCGGAGGGGCCGAGCAGAACCACGATCTCGCCGGCCGGCACGGCAAAACTGACGCCGTCGACCGCCGGCCGGCCGATCGAAAACTGCTTGCGCAGGTCGGTGACTTGGAGGGTTGCCGTCATCGGTTGGCTGAATTCCCTGATGTAACGATCATTGCGCGTAACCGTAGGTCTTGTTCCAATCGGCGATCCACGCCGCCTGCAACTTCACATACTCATCGAACTTGGGGAACCAGACCTTGACCACCTTGGGATCAAAACCTTCCGGATAGGCCGGCGGCACCTTCAGTGACGTCAGGTTGCCGAGTTCCTTGATCATGAAAGCCTGTCCCTCTTTCGACAGGCACCAATTGAGAAACAGTTTTGCCGCATTGGGGTGCGCGGCGGTCTTCGGAATGCCCGTGGCATAGGGATTGACCGGCGCGCCTTCCGGCGGAAAGAAGATCTGGATCGGCGCACCGTCCTTCTGCTTCGGATAGATCGCGTTGTAGAGCAACGGCCCCATGGCGATTTCGCCGCGCACCAGCGAATCCGACATCGGCGCGCCCGATGGATACAGCACCGGATGGGTCGCCGCCTGCTTGGTCC
>JGI12053J15887_10001805_pt1 | contig 10160 bp, 4 predicted proteins | sample MedBloCAOM1_O3_FD_15887 | JGI IMG/M metagenome (IMG submission 15887) | reverse complement strand
ACCCGTTCAATAATCCATCGGCTCCCGCCGGTCCGATCTTCATGCCTGAGTACATCAACTCCCATGCGATTCAGTCGGCGAAGCTCTCTGAACAAGCAACTGTCCATTTCGATCAAGGCATCGAGACTCGAGAGAACGCCGATAGCTACATAAAAGTTACAGTCTTCCTGGCGACGGTATTGTTACTGACTGCCTTGTCGCAGAGATTCAAGACCTCCGGTCCGCGAATCGCGGTGGTCGGTGTTGCGTTCATCTTGTTAGCCATCAGCCTCTATTGGGTAGTGGCTTTTCCGCGAGCCTAGCCTCCGTGTGAGAGATTGATGGAGAGCGACGAGCCGTTTCGCGATGCCGTGCTTGAAGGGGTTCCTGCAGGAAGCGGTTAGATCTTGATGAAGATACTGCGGCGATAGAGCATCGAGACTGGAACCCAGCAGACGGCGACAAATCCGATCGAATAGAGAAGAGCGGCAAAAGCCTGGTTTGGCAAGACGTGCACAATCGATCGGTAGAGCAGCTGCTGGAGGTTTATGCCGGGGTGAGGATGGATGCTGCTGAGGGTTGATTGCAGCAGCTCGGAAAAAATGTAGGCCGCGATGGCGTTAGTCCCGAAAACCAGGACGGGACTGAGAAAGTGCGAACGGCGGGAGCTAGTTGGACTCTTCTCGCGCAGATCGACAATCAGGAGACAGAGAGCGAGCAGCAGCAGGCTGAGGCCGCCGGCGAACAGAACGTAGGAGCTGGTCCAAAGCTTCTTGTTGATGGGAAAAGAGAGATTCCAGAGGCTACCCAAAAGGACGCCGCTGATCCCGGCGACTGCGATTCCGGTGGCCCTTTGTCCTAGCGGACGTAACGTGCGCAGCCAGATACCAGTGAGCAAGCCAAGCAGAGCTGTGGCTAAAGCGGGGATGGTGCTTAGGAGACCTTCGGGATCGCGAGTACGCTCGTAGAGGTGAGAGGCGGAGAAGATTTGCCGGTCTAGCCAGGCGGTGAGGTTGGCATCGCGGTCCAGGAGGGGGATCTCGTGGGTGGGGACGCCGTATCCGGGGACTGGGACGAAGCGCATCAGAATCCAGTACCCGGCAAGCGCGGCGATTGCCAGAGTTGCTTTGCTCCGCCAGCCGGGACTGATGAGATACAACGACGCAACGACGAGGTAGCAGATGGCGATGCGGGGGAGTACTCCATAGAAGCGCATGGTGTGGGGGTGGAAGTACGGGAAGCTGTTCACGACCAGGCCCAACAGATAAAGGATGATGGAGCGCCACAGGACGTGCAGGAACAACGACTGGCGTGTGGCCCCCTGTGCGAGACGGGCGGCGGTGGAGTAGACGGTCGAGATACCGACGAGAAAGAGGAAGGTTGGGAAGACGAGGTCGGTCGGGGTGAAGCCGTTCCAGGCGGCGTGCTTGAGGGGCCAATAGGCCTGGGCCTCGTTGCCGTTGTTGTTGACGAGGATCATGAAGGCGATGGTGAGGCCACGCAGGACGTCGAGCGAGAGTAGCCGGCCGGGCCGGGCGGCGGTCAGAGAGGGCCTGGCGCCGACGGAGGATGGTGTGGTAGTTGATACGTTACTCACGGTCATGGGTACTCGTGTGCCTCCGGCTGGTGATCAGGAGCAAGGTGAAGGGTGTGTGCGATGGCAAGCGCCGCGTTGTAGGGATCGCCTCGAGGGTTGACATCGTACACCTTCTGGCTGTGATTCCATCTGTCGCCAAAAGCATACCAGTCGATGCTCTTTGGAGCTTCGCCGGAGGCGAGGGAGGTGGAGAGCGAGTCGAAGTACATCTGCCAGCGAGGCATGTAGTAGTCGCTCGTCAGGCCGGCCCAGTCGCGGTTGCCGTACTCGTGAAGGCCGAATTCGCTTGCGTGGCGGTCGCCCCAGGTAGTGAGGATCGAGCGCGCGTCGTAGTTGAGGCGGTCGAGTTCCGCGGGCGAGGAGGCCCAGGGGGGAACGAATGAGAGCCATCTGCCGAGGAGAAAGAACTGGTTTGTTTCGAGAAGGTTGTTTTGCAGCTCCATGTCGTGGAGCCATTCTTTCGTGAGGCTGGCGAAGGCTACCTTGTCCTTAGTTTCGTAAGCTTGTTTGATGAGCGGTAGGAGTCGGCGGCTTTCGTTCGCCATTGCCTGCCGGGCTACATCGACCAGGTCGTAGCGGTACGTTTCCGTGGAGCGGAGTGCCGGTGCTACCTGGAGGAGTTCGGTGAGTGCGGGGCCGAAGTCGGCGGGGTTGTAGCGGAGGACGTCGGGGGCCCAGGTGGCGGCGCGTGTCGCTGTGAGCGACGGTTGGGAGTTGAAGAGGGACTCCTGAGAGGCATCGCGCTCTCCGTGATCTTTGTTGCCGTCGGCGCGGTAGCCGTAGGCGGTCTTGAGGAGGATCAGCCAGGCATTGCGGGCATGAGGATCGTCGGCTCCGTAGCGGCGAATGGCGTAGGCGTCGGTCCAATGGGTCAGGTCGACCGGATCTTTGTGCCAGGCCATCTCGGTGTAGAGATCGAAGGCGTAGGGGTTGGTGTCGAGGCCTTCGGTAAAGAGGGCGGTACCGGTGATGCGGCTCCCGGGTCGTTTGGCCATCTGCGGAAGGCGAACGGCGTAGTCGTAGAGCGGCGCGCCCATGGTGGTGCGTCCGCCAAACTCCCACAGACCGCCATAAAGCCATGAGGCTCCGCGGAACTCGCGGTCGCGATCCTCGCGGGGGACGCGGCCCTGCTCGATCTCGGCGATGAGAACGTGACTGGTGTCGAGGGAGGAGAGCAGCTCCTGAGTTGGGTTTTGCTGCCAGCCGAGCAGCATCCAGAGGGCGTCCGGGTGGACGCGCTTGAGGGCGTCTTGTACTTTTTTCGCGGCTGCGGGAACGGGGACGTTTCCTGCGGCGCCACCCTCCTGAAATATCTCCATGTCGTAGATTGCAGAGTCACCGTAGAGTGCATGCTGATGGCGGTAGAAGGATTCGGCGAGTTTGTCGAAGTTGGGATCGAGAGGATCGAGCCAGCCGGGNCGNGTGAATCCGTTCCAATCNCCNTGNGTGATGACGTGNGCGCCGGGGTGAAGAGAGGCGAAGTCTGCGGGGACGATTCCGTAGTATCCCGGGAGAACCGGCATGATGCCGAGGCTGCGTAGTGTGGCGATGAGCTGCTGGGCTGAGCGTGACCTCTTCTCGAGAAGTTCCATGGAGATGGGAGCTTCAAAGCAGCACATGTTGCCCATCAGCTGCCAGTTCTGGTGGGCAGGTTGCACGATCCAGTTGCGAATCGCCTCATCGGAGTAGCCCGAGTCACGGAAGGTCTGGTAGAGGACAAGGTCCATGCCACGTTCGATCAAGATAGCGTTNGTGCCGCTCAGAGCGAGGATGTCGATCTCGTGCTGCCAGCGCTTCTGGTCCCAGTACGGGGCGGAGTAGCCGTCAACGTTTTCGTTTAGCGCATAACGCCAGGGGTAGAGGGCTGGCTTCTCGATAGGAGACTCGGGAGCGGGCAATACAAAGTTAGGGGGACCGAGTTGAAGGCCGTTAGGCGACACCTGCAAGTGTGCGACATACTTCAAGTACCAGTTGACTCCGTAGAGGACGNTAGGCTGCGTGGCCGCCTCTACTCGGATGTGGCCGCGCGTACCTGAGATGTGAAAGTAATCCTTATGATCAGGCCTGGGGACAAGAGCCAGTTGAAACTGAGGCGCGAGGTGAGGCATCAGGCGCTGGAGCGCTCCCTCCGCGGGCGCCGTGGGCGATTGGGGCTGCGCACGGGCAATCGGGGTTAGGAGAACACCAGGAAAGACGGTAGTCGCGAGTAATCGCTTCCAGCGCATGCCTACCAATGTAGCGAAGTTTTGGCGATAGGGCCCACTGTTTTTCGGAAAGTGCTGTTACGTATCGATCTTCCAGCGCTAGTCCTTACGAAATACTTGTTGGCTCATCGACGAGGTGAAAAACGAGCCTGCCTCCCTTGACCAGCTGAGCGTGCTCTACGGTCAGGCCCTTTACCGGTGTGCCGTTCCATTCAACTGACCGCACGTAGATCGATTTGGCGGACTGTCGGTTGGCTTCGATTGTCAGTGTACGGTTCTCCGAGACCTTGATCTCTACGCGATCGAACAAAGGTGTGCCGAAGTCGTACCGAGCGCTCACTGGATCTACAGCATAAAGCCCCAGCGAACTGATGACGAACCACGCCGACATTTGTCCGCAATCTTCATTGCCCGCCATACCATCCGGTTTGTTGTCGTACATCGTTTCGAGCAAGCTGCGGATTCGCGCCTGCGTTTTGTGAGGAGCGCCGGCGTAGTTGTAGAGATACGCGATGTGATGGCTCGGCTCGTTCCCGTGGGCGTACTGGCCGACCATGCCGGTCACATCAGGGGGCATGTCGGGAGGCAGCTCGGAGCTCTGATTGAATAGTTGATCGAGCTTTTCCACGAAAGGTTTATTTCCGCCCATCGTCTCGATCAGGAGCGCAGGATCATGCTGTACGCAGAATGTGGTCTGCCATGCGTTGGCCTCAGTGTAGTCTCGCCACTTCGTAATCTTGATCGACTTGGGATTGAATGGTGTAGCCCAGTGGCCATCGGTGAACTTCGGACGAATGAACCCCGATTCCTTGTCGTACAAGTTCACGAAGGAGCACGATCGCTTCATCAGCATCGCGGCGTCTGCGTTCTCCCCCGCTGCTTTTGCGATCGCAGCGACCGCTCGATCGTCGTAGGAATAATCCAGCGTCTTGCTAGCCGACTCGTCTTGCGCGTCGCAGGGAACATAGCCGAGCTTCCGGTATGCCGCCAGGCCGCGATAGTCATCGACCTCAGCGCGTTTTTTGAAGACAGCGTACGCAGACTTTGCATCGATTCCGCGGAACCCTTTCGCCAGGGCCTCAGCAACGACGGGAGCAGAATGATACCCAACCATGCACCCGGTCTCACTTCCCTGCAAGGGCCACACGGGAACGCCCTGCGGACTCTGCTCGGCCATTCGGATCAGGCAGTTTACAAAATCCGGCACACGTTCGCCGAGAACAAGTGTGTACATCGGATGCAATGAACGATACGTATCCCATAGCGAGAAAGTGCTGTAGTTGTGTGCTCCCTTCGGAAGGGTGTGAACCTTGCCGTCCATGCCGCGGTATCGTCCATCCACATCGTCAAACAGGGTGGGGGCTACCATCATGTGATAGAGGCCGCTGTAGAAGATCTCCAGATATTTCGGATCGTCTGAGGTGATTTGAATGCGGCCCATCTCTTGTCGCCACGCGGCGTAGGCCGCCGAGCGCGCGCCATCAAAGTCCCATCCGGGTGCTTCTGCTGCTAGGTTAGCGGCAGCTCCTTCGACACTTACGCCGGAGATGCCGGTCTTCACGTGAACAACCTCGTTCGCGTTCGTCTTGAACTTCAACACACAGCGGAGCGAGGTGCCCTTCTGTTCTCCAGTGACCTCGTTGGTCAGCTTTCCATCGGAGTAGATATCTGCGCTCTCGAAAGGCTTTGAAAACTTCATGGAAAAATAAATCTGCCTGCCCTTGGCCCAGATGTCGGTGCAGCGTCCGCCTACGATCGTGTCGTTGCCCACGATCTTCAGGGATGACCATCGCACCGAAGGTGTTGGCGGAGCATCAGGATTGGCAGCGTCGGTGCCGGCATCTCCGGCGTGTGCGAGGTCCAGGAGAAAGCGCGCATTTTCCGATTGCGGGAAGGTGTATCGATGGATCCCAACGCGCTCTGTCGCTGTCAGTTCCGCTTTGACGTGGGAGTCCTGAAGATAAACGCGGTAGTATCCGGGGACGGCCTCCTCGTCTGCATGCGAGAACTTCGATCTGTAGCTGGTGGGGGAATCCGGCTTTGCCTGCGGATCGAACTTGAAATCGTCGGTTGCCGGCATCAGCAGGACATCGAGCATATCGATGCATCCCGTGCCGCTCAAGTGAGTGTGGCTGAAGCCCAGAATCGAACTATCGGCGTAGTGATACCCCGAACAATGGTCCCAGTCCTTGATGCCGGTGTCCGGACTCAGTTGGACCGCGCCAAACGGCATCGTTGCACCCGGATAGGTGTGACCATGCCCGCCGGTGCCAATCGCAATCTTCACGAACTTCGTGTTGTCGGCATCCGATTTGGTGCTGGAGTGCGCATCCAACAAGGAATGGAAGGCGGCTGGCAGCGCCAGTGATTCCTTCACGAAACAGGCCACGGACGCGGCCGATACACTGCCAAGGAAGTTTCTTCTCGATACCATCGTTACCTCATAACCTACAGTCTGCACTACTATACCGGCTGATGCGGGTCGGGTGCAGCCTCCAGAAGACTGTCAACACAACTTGTGGGCTTATTCACCGGATTGCATCGCGCTACGGCACCGCGTGGTTGTACGCGGTGCCGTGGTTTTAGGCTTGGTCGCGACTTGTGGCGTCGTTACTACAGCTAAAAGATAATCTTCGCAGCTAGTTGAAGTTGACGTGCCGGAAACGCAGTCGTGATTTGCCCGAAGCTCGAGCTTCCAAAAGTGCTGTTAGGCTGCTGATAGTTGACCTTATTCAGCACGTTGAAAGCCTCAGCCCGGAAGTCAAAGTTCGAGCTGTCGTTCCAAAGCGGAAATGCCTTGTGCAATCCCAGGTCAGCCTGATAGAACGCATTCGACCGCTCAGAGTTACGCGTCACGTTGCCCCACGGATATGTTGTAGGATTCGCGAGATTCGCAGAGGTGAAGTAATTGTTCAGTGAGGTGGCCGTCTTTACACGAGTTGAAGAATCCGCCTTGATCGGGCCATTATTCAACCGATTGGGACGATAGGTCACTAGATCGGAGACATAGAGAGGTGACGACGATGAGAGCGAGTAGTTTATGTTTACCGGCAGGCCGCTCGTCATCGTGTTGATCAGAGTGAGCTGCCATCCTCCCAAGACTGTATTTGTCAACCGCCCGGTGCTACCGCCCCACTTGCGGCCGTGACCGTACGGTAGGTCGTAAACGATCGCGAGCGTGTCGGCCAACGGCTGATCATAGCCGCCCGGACCATAATCACGGCTTGGGTTCGCATAGTTCACGCGCGAATTGTCTCCACCCCCAAGCGTCTCAAGGTGACCGGAGGAGATATCGAAGATGCGGCTGTAGGTGAAGGAGTTTAGAAGGTAAAGGCCCGACGAGGCGCGCTTTTCCAGCTTGAACTGAAACGAGTTGAAGTTGGCAGACCCCGCGCCGTAGGCGATCTCAATTCCGCCAAACGTCGATACAGGACGACGTGCCTGCAAGTTGCCGCAGGTTGTTCCAACGCATGGTGTGGCCTGGTTGTAGTCGGCAAGAACCTGGAGATGTGTAGCCTTATTACCGATATAGCCGATGTCCGCAACAATTCCAGATGGAAGCTGTTGCTGAATGCTGATCTGGTAGCTCTGCACGTAGCCGGTCTTGAAGTCCCTCGGAATGTAACGCGACAGCACGTTCAAAGGATTAAAGTACGCTGGCGTCGTGAGGTTTGCAGCGTATCCCTGCTGCGTCTGACGGAAACAGGCCGACTGCAGTTGCGTATCATTGGTGCATTGTGCTGAAGCAGAGGGCGCTATCTGAGTGATGTTGGCGTTCACCACATTAGGACCGTTGTAGGTCAGGTTATTCTCGCCTCCGGCGCGGTTCCACTGGGTGTAGCCGATGCCGTAACCGCCACGCAGCACAGTCTTATCACTTGCCGAGTAGGCGAAACCGAGACGCGGTCCGAAGTTATTGAGAGGAGTGTTCACCAGTGCACGGCTGTAAACTCCACCACTTCTTGCCTGAATCAGAGAGTTGGTTGCCGGGTTAAAGTTAGCCAGCCTGTTGTCTTTCTCATACTGAGGCGTCACGATCTCATAGCGCAGTCCCGCATTGATCGTAAGCTTTGGCGACACCTTGATGTCATCCTGGAAGTACATGAAATTGTAACGCTGCCGCAGGTTTACGATCGCATACGTCGTCAGCGCGTAAGCGGAGCGATTGCCGAACATGAAGTCCGCCAGGTTCCGCGCCTGCTGTAGCTGCGCAGCGTAGGTGGTCGTCGAATCCGTGCTGGTCTTGTTCACCGGCTCACCGTTACTCGCATAGACACCCAGGTAGTTGTCCTGGCCGTAGCTTGGGTTGAAGTCATTGACCTCCGTGTTCACAGCCTGGTACTCGTAACCCAACTTCATGCTGTGCTTGCTCTTGATCCAGGTGAAGTTAGCCTTCGGGTCATAGATCGTCGGGTTTTGGAACTGGGGGTTGGAGGGCTGGGCTCCAAACTGCGTGTAGCCCGTTACAGACTGCGCATTCAACGACCGCACCACGAGAGGATCGGTTGGCAACCCGTCTGTAATGCCGTTCTCCACCAGCATTGAGCTCTCGCCCTGTCCGATCGGGAACTTACCGCCCTTGTTGCGAGACCATCCGAAGCGGAAATCAAGTAGTTTGTTGCCCGAGATCATCCACGTTGCACCGCCAGCAATATTGCGGTTCTGAATGTTCACATTGCCGTTCGAGTTGCCACCGGCACGCCCCGGAATTCCCGGAGGGTCGAAAAGGAAGCCGCGGTGCTCACTATATCGGCCGAAGATGCTCCAGTGCTGATTGAAGGTGTGGTCAACACGTCCATCGCCCTTGTTATCTTTGATCTCGCCCCGCGGCGTGATCGCAAAGTTGTTCGACAAACGCCCTGACACGTTCGGCTGGGGCAGTGCCGCCAGCACCGCACGCGCAAACGGCGTCATGTCGACCGTCGGAATTTGCCCCACGTAAGTGCGGCCCGTGATCGGGTTCCGCAGTGGAATCGCGCTGTTCGGATCCGATGTGTTGTTGTTCAAATAAAAGAGACCGTTGCGCTGGTTCGCCGTCGGCAGCGTTGAAGTCGTATTCGCATTGTTGAAGATCTGTCGCACTCCCTCATAGTCTGCGAAAAAGAACGTGTGATCCTTCCAGATCGGCCCACCAAATGTCCCGCCAAACTGGTTGCGGATGAACTTCGGCTTGGTCGCTCCGGTTGCGAGGAACGGACCAATCGCGTTGAAGGACGTATTGCGCACATAGTCCCATGCCCGTCCGTGAAACTGATTCGTACCGCGGCGAACCGATGCATTGATCACGGCGCCCGTCGTGCGGCCGTACTCTGCCGAGTAGTTGTTCGTCTCAACACGAAACTCGCTTATCGCGTCTGGCGAAGGGGGAATGTTCTCGTTCGCAAAACCCTGGTTTGACGTGCCGTAGTTATTATTGTCCAGACCGTCCAGCAGGTAGTTGTTGAACGCGGAGCGCTGTCCGTTGATGTTGAACGAACCCTCGCGACTCGACGTACCGTTGTTCTCAAGCAGCGACTTGCGTGCCCCCGGAACCAGCAGGACTAAGTCCGCATACGAGCGGCCATTTAGAGGAAGATCCTCAACCTGGCGCGTACCGATCACGGTCGAATGTGAGCTCGTCTCCGTCTCCAGCGCCGTCGGCGCAGATGACACTGTTACCGTTTCGGTGACGGATCCGGGTCTCATGGTCAAGTCCACTCTCTGCCGCGCACCGGTGGTCAAGCTGAAGGGTTGGGTCTGCGCCTTTTCGAAACCCTGTGCCTCAGAAACAACAGTGTAGGTGCCGATCGGTATGCTGGCAAACTCATATCGGCCCTCTCCATCGGTGGCCGCCTTTTGTACGATGCCGGTCGCGGTGTTCGTTAAGGTCACGGTGCTGTTTGGGATCGCAGCACCCGACGTATCTCTCGCGTAACCGAGCACTGAAGCTGATTCAAACTGTCCATAGGCGCTTAGCGCGGGGATTGCCAGAAGAATCGCCAGCGCGAGGTGCAACCATCTCGATGCCAGTAACGATCCTGCCTTATTCAAATTGCCGTTCCGATAAGCGTAGATTTCTTTTTTTTGAATGCACATGGTGTAGTCCTTATTTCAAGCGAATTGGCCTCTGAGTTATAGCGAACCCCTTACGGAGTTTCGCCGCATGGTTTGTGACATCAGTTTCGCCGCGTAGTTTTCTGATAGCGAGGGACGGCGACACCTTACTAACACGGGGACTCGCTGTCAAGGTAAATCCGTTTACGGTACCGATAACGTTAATATTTGGAGTATTCATATAAGTCTATACAGATGAATTAGTTACAATGAAATGCTTCAATATTTATCGCAAACTGGAAACTGGCCCGCCATCGGAGACGAATTGCAACGGATCGCCGCCCTCC
>JGI12053J15887_10001804_pt1 | contig 10166 bp, 8 predicted proteins | sample MedBloCAOM1_O3_FD_15887 | JGI IMG/M metagenome (IMG submission 15887) | reverse complement strand
GCGTCGTCGTTGGGCCGGAGCGCGTGGTGCTGGGGCTGCTTCGCAAGGCGGAGCTTGAAGGCGACGCCAACGCGACGGCCGAGCGAGTGATGCGGCCCGGCCCGAAGACATTCCGGCCGAACGTTTCGCTCGAGGAGCTGCTCAAGTCGATGCGTGACCATGACATCCAGACCAACAGCCTGGTCACGACCGGGGAGGGCAAGCTACTTGGCGTGATCTCGCGTGCCGATGCCGAGGCGACTCTGGCGCATGACGCGGCCGCGGAGGCCACGGCGCCGGCCTAACCTCAATTTTCAGCGTTGCTTCCCTGCGGGCGACATGTTATGTTCGCGCCTAAAGGAAGGAGGGAACCATGAGTACCACCGTCGACGCACATCGACTCGAACGCAACGCCGTGGGCCTGGCGCCGACGCTATTCCAGTCGATCACCCACATGGCTCCGGCCGCGGCCGTTGCGTTTTCCATCATCGTCGGGGTCCCGTACGCGGGAGGCAGCATCCCCCTCGCCGTGCTGCTCGCCCTCGTCGCCTGCCTGCTGGTCGCGGTCAGCATCGGCCAGCTGGCGCGGCATCTACCCTCGGCCGGCGGCCTCTATACCTTCAGTTCGCGCGGACTTCATCCCTACGTCGGTTTCCTTGTCGCATGGGGGTTCATGCTGGCCGAGCCACTCGTCGCCCCCTTGCTCTACCTGATCTTCGGCAACGAATTGCAGGCCAACCTGACGTCACATTTCGGATGGCCCACTTGGCTCTGGGCGCCCTTCGCCGTAGCCGCTGGGCTGATCGTTTGGTTCCTCACCTACCGCGGCATCCGCCTCTCGACTCGGACTGGCGTAGCGCTTGGAACCTTTGAGATCGTCGTCTTTCTCGCGCTGGCCTTGACACTCATCGTTGCCGCCGGTGGCAACAATACCCTGGCGGTCTTCGCGCCGAACACCGGGAACACGAACGGCTGGGGATCGGTGTTTCCGGGAATGATCTTCGCCATCCTCGCCTTCATCGGCTTCGAGGCGTCACTCCCGTTGGCTGAGGAGGTCAAGGAACCGCGTAGAACGATCCCGCGCGCCGTTTTTCTCTCGGCGTTGCTCATCGGACTGTTCTACCTCGTCTGTTACTACGGCGCGACGGTGTACTTCGGGCCGAACAAAATGCTCAAGGACTTCACCGCGTACAACGGCGGTGATCCCTGGTCAGGTCTGGCACAGGCCGTCTGGGGTCCCGGGCTCGTCATCGTGATCCTCGCCGTCCTGAATAGTGCCATCGCCAATTCGAATGCGGGTGCGAACGCCGCCACCCGCGTCGGGTACTCACTCGCCAGGATCGGCCTTCTGCCTCGGACGCTGCAGAAGGTGCATCCGCGCTTTCGGACCCCCTATGTCGCGGTCAACGTTCAGGCACTTGGAGGGATCATTCTGGCCGTGGGCTTGGGGCTGGTCGCCGGCGGCGCACTTCCGGCCTTCGCATTGCTCGGCACGGTGGCCACGATCATCGTCGTCACCATCTACATCCTCACCAACCTGAGCAACCTGGTCTTTTACCTGCGCGAGCGGCGCGCTGAGTTCAACGTCCTCTGGAACGGGATTGTGCCCGTCGTTGGTAGCCTCATCTTCCTGCCGGCGTTAATCGCCGCATTTGGCATCGATTTCGCTGGATTGGGAATCACGGCGCTCGCACCGCCGACGAACCTGGCTCCGATCATCATCCTGATCTGGATGGTCGCCGGCATCGCTCTGCTGATCTACTTTGCGACCACCAAACCGGAGCGGATCGCCGACACCGGCCGAGTCTTCCTGGACGAACCGGGGCCGCTATAGAAGGCGCGGGAACGATTTGTTAGGGCAGGGGTCGCGGTGACCCCTGCTCTGCCTTTCGCCTGAAGTCGCAACCGCGCCGCAGAGGGCAGACAGCGCAGCGCGGCGCACGAGCCCGGCAGATCATGGCTCCGAGATCCATCAACGCCTGGTTGATCAGGTAGCCCTTTCCTTTCGGAATCACCGCAGCGGCCAGTGACCACAGTCTCGCGGTTCGCGCGCGCGGCGTCACCACGACACCGAAGTAGCGCCGCAGCAGCCGCGCGACGTTGGTATCGAGCACCGGCGCATCGCGGTGGTGGGCGAAGCTCATCAACGCGCCCGCGGTGTAGCGTCCGATGCCGGGAAGCATCCGCAGCTCATCGATCGTGTCCGGAAAGGTGCCGCCCGGTCGGTCCGCGACTCGCAGCGCCGCCGTATGGAGCCAGCGGCCGCGGATCTTGTAACCGAGCGGGTCGGTGATCGCCTTCACCTCGGCCAGCGGCGCCCTGGCGAGTGCGGTGACCGTCGGATACCGGCGGAGGATCCGCTCGTAGACGGGAAGGACGCGTGCGATCTGCGTCTGGTGCGAGAGCACCTCCGACACCATGATCGCGTAAGGGTCGCGGGTGCGCCGCCAGGGCAAATCGCGGCCGTGTACCGCATACCACTCGAGCACCCGGCGTTGGAACGACCGGCGGCGGCCGCGGGCGATCATCGCGGGCGGCGGCCTGGGCTAGACCGCGACCGGGACTTTCTCGGAGAAGAAACAGGCGGCACGGTGCTCGCGTGCCTTCTCCTCCAGCGGCGGCTCCTGGTCGGCGCAGGGCGTGGGCAGCTGGGCGATGGGGCAGCGGGTGTGGAAGCGGCAGCCCGAGGGCGGGTTGACCGGCGAAGGGATCTCTCCCGCCAGCGCCACGATCCGCCGCTTCGATTGGACCTCGGGATCGGGGATCGGGATGGCGGAGAGGAGGGCCTTGGTATACGGATGACGAGGATTGCGGTAGATCTCGACGCTGTCCGCCACCTCGACGATCTTGCCAAGGTACATCACCATCACCCGGTCGCTGATGTGGCGGACCACGGACAGGTCGTGGGCGATGAACAGGTACGTCAATCGAAACTCTTTCTGCAGGTCCTCCATCAGGTTGATGATCTGCGCCTGGATGGAAACGTCGAGCGCCGAGATCGGCTCGTCGGCGACGATCAGCTTGGGACGGAGGGCGAGCGCCCGGGCGATGCCGATGCGCTGGCGCTGGCCGCCGCTGAACTCGTGCGGGTAGCGGTTGTTGAAATAGGGATTCAGGCCGACGATCTTGAGCAGTTCCTGGACGCGCTGGTCTTTCGCCCGGCCGCGCAGCAGGCCGAAGTTCTCCAGCGGCTCGGCGATGATGTCGCCGACGGTCATCCGCGGGTCGAGTGACGAGTACGGATCCTGGAAGATCATCTGCAGCTGACGGCGGTATTGCCGCAGCTTCTCGCCTCGCAGCTTGGTGAGGTCGACGCCGTCGAAGAAGATGTTGCCGGAGGTCACCGGCAGCAACTGAGTGATGAGGCGTCCCAGCGTCGACTTTCCGCAGCCGGACTCGCCCACCAGCCCGACCGTCTCGCCCGGATAGATCTCGAGGCTGACCTTCTCCACCGCCTTGACGCTGGTGCCCAGCCCGGCGGGGAAATGCTTCACGACGCTCTCGACGCGCAGCAGTGGTGTCCGGTCAGCCACGCCGCTCTCCGTTGGACGCCAGCGCGCGGCGCATCGTCACCCAGCAGGCGGCGTCCTGGTCGGGGCCGACATTCATCAGGGCCGGATCATCGTGCAGGCAGCGGTCGATCTTGAACTGGCAGCGCGGGTTGAAGCGGCAGCCCCGCGGGGGGCGGATGAGGTCCGGGGGGAAGCCTTCGATGGACAGCAGCCGGTCGTGCCGGTCCGAGTCCAAGCGTGGGATCGATTGCAGCAGCGACCAGGTGTAAGGATGCTGCGGATCCTTGAAGATCTGTTCGACGGGTCCCTGCTCGACGACGCGGCCAGCGTACATCACGAGCACCCGGGTGCAGAGGCTGGCGACGACCCCCATGTTGTGAGTGATCAAGATGATGGCCGTCTTGAGGTCGCGGTTCAGGTCGCGCAGCAGCTCCAGGATCTGGGCCTGCACCGTGACATCCAGCGCGGTGGTCGGTTCGTCGGCAATCAAGATCGAGGGCGAGTTCGCCAGGCCCATCGCGATCATGGCCCGCTGCCGCATGCCACCGCTGAACTGGTGCGGATAGTCATGCACCCGGGACTCCGCCGCCGGGATCCGCACCTGTTTGAGCAACGCCACCGCCCGGCTGAGCGCCGTTTTCCCCGGCGCCTTCCCGTGCGCCTCGATGGCCTCCTCGATCTGGAAACCGACGGTCAACACGGGGTTGAGGCTGCTCAGCGGGTCCTGGAAGATCATCGCGATGTCTTTGCCGCGAATCTCGCGGACCTCGTCATCCGACATCTTGACGATGTCGTCGCCCTTGAAGAGGATCTGGCCGGCGACGATCCGGCCCGGTTCCTGCACCAGGCGGAGGATCGACAGCGCGGTCACGCTCTTACCGCAGCCCGACTCACCCACGATGCCGAGCGTCTCCCCCGGATTGAGGTCGAAACTGACGCCGTCGACCGCCTGCACCACGCCGTCGTCGGTGAAGAACTGCGTCTTCAGGTCCTTGATCTGGAGGACGGGTTGGCTCATCGCTTCTGCCTCGGATCGAGGGCGTCGCGCAGGCCGTCACCCAGGAAGTTGAACGCCATCAACGTCAGCGACAGCGCGATCGCCGGCGCCAGTACGATGTGCGGCGCGATGCGGATGGCGTGGAAGCCGTCCGCCGCCATCGCGCCCCACGATGGGGTGGGCGGCGGGACACCGAGTCCGAGAAAGCTGAGGAACGCTTCGAAAAGAATTGCCATCGGGACGCCGATGGTGGCCTGGACGATCAGCGGCCCCAGGGCGTTCGGCAGGATGTGCCGAAAGATGATCTTGCTCGCCTTGGCGCCCCCGGAGCGGGCGGCCTCCACGAACTCGCGCTCGCGTAAGGCTAACGTCTGGCCTCGGACCAGCCGCGCCATGGTCATCCACTGGGTGAAGGCGATCGCGAAGATGATGATGCCGAGCGATCGGCCCAGGAGGAGGACCAAGGTCAGCGCGACCAAGAGGTCCGGGATACCGTAGAAGATGTTGATCGTGGTGGAGCTGACGGTGTCGACGAAGCCGCGGTAGAAGCCGGCCACCAACCCGACAACGACGCCGACAACGATCACGACCAGCTGGGTGCCGATCCCCACTTTGAGCGAGATCTGCGCCCCCAACATGATCCGGCTCAGGATGTCGCGGCCTGATTGGTCGAGGCCCAACCAATGCTGCGCGGTCGGCCCCTGGTAGATGGGCCCTAACCCCTGTGCGTAGTAGGAGTAGGGCGTCCAGAACTGGGCGACGATCGCCACCACGATCAGCAGCATGAGGAAGACCGAGCTGACCAGCGCCAGGCGGTTGCGACGGAGGCGGCGCCAGGCGTCGCCCCAGAGGCTGGTCTGCTCGTGGGCGAGCGTCTCCTCGATGTACTTCTCCGCGATGCCGGGGGCGGTCGCCATTCCTCAGTACCGGATCCGTGGGTCGATCACGGTGTACAGCAGGTCGACGAGCAGGTTCGCGAGCGCGATGATGATGGCGTAGAAGGTGAAGAGCCCGATCACGATGTTGTAGTCGCGATTCAGGATGCTGTTGGCAAACTCCTTGCCCAGTCCGGGGATGCCGAAGATGTTTTCGATGACGACGCTCCCGGTGACGATGCCGATCACCAGCGGCCCCAGGATCGTGACTACCGGGATCAGGGCGTTGCGCAACGCGTGCCGCACGATGACGACCCGGTTGGTCAAGCCTTTGGCCCGGGCGGTGCGGACGTAGTCCTGGCGGATGACCTCGAGCATGCTGGCACGGGTCAGCCGGGCGACGATGCTGGCGTAAGGGAACCCCAGCGCGAAGCCTGGAACCAGGATCTGGTCGAGGGTTCCATAGTTGCCCGTCCACCCCGAGTTGTAATAGAGGGCGCCGCCGGTCCAGCTGTAGAGCGCGACGCCGAAGAGGAGGAAGAGCAGCGACGCGATCACGAAGTTGGGCATGCTGTAGCCGATGATCGACGTGGTCGTGGCCAGGTAGTCGACCCAGGTGTTCTGCCGGACCGCGGCAATCACGCCCAGCAGGACGCCGAGACCGATGGTGAAGACGATCGCCGCCGTGCCGACTTCGGCGCTGACGCGGGCTTCGCGCAACAGCAGCGGCGTAATCTGCACGCCCCGGTTGACGTACGACTCGCCGAGGTCGCCGTGCAGCAGGCCGCTGACGTATCGAACGTACTGTTCTGGTAGGGGAAGGTCGAGGTGGTAGTAATGCAGGAGCGCGGCCTCGGCGGCCGGGTCCGGGCGCCGCTCGTTGAGCAGCGCGTCACCTGGCAGGCGGTGGACGCCGAGGAAAACGACCGAGGAGACGGCCACGGCCGTGAAGACGATCAGGACCAGCCGCTGCCCGATGTAAAGAAGCGCGCCCCGGGTGAACATGGGGAGTTCAGATTAAAAGAAAACGGGGGCGCCTCGTTAAGAAGCGCCCCCGTAACCCTTCCTCGACTAGTGGGACCCGATCTTCATCTCGTTCCAGTAGAAGTCGTTGAAGTTGTTCGAGCCGGCGCCCTGCAGGTAGGGCTTGAAGAGGAATTCGCCCTTGAAGTAGACGAGCGGCGCATACGCCGCATCGGCCATCATCTGCTTGTTCGCCGAAATGTAGTCAGGGATCGCCTTGTTGATGTCTGGCTCGGCATCCGCCTTCGCAACCAGGGACTCGACCGTGGGATCAGTGAACTCGCCACCGTTGCTCCCCGCACCCTTGATGAACAGGTTGTCGAACCAGTCCTGCGGGTGATCGTAGTCGGCCTGCCAGCCTTCACGGAAGAGGTTGTACTGATGGTGCGTGTACTGCTTGATGAAGGTGGCGTGGTCGATTGGTTGGATGTTGACGTGGATGCCAAGGTTGGCCTGCCACTGCGACTGGATGTTCTCGGCGGTCAGCTTGTAGATCGCCTTGTTCGGGTCGTAGTAGTAGGTCAGGTTCTTGGTCTTCGCTCCGGTCGGATCGCCGCTCTTGAGCAGCGTCTTGGCCTGGGTGGCGTCGAACTTCGCCAGCGGGTCGCTGCCGTCACCGGCGTAACCCTTGAGGCCCTTCGTGATCAGGCCGCCGTCCGCCGCTGAGCACGTGATGCCGCCGGCGCAAGCGACCTGGACCAGCTGAGCCCGGTCGATGGCGAGCGAGAACGCCATGCGCAGGTCATGCGCGGGGCCGCTCGCGAGGTCGCCCTTGAAGACGCTATCCGCCCGCCCGAAGGCGTACTGCACCCAGATGGTGCGAACCTTGTTGACGAACTTCAGCTGCTTGGAGAGGGTGGGGTCCTTCTGGATGCGCAGGATGTCGTCGGGCGAGATGTCGCTCCCCATGCCTCCGTAGCCGACCAGGTCATAGCCGCCCTGCTCGTACTTGGCGACGCCCTGGGCCATGTCGCCGATGAAGTCCATCTTCACGTGCTGGACGGTTGGCTGCGGGCTGCCCCACCAGTTGGGCACCGCGTCGAACGTGATCGACTGCTTCGGCGTGTAGGTCACCATTTTGTAGGGGCCCGTTCCGACCGCTGTCGCGGGGTTGGACCACCAGTTGGCGTCGTCCTGGTTGACGACAGTCGGGTCGACCACCTGGGCCGCGGACGCAAGCGCCAGCTCGGTGCTGAAGACGCCCCATGGCGAGGTCAGGTTGATCACGAGCGTGTGGTCATCGGGCGCGGACATGCCGCTCAGCATCTTCTGGTTGTGGGCCCAGTCCTTGGTGGTGGAGACGACGTCGTATCCCACGACGTGATCGAAGTTGCCACCATACGCGTCCTGCCCTTCGGCCGCCGATCGGCTGAAGGAGTAGATGAAGTCGGAGGCTTTGACCGCGTGGCCATTCCAGAACTTCGCCTTGGGGTTGAGCTTGAAGGTGTACGTTTTTCCGCCGTTGGTGATCTGCGGCAGATCGGTCGCGATGTCGGGAACGACGGTCAGCTTGTCGTCGAATTTCAGGAGGCCGTCGAAAAGGTTCTGATAGATCTCGACGTCGGTTTCGGCGTTGATCTGAGCCGGGTCGAGCGTGCCGATGGCACTATCGCTGGGGAACCGTAGCGTCTGGTCGGCCGCGAGACCCGTACCCCCGGTGGAGGTACTGCCGCAGGCCGCGACCAGGATGCTGATCGTTCCTAACACTGCCAGCGGCCGCACCGCGCGGAGCTTACCTACAAAAAGGTCACTCATAGACCCTCCCTTTTTCCCGTTCCTTCCTCGCCCTGAGGACTGCCAAAACAGTAGCAAATAGAACTACACCTGAATTGTTAGAGGCCTGTTAGACGCTAACGACGTCGCGGCAGCCCTCGCCAGCTGGACGGCGGCCGCCTCCAGGCCGGTGGCGCCGACGGTCGCGTTGACGAAGCCGGCTTCCGCGGCCTCGGTTGCCGTCATCAATCGCCCGGTCAGCATCAGCTCGAGCCCCAGCTTGCGCGGCACCCCCCGAAAGACCGCCGGCATGATTGTCATTGGCATGATGCCAAGCCGGACCCCCGGCAGGCCGAAGCGAGCGCTCTCGACAGCGACCGCCAGCGGACAGGCGGCGACCAGCCCAAAACCAGCGCCCAGCGCGTCACCGTTGACGGCGGCCACCAGTGGTTTGCTGTAGGCGTCCATGAGGAGGAACAGGGCGCCGAGCTCGCGCCGCTCCAGGGCCTGGTCGAGCGGCGGGCGCTCGCTGATGAACTCCTTCAGATCGGCGCCGGCGCTGAACGCGTCACCGGTTCCCACCAGGACCACGGCCCGCAGCTCGGGGTCGTCACGCGCCCCGGCCAGCGCGGTATAGAGCGCCCGCACCATCGACGGGCTGAGCGCGTTGCGCGCCTCCGGCCGGTTCAGCCGAAGCGCGAGAATGCCGTCCGTCCGGCTCTCGACGAGCTCGCCGGTCGCTAGACGCCCGCCACCACGACGCTCTTCTGCTCGGTATAGAAGTCGAGCACCTCGACACCGTGTTCCTTACCGAAACCGCTGTGCTTGGTTCCGCCGAAGGGCAGCTCGTCGTAGGCGACCTGGATCGTGTTCACCCAGGTGTAGCCGGCATCCAGCCGGTCGATCGCCTGCTGAGTCCGCTTGACGTCACGGGTGAAGATCGACGAGCCGAGCCCGAACTCGGAGTCGTTGGCGCGGGCCAGCGCCTCATCGAGGTCTTTGACGGTGGCGATGGGGAGCAGCGGACCGAAGGTCTCCTCGCGCCAGACGCGCGCGTCCTTGGGGACGTCGGTGATGATGGTGGGCTCGAAGAAGAAGCCGCGATCGAAGGGCTCGCCCCGCAGGCGGTGGCCGCCGGCTACCAGGCGGGCGCCGCGATCGAGCGCATCCTTCAATTGCTCCTCGATCGTCTCCCGGCCGCCGGCAGTGTGCATCGGGCCCATCTGGGCGCTCGCATCCGTGCCCGGCGCCACCTTAAGCTTCCTGGCCCGGGCGGCCAGCTTGTCGATCAGTTCCTGAGCGACCGCCTCGAAGACATAGACACGCTTGACCGCCAGGCACGCCTGGCCGGCGTTGAAGAATCGCCCGATGGCGATCGCCTTGCTCGCCTGCTCGATGTCGGCGTCATCGCAGACGATGGCCGGGTCGCTGCCACCGAGCTCGAGGGTGACGTGCTTCAGGTCGGACGCCGCCTCCGCCATGACCTGCTTCCCGGTCTGGGTTTCCCCGGTGAAGCCGATCTTCCGGACCTTAGGATTCTTGATCAGCTCCTGTCCGACAACGGCGCCGGGTCCGACGACGACGTTCAGGACGCCCGGCGGAAGACCGCCCTCGTTCATCAGCTCGACGAGCCGGATGGTCGACAGCGGCGTACTGCTGGCCGGCTTCGCAACCACGGTGTTCCCCACCGCCANGGCGGGAGCGATCTTGTTCGCCAGCAGGGTAAGTGGGAAGTTCCAGGGGATGATCGCGCCGACGACGCCCAGCGGACGCCGAACGACCATGCCAAAGGCCCCCGGCACCGAGAGCTGGACGTGCTTGCCCCGGATGGCGCCTGAGGCGGAGAGNACCGCGTAGTACTCGATGTTCTCGACGAATCGCTCCGCCTCGATCTTGGAGTCGCGCAGNGGCTTGCCCTGCTCGCGGGTGAGCAGCGAAGCGACCTCATCGAGGTGCTGCCGTGCCAGCGCCGCCCCCTTCATCAGGATCTGCATACGTTTTTGCGGCAGCGTGTCGGCCCAGCCACGGAACGCCGCGTGGGCCGCGTCGATCGCCTGCCGTGTTTCC
>JGI12053J15887_10001800_pt1 | contig 10185 bp, 7 predicted proteins | sample MedBloCAOM1_O3_FD_15887 | JGI IMG/M metagenome (IMG submission 15887) | reverse complement strand
GTCGCCACTCACGGGTCGCGGTTGCCGCGCCCGCAGTACTCGCGGTGGCGGCGGCCGGCACCGCGGTGGCGGTACTGCTCGGCTCGTTCCTGGCCGCGCCGCTACGGCGGCCGACCGGTTCACTCGCGATGGCGAACCTGCACCGGCTGGCCGGCGGCCCCTTCTGCGGCCTGGCCGACGCCATCCAGGTACTGCCAGACGGCGCCGTGCTGTCCCCCGTTAGCACCTTCGACCCCGCCCCCGCACAGCAGCTGACCGGGTTCACCGCACTGGCCGGCTTCGACCCTGCCTCACCGCCACCTAGCCCGCCGGGAACCGGGTTGTCCACCGAGCTGTGGGGCAGCCTGGTCGGCGGTCCGCAGAACACCGGGACCATGACCAGCCGCTGGTTCCAGCTGCCGCCACTCGGTCCGGCCAGCGGCGTGGCGGTATCGGTGTCCGGCCGTACCGACGGGGGCAACAAGCTGAGCCTGGAGTTCGGCCGGGTTGGACTTGCCGGCGTCACTACGCTCGGCGCCCCCGTCCTGTCCGACCGGGTGCGCCCCAATCAGGACCATTTGGACGATCCACCGGACTACCGACCCTGGCGTTCCATCGGGCTCGATGCATCGCAGATCCCGGCCGGCGCTGACCGAGTCCGGATCCGCGCGGTGGACGCCGCGACCGACCCGAACGGTTGGCTGGCCGTGACCGGGCCCCGGCTGCGGTCGGTGCTCGGGTTCAACGAGTTCCTCACCACCCGCGGGCCGGTGCTGGTCAGCTGGCCGCAGGCGTTCCTGTTCCCCTGCGTGCGCAACATCGTCGGGGTGACCGACGGGCTGGCCGACGCGCCCCAAGTGGTGATCGAGGCGCCGCGCCGCCACGGCCGGCTGTCCGCCATCACCACGGATCAAAGCCAGGGCGGCGACTTCGCCGCGATTCGTCCGTTCGCCCAGCTCTACGAGGTGCCCACCCGCATGATTGGCCATCCCGACATCGACTGGGGCTCCCTGCAACTGTCTGCCGACCCCGCCGCCCACGACGCCTACCAACGCTCCACCACCCACGTCCCCTCCTCCCGATATGGGGACATATCGGGGCTATACCAGCCCCGATAGCCCCGATATGCCCCCATGTCGGGGTGAAGGTAGCCTGCCGGGCGATGGCTGAGATCGTTGTGCGTTCGTTGAGCGGCTGGGGGCGGACTGCGCCCAGCAGTGCTCGGGTGCTGGTACAGCCGACTCTGGAGTCCATCCAGCACGCTGTCCGTGATCCGGGCAGTCGTGGAGTGATCGCGCGGGGGTTGGGGCGCTCCTACGGCGACCCGGCGCAGAACGCGGGCGGCCTGGTCATCGACATGACCAGCTACAACCGGATCCACTCCCTCGACGCGGACAGCGGCCTGGCCGTGGTGGACGCCGGAGTGAGCCTCGACGCACTGATGCGCGCCGCGCTGCCGTTCGGTCTGTGGGTTCCCGTACTGCCGGGAACCCGGCAGGTCACCGTGGGCGGCGCGATCGCGGCCGATATCCACGGCAAGAACCACCACAGCGCGGGCAGCTTCGGCAACCACGTCCGGGCCCTGGATCTGGTCACCGCCGACGGCTCGGTCACCACTCTGACCCCCGACGATGAGCTGTTCTGGGCCACCGTCGGCGGCATGGGGCTGACCGGGGTCATCGTGCGCGCCACGATCGCGCTCACCCCCGTCGAGTCGGCGTACTTCGTCGTCGACACCGACCGCACCGCAAACCTTGACGAGCTGATGGCGTTGCTCACCGACGGATCCGACGACCGCTACGACTACTCCGCTGCCTGGTTCGACGCGATCTCCACGGGCACGACGCTGGGCCGCGCAGTGCTCACCCGCGGCTCCATCGCCCGGCGTGACGAGCTGCCCCCGAAGCTGCGAAGCGCCCCGCTGGCCTTTGACGCGCCGCAACTGCTCACCGCGCCCAACGTGTTCCCCAACGGCCTGGCCAACCGGGCGATCTTCAGCGCGCTGACCGAGGCGTGGTATCGCAAAGCACCGAAGCGCCGCCGCGGCGAGGTGCAGAACCTGACCACCTTCTACCACCCGCTGGACATGATCGGCGAATGGAATCGGGCGTACGGCTCACGGGGCTTCTTGCAGTACCAGTTCGTGGTACCGCTCGGCGCGCAAGACTCCTTCCGTCGCATCGTGGAACAGGTCGCGCGATCAGGCCACGTGTCGTTTCTCAACGTGCTCAAACGCTTCGGCGCGGCCAGCGAGGCGCCGCTGTCGTTCCCCCAGCCCGGCTGGACGATCACGGTGGATTTCCCCATCCGCCGGGGTCTCGCGGAGTTCTGCGACCGGCTCGACGAGCAGGTCATCGACGCCGGCGGCCGGCTCTACCTGGCCAAGGAGTCGCGGACGTCCGCGGCCACCCTGGCCCGGATGTACCCGCGGATCGACGAGTGGCGCAAGGTCCGCGCCGCCGCCGACCCCGACGGGATCTTCGCCTCTGACCTATCCAGGAGACTCGAACTGTGATCGATGCTGTCGGCAACCCCCAGTCCATGCTGCTGTTGGGCGGCACCTCCGAGATCGCGCTGGCCACTGCGGAGCGCTACGCCACCCGGCGGCCGCTGCGGGTGATCCTGGCCGCTCGCCCGTCGCCCCGGCTGGACGCCGCCGCAGCGCGGCTGGACCGCGTCGGCGCCACCGTGACGACGCTGCCCTTCGACGCGGCCGACACCGCATCGCACGCCGCGACGATCGAGAAAGCCTTCGCCGACGGCGACATCGACATCACCCTGGTCGCCTTCGGGTTGCTCGGCGACCAGGAGAAGGCCTGGACCGACCACTCCACCGCCGTCGAGCTCGCACAGGTCAACTACGTGGGAGCGGTGTCGGTCGGGGTGCTGCTCGCCGATGCGCTGCAACGCCAAGGCCACGGCGCGCTGGTGGCGCTGTCATCGGCCGCCGCCGAGCGTCCCCGGCGGTCGAACTTCGCCTACGGCGCCAGCAAGGCGGGCTTGGACGCCTTCTACACCGGTCTCACTGAGGCGCTGCGCGCCTCCGGTGTCAAGGTCGTGGTGATCCGACCCGGCTTCGTGCACACCAAGATGACCGCCGGCATGAAAGCCGCTCCGCTGTCGGTCACCCCCGAGCAGGTCGCAGAGGTGATCGTCGACGCCGTCGCGAACGGCCGCGAGCAAGCCTGGGCCCCCGCCCCGATGCGGCACGTGATGTCCGTCCTGCGCCACGTCCCGCGCTCTATTTTCCGCCGCCTCCCCATCTGAGCCACACGACCGGCGGTTCCGGGTCACAACGGGTAGCGGGGGATGTCCCCGCGGGCGGTGATCCAACGGGTTTCAGTGAACGCTTCGATGTTCGCGGCTGCCCCACCGAACCGGGAACCCGTGCCAGAGGACAGCATTCCACCGAACGGCACGTGTGCCTCATCGTTGAGGGTCTGGTCGTTGATATGCACGGTCCCGGTCGGGATCCGCTCGGCCAGCGCCAGCCCTCGGGCCATGTCGGCGGTCAAGATGCCCACCGACATGCCGTACTCGCTGTCCGACGCGAGCTTTACCGCGTCGTCGAGGGTGGCGAACGGGGTCACCGGTGCCACCGGTCCGAACACCTCCTGCTCGTAGGCCGGGATCGACGGGCCCGCGTCGGCCAGCACGGTGGGGCGGTAGAACAGCTGTTGGTAGGTTCCGCCCGCGGCAAGCCGCGCCCCGGCCGCGACGCTGCTGGTCACTAACTGGTGGACCCGGTCGCGCTGGGCGGCATCGATGATCGGGCCGAGCGCGACCTGCCCGGTCGCCGGATCCCCGACCGGCAGCCCGTCGGCCTTGGCAGCCAGCCGTTGCACGTACTGCGGGTAGATCGAGTCCTGCACCAGATGCCGCCCGATGGCCATGCAGGCCTGGCCCTGGTGGAAGAACGATCCGAAAGCGGCGGCGCCGACAGCCTGCTCGAGATCGGCGTCGTCCAACACGATCAGTGCGGAGTTCCCACCCAGCTCCAGGTGAGCCCGCTTGAGATGGCGGCCGGCCAGCTCACCGACTNCTCGACCGGCTGTGGTCGAGCCAGTGAACGAGATCACCCGGACGTGCGGATCCGCCACCAGCGCGGCACCCAGTTCCGCGCCACCCGGCAGCACATGGAGAACACCCGGCGGCAATCCGGCTAGCTCGAACACCCTGGCCAGCACCACTCCACCGCAGACCGCAGTGCGCGGGTCCGGTTTGAGTACCACCGCGTTGCCCAACGCGAGAGCCGGGGCCACCGACCGCATCGCCAGCACCAGCGGGGCATTAAATGGGGTGATGACACCGACCACCCCGGCCGGTACCCGGCGCGCCATGCTTAGCCGGGGCGGCCAGCTGGGTAGTAACTCGCCCGGCGCCCGGGACGGCAGCGCGGCCGCCTCGTAGCATTCCTGAGCGGTCATCTGCAGTTCGAAGTAGGCCTTGCCAGGGATGCCCCCGGTCTCGCGGACCAGCCAGTCTCGCAGTTCGTCGGTGTGCTGCTGCACAGCGTCACCCGCGCGCCGCAGCACCGCGGCCCGCTCCTGAAACGGCACCTGCGCCCACTCCCGCTGGGCGCCAGCCGCCTGNGCAGCAGAGGCGACGAGGTCCTCGACCCCCGCCATCCCCACCCGGCCCAGTTCTGCACCGGTCGCCGGTTCGATCACAGCAACGTCCCCGCCGGCCCCCTGCCGCCAACCCCCGGCAAAAACCCGCCCACACCACACCTCACTGTCGAGCACCCGGCCAGTATGGGCCGTGAACTCGGCCCCACGGGCGGGCACCCGCCGGCGCGGGCAGCGCGAGGTTAGAGGTAGACGGCTGCGACCAGGGTGACGACCAGGGCGGCGCCGAGGACTTGGAGGGTGCGGTCGCCTAGGGCGATCTCTTCGGGTTCGCCGCCGTTGCCGCTGTCTACGTCTACGGCATAGCGCAGGATGGCTACCACGAAGGGCACCAGGGAGATCACCGGCCAGCGCGAGTGGTGGGTCTGGCTGAGCTGGAACGCCCACGAACCGTAGGTCATGATCACGCCGGTGGCCGAGAGCGTCCAGACGAAACGTAGGTAGGAGGCGGTGTAGCGCTCCAGCGACTTGCGGATCTTGGCGCCGGTGCGCTCGGCGAGTCGGATCTCGGCGTAGCGCTTGCCGGCGACCATGAACAGTGAGCCGAACGCGGTGGTGAGCAGGAACCACTGGGACAGCGCGATCCCCGCGGCGGCGCCACCCGCGATCGCGCGCAGCAGAAAGCCCGAAGCGACGATGGAGATGTCCACCACCGGCTGGTGCTTGAGCCACAGGCAGTAAGACAGCTGCACCGCGATGTAGATCACGGTGACCACGACCAGGTCGGGCGACGCCAGGATCGACACCCCGATCGCAGCCACGAACAATGCAACTGCAACGGCCAGCGCCAGCCGCGGTGGCACCACCCCGGCGGCGATCGGGCGGTTTCGCTTGGTCGGGTGGGCGCGGTCGGCCTCGACGTCCTGGACGTCGTTGACGAGGTACACCCCGGACGCGGCGAGCGAGAACGCAATAAATGCGATTCCGACGGCGACGAGCACCGGCAGGTGGAAAATGGTGCCACCGGCGAACGGCGCGGCCAGGACCAAGACGTTCTTCACCCACTGCCGGGGCCGCATGGTCCGGACCAGCCCGAACAGCGCGTGGTCTACCCGGGTTGGGGCCTGACGCGGCGCGGTGGTGGTCATCGCCGTCCTCTCAGAGTGTTGCAGCGCAACCGTCGCCGCATCCCGGCGCCGATGGCCGCGCCCAGCGCGGAGCCCACCAGCACATCGCTCGGGTAGTGCACGCCCAGCACCAGTCTGCTGATCAGCATCGGCAGCACCAACGCCGGGGTGAGCCGGCGGCGCAGCAGGCCGCCATAGAGCACCGCTGCCGCGGTCGTCGAGGCCGCGTGCGAGGACGGGAAGGACAGCTGACTCGGCGTGCCGGCCAGTACCTCAACGGACGGATCAACCGGGCGTTGCCGGCGTACCACCCGTTTCACCGCGATCGACGTGCCGTGCGCCGCTGCCACCGTGGCCGCGGAGACCAGCCAATCCCGCCGGCGCCGCCGGTCGACCAACGCACCCAGCGCGCCCAGCGCCAGCCAGCCAAGGGCGTGTTCACCGAAGTACGACAGCCCGCGGGCAGCGGTCACGACCGGAGGTATCCCGATCCTGCGCTGCACTGCTGACAGCAGTGCGATCTCCTGATGGTCCCTATTTGATCGTCGTTGCAGCATCACGCGTCGAATACTCGCTTCCAGCCGGTCCGATCAGTGAGCCCCGGTGCGGCGTCGCGGTAACGCTTGCGCAGCTGGGGGAAGTCCCGGGCAAGTTCCCGGTGCAGCGCCACCGAGCGGGCGAGCATCGAGCGAAACGCCTGGGGATCGCGTTTGCGATAGGTGACGCCGCGGCCGTCCGCCGTGGACACAGTCACCCCGTCGAGCCCGGAGAGCACGAACCAGCGGGCATCCTTCCGGGCCAGCGACAGCTGCGGGCGGTGCTGGGCCTGGGCATCGACCGGGCGCAGCTGATGCGCCAGGCGCTTGAGCAGGGTCGCCCCGATGGTCACCGGGTTTGTTGGCGGTTTGAGCATGCGCTGCACCGCGAGCTGACCGCCGGCAGGCAGCGGCAGCTCTTGGGAGTCCATCACCTGCCCGTCGGTGAACTCCGCGCAGCGGGCCCGGACCTCACCCAGCGCCGTAGGCAGCTTGTCGAACAACGCCTCCGGTCCGGCCAGGAAATCGCGGATCGCCATCTCCTGCAGGGCCAGCGTCGAGTACTCCATCGCCAGGGCATGCTTCAGAGCGTGTTTGAGGCTGTCGGCGAGCATCGCCGTAGGTCGCTCTTCGGTGCCGTGTAGCGCAGCGCCGACCAGCCTGTTGCGCAGGTGGAAGTAGGCCTGCCAGTCGGTGGCGTCATCCTTGTCGGCAAACGACATGTGCCAGATCGCCACGCCGGGGACCGTCGCGGTGGGATAACCCGCGGTGCGGGCCCGCAGCCCGTACTCGACGTCGTCCCACTTGATGAACAGCGGCAGCGGCAGCCCAATGTCCTCGGCGATGGTGCGTGGGATGAGGCACATCCACCAGGCGTTGTAATCGACGTCGGTGCGCCGGTGCATCCAGGAGGTCTGGCGCAGCGAGTGCTGGGCGAAGTCGTGGTCGTACTCGGTGCCCGGCGCCTTGTTCCACCGCATCCGCTGCCGGTCGACGATCTCGCCCCAGGCGTGCAGCCGGGAGCGGGCCTGGGCCTGCAGCATCTGGCCACCGACCAGCATCGGGCGGCGCGCGAAGCGGGAGAACGCTACCGCGCGCAGGATCGAGTCAGGCTCTAAGACGATGTCGTCGTCCATGTAGAGGATCTGCTCGCAGTCAGTGTTCTCCAGCGCCTCATACATCACCCGCGCGTAACCGCCGGAGCCGCCGATGTTGGGCTGGTCGATGATCCGCAGGCGTTCGCCGAGCACAGCCTGCGCCTGCCCGAAACCGTCCTGGTCACGGACCTTGTTCATGCCCTGGTCGGGGATCACCACCGCGGTGACGATCGAGCGGACCAGCTCGTCGTCACCGATGGCACGCAGGGTGGCGACGCAGTCGGTTGGGCGGTTGAAGGTGGGCATGCCGATGGTCACCGCGGCCCGCCCGGGCGCCTCGGTCGGAGCGTGCCATCCGCCGGAGTGCACGATCAGCACCGAGTCCTCGGTACTCAGGTCGAACCAGTACCAGCCGCCGTCCTCGAACGGGGTCAGATCCAGCTCGATGTCCAGCTGACGACGCCCCTCCACCAACTCGCCGTGAGTGTGGATCTGGGTGGAGTCCGCCTTAGACCGGTAGACGTCCACCCGACCGGCGCCCTCGACGTCCAAGCGCAGGCGCACGGTGCGCAGCGCGGTCCAGCGCCGCCAGTAGCTGGCCGGGAAGGCGTTGAAGTACGCCGCGAAGGACACCTCGGTCTGCTCGGGCACTGCCATGCTGGTGCGCGACAGCGCGCGCACCCGTCGAGCGTTGGGGTTGGCCAGGGTCACCTCGATATCGACGTCACGCGGATCGTGCACGCCGGTGGCGCCGGCCGGTGGCCACACCCGCCGGGCCGTGGCCGACTGCTCGTCGACGTACAGCGCCCGGACGGCCATCGGGTCGGCTCGGCGGGGCAGGATCACGCGCTGCAGCAGCGTCGAGAACGGCTCGACGGGCGCGCTGGCGAACGATTCTTCCGGGCTCCAGACGGTGCTGGTCGGCATGGACTCCCCAGTTTTACGGTGTGGCAGGCCAGTCCTGGCGGTGTGACGGGCTCGGTGTTGACGTCGCCAGAGGGTAGCCCTCGGCACTGACCCGGAACGGGTCGGCTACCCCTCCATGAGGTGTCCGCAGGTCACCAACTGTCTTGCTGGCCCGTCGACGGGTCGTCCAGCGACTGGTTCTCGGTGAAATACGGAGCGATCTTGTTATCGTACATCGACAGCGCGGAGCCTATCGCCATGTGCATGTCCAGGTATTTGTACATACCGAGCCGTCCACCGAAAAGCACATTGCGATTGGCGGTTTCCTTGCGGGCCAGCTCTCGGTAACGTTCCAGCTTCGCCCGGTCCTCGGCGGTGTTGATGGGGTAATAGGGTTCGTCACCGCGCTGCGCGAACCGAGAGTACTCGCGGAAGATCACCGTTTTGTCGGTGCGGTAATCCCGCTCGGGGTGGAAGTGCCGGAACTCGTGGATCCGGGTGTAGGGCACATCCAGGTCGGCGTAGTTCATCACCGGCGTGCCTTGGAAGTCACCGGTGTCGAGCACTTCTTGCTCGAAGTCGAGGGTGCGCCAGCCCAATTCGCCCTCGGCGTGATCGAAATAGCGGTCCAGCGGCCCGGTGTAGACGACGGGCACCTGCGGCAGGTCGCCCTGCACATCGAACCAGTCTGTGTCCAGGCGGACGTCGATATTCGGGTGCTGCGCCATCCGATGCAGCCACGCGGTGTATCCGTCGACGGGCAGGCCCTCGTAGGTGTCGTTGAAGTACCGGTTGTTGAACGTATAGCGCACCGGCAGCCGGGAGATGATGCCCGGTGGCAACTCAGTGGGATCGGTCTGCCACTGCTTGGCGGTGTAACCCCGCACGAACGCTTCATAAAGCGGCCGACCGATCAGTGAGATCGCCTTTTCCTCCAGGTTGGTGGCGTTCTTGCCCTGAATCTCGGCGGCCTGCTCGGCGACCAGTGCTCTGGCCTGATCCGGGGTCAGGTGCTTGCCGAAGTACTCGCAGATCGTGCCCAGGTTCACCGGCATCGGATACACCCGGCCCTGGTAGCTGGTGAACACCCGGTGCTGGTAACCGGTGAAATCGGTGAACTGGTTGACGTAGTCCCAGACCCGTTTGTTCGAGGTGTGGAACAGGTGTGCGCCGTAGCGGTGCACCTCGATACCGGTCTCGGGTTCGGCCTCGGAGTAGGCGTTGCCGCCGATGTGGTGCCGGCGGTCCAGCACCAGGACCCGCCGATCGAGCTGGCTGGCGACCCGCTCGGCGATGGTCAGACCGAAGAAACCGGAACCCACCACGATCAGGTCGATGTCTGGACTGCTCACGGGCGTCGAGGGTAGCCGCTCACTGGTAAGCGGTGGGGCCGCCCCCGCTAGCCAACCGGTCGGACCACCATCAAACTGGCTTGGGGTCGCCAGGACGAGGTCGCGGGCACCCCGGTTGGATCTTCGGCGAACGTGAACCTGTACACCGGGCGAATGGATGGACCCGCCTTGAACCGATAGTAATTCCAGTCCAACAAGGTGCGAACCACTGGGCTTGCCGCCGCTCGCTTGACCCGCAGGACCTCAGCGACTTGCGCGCGGTCGGACAATCGATCGACGACTGTGCAGTCACAAAAATACGCGACCGTGCCGACCTCACCGAATGCCTCTACAGTGGTGCCAGAAGGCGCCCTCGCCGCAAGAGCAGCGTACTCGGTAGCCGAAGCCCAGTTAGTCGAAATAGGCATGACCGTCCATGGCCGCGCGGCGAGAAACACCACGGTCGCCGCGACCAGGACAGCGCCACCCGTCGATCCCGTCCACCGCAACCAGCGATTGCACATTCCGATGCCCAGGACAGCGAGCATGCTCAACGATCCGATGGCCGGCCCGTAGTACCAGTGGTACGGCGGGGGCCGCAGTAGCAGGTACACCGTGATGTGCAACAACGCACCGAGCCC
>JGI12053J15887_10001799_pt1 | contig 10187 bp, 14 predicted proteins | sample MedBloCAOM1_O3_FD_15887 | JGI IMG/M metagenome (IMG submission 15887) | reverse complement strand
GGTCATGTTTGTCGTCCGTTGGCTCCCGGCGCTTTAAACGTGATCCAGCCATGCAAACAAAGTTTGGGATCTTCGGTCCGGTCCACATTGCAATCCTGAGCACCATCCCCGTTCTTGCAGCAATTCTCGCAGCTATTGAGCGGTGGATTTCTACCGGGCGCAGAGGGCTGCGAATTGGGCTGGCAATTACTCTTCTGTTGAACTCGATTGTCCGGTATGGATATCTAGCTGCGCGTGGCTGGCTCACATTCCCCTACCACCTCCCTCTGGAGCTTTGCGACGCGACTCTGTGCCTCATGATCGTCGCCCTGCTTACTCTCAATCAGACGATCTTCGAGCTGGCCTATTATGGCGCGCTGGCCGGAACTTCGATGGCTCTGCTCACCCCGGATCTCTGGGAACCTTTTCCTTCCTTCTCTACGGTCCAGTTCTTTGTCTCCCACGGCCTCGTCCTGGTTGGCGCCCTGTATCTCGTATGGTCCGGACAGGCGAGACCACGGCCGGGATCGATCTGGAAAGCGATGCTAGGTCTTAACATCTTTGCCGCAATCGCGGGTACTTTCGACCTTTTCTTCAAAACGAACTACATGTACCTCCGGGCCAAACCGAGGAATCCATCACTTTTCGATTTTCTGGGGCCTTGGCCATGGTACTTAGCGGCATCGGAGGGAATCGCTCTCGGGCTCTTCGTGCTTTTGTATCTGCCGTTCTGGCGGCCAGCTTCAAACTCGACAGAGCGGGGGCGATGAGAGAAAGTAGCTGAAATGCTCTCCGCAACGTTCTTCGACACCCAGAACGTCGGAACTCCGTCGCAGACAGGCCGGGGTGCAGCCGCGATGCCCATTTCATTCCGTAATTCCTGATCGACGACAAGGCTGCGCATCATACACACCGATGGTACGGCTAAACGCTATCGGGAGTCCGGAGCACAGTAAGCGATTGCCGCTGTGCCCATTTCGCATCACGCATCGAAGGCATATCAGGCCGCTGTACCCCTTGCGGCCCGATGACCCAACTTAGGGGCCGCTTTTCCTTTCCTATCGCGTCTCGCAATAACAGAACGCCTTCGAGAAACGCGTCCGGTCGAGGCGGACATCCGGGGACATACACGTCTACGGGTAGAAATTTGTCTACGCCCTGCACCACGCTGTAGATGTCGTACATGCCGCCCGAATTAGCGCAGGACCCCATTGAAATGACCCAACGTGGCTCCATCATCTGCTCATAGAGGCGCTTGATGACTGGCGCCATCTTGATAAAGACCGTACCCGCGATGACCATGAGATCCGCCTGGCGCGGCGTGCCACGGATCACTTCAGCGCCGAACCGGGCGATGTCGTATTTGCTTGTAATGCTTGTGGCCATCTCCACAAAACAGCAGGAGAGGCCGAAGTTAAACGGCCAGACAGAGTTCTTGCGGCTCCACGCCACAAGGTCATCCAGACGGGACATAACGAGAGTACGGCGGATCGCCTCCTCAAGATTCCCATCGGCCTTCTCAGCCTGCTGCGAAACATCAGGCCGACTGATCGACCAGCGCATGGCACACCACCCGTTGCTAACCCGCTACTCGTCTGCTTCCTTGTCTCCAATCAAGAGCGCCGACGCGCCACAAATAGGCAAGCGTCGCGAGAATCGGAACGAGCGGGACAAGGCCTGGAGGGCGGAGTTACGTCCGCCCTCTCATGCAAACAGGGCCATGCCCATTACACTGCTACGCTGTCGCAATCTAGTGGATGGTGGAATTGACAACTTCACCGCTCTGCACCTTGGGCGTTCCATCCAATACTCCTGCCAAGGTCTTTACCACGTCTGGGTAGATATTGTTATTGTAAGCCTCTGCATTGGCCTTGTTGTCCCACAGACTGATTGCAGTGACATCCGTTCCGTCGGAACCGGAGAATGCAATTTCGTTCTTAAAACCGTTCTGTTTCCGCAGTAACGGAAGGACATCATTCTCAAATGTCCGGGTGTAGTCAGAAAGCATATTGGGTTTCAAATGAATCGAAACATTGCGTGCATACATAGCAACCTCCTTAAGGTTGGGAGGGCTAAGAAGGAATGCTTCAGATAGGCTGACTTAGCTCAGGGAACCTGAGACGAGGAGAAGGAAAAGCCACCTCAAGTCTGACCCTAGTCTTATGCGGCGGGACTGTCAAACAGCGGAAAACGCCGGTTGTGGACAGATCCGCTGCCGCTGCCACTTTCGGTGCTTAAGAGCGCTTCGGACATGAAGAAATAGAAGTATCCGTACACCACCCGCGTTTCCGGATTGCCTGTCACTCGGGAATAGCGGATGTGTCGGGAATGGCCATAGCGGCAACGGTTGACCTTTGGCGCCGAGGGGTGAAACCATCATCCGTATCAAGTGGATCGGGATTCTTCTCGCTAACTTGATGCCCTCCTGCGGACGGTCCGTTTGAGACGCACTAAAACAGCTACGCCAATGCTCCGCCTGTCAGGTTTCGTTCTCTTGGCAACGCTCGCCTCATCGTCCCAGGTAACTTCGTCCACCGCTGAAATCCCCGATCTGAACCTGATCCTGCAACGCATGGAGGACATCCTGCACCGGGATCCCGCACAATCTCTACCATATGAGGTGACGCGAGAATACAAAGTGTTCCGCGGCTATGATAAGCAATCCACCTCTGAGGTCATCGCGCAGATCGATTTCGTTCCTCCCGACGTGAAGACATACAAGATTATTCAGGCGAGAGGCAACTCGGCGGGCGAAAGAATGGTTCGTGAAATTCTGGACAGGGAAACCGACTCGACGACGAAAAAACGCAGTAGCGAGATCAGTCGGGCGAACTATGACTTCGTCCTTCTTCGGCAACAGAACTTCGGCATTGTTCCTGAGTACGTTTTGGGTATCTTCCCCAAGCGGAAGGAGAAAAACCTTTTACGCGGCCAGATCTGGGTAGATGCAAGCACTTTCCGCATCCGCCGAATTGAAGGAGTGCCCGTCAAGAGTCCCTCCTTTTGGCTCAAGGAGATTCATATAACCCTGCAATTTGCGCAACTTGGCGATATGTGGGTGCCCGTTACCTTCGACGGCATCGCGACAGTCCGATTCTTGGGTAAGTACACACTTGCTGGCCACAATATCCGATCCTCCGAGTCCCTATCTACTGCGCCTAAATAGCCCCATGTGCGATAACCTCCGGATAGCCGGCAAGCTGGAAGTAACGGGGGATTTTCCTGATCCGCCGGGGCCTCGGTCCCTGTCGAATCGGTTTGTTGTCCACCCTGCAATTCCGTTTTCTTTGCGGTCTGACCTGCTTTCCCGCTGGCCCGCTCACGTGCGGTCTACGCCGCGGCGTCCATCTCTGCCTTCGCCTCCTCCAAGGTGTGTTGGAGCCGCAGATTTTCCTCGACGTACACCCCGAGATTCCTCGCCATTTCGCCGTCCACTTCCTCTGGTGTGCCGCTGAAGCTGAGTGGCGCGCCCAATGCGGCGTTTTCATCCTCCCTCTTTCTTGTTGGAATCACGTTAACGCGGATTCTATTCTGGTCGATACGAGCGACTGTCAACATCACCGTCCGCTCCCCAAGAAGCGGCATCAGCTCTATGAACATACGTCCCCTTGCAAGAAACTAGTTCACTCACGTTCGGTGGATGGCGCCGCAGGGTCCATGCGGCGTGGATTCACTTTATTGTTTTATGGGGCTTGTCAGCTTGATAGCGGTGAGGCCCGGTGAGTGGGCGAGTGACCGGGGAAAAGCTAGTTTTCGACAAAACTCCGCCCGCAACAATTGACAGATACAATCGCAGTAAGCTGTTTTTGGCTTGGGATGGTGATCCATCGATCTTGCGATCCTTCCGTTTGTCCTGCTGGTTCGAACCCTATCCGCACGTGATCAACAGCATCATGCCGGGAACAAGAGGCTTACCCCAACTGAAGGCCACTCTTAGGGTGGACTGGATTCGGCCGACGAGGACTGAGGCTGAGGAACTTCGGTGGATGATCCTGTTTTTGAACAGGCAGCTTAGAAAGAAGCATCCGTATGTCACCTCGTGGTTTTTGTCCCGGGGCGTCGCGCGGGTGCAACCTAAGGCCGCTCTTTAGCCTTTTCTCAAGCGACTTGGCCATCGATCTGGGAACCTCCAACACACTAGTTTATGTTCGTGGCAAGGGCATCGTGGTGAACGAGCCGTCCGTCGTAGCCATTAACAAGAACAGCGGTGAGGTGGAAGCGGTGGGAAGAGAGGCCAAGGAAATGCTGGGCCGTACACCGGGCCACATAGTTGCAATTCGGCCGTTGAAAGAGGGGGTCATTGCCGATTTCAAAGTGACCGAGAAGATGTTGAATTACTTTATCCAGAAAGCGCACAATCGCAAAATGTCGGTGCATACACGCATTGTGATTGGTGTGCCCGCGGAGATCACGCAGGTGGAACGACGCGCGGTCATGGACTCAGCTTACCGTGCGAAAGCCAGCGAGGTCTATCTGGTGGACCAGGCCATGGTGGCGGCGATTGGTGCCGGGCTTCCCACCAGTGAACCCACCGGAAGCATGATCATCGATATTGGGGGAGGTACCACGGATATTGCGGTGATCTCTCTGAGTGGCATCGTCTACGCCCGTTCTTTGCGTATGGCAGGAAACCAAATGGACGAAGCCATCATGACTTACGTGAAGCGAAAATATAACTTGCTGATTGGCGAACGCACCGCCGAGCGGATCAAGATTGAAATAGGGAGTGCGTTCCCGCTCGAGAAGCCGCTGACGATTGAAATCAAGGGCCGCAACCTGATTGAAGGGGTACCCAAGACCATCATTCTGAATGACACTGAAGTCCGCGAGGCATTGAGTGAATGGGTGTCGACGCTCATGAACGCCATTCGTGTGGTGCTAGAGCGCATACCGCCCGAGCTCTCAGCTGACATCAGCGACCGCGGCATCGTGCTCACCGGCGGTGGCGCGCTCTTGAAGGATTTGGATAGGCGCATCCGAGAAGAAACCGGACTTCCTGTCTCAATTGCCGATGACCCTCTATGCTGCGTTGTTCTGGGGACTGGCAAGATGCTTGACGATTTCAAGCTACTACGGAAGCTCTCCATTGAGTCCGTGTCGGCCTGAACGGAGTCGAGCACATGATTTGTGATGGGCCAGACTTGACCTTGCAGGCCGTGCTGGCGGGTCAGCTCAGGCGTATCAGACATGCTCGCATGTTCATAATTTCCGGGTTGCCCGTGAGATCGGCATAGGGGGCGGCGGTCACCCGCCGACCCCTGCCACGCCACCGGGGGGAGGGGTCCGTTACACGGCGGTTGCAGGGATCATCATCCTCNCAGCTGGAGTTCTGGAGCACCGTCCTATGATTCGTCGGCAAGCGTCAGAAGACAGAGAAGCGAGTCTAATGGGGGTCGTTCAAGGGTTGTCTTTGCCGTTTCGTGGGTTCTCTCGTTCGGGTTCAACGATTTCTGCTGGAATGCTCGCTGGTACAACCCGAGAACATGCCGAGACTTCAGCTTCGCATTGTGCTTACGCCAGCAGTTGTAGGCTATGAGGTCATGCGGCTGGTAAAGGCCACGCACGAGGCAGCGGCAACCGGCACGGCCCTGAATTTACAGGGAACGCTCGGGCTAAGTTTGCTGGGGATGGGAGTGGCGTTTGTGGCAGGCCTTATAGGCCTCAAGTGGCTGTCGAGCTGGCTAGAATCCGGGAAGTGGTATCTCTTCGGAATCTATTGTCTTGTGGCATCAGGAATGGTTTTCTATCTTCATGCTCGGGGCTTTTAGCGTGACGAAGATGCGTTCACGATCATATGAGTGTCATACTGTCACACTATGCTTCCAGTTTCGAAAGAACTCCGCATCTGCCTTCTCAGCTTCGATCGCTGCTTTGCATGTGTACGCGCCCCGGAGGTCATGTCGACCGCGATGCCCGGTCATCATTGAGGCATTTCCTCGGGGTGATGAACGAACAGGCGACCAGTTTCTGGATGTCGTCCGAAAGAAATGACACTCTGGTGTGACGATTCGGAGTGACTGTCAGAAGCACGGTGCGGACGCACAAACTCCCGCGTCGAAGTCATAATAGCCGCATCCGCTGTCTGCAATTACGTAAACTCTGTGACCGACTGTGACATAGCGCACCAATGCCGCTACGGCTGGAGTTCCCTGAGCTGCAGCTTCAGGCTCGGTCTGCGTGCGCACCTTTCTGGAGTGGTCGAACTGAAAGCCGGTTAGTTCTCCCTTTAGACCAACATTTCTTGAAATCAATAGCGCAGCCTCATATAACCTCCCGGCAGCTTCCTCATATAGGCGTGCAAGACGGGCTCGGTCCTCGTGCGTGAATTCTATTGTCTTCTCCATGGCTGGATCCTTATCTGGATGGCGAAAGCCCGCTCAGGCTCCTCAGCCTTCTCACGCGATCTGCAGAATACTCGCAGAGCGCCGATTCGCAGCGGAGTTGCTCATGACAGTTGGCCTCACCAAAGATCTGAGCATTCGGACAGCGAGATTATCACAAATTAGAGGACTGGGCGCCCCGAGTCAGCGTCGCGATAGCTAAGTGTATGAGAATATGACTCTCATGATGAAGCGTTTGCAGGCTTCGTTGGAGGAGCACGATGCCAAATAAAAAAGATCGAGAGACTGAGGAAGAATTTGAAAAATTCGATAAGGCAAATGGATAAAATCATGTCTGTATCCGAGGAAGAATTAGACAGAAGATTCAAAGAAGCGAAGGCCGCCAAGACTGGAAAGCGATACCGCAAGATAGCAGCAAACCAGAACGATAAGGAGCCCTCCGAAGAAGGGTGATCCTCTTTACTTATCTTTGACTGGCTCTAAAAATTGTTTAGCTTGCGTTAACGTTGCGTGTAGAAGAGACGCTGAGTAAATTGCGCACTTGCCATCGCTGAACGTGATGATTACGCCGCCACTCATTCTATCCGCCGAAAGTATGCGGGGAGCAAGATCGTTTGTCATGAGAATACTTTGCACTNGCTGGCTTTGGGGAGTCGGTCGCTCAGTAGACAGAACTTCTTAGAAAGGGACTTCTGTTTTGCCTGNCAGTTGCTTAACCCACGCATTCATTTTTCATGAGCTGATCGGTGTCAGAAAAGAGTTTCGGATTCCTTTGAGATTCGCGGGTATCTCAATCACGGAAGAGTGGCGGTCAGGGGTGATTCAAGCCTGCCTGGCCAGTCCTGGATTCCACCGTCGAGGCTGCGAGCGTTCGTAAAACCGTAGGCCTGGAAGTAGGCTGCTTTGTCGAGGCTCCTCCGTCCCTCGTTGGAGTAGAAAACGATCGGGGTCTCCTTAGACCAGGAATCGAGCGCGTTGAAGGTCAATTCCACCGTGACCGGCCGCGCACCCACGAGGTGGCCTGCCTGCCATTCGCTGGTTGATCTCGTATCGAGAAGCCGAAGGCCCTCTCCCCGCTGGAGTGCGGTGGCAAGCTCTTGCTGCGAGATATGGATCTTCGCCTCCACGCTTGCGCTTTGCCGGATGACGGCGCGCACGGCCTCGAAAGAATCCGCGATGCTGTAATTCTGGCAGACCTCCGCAAGCGTGTCAGTGAGCTGATAACTGCAACTGGTACATCCCCCGATGTGATACCGGATAAACAGCGCTATCTTGGCGGTTGGGTAGGCATGGAGAATATCAGCCATCGTGGCGTCCGGGCCGATGGCCGGCTGGGCCGCGGATCCTTCTTCGCGGGCTTTTGCTGGGGCCATTGGCATGTCGATTCCTTCCGTACTTTCGATTTCGGGTCGCATTGCTCTCCAATCCTCGCAGCAGGCTTACATCAGGCCAAGCTGCAGCTGTGCCGCCATCGACATCAAGCCCTGGTTCCAGGGCGGATCCAGAACAACCTCGATGCTGCATTGGGTTACGTCCGGAATACGGGCGACCTTGCCCTCGATGTCTCGCTTGAGCACGCCGCCCATGCCGCAACCCGGAGCAGTCAGCGTGAACCGTACGTCCACTCGATTGCCGCCTTCGGCCAGCGGCGTTACCCCACAGTGATACACGAGGCCGAGGTCCACGATGTTGACTGGGATCTCAGGGTCGTAGCATGTTTTCAATTGCTCCCAGACCATCTTCTCCAGGGAGCCCTCAGCCGCGCCTTTTGTGCTGCCTGGTGGGGGTGTGACCTCTTTTCCGATAGCGTCAGCGTCGCGGTTATCGATGCGGACCATGTGACCTGTCCCTGTCATCACCGTGTAGGAGCCGCCCAACGCCTGCGTAATCCAGACCTGAGTGCCGGTAGCTAGGATCATTGTCTCCCCGCTGGGGATGATGCTCACCTTACAATCGCGGCTAAGAGAAACCATTTCGTTTACAGCCATTAGTTTGCCTCCACTTCCTTGACTTGTATGTCCGGCATAACTTCCGAGAAAGTGTTCCCGCAGCTGCAACTATGTTCCGCGTGAGGATTTAAAAACATGTATTCGTTTCCGTGGGGGCCTTGCTTGACTCCCAGCTTAACCCCGTCGAGATGGGCCAGACTCTGCTGATCGACCCGTATCGTGATTCCTTCGCTCTCGAAGAGGTGGTCGCCGGGACGAACCGCCTCCGAATCGAGTTCCAGCACGTAGCGGTATTGGGTGTTGCTATCCTTGCAGCCATCGTTGACGACCCCGAGCCGGAGCGCCGTGCCCGCCGGCAACTTCTCCTTGTTGATGTCGCCTCGCACAACCTCGGCCGCGTTTGCTGTCAGCGTAATCATTCAAGCGCTCCTTTCATTTGTACAGCCTGCTAAAACGCCAGTTCATTGCCAGCTTTGGCCGTGTCTCGCATTGCAACTCGATGGGGCGACTACTCGGTTGAAACCGTGTCGTTCTTCTGATCGAGGGCCGACATCATCGCGTGCCATGCCAGGATGGCGCACTTCACCCGCACCGGGAACTCACAGACGCCGGAAAAGACAACCAGCTTGCCGAGGTTTGCTTCTTCATCCGCCTCGCTCGTCTGGTTCGTAACCAGCCGTTGAAACTGCGCGAACAACTCCTGTGCCTGGCTCTTCGTCTTGCCCTTCAGGCTGGCGGTCATCATCGAGGCCGAGGACTTGGAGATGGCGCAGCCCGAACCCTCAAAGCTGATGTCCGTGACCGTATCGTTATCGAGCTGCAGGAACACTGTGAAGTGGTCGCCGCAGAGCGGGTTGAAGCCCTCCGCCTTCCGGTTTGCATCGGGCAGGGGGTGAAAGTTTTCCGGCCTCTTCCAATGCTCGAGGATCATGTCCTGATAGAGATCCCGAACGTCCGATTCTGGCATCATGCGAACATCTCCTGAACCTTTGTGATCCCTCGCATCAAGGCATCGACCTCGGCTTCTGTGTTGTACAGCGCAAAGGAAGCGCGTGTGGTCGCCGGTATGCCAAAGAACTGCATCACCGGCTGGGCGCAGTGATGCCCGGTGCGAACAGCGATCCCCTCCTGATCGAGGATGGTGCCGATGTCGTGCGGGTGTATGCCGTCGAGGACGAAGGAAAGCACAGCGGTCTTTTCCTGCGCGGTGCCGATCACGCGAACCCCTGGCAACAGGGAGATTCGCTCCGTGGCATAGGCCAGCAGGTCGTGCTCGTGCGCCGCCACGTTGTCCAGCCCGATGCGCGTCAGGTACTCGATGGCTGCGCCTAGGCCGATAACTCCGGAGATGTCCGGCGTGCCCGCCTCGAACTTGTAGGGGAGGGAGTTGTAGGTCGTCTTCTCAAAGGTGACCGAGATGATCATGTCGCCCCCGCCCTGATAAGGAGGCATGGCTTCGAGCAGCCGCTGCTTGCCCCACAGGATGCCAATTCCCGTCGGTCCGTACATCTTGTGCCCGGAGAAGGCGTAGAAATCGCAGTCCAAGTCCTGTACGTCCACCTGGAGGTGAGGAACCGCTTGAGCGCCATCCACCAGCACCGGGATGCCGTGTTCATGCGCCATGCGGATGATCTGCCGCACCGGATTGACTGTGCCCAGGGCATTGGACACATGCGCCACGGCCACCAGTTTTGTTTCAGGCGTCAGCAGCTTTTCATACTCCTCCAGCAAGAGCTCGCCGCGATCGTTCATCGGGATAACGCGCAGCTTCGCACCCTTCTCCTCGCACAGTATCTGCCAGGGCACAATATTGGAGTGGTGCTCCATCGCAGAGATCAGGACTGCGTCGCCAGCCTGCACATGTGTCCTGCCGTAGCTTTGCGCCACCAGGTTGATGGCTTCCGTGGCTCCGCGGACG
>JGI12053J15887_10001798_pt1 | contig 10192 bp, 10 predicted proteins | sample MedBloCAOM1_O3_FD_15887 | JGI IMG/M metagenome (IMG submission 15887) | reverse complement strand
AGATGTTCATCGCCGCTTCGAATGCGGCGCCGACCGCAGGCTGGCGCGCGGAGAGCGTAGTGCCGCGGTAGATATAGTCGGTTACAAATCCCGCGCGGGCGCTGAACTCGACCGGGCTATCAGCACGCTCCTGTGCTGGGGCGGCGCGAACCGAACCTTCGGGCGCAAGTCCACCGCGAGCGCCAAGATTGATCGACCCGGTAGGATTATTGCCGCCGGTCTGCGCATAGGCGAGGCCTCCTCGCAGGGGCGAGAGCGCCAGCGCGGCAACTGCGATGCCGACGACAACACTCGGGATCCTGCGACCGGAATCAATCAGCGCGGCCGATTGCATGTTGTCGCACCTCCCACGGCAAAGACCTCGGGTGGGACTTCATGTCGTCGCCAGGAATGTCGCGCCCGGCACTCTGTTGCCCGCGTTTCAAATGCTAGTACGACCAGGATCAGACTGGCAATCCGCTCGTTCTCGGCAATCGGGGAGACAGCCGGATTCGTTGTCACGGCGTGAGATTGCCGCCGCGGCACGGTCCTCCTTGTCCACGCCCAATTGCCCTGAATTTATTTTGAACAAAGCCAGCCCTCCCAGCACACCGGTGCCGGCAGCAGTCCAGGGCCCGTGACTCAGTCAGCCAAATACACTGGCTCTTTTGGCTTGGCGTGACATTGATGCCGTCCTCAAGCTGGCCGGCGTGTCCCCTGTATCGCTCGGACGATCCAGATCAGCAAGCACGCGCCGATGAAGCCGGCAATGAGGTAGCCGATCCATCCTCCCAGGACGATCCCAAAGAAGCTTAAAATGGCACTGGCAATTGCCGCCCCGGCGATGCCGAGCACGATGTTCATCAGCATCCCCATGCTACTCTTCATGAATTGCTCTGCCAGCCAGCCTGCAATCCCGCCGATGATGATGGCAGCGATCCAGCCTATTCCAGCGTTTTCCATGGCTCATCTCCCGGAAAAAAGGCGCACCCTGCGCCCGATTTGCATTCTCTAATGTGTGTATGCCGATAACAACAGTAAAAATGGCCAGCACCGCGAACAGATCCATCGCGGCGATGTGCGGCGCATGATTGGCGGGCGACCTCCCGGATTCCAAGACATCCAGCGCCAGTAGCGACGAAACCCGGCACGATGCCAGCGCACCAGCGTCTCGGGCCGGATGATTGTGATGGTATTGAGGATCGACGGAAACCATCGATACAGCAGGATGAAGAAGAGACGATCGCTGTTCGTAAACTCAATGCGACCGTGGACCTTGCGCCGCCGCGCGATCAGCTGATGTCGGAGCGCAGCATTCTCCGCTTCAAGCCGGCCCGTCGTCGACTTGAACGGCGAGGGCAACAGCCTGAGAAGGAACCACAGCAGCACAATCATTGCCGCGTGACGTCACGCGATTCTTAGGCGATGGTTCGGGCTTCATGGCGAGCACGGTATTGTACGGGTTGCCAAAAACGAACAACTTCGATGTGCGCCAGATGATCTGTTCCAATTCCACAAATGTTCGCATCTTGAGCCGATACTTCCACAACAGAAGGTGTTGAATGAAGTTCCAGGTAAGGCCCCAAGCCCAGAACGGCAGCCGGCGATATCGGATCGGGTCGAAGCCAAGCTGGCGCAGCTTGTAGACGAGAAGGTTGGCGCCGACGAAATTGTAGCGCCAATTGTCGAAGAAGGCGGTGACGCTCCGGTAGTCCTCCTCGCGGCGACAATGATCGAGGGACCCCGGGGAGCGGATCAACAGGCGCCCCCCCGGCTTGAGCATCCACCAGCACCGCGCCAACCAGGCATCCAGGTCCTTGGTGTAGCCGATCGATTCCAGCGTATAGATGGCGTCAAAACTCTCGCTCGGGAGATCGAGGCTGTCGAAGTCGGTGACCATCACGCGCCCGCGCCCGCCAAGCTTAGCAAGCTTCCGCCTGCAGATATCCGCTTGCACGGAGGAATTGGTCACGCACGTGATCTCGATATTGCACCGGCTCGCGAGGTAATAGGCTGCCGCGCCCGACCCACACCCGAGGTCCAGAAGCCGCATCCCATCCTTGGGCTTCAGAAGAGCGTATTCGGCTTCGTAAAGGTGCGTGAATGCCGCGCGAGGAAAAACGCACGTGCTGTAATTCGTCTGTTCGTCGCGATAGGCGCCGAAGACGTCATCGTATGTGCGATTCTCGTCGTCGTGCTTGAGGAAGTCGTCCGTCCGCGGCGTCCACTCGACCAGCTGGCGCCGTTCGAATTCATTCAGCTGGTGGCCAATCTTGCTTGCGTCCTTCGGTTGCGTGACCAGGAGAAAAAGTACGTAATGAAAGAGATTATACACTACGAACAACCCGACCGCGATCGCCGCCGCCAATACGAGTATCGAAGCCATATCCAATAATTAACTCCCGAGATCCGATCGCGGTTGTACTGGAATTCGGGTTCGAATCCTACTCTCGGTCCACCGTCACCAGCTATGAGCCGAGTGGCCCTCAGCAGTTCTGAAATGCATTGAAGGCGCCGGTTGGCGGCTGGCCTGCCAAGTTGTGCTCGCATGACCACCACGGCGCACCAGAGCACCATCGACATCGCCGAGCCGGCGCGCGAGGTCGAGCGTGCTGCAACCATGTTCGTGTGCGGTGATGTCGAACCTGCACTTTAGTGGTCGCCATAGCGTGCCCACTGTCAGGCAGAAACTCCACTTATCGTCATGCGTCGCCTATCAGACCGTGCGGAAGTGGGAAAAAGGCCGTCGCACGCATGCTGCCCAAGCTCGCCCAGGCGCTCGGCTGCAGCGAGGCCGAGCTGATAAACCGAATCTTTTTACAGATTCGTTCGAATCTGCTCTGAGTTTTGATATTGTCAAATCATTGAAATTGTAGCGTATCACAAATCGTTCTGGATCGACGCCACTCGATACCGATAGCTTTCTCGGTATGCTATTCATCGCCTCGGCTTGCTACTGGATTAATTTTGCCCATACAGCCAAATACAAGGCCAAACCACACGCTATAGCAATTAATACCAACCAGATTGCAATTTTCCCCAACCTTGGTACATCTCCGTAAGGTTTATGTCCCATTCGTTTTTCTAACAGAGGACGATCATCATCCATAGCTCTCTCCTATAAAACGATTCGATCACTTCGTCAGCCAGTGCAGGCGGCCGCCGCGCCGCCGAGGCGGCTTCCGACCCTCAACGACTTACCGTTTTCGCGCGTTTCGTCATGGCGTGATTGTCGTTCGCAGCCAGCTCGGGGCGCCCGTTCTCTGCCAATCCGGCGAGTTGCGCCTTCGCCCGGTCGCGTTTATCGGCATATTCTTTGCCATCAATCGGCGCAACATGCGGCGGATCCTTGTCGAGATACGGCCGCCCGATCCCAAGCTCTTTTCCGTGCGCATCGATCCACTCTCGCGATTGGTCCATGGTCGAGAGTTCGCTCTCAGTCCCATGGAATGTCAAATCAATACCCAGTCCGCGCCCGACACCGCCGACCTGTCGCCAGTGGTCACCTTGGTCACGCTGAGATAAAATCGCTCCGCCACGGCATTTACGATCATGACGACTGCGCCAAGGCGATTTCAGATTGGGTACGCTCGCAACGAGGTGCCCGGCCCGTGTGATCGCTATGTTCTCAGCGTTGTCGTTCCCAACTACTCCACCCAATCCACGTCGTGGCTTTCAACGGTCGAGTTCGGGCCAAGCATCTGCGATTCGCCCGTGGCATCTGTGTCAAATGCGACAGGGACGGGTTAGGCTTCGACGCCGTGCTGCACCAGAACGTCCCCGGCGGGGCTCCTACGCAAAGGAACAACAATGAGCGCAGATCCAGTTGCAGAGCTGCTCAGCGATCCTCGCTTCAAGGGAAAGCCGATCACGTGGGGAGTCACGGCAGAGGGCTACGATGCCGTCCGGCGCGCTTGGCTGATCCACGTTCACGCCGAAGAGGTCCTGTTCAAGCCGTTCACCGACGATCAGTTCAAGACGCAGATGGAGGTCATGCTCAGCGTCTTCACCGATGATTGCGTGATGGAGCTGGTGCCGGCGGGGGCGCGCTGGGATGGCCATGTGCGCGCCGCGGAGTTCTACCGCGTCTTCCTGGGCTCTTTCGAAGGGATGCAGTGGGTTCCGCAGGCGTTGGTCATCGGTCCCCAGGGTGTCCTCGACGTGGTGAATATGACCGGGAAGCTCATCAAGGAGTTCGCCGGCCTCGAGCAGGTCGGCGCGCAGGTGCACCTCCAATGGGTGATCTACTTCCCCTGGGTGCCGGAGCAAGGGAAGTTCAAAGGCGAGGTGATCTATTCGATCCGCCAATTGTAGAACCGGCGTACATCGTGATCTCGTCGGCGCTCTCATGTCTCAAGCAGCGGCCGCAACCGCGGGCCGGACGCCATTTCTGCCTAGTACCTCGAATATGACGGCCGTCTGTTTGTTTTGGCACGCAGGACGCTTTTGGTTGCGATGCAGGAGCCGTCGTAAGGAACGAAGCACATGGCGACCAAGATCGACGAGTTGCTGCCGTCGGCCAAAGATTACATGAAAAAGGTCGCCGAGACGGAGGAAGCAGCCAAGATCGCGGCTCGCCAAGACGGGTGCCTGCTCGCCAGGATTTGATGGAACTCAAGGCTGGGCCACCATGCGCATGCCAAGCGGCTCAGGTAATGTCTAGCGTAAGTGCGCGAGCCTGGGCGAGGAGTGGCGGTAACGGGCTCTTGGATCTCCAGCGTGCCGGCCTAGCTTGGCGATGCGTTGCTGGGCGTCTCAGTCCTGATCAGGGCGAGCAGGGAGGAGAGGCCATGACATCAAGCAGCGAGGACGCTGCCCCCATCGGCACGTTTCATATGCTGCTGATCGATCAGGAAGCGGCGCTTGTTGCGATACCGTTGATGATGCCGCTCGATGCCGATGTAAGGCGGAACGCGCTTGATCTGATCAAGCAAGCGCTGAGCTTGCGGTCGTAGAGTCTGCTCCGACCCAACCTAAGGCAAGGGTATCCTGAAGGGCGCCCACTTCGTCGAGCTGTCACCGGGCTGATGTCAACGCCTGCGCGTGGTTGGGCTCTGCGGGCGGCACCACTGCCGCTACGAGGAGGTGCCGAGATGGCTTATTTGTCACGGCTGATCATGGTCATTTTGCTCTGGTCGCTTCCGCTCGCTGTGGCGGCCCAGTCGCCTCAGGCTCCGGCTGCGTCGCCGCAGCCGCTGCTCAAGCCGGCGGAGCTGTATCAAATGTTGGCACCGATCGCGCTTTATCCGGATCCGCTGCTTACCCAGGTTTTGATCGCGTCAACCTATCCCCTTGAGGTCGTGCAGGCGGACCGGTGGGCCAAGGCTAACGCCAATCTAAAGGGTGATGCCCTTTCGGCGGCGATTGCCAAGCAAAGCTGGGACGATAGTGTCAAGTCGCTGCTCCAAGTTCCGACCGTTCTCGCGACGATGGGCGAGCAACTCGATTGGACGCAGAAACTTGGCGATGCAATGCTCGCGCAACAGGCCGAGGTGATGGATTCAATTCAGCGTCTGCGGGTACGCGCGCAGGCCAACGGGAAGCTCAAATCAGGCAAGGAGCAGACAGTCACGGTCAAGACCGAAGACGACAAACAATATGTCGTCATCGAGCCGACGTCGCCTACCGAACTCTATGTCCCTTACTATGAGCCTGCCGCCGTCTATGGAGAATGGCCCTACCCTGACTATGCGCCCTATTATTTTGCGCCGCCGCCGGGTTACTTTGGACGCGGCGTGCTGGCGAGTGGAATCGCGTTCGGCGCGGGCGTCGCCGTCGGTTACGCGATCTGGGGCAACTGCGATTGGGCTCGTCGCAATATCAACGTCGCGGCCCACAGACCGGTCAACATCAACAATATTAATCGTGGCGACGTGAATTTCTCCAAATGGGAGCACAACGCCGACCACCGTCATGGCGTGAAATACAACAATGCCGAGGTGCGCCAGAAATTCGCCAAGACCGATGTGCAGGCCGGCAAGGCGGCGCGGCAGGACTTCCGCGGCAAGGAAGGCCAGAAGGTGCTCGAACCCGGCCGTCCCGGTGCCACCGACCGTGGGAGCGGGGTCACTGTTGCCGATCGCGACCGCGTAGACCGGGGTGGTGCCGCCCGCGAGCGACCCGGCGAAGGTGGACCCCGTCGCGACGCTGGCAAGGCCGGTGGCGCGAGTGGAGGCGCGAAGAAATCGGCCCGACCTTCAGGCGGGAGTGCCAAGGCAAGCCCGCGGCCGAGTCCGCAGCGCGACACTGCCTTCTCCAACGTTCAATCCGGCAAAGCGACCCGCGCACACGCTGATCGAGGTCGCCAGAGCGTTCAGCGAGGTGGAGGGGGACCGCCCCGCGTATCAGGTGGCGGCGGAGGGCGTGGTGGTGGCGGACGTCGATCCGATGTTGCGCTCAAGCACGGTATCGTGCTCCTCGGCCATCTCGACAACGGACTTGGTTTCTATCGCTTCAGCTACAATGGCAGCGACAAGGCCTATGTCGGTGTCTTGGCGCAGGAAGTGCAAGCGGTCGCGCCCCAGGCTGTCGTGCGCGGTCGCGACGGGTATCTGCGCGTCCTTTACGAGAAGCTCGGTCTGCCGTTCCAGACCTACCGCGCTTGGATCGCATCGGGCGCCAGGCTGCCGGCCACAACCAGCCACAACTGGCCCTGAAACGCGTCGGATGTGTGAGAGCTGTCGAAACAACCGAGTGCCAACTCCTCGAGGATGTCATGATCAGCATTCCGTCGGAAACCAAATCCCGCTCTTTCTCAACTTTCCGACAGTTCGCGGGTGTGGCGGCGGCAATCGTGTCGCTTATGCTCGCGACCGGCGTGCTGGCGCAGGAACGTTTCAGCACCCCCGATGACGCGGTGGCGGCGCTGATCGCCGCGGCCAAAACCGGCGATCCCGCGGGTTTGACACGTGTTCTCGGTCCAGGCAGCAGAGAGATCGTCTCGTCGGGCGATCCGGTCGCCGATGCGACCGCGCGCAAACGCGTGCTCGAGGCCTACGACACCAAGCATCAAGTGATCGTGGAAGGCACGGACAAGGCCGCCCTTGTCATCGGCGACGAGGACTGGCCGTTTCCAATTCCGCTCGTGCGCGCAGATGGCGCCTGGCACTTCGATACTTCCGCCGGCCGTGACGAGATTCTCTATCGCCGCATCGGCCGCAATGAGCTCAGCACGATCCAGACCTGTCTTGCCTATGTCGACGCGCAGCAGGAATACGCCGAGAAGGGCATTGCCGGCAACGGCGTCTACGCGCAACGCATCGTGAGTCGCCCCGGCAAAAAGGACGGCCTTTACTGGCCGGCGCAGTCTGGCGAGGACGAGAGTCCGCTCGGCGAGTTTGCCGCGGCTGCCGCAACGGAAGGATATCGCGCCGGTCCGCAGCGCATTCCCTATCATGGCTACTACTATAAGATCCTGAGTCGCCAAGGGCCGAGCGCGCCGGGTGGAGCCCTGGACTATGTCGTGCACGGCAAGATGATCGGCGGCTTCGCGCTGGTCGCCTATCCGGCGGAGTACCGGAACTCAGGCGTAACGACGTTTCTCGTCAACCACCAAGGCAAGGTCTACGAAAAGGATCTGGGTCCGACCACGACCCAGATTGCAGAGAGCATGACGGCTTTCAATCCAGATAGCACTTGGCAACACGTAACCGCGCCAGAAGCGTCCGAGACAGGAGTTCGATGAAAGGCCACACTCAGCGCGTGCGGTTCAAGACGGACGAAGATAGTCATAGGCAGTGTAGGATTTGAACTACGACTGCAGTCCGCTGAGTGCGTCCTCAATGCGGCGGCGTGCTCGGCAGGAAATAGAAGGTGAGAGCGAGCACCAGGTACACGGCGAGGAGTTGTGCGCCCTTGAGCCAGTCCGAGCGTCCGTCGCCCGCGACTTGGCCTGTGATCAGCACCGACAACAGCACCGCCAGGACAAGCCCGGCAGGGAAGGCCAGATCCATCGGGGTAGGACCGAGGACGAAACTGGCGAGCACCAGGACCGGCGCCACGAACAGCGCCACCTGCACGCTCGAGCCGATCGCGATTGAGAGCGAAAGGTCCATGCGGTCCTTCAATGCGGCGTTGATTGCGGTTGCGTGTTCGGCTGCGTTTCCCAAGATCGCGACCACGAAGACGCCGACGAAGACATTGCTGAGACCCAGGTCGTGTGCCGTGGGCTCGATCGCCCCCACCATGATCTCGCTCATCCAGGCAATTCCCACGGTGGCGGCGGCAAGTAAGAACGCGGCCCGGCCGATGGGCGCGTGTGCTGTGCCTTCTTCGGGCACGTGGGAACCCGCGAAGAGCGCCGAGTGGGTGATCAGCGTGAACGCAAGATACAGCAAGTAGATGACAAGAAGCACGATGGAGATCGAAACGCTCAGTCGGCCGAGCCCCTGCGCCGTCGCGTTCTCTGCGGCTTGAAAGGCCGCGGGCAGGATCAATGCGATCGCTGCGAGAATGAGCATCGTCGCCTGGGAACGCGCCCCGGCTGGATTGAAGTGCTGCTCGTGATGGCGCAAACCTCCGGCCAGCATGGCGGCGCCGAGCACCAGCAGGATATTCCCGATAATCGAGCCAGCGATCGACGCCTTCACCACGTCGTGCAGCCCGGCGCGCAACGCGGCGAGCGCAATGATGAGCTCGGCGGCGTTGCCGAACGTCGCGTTGAGAAGTCCGCCGATCCCTTCGCCCAGGCGCTCCGCAAGTTGCTCCGTCGCCCGGCCCATCCACCCGGCCAGCGGCAGGATGGCGAGGGAGGACGTGATGAAAACGAGGAGGTGTCGCTCGGGAGCGAGAACCTCGACCCCAATCGCGATCGGAAAGAAGAGCAGAAGCCAGTTCATGGAACAGCTCCTTCTCGGTCGGCGTTGATCTTTCAGTCCACCCAATCCACGTCGTGGCTCACGAGGTAGCTGCTGACGGCGGCGCCGATGGTCGGAAAGAATGACGTCTCGCCGATCCGTGCGAAAAGTTCGAATCGCTTGAGCTTGTCCTTCACGGGATCCTTCAGCTCAGCGAAGCACAACTCGATTCCGGCCGCGTGCAACGTCTCATCCAGTTCGGCGAGCACATCGGCCGCGGTGACGTCGATGCTGGTCACCGGTTCCGCCGTGACGACCAGCCAGCGCACGGGAGTTGGCGCCTTCGCAACGGCCTCCAGGGCGCGCTCCTTGAACAGCTCGGCATTGGCGAAAAACAACGGCGCATCCCAGCGAAACAGGACCAGGCCGGGGATCTGGCGGGCGCCGGGATAGCGCGTGATGTCGTGGTAGCCCTCGACGCCTTCGGGGCGCCCCAATACCGCCGAGTGCGGACGCCAGCCATCCCACAGGAACTCGAGGATGGCGATGGCGATCGCCAGGCCGATGCCCGGGATAGCGCCGAGAACGGCGACGCCCACGAAACAGACGATGGACAGCCAGAACTCCCAACGCTGGATGCGGAAGATCCGCACAAGGTCGGTGATCTCGATCAGGCCGATCGCCGAAGCGATGACGACCGCCGCCAATGCGGCGTTGGGCAGGTCCCGGAGCAGATTCGGTGCCGCCAGTAGCAACAGCGCAACGACCAGTGCACCGACGACGCCGGTCAACTGCGTCCGCGCGCCGGCAGCCTCCGCCACGGGCGTGCGTGACGCACTGCTGCTGATCGGAAAGCCTTGAAAGAATCCGGCGGCGAGATTGGCGGCGCCAAGTCCCACCATCTCCTGATTGGCGTCGACATTGGTACGCAGACGCGCGGCGTAGGCGCGGGAGAGGACGCTGGTGTCGGCGAACGAGATCAGGGCGATAGCGCAGCCTCCGATCAGCACCGGAACGATGTCGGCGGCGGTGATCCACGGGATCGCGAAGCCAGGCAGGCCCTGGGGAAGCGGACCCAGGACCGACACATCGGCGCGCGCGCCCAAGTCCAGCGCTCCGACGATTGCGGTCGCGCCAACCACGGCGATCAGCACGCCCGGCAGGCGCTTGCTGTTCTTGAGCAGCAGGATCACTGCCAATGTGCCTGCGCCGATTGCGAACGCCGTCCAGTTCGTTTTTCCGCCCAGGATCGCCTCGGCCATGGCCCAGAGGTCTCGCAAGGGTCCATGCCCCTCGATCGAGAAGCCGAACAGCTTGGGCAACTGGCTGATCAGCACTGTCAGCGCGATGCCGTTCATGTAGCCATAGCGGATCGGCTTGGAGAGCAGCTCGGTGACGAAGCCGAGCCGCGCCGCGCC
>JGI12053J15887_10001797_pt1 | contig 10193 bp, 7 predicted proteins | sample MedBloCAOM1_O3_FD_15887 | JGI IMG/M metagenome (IMG submission 15887) | reverse complement strand
GCGGCTCGCCGCCGGACTGTATCAACCGACCAGCGGTACGGTGAATTTCGATGGACAGCCGATGCGCGCGCCGCGGCGTGACATCGCGATCGTCTTTCAGGATTACGGCAAGGCGCTGCTGCCCTGGCGCACCGCCGCCGGCAATGTTTCACTCGCACTGGAGGCCAACGGCGTTGCCGCCTCGGAGCGCGTCAGCCGGATCGACGGGCTGCTCAGGAAAGTCGGGTTGCCCAACCATGCCGGAAAGTATCCCGCCGAAATGTCGGGCGGCATGCAGCAGCGTCTGCAGATTGCACGGTGCCTCGCGCAAGACCCGAAGGCGTTGCTGATGGACGAGCCGTTCGGCGCGCTGGACGCGATGACGCGGCAGGGTTTGCAGGACGAGGTGTTGTCGCTAGTCAAAGCAAGCCAAACCACCGTCATTTTCGTGACGCATGATCTGGAAGAGGCGATCTACCTCGGCGACCGTGTCATAGGGCTGTTGCCGAATCCCGGCCGGATCGGCATCGAGCTCGAGATCGATCTGCCGCGGCCGCGCGACCAGCTGACGACGCGGGAAAATCCGGAGTTTTTGCGGCTGCGGCGCGAACTGTTTGATTTCATCAAGGCGTCCGAAGCGTGATCCCGGAGCGGATCAAGGCGCTGGTGCTTCCGCTCGCTGCGCTGCTCGCGCTGGAAATCTGGGCGCGCGGGGTTCACCTGCAAAGCGATTCGCTGGCCCCGCCGAGCGCCATCGCGCTTGCGCTTGGCGCGGCCTTTGGCGACGGCGCCATCCTGAGCGCCACCCGGGATACGCTGGCTTCGGCATTTACGGGGCTTCTGCTTGGCGGCGCTATTGGGCTTGGCTTCGGCATTGCACTCGGGGTTTTCCAGACTCTCGACCGGTTGATGGAGGTGACCATTGAGGCGATCCGGCCCGTTCCCTCCATTGCGTTGCTGCCGATTGCGCTGATCGCGCTCGGATTTGGCTATCGCATGGAAATCGTGATCGTCGCCTTCGCGTGCGTTTGGCCGGTTCTTATCCTGAGCCGCGCGGCCGTGCGCGAAGTCGAGCCGCGCCTGATCGAGGTCTCGCGCGCACTGCGCCTGTCGCCGGCCGATCGCGTTTACAAGATCATCATTCCGGCGGCACTGCCGCGCATCTTTGTCGCGTTTCGGCTTGCCGCCGGCATCGCGCTGATCGTGGCGGTCACGGTCGAAATCGCCATCAATCCGATCGGCCTGGGTGCTGCGATCATGGCGGCTCAGCAGGGGCTGCAGCCGGATCTGATGCTGGCACTTTTGCTGTGGATCGGCGTGATCGGTTACGGGCTGAACGCCGGCCTCAATTTGGCGCAGCGCCGCCTGTTCGGCCGCGCCGCGCTGGTGAGGGACCCGGCATGATGCGCCCGGCGGTATATTGGCGGTTCGCCAGCTTTGCCGTCGCCGCCGGCTTCGTCGGTCTGTGGCAACTGATTTCCAATCTGCGTCTGGTGTCGCCGGTCTTTCTTCCCGGTCCGGACCGGGCATGGGCTTCGCTGGTCCGCGGTTTCACGAGCGGCGACCTCGGCGCCAAGCTGATCGGGACACTCGAGCACATGGCCTATGGCTGGTTCCTGGCATCGGTTGCCGGAATTGCGCTCGGCGCCATGATCGGTTCATCGCGCGTCATGCGCAGCTATGTCGCGCCGTCGCTGGAATTCCTGCGTCCGCTGCCGGTATCGGCCATCATCCCGGTGGCCATCGCGCTGTTCGGCCTCACCCAAGGCATGGCTTTGTTCGTGATCGCATTCGGTGCGATCTGGCCGATGCTGCTCGCGACCGTTCATGGATTTGCGGCCGTCGAGCCGCGGCTGTACGAAGTGTCGCGCTCGCTGCAAATGCCGCGCCTCGCGGTGATTTTCAAGATCGCTCTGCCGTCGGCAGCTCCCGATATCCTCGCAGGCATGCGCCTCAGCTTGACGGTGGCGCTGATCCTGTCGGTGGTCTGCGAGATCCTCGCGGGCCTCGACGGATTGGGGCACTCGGTGCTGCTGTCCGCACGCGCGTTCCGCTCGGCTGACCTGTTTGCCGGCGTGATCCTGCTGGGCGTGATCGGCTATCTGACGTCGGTGGCGATGTCGTTCGCCGAGGCGCGAATTCTCAGATATCGCCACAGGGATTGAATTTACCCCAGGGGACTCAGGAAGCCCGCGCGCTGGCGCAATGGTTCCTGCGTGTCACTGGTCAGCAGGGCAATCAGGCTGTCGCCTTGTGCACTGTGGGCAGCGCGCGTCGTTACCGCGGCCGTATACATGGTCGACAGCTCGCAGCCCGACGGAAGCGATCCGGAAAGGACGACGCCGGCGGTGCTGATGATCTCGGTGGCTTGCGTGCAGCCGAGCGGCCGCTTCGCGTCGGAGACCGCGAGATGTTTCATCGCAGTGGCTCCGTTTGCAAAGATTTTCAGCCGGCTCGCGACCTCATCGCCAATGCCCAGCTGCTCGAGAACTTTTGCAACGTGAATCCCGGCAGTCGATGTCTTGGTGTCGGGCACGAAGACCGCATCTGACGCGCGGAGCGCCTCGCGCAGGCTTGCGGCATCCGTGACAACTGCCTTCGGATCATTGGCTCGGACGGCGAGGGCGGTTTCAACGAGGCCGATATTCGATATCGAGGAGTGGACGACGAGTTCCTCCTCGGCCAGCCGGGCAACAAGCGCCGCGGTCAGGATGACGATGTCCGCCGGCGTGCCCCCGCGCAGTTTGTCGACCATGAGCCCGACGGCACCGAACTCTCCGGCGATATCGAGCCCGGTCTGCGCCTTGAATGCCGGCGCGAGGCTTCCGACCAGCCCCTGTGCTGCGCCGCCGCTCAGGACGTGGAGCCGGCTCACGAGGTCAATTCCATTGCCGCAATCAAGCTGTCGCGTGTGATCGGCAGGTTCCGCACCCGTACGCCAAGCGCATCGAACACGGCGTTGGCAATAGCCGCGGTCACCGGGCCGTGCGCAGCCTCGCCGGCGCCAACCGGATCGGCTTCCGGCCGCTGGATCAGTTCGACGTCCACTTCCGGAACTTCGCTGAAGCGCAGGATCGGATAGTCCGACCAGGTGGTGCTGGTGATGCGCTGCCGGTCGAAGCGGACGCGCTCCTTCAAAACCCAGCTTGTCGCCTGGATCGCGCCGCCTTCGATCTGGTTGATCACGCCATCCGGATTGATGGCCTCGCCGACATCGACCGCCAGCGTCAGCTTCTTGACGGTTACGTCTTCCTTCCCCTCGATTTCCGCGACCACGGCGCAATAGGCGCCGGTGTTCTTGTAGCGGGCGAAGCCGATACCGTAGCCGACGCCGGGCCGCTTCGCCGGCTTCCATTTTGCGCGCTTCGCGGCGGCGCGGATCACGTCCTTTGCCCGTTCGTCGCTCAAATGACGCAGCCGGAAGGCGACCGGGTCTTCGCCGCGCTCGGTAGCGATTTCGTCGAGGAAGGATTCAATCGCAAACACGTTGCCCTGCGCGCCCAGCGTCCGCAGTGCCGAAGTACGCACCGGCATGGTCAAGAGGCGATGGCTTTCGACCTGCCATGACGGAAAATCGTAGAGCGGGACCGAATTGCGATCGCCGCCGCCGCCATTGGCCTGCGGCGGATTGGTAGAGATCATGCGCGGATGCGGATTCGATATTTCCGTCCCCGCAAGCAGGGCAGGCTTCGCCGCGCGACCGGGGCGCGCGGCATGGCCGTTGCTCCAGATCGCGTGCCGCCAATCCACGATTTCATTTTTCGCATCGAGATCGGCCTCGATCTCGATCGCCATCGCAGCCCCAAAGGGAGCCTGCGACATCTCGCCTTCGCGTGACCATTGCACGCGGACCGGCCTGCCATCGGCCCCCCTTGCGAGCAAGACCGCATCGAGCGCAACATCGTCGGCGGCGTTATGCCCGTAGCAGCCGGCGCCCTCCAAATGCTCGACGGTGATATTTTCCACCGGCAATTTCAGCACCAGCGCCAGATCGGCGCGCAGCAGGTAAACGCCCTGGCTGTGCGTCCAGACATGAACCTTGTCTCCGTTCCATTGCGCCATCGCGCAGGATGGCGCAATGGACGCATGCGCGATGTAGGGGCGGGTGTATTGCCGCTTCATCGTGCGGCTCTTCGCGCGCGCCGACGGCGCTTTCCTCGTGTCGATGACGGTCGATTCCCTCGGCTGCGATTTCAGGAAAGAAGCCAGGTCGTTTTCATCAGGCAATGTTTCGCCGCCGGACCACGTCGCGCCCTTCCGCAATGCCCTCAGCGCGGCCTCTGCGCCATGTTCGGTCTCGCACACGACCCCTGCAAAGCTGCCATCACGCGCGACGGAGACCAGGCCAGCGACAGCGCGCGCGCCGTCTTCTCTGAACTCGGTGAGTTCAGCACCGGAGATTTCCGGTCGCAGCACGCGGCCATGCAGCATTCCCGGCAGCACGACATCGTGAATGAAGCGCGGCCGTGCAAAGACCTTGTCGGGAATGTCGACCCGCTGCACCGAATTTCCAGCCAGCGCGCGCCGCGCAACCGATTTGGGCGCAACGCTCGTCGTCGCATCGCGGTCCAGCGACACTTCCATGGCCAGCTCCCAATAGCTGGTCCTGACATTGCCGGGACCGGAGATCGTGCCATCTTCGATGCGGAGCGCATCGATGCCCACTCCAAGTCGGTCCGATGCTGCGGCCAGAAAAATGCGCCGTACATCCGCGCAGGCATGCCGGAGCGCGCGGCCGGATTGCTGGATCGAAAGGCTGCCCGAGGTGACGCCCTCGTTCGGACTCGCCGCGGTCGAGGCGCGAACCATTTGCACGCGGCCGATCTCGACATCCAGTTCGTCCGCTGCGATCTGCGCCAGCGCGGTGACGATGCCTTGCCCGATCTCGACCTTGCCCGGCGACACCGTCACCCGTCCNTCAGATGAAAATTTCAGCCATGACGACAGTTTCGGGTTCGCCGCAAGGCTCACGGGCAAATTGGCCGGAAGTGAAGAGGTATTCATCTCGCCGCCATCTCGTTTGCAGCGCGCAGCACCGCGCGCACCATGCGATTATGCGAGCCGCATCGGCAGAGATTGCGGTCGAGCGCTTCCTTCACCTCGGCGCTCGAAGGGGAAGGGTTTTGGTTCAGTAGCGCCGCCGCACTCATCAGGATACCCGGCACGCAGTAGCCGCATTGCAGTGCCTGCTCGGCGATGAAGGCGCGCTGCAACGGATGCGGCCGCTCGGCGTTGCCAAGGCCTTCAACCGTCGTGACGTCCTTGTCCGCGACCGACCACAGCGGCGTGTCGCACGCCGTCACCGCGCGGTCGCCGATAATCACGTTGCAGGCGCCGCATTCGCCGGCGCCGCAGCCGAAATGCGGCCCGGTCAGACCGAGCGGTCCACGCAGCACGTCGAGCAAGGATCGGTCGGGATCGGCATCGACGGAGGTCTCGACGCCATTGAGGCGGAATCGAACGCTCGGCATCGGGGAAAATTCCTATTGCGGTCTATCGGCGAATTTCTTGACGACTTCCGCCCACTTCACAATATCGCCGCGCAGGAATTTGTCGAATTCATCCGGCGTCATCGCCATCGGAACCGCACCCTGTTCGGTCCAGAGCTTTACGATATCCGGCCGCTTGATCGCGGCGTTCACCGCCGCGTTGATCTTGTCGATGATCGGCTTCGGCGTTCCCGCCGGCGCCATCAAGCCAAGCCAGATTGTGGCTTCATATCCGGAAATGCCGGTCTCAATCACGGTCGGCACGTTGGGCAGCACAGTCGAGCGCGCCTTGCCCGTGGTGGCAAGCGCACGCACCTGATTTTCAATAACGTTTGGCGCCATCGCCGGAACCGCGTCGATCATCATCTGTACCTGACCGCCGATCACTCCGCTGCGTGCCTCGCCGCTGTTGCGGTAGGGGACGTGCACGACATCGATGCCCGCCATGGTTTTGAACAGCTCGCCAGCCATGTGATAGGGCGTACCCTGGCCGGAGGAAGCATAGTTCAGCTTGCCCGGCTGCGATTTGGCGAGCGCGATGAATTCCTGCAGCGTTTTCGCCTGGACCTGCGGGTGCACCACGATCACGAGGTCGGAATAATTCACCGGGGCGATCGGCGCGAGGTCGCGCATCAATTCATATTTGCGCTCCGGCACCAGCGATTCGTTCGCGGTCTGGGTGTTCGACATCATCAACAGCGTGTAGCCGTCCGGCGGCGACTTGGCGGCTTCCACCGTGCCGATCACGCCGCCGGCGCCGCTGCGGTTTTCGACCACGAAGGGCTGGCCGAAATTTTCCTGCAAAATGCTGCCGATCTGGCGGGCGGTAACGTCGGCGGGCCCTCCAGCGCCAAAGGGAACGATCACTCGCACCGGCCGGGAGGGGTAATCCTGCGCCAGACTTGCGGTGGCAAGAACGGGCGGCGCCGCGAAAAGGGTCGTCGCAAACGCCAGCGCCAACCTCAAGCGCATCATGTCAACCTCCCAAACCTGGTCTTGTTCTGGATCGGCCTGTTTGGCCGCTAACTCTAACTGCCAGGTCCGTGGCTAAGTCTAGCCATCTGTGCCGCGACCGCCAGTACCCAAAATCAGGCATTGCTTCCCGCAGATGGCGCATTTGGCGATTGATCGCCAGCCACTCTCGGAAGGACGCGCGTCTTATTTGACGGATTGTTTCAATCAAGCTGCAACCATCGGTACATGAATGATATCGGTTGCCGTGGTAACCGCGAGCGAATCATTTAAGAGTGCGTGAGTCAGTCTTTTCATATCCTGGGCGAGGCCACGAGGAGTGTGACATGAAGCTCTACCCCTGTCTGGCTGTCGTTGCGATCTTGTTTTCGAGCACCATCAGCAACGCTCAGACTCTGCCATCGTACATGGCGCCGATCGCGGGTAAGACCGCGGCTACGGCCTCGGATATCGCGACCAAGGATGTGCTGGCGCTCAACACAGGCATGTTCGAACTCTATGGCGATGCAGCGAAAATCTTCCAAAAAAATATCCTGAGCAAGCATCCGGTGATCCTCGGCCTGTTCTCCGGCGCCGGTGGACGAATGATCCTTTACCGGCCTGGAATGGCTCCGTTGGACGCGTCGCAGGTGCCGGTGGTCTATCAATTGCTGAAGTCGGTCGGTCACAGCACCATGGCGCTGGCGGAAGTCGTCGGTCCCTATGTCGATAATGCCGACGACAAATCCTGGCGCGGCTCGATGCTCGCCTATCGCAGCCGCATGCAATCGGCGCTCGACGGCCTCGATGCGATGCCGATGGAACCGGGCTGGCGCGACAACAATCGCACCATCCTGCAGAACAACATCGCCTTCATGGATGAGTGCGTCGCCAAGGGCGTCATTCGTTTCGCCGCGCTTGAGGCCTTCGGCAAGAAGCAGGCGCCATTCCTGGCGAAGAACGTGGCGTGGGCGGCGCAAACGCAAGTGGCGCACTGGATGACGGTGCTTGCCGACTGGAAAACCCAACTCGGCGCCGATTGGGACAAGACCTATGCGGCAAGCAACACGATCTATGTCGCGCGCCAGAACAACGTGCTGTTCAGCGTTTTAGCGCAATTCTTCGGCGCCGACGCGATCAATAGCCGCCTGCTGTTGATCGAGACCGTTTCTTTCACGACGACGCCTGCGGATATGCTGGAATCGCTGACCCGCATCATCGCAGACCGTTCGGTCGGCTCGCTCTTCTTCGGCAATTACCATCTGATGGATTACGAACTGATGGGTGGTGATGCGCGGGCCGCGATTATTGCGGAAACCGGCAAGCGCGGCCTGACCACGTTCCTGCCGCCGGTAGTGCCATTCGGCTCAAAACAGTGGCCGACATTGATCACGCCGGGGCCGGGGCCCGCGTCCATCGCCGACTTGCGATAGTCTCGCCGGATCGGCCTGTAATTCGTGCGTATCGGCGGTTCTCATATCAAGCGCGAGACGGCGTTGACCGAGAGGTAGGAACATGCGGCCTTCGCGACGCGAGTTCGTGAAGTGGGTCACGGCGAGCGGCATTGCGCTCAGCATGTCACGGTTGGGATCGGCCGAGCCGGCCGGTTTTCGGGCGCGCACGACGCTGCCGGGACGCGAGAAATGGAATCCGGCGGCCAATGGCGCCGGGCGTATCGACGGAGTCGCCAAGGTTACCGGCGCCAAACTTTACGCTTCGGATTTTCGCGCCACCGATCTGCCGGGATGGCCGGCCGCGACATCGCACGCGATCCTCGTCCGCGCTCCCGACGCAACGCACGTCTACACCGACATGGATCTCGCGCGTCTCGGCGAGGCGCTGAAGCCGTCAGTGGTGGTGACGGCGGAGGAACTGGCGAAAATCGGCGTCCGCGTTCCCGAATTCTATACTGGCGATCTGTTCTGCTCGGTCGGCAAGACGCCGCTTTATCTCGGCCAGCCCGTCGCGCTGCTGATCTTTGAAAAATTCGATGCCTTCGATCAGGCGCGGCTAGCGCTGCGCGATGGAACTTTCGTGAAATTCGGCGAGGAAACCGGCCCCATCGTGAGGCCTAACTACGGCGCATTTCGTTTCACCCGTGTGGCCGGCCCGACCCCTGACGCGCCCGATGTTTACTCGCCGGTCAAGAACGGCTGGGTCAGTCCGGGACGTTTCCAGGACACGGAGCGCCCGATATGGGCGCGGCTCCCGATTCCGACCGGGGGCGCCTACGCCGAAGCCGCAACCCATGGCGAGAAGATCCGCGCAGAACTTGCAGCGGCTAATCCGGCGCTGCTGATGCTCGACCGCGAGTTCGAAACGCAATCCGTAGACCCGGTGTTTCTCGAGCCGGAAAGCGGGCTCGCCTGGTACGACACGGGCGCAAAAAACCTCGAGCTCGTGCTCGGCGTGCAGTCGCCTTACGAGACCGCTGAAGGGCTTGCATACATGCTTGGCAACGCGCGGGTTCCGTTCAAGCCGGCGCACATCAAGACCCTGTTTGCCTATATGGGCGGCGGATTCGGTGGACGCGACCATACCCCGTTTCCGCTCTATGTCGCGCTGGCTGCGATCTTCCTGCCCGGCCGTCCGGTGCGGCTGGCGCACGACCGCTATCAGCAGTTTCAAGGCGGCATCAAGCGTCACGCCTTCAAGATGCGCACTCGGATCGGCGTCGATCGCGCGACCGGCAAGATCCGTGGATTCGCCGCCGATCACGTGCTGGATGGGGGTGGCCTCGCTAATTTTTCAGCCAACGTCGCGACCGTCGGCGCCACCGCGGCCATCGGCATCTACGATATTCCGAAGGTCGATATCACCACGGTCGCGCTGCATTCGCGCGGCGTCACCGCAGGGTCGATGCGCGGCTACGGAACGCTGCAGTCGATGACAGCGCTGGAAACACTTATCGATGAAGCGGCAGCGGCCTTGCCGCTCGACCCGATCGAGTTCCGGCGGCGCAACGCGCTCAAGACCGGCGGAAAGACCATGACGGGAAACACATACAGTGTTTCGGTCCGCACTCCGGAGATTCTGGACAAGCTTGCGAACCACCCGATCTGGCAGCAACGCACCGAGGAGAAAGCGCGCGGGCAGCAGGGCGGGATCGTCATCGGCACCGGCGTCGCCTGCGTCACCAAGCCTTACGGCAGCGGCGCGGACTGTTCGCAGGGGACCGTGGAAATCGATCCGCAGGGCCGGATTGCCATTCACGGCGATCACGTCGAGATGGGCACCGGCCTCGGGACGGCGCTTGCCAACCGGGTGGCGACCTATCTGGGCGGCGTGGCCGATGAAGTCACCGTGCACGAAGTCGGCACCTATGGCGCGCTTGCGCTCGTCACCTCGGGCAACTCCTACACAATGAACCAGGCGACCCAGGACGCCGCGGCGAAAAATCCGCGCTGGGTGCCGGCGATCAGTAGTGCCACCTTCGCCTCGAACGGCGCGCATGTCGGCACGCAGGCGGCGGCCGAGGCCGCGCGCGTCATATTCCGCTTCGGTTTATGGCCGGCAGCGCTCGAGCTGTGGGGTATCGCGCCGACCCATCCAACGGCCAAGCAATGGGAGGCCGCGCGCTGGAAAGACGCACAGCTGCTGATGCCGGGTTTGGCGCCGCTATCGTTGCCCATGATCGCCGCCAAGGCACATGCGCGCAGTTTCGTGACCGGGGCGATGGCGCACGCCTTCTCCCGCTGGGGGTGGTCGCGGGCGACCTTCCCCGTCGCCGGGCAGACATGGACCGCCGATATCGATGCGCTGGCCGTGCGCAGG
>JGI12053J15887_10001796_pt1 | contig 10197 bp, 9 predicted proteins | sample MedBloCAOM1_O3_FD_15887 | JGI IMG/M metagenome (IMG submission 15887) | reverse complement strand
AGCCTGACCGACTCGCCTCAGTCCGCGCTCGACATCGCCGGCACCATGCATCCTTTCGGGATCGCCCGAGGGGTTCTCACCGAGACCCGGCGCTGGCTGGATCGCGCGCTGGCCGCCACGCCGCCCGAGCCGACCGTAGACCGGATCAGAGCGCTTTACGGCGCCACGATGATCGCGGTGCTGCAGGCCGACCTGTCGGCTGCGACGGCCCGGGTGGCGGAGGCACGGGCCCTGGTCGAGCAGATGGCTGATCCTCAGGCACACGCCATGACCAGCATCGCCGTCGGGTTGACCGCTTTGGTGAGTGGTGAATTCGATAGCGCGTGTGCACGATTTGACGATGCCCTCAACACGGTGGCAGATCCCACTCTGCAGGTCGCGGCGATGTTGTTGCTGGGATGGGCACTGGAGTTCCGGGGCGAGATGGGCCGGGCCCTCATCTGGCAGGAAAAGGCCCATGCCCTCGCGGAATCCCACGGCGAGTCGGTGTACCGAGAATATGCGTTGTGGTCGTTGGGAATTGGCTGGTGGCGCCATGGTAAGCCCCACCGCGCCGAGCAACTGCTCAAAGACGCGCTTCGGATGACCCAGCTGGTCGACGATCCGCGCCAGGCCGCGGCGAGCTTGGAAGGACTGGCCTGGATCGCCGCGGAGAAAGGTGACTCTCGGCGCGCTGTGGTAATGATGGCCGCCGCCGAAACGTTGGTCCGTGCCGTTGGAACGTCCACGGTATTCCTCCCCCATCTGCTCGTCTTCCATGAGGAATGCGAACGGCGCACCCGGGAGGCGCTTGGCGCCAAAGAATTCGAGGCTGCCCGTCAGGAGGGCCGCTCCTTCAGCTTCGACAACGCGATCACCTACGCGCTTGGCAAACCGCCTAGTTCTGTGACTGCGCTTTCGCGACGAGCGCCGTAGCGATCTTCATCGTGAGATCGCTTGTGCGCTNGAGCTNTTCGTGGGACCGCAGCACGATGAGCCAAACTTGCCATCGGGAGGACGACCCAGCGCCTGGTTTCGTGAGACTGCGGCCTGCAGTTAGTTGCCGGCAAACTGTGGGCTAACGATCACCGATCGCCAGAGTTGCGATCGTTGGGAATCCAACGGCAGAGCTTCGGTAAGCGCCTGCGCGCCCTAAGCAGGCCGACTGTTTGCCGAAATCGTGGGTGATGCGGATTCGGCAGGAAGATAGTTGGGGCACCTCGCAGGCCGAGAGGATCAACGGTCGGCGCTCCGTATCGTCTCGGTCTCCTCAGGATCCATCGACACCGAAATGGGCACGTCGGGCCGGCCCCCCGGCCTGCTCCTCCCGCGTGGCGTTAGCGAGATCGAGTTCGCAGAGGCCGCGGAGGCGGTGGCCTTAGTGGCCGAACTGCTTATGGCCCAATACCGTCGCATATTCGAAGCTGAGGCGATCAGCGCCGCCGAGCGTGCGGCGGGATCGCTTCCAGGCGTCCGGCATGTCGCGGTCGCGTTCGCCGACATGGTCGGCTTCACGCGGCTCGGCGAAATGCTTCCGCCAGAAGATCTTGAAGGATTAGCCCGGCAGCTGGCCGGGGTCGCACGGACGTCGCGGCCGCGCCGGTATGGTTCATCAAGACAATCGGTGATGCAGTGATGTTTGTGTCGACGGATCCACGGCGCCTCATCGATGCTGTCCTTGAACTTGTCGACGTCGCGGGGGTCAACGATCTGCCGCAGCTTCGCGTCGGCGTGGCTACGGGCCTCGCAGTCAGCCGCGCTGGGGACTGGTTTGGCAGCCCGGTGAACGTGGCGAACAGGGTGGCGGGGCTGGCTAAGCCGGGGACCGTCCTGGGTCACCGGACCTGCACGGCAATCGACCGGCGTATCAGCCGATTCGAGCTGGACGCCGACAGGCGCGCACGAATTGCGAGGGGTTTCGGATCGAGTAGAGCTCTTTCGCGTTAGAGCCGCCAAACGTTGATCTTGCCAATTCCGAATTGTGGTGAGGTGCCGGGACGCCGCATCCTGGCACGACCCGTGGGCTGACGTACCAGCCCTGGCATCGTCTTTCGTGAGCGGCGGTGCGATGCCGACACCGCGGGCTCTCGAGCATCAATATCCGATCGGAGAGCGTGTCGGCCGGCGATCGTTTGCGATCCGGGGTCGCTCTGTGTCAGAGATCGGTATACCGTCATACCGTATACTGTCAAATCCGCGCTGCCCTGACAGCGACAGAAAGGACTGCCGTGACGCCCAGTGATCTGATTACCAGCCCGTTCGGTCGGCATTCCACCGCCGATGAAGTGATCGCGAGCGTGGATCTGAGTAAGCATCGTGCGATCGTCACCGGCGGGAGCTCCGGCATCGGCATCGAGACTGCCCGAGTCCTCGCTGCGGTTGGCGCCGAGGTAACCCTTGCCGTGCGCAACGTTGAAGCCGGGCACCGTGTTGCCGCGTCAATCACAGAGCGCACGGGTAACTCGAACATCGCAGTGGAACCTTTGGAACTCGCCGACCGGCATTCGGTCCAAGCCTTTGTCAAACGGTGGAAAGGCCCGCTGAACATCCTGATCAACAACGCGGGTGTGATGGCGGAGCCGCTGCAGCGGACCGAGGAGGGATTCGAGCACCAATTCGCGACGAACTACCTTGGCCACTTCGGATTGGCAGTGGGATTGCACGACGCGCTGGCTGCCGGCGGGCCGGCCAGGATTGTCGCACTGACATCGTCTGGACACTTCTTCAGTCCGGTCGTCATTGACGACGTGCAGTTCGAACACAGGCCTTACGACCCCTGGCTGGCCTACGGACAGTCAAAGACCGCCAGCGTGCTTTTCGCGGTCGAAGCCACGCGGCGATGGGGCGGCGACGGCATCACTGCAAATGCTGTGATGCCGGGGGGGATTCGTACTGAACTGCAGCGGCACCAGACGGGACCTGAGTGGGAAGAGGTCGACCGGTCGTACGACTGGAAAACGGTCGAGGAGGGCGCTGCCACAACGGTATTCGTGGCCACGTCTCCGCTGCTGGCGGGGATCGGAGGACGCTACTTCGAAGACTGCAACGAGGCAGAGGTCGTTGATCCCGAGATCGGGCACGAGCGCCAGAAGGGTGTTGCCGCCTACGCCCTTGACCCAGAAGCCGCAGAACGCCTTTGGGACATGTCCCTCGAATTACTTAACCGTTAGTTCCATCCAAGAGCCCAAACGCACGTGGATAAAACCGTGACGAGCCGCGTGGCCAACTTCCGCGAGCAAGCCAGAACCGCGTTGTGTCGCTCGCCAGTAACCGTGTCGACGTGTGGCCGGTGCTACGCCAAGGGGCGGCAGCAATGAGAGCGAATGCCATCGGAACTGAGAGTTTTCGAAGTACGACCCGTGATACCACGCTCCACCTCTGACTGAAAGGCGCGAAACAATGGAGATCAAGGGAAAGACTGTGCTCGTCGCCGGGGCCACCTCGGGCCTGGGTCTCGGAGTGGTGCGTTGGTTCGCTCGTCGCGGCGCCAACGTCGTTCTAGTCGGCCGTCGAGCCGATCTTGCCGTGGAACTGGCAAGTGAGATCGGCGACACGGCGCTGGGCGTGGGCGCCGACATTGCCGATGCGGCGCAAGTCGCCTCCGCGGTCAGTGCTGCTGTGGACCGATTTGGGACTATCGACATAAATGTCAACACCGCTGGCGTCCAGGGCTTCGTGCCACTTGTCGGACCAGACGGAGCTCCAACCGACGTCAGCGAATTCACCCAGATGTGGGGCATCAACGTCGTAGGCACCTTTAACGTGATGAGCCGGGCGGCAGCAGTAATGCTGAACAACACACCCGACGGCGACGGCGAACGAGGCGTCATCATCAACACGTCGTCGGTGGCGGGTGAGGATGGAAGCGCCGGCATGCTGGGCTATGCCGCAACGAAGGCAGCGCTGATCGGCATGACACTACCGGCCGCGCGCGAGTTTGCCGGTCGCGGTATCCGCGTCAACACCATCGTCGCCGGCGGGTTCGATACCCCTATCCTCGACGTCACCGGCCGCGAGGCCGCCGCTGGGCAGATCCAGTACTTCGCGAATCCCCGTCGCCTTGGGACATCCGAAGAGTTCGCCTCGTTATGCGCGCACATTGTCGAAAACGGTTTCTACAACGCCGCCACGCCTCGCCTCGACGCCGGGTACCGAATCCCACTGTGAACGGCTTTGCCCACTATCCGACACCACGAAGCAGATCGCGTGCGGTAGTGGCGTGCCAACGACATGTGTTGCGCCATAACCCCTGGTACACGTACGNGCTGGGCTACTGCGTCTGGCGAAGGATCGTGTTCAGCCAACAGNCACATTTCCGTAGTTTGGTACTTGCGGGTATCCCAATGNTCGGGATACGGTATACAGGGTCGAATGCGGCTTAGCACGCGGTAGGCGATACGTGACCCGCAATGCTTCGCGCTTGTCCGGAGGCGACAACGCGCGTACCCGCACAATCTATGGAGGCGTTTAGCGGTGACGACACTGACAGATAGCTCGATCGAGATTCCAGACTTCACAGATCCAGCCACCTATGTGGCCGGCATTCCGCACGATGCGTTCGACGGGCTGCGCACGCGACCGGGTCTGTACTGGCAGAACGCGGCCGAAGGCACCTACAACGGCGGCTTCTGGGTTGTCACACGGTTCAACGAGGTTGTCGAGATCGAGCAGCAGCCCGCGACGTTCAGTTCGGTTCCCGGGGCGTTCTTTCCCCTGGCGAACATGGGCGGTGATGGTCCGATGAGCAAGCACATCCTGTTCATGGATCCGCCTGTGCACAGCCGCGTGCGCCGCGTAGCGATGAAGTCCTTCGGCCCGCGGGTGGTCGCTCACTTTGATGAATGGATCCGCGACATCGTCAACGAAACACTTGACGAGGCTGTGCAGCGTGGCAGCTTTGACTGGATTGCAGATGTCGCTCGGCTGATTCCGTCTCGAGTGATCGCCTCGGTTATGGGCGTCCCGCGTGAACTGCGCGGCCAGGTAGTGGCTTGGTCTGACGCCATCTTCACGGGGCAGGTCAACCAGGACGATGGGGCGGCCTTGGCGCAAGCTTTCGGGGAAGTCAACGTTTACATGGCCGAGCTGGGTGAGCAAAAGCTGCGCGATCCGCAGGAAGACGTGGTCAGTGTTCTTGCTCAGTGCCTAGAACGTGGCGAGATCGACGAGGGTGAATACGCCATGTACACCGCAGCGCTGTTGATTGCCGGCTACGAAACAACCCACACTCTGATCGGTCAGTCCATGCGACTCATCCTTGAGGATAAGGAGATTCGGGACACATGCCGGAAGGCCTTTGAGGCCGGCGAGTTCAACCCCGTCGTCGATGAGTTTCTTCGCTTCGTGACACCGGCAATGAATGTGACTCGCACTGCAACCGAGGACATCGATTTCCACGGACAAGCCATACGGCGTAACGACACTATGCAGTTGATGTTGATCGCGGCCAATCGCGACCCCGAGGTGTTTGTCAACCCTCATCGCTTCGACCCATTTCGGGCTCCGGGCAAGACCTTGACCGCCGGCGGAGATGGCCTGGCTTTCGGCAGTGGGCTGCACCGTTGTGTGGGCAACGTGCTGGCAAAGATGGACGCGCGCATCTTGTTCGAAGAGATGCACCGTCGCGATATTCGTCTGGAACTTGATGGCGAGCCCGGACGCGGCTGGAGCACTCTCATCAACCAGCTGATGTCGCTACCGGTTCGCGTCGCCTAGAAGCATCGTTGAGGAATCGCGTGTTCGCACCACGATGCATGCCGCCCAACAGTCCGCGTCCTCGACACGCGGTGGCGGCGCTACGTACAGCGATGTGGGTCACCATGCAAGCCCATCACGCATGACCTGGCAAGGAGTCACTGTGCCCCGGATCGTCTTTATCAAGCCCGACGGCCAACGCCAAGAGGTCGCCGCCGCGCCTGAAGAATCAGTGATGCATGCGGCGGTCAACAACCTCGTGGACGGCATCGTCGGCGAGTGTGGCGGCGACTTGTCTTGTGCGACATGCCATGTCTATGTCGACCCGGACTGGTTTGATGCACTGCCACAGGCCAGCGAAGATGAGGATGACATGCTTGAGGCAACCTCCGAAGAGCCAACGAAGTTCAGCCGTCTCTCGTGCCAGATCAAGTGTCACGGCAAGTTGGATGGGCTGGTCGTCCACCTTCCAGCCACTCAGCGGCTCTAAGCCACTCAGCCCCTCTAGCCTGCGCCGCCGACGGTCGACAGCTAGACGGGGTAGTCGAATTGAGCTTTTTGTCGCCCACTTCCTTGCCATATATCCGTACACCGGATACGGTATACGGATATACGACGCGCGATAGTCCAAGCACAGTTGCCGCTCGGGACCTGCACGCTTCGCGCGGGTTACCTCGGATGCCAGGAAGGACGCGCATTGGGCCATGAACCAAGAGATGCCAACGGTTGCACTGGCCGCGCTCCTGCTCGCCGCATCCCAGTTGCGACGTCTGCCAGCCACATGCGGCCTTCCCGGCGCGCGCGAAGCCAAGCACTCTGACTACCCGCTACCTGACCCAACAATCTGAACTGCGAAATCACTGAAGGGGAGAAATGACGTTTCGTCACGCGGTCCTAATCAACTTCAAGTCCGACGCCGACGAGTCATACCGCACGAAGGTAGCGCAGAGTGTCAACGCTCTGCCCGAGGCAATCCCGGAGGTGCGTGCGGTGGCATGCGGAGCCGACGCAGGCGTCACCGTGGGCAGCAGCGACTTCGCGATCGTTGTTGATCTCGACTCGGTTGATGACTACGCCTCCTACGAACGTCACCAGGCGCACCTCGACCTCGTCGATCTCATCCGTCAAGGGGTCGAGAGCCGCGCCGTCGTCGACTTCGAGTTCTAGAGAACAGGAATCGCCTTGTCAATGGAACTCATCCGATGAGTCGAAACGATTCCGCGCTGCAAGAGGTACTGCAGACCGCGATCGATCGCGGCGAACGTGGCGTACAGGTCGCGGCATACCTCGGCGAAGACCTGATCATCGACAGCTGGATCGGCCACGCTGATTCGCGCGGGACCGCGGTCACCGGTTCGACGCTTTTCCCCATCTTCTCGGTGACAAAAGGGCTGGCGGCCACCGCGATTCACCTGCAGGCCGAGCGGGGATTGCTCGATTACGAGTCGCCGGCCGCTGACTATTGGCCGGAGTTCAAGGTCAACGGCAAGCAGGACATCACGGTGCGCCAGTTGTTAACACATCAAGCAGGCATGCCTCAGATGCCGGCCGGCGTTACACCTGAGCGTCTGCAGGACTGGGACTGGTGCGTGGAAAGAATCGCCGCGCTCGAGCCGATCCTGCCGATAGGTTCCAGCGCCTACGCGTCGCTGAGCTACGGATGGCTGCTGGGCGAACTCGTCCGCCGCACCGATCCCGCCCGTCGAGGTTTCGCTCAGTTCACCCGTGAAGACATTCTCGAACCGCTCGGAATCGATGATTTCTACGTGGGAATGAACGGTCGCCAGCATGATCGGATTGCCGAACTGACGACCAACGCCACCTTGCGTGTCGATCCACCCCCGTTGCGGGCGCAGGCGATGCCGCCCGCGGTCGAGCCTGGAGAACTCTGGAACAATCCCGTCCTCTACGACGCCGTCATCCCGGGCGCTGGCGGTATCGCCAATGCTCGTTCTGTGGCAGGGCTTTTCGCGATGCTGGCAGGTAAGGGCAGCTTTTGCAGCAGCAGACTGCTCAGCGAAGAGCGGGTGATGGCCTTCACCGAGCCACGGCCGAACTCCGATCAAGTCGACCCAGTGTTGGGCCAAATCCCATGGGTCGGTGTCGGCGGGTACTGGTTGGGCGGCGAGACGCCACCGGCCGAGCCGATCATCGGTACCGGACGAAACACGTTGGCGTCCAACGGTGCCGGAGGATCCATCGCGTGGGCCGATCTGGATACTGGCCTAGCCGTCGCCATATGCCACAACCGGATGTTCCGCATCGTGCCACCGCTTCCGCCCGATGAGCACCCGTTCTACGAGATCGGCGAATACGCGCGGTCGTTAGTCACCTAAGAGAGCCAACGCATCCGATGGGCCAGAACGAGGGCGAATGAGGAGCAGCCAGCACATGAGCGAGTCGATCCACTATCTCGGCGACACCGTCGACAAGTGCCCCTATGACTACTACGCGGAAGCCCGGGCGCGCGAAAAAGTCACGTGGGAGGATCCGACGAAGAACTGGGTCGCCGCCTCTTACAACGCAGTTCGGGACGTCCTCACAGACGAAGACACCTTCGCCCGACCTCTGCCGACCCAAATTGTGCCGAGCGAGAAGTACAGCCGCATTGTGGCCTCACCTTTCAGCCTCGTCGGTGAGGAACGCCTCGAGCACCGCCGGTGGTGGTTGCAGATCTTCAACCCCCGCGAGATCGAGCGCTACCGTGCCGGCGTCGTGTCCGAAATCGTGGAAGCGACCATCGGCGATATCGCTCCGCGCGGGCGCGCCGAGCTGGTGCAGGACTACGCCGAGCGTGTCTCCGATCGTGTCATTGCCGGTGTGCTTGGTTTGCCTTGGCGCGACAACGACTACATGACCGAGCTGCGCACCAACCTGAACAAGATCGAGCACTACAAGGGCATCGTCTACCTCAAACCCGAGGAGGCAATTCCGCACGCGGAGATCGCGCTCGCGGCGACGTACGAAGTCGACCGGCTCCTGCGCCCCTACATGGAGGAGCGTAAGACGACCAACGACGACAGCATCATCAGCCGTGTGTGGCGAGACGCGGCACTAGACGGCTGGACCGAGGATTCCCGGTACGGCCTGGTTCGGACCTTCTTCGCCGGCGGCAGCGATACGACGCGTACGTCGATGGTCAACACGCTGCACCTACTGCTCACGACACCAGGAATGCTGCAGAAGATACGTCACGCCGACGCGCGCACCGTCGGCAACTTCATCGAAGAGGCGCTTCGTCTGGTCGGAACGGTTCATTTCCGTAATCGCATCTGCCAGCGCGACGTTGATCTGGAAGGCGCGCAGGTTCACGAGGGCGACAAGGTCGCCGCGGTGATCGGATCGGGAAACCGCGACGCCACCAGGTTCGACGATCCCGACGAGGTCAATCTCGAGCGCAAGAACCCTCGTCAACACCTAGCTTTCAGCGTCGGAATCGGCGCGTGTGCAGGCTCGCCTCTCGCCAGAGTCGAATTGCAGGAGGGCGTGTCGCGGATCGTAAATCGGCTGGAGAACCTCCGGCTCGATCCAGATGCACCAAAGCCCGGATTGGAGGGCTCCATCTTCAAGCTCACGACGCCGGTTCACGTCCTATTCACACCGCCGCAGGTGTGACCACACAACCGCAGGGCCCGCCGGGCAAACGACGACCAAGCGGCGAACAGCCGCACGTTGATCACATCGAAACCACGAGGGGAACGAACTAATGGGCAGGCTTGAGGGCAAGGTCGCCATCATCACCGGTGGTGCATCCGGACTGGGGGAGGCCACGGCACGGCTCTTCGCTCACGAGGGTGCCGCAGTCGCACTCGGTGACATCCACGACCAGCGCGGCGCCGATGTGGTCAAACAGATCGAATCGGAGGGCGGCAAGGCCACCTTCCAATACACCGATGTGCGCAATCCCGATCAGGTCAAGGCACTCGTCGATCACGCCGAACAGAACTTCGGGCACGTGCACATCATGGTGGCCAACGCCGGGATCGGCGGTGCCGCTTCACGTAAACAGCTCGAGGACGTCACCGAAGAAGAGTTCGAAGAGGTCATGCAGGTCAATGCGGCCGGTGCGTGGCGCTCCTTCAAATACGCCGCACCCGCAATTCGTCGGGCAGGCGGTGGCGCGATGACGTCGAGCGCTTCAATCGCCGGGCTGACCACCCTGGGCGGTGCCAAGTTGGGCGCCTACAGTGCCTCGAAGCAGGCGGCCGTCAGCCTCACTCTGCACTTTGCCGCCGAGCTCGCCGACGACAACATCCGAGTCAACTGCGTATGCCCGGGACGGATGCTGACCAATATCGACGAGTCCTACAAGTATGACGAGAAAGACCTGGAGAAGGCGCGAAACACCCGCCGCACCGGCAAGATCGACGGCGCGCGCCGGGTGATCTGTGATCCGATCGAGGTGGCATATCTGCACCTGTTCCTCTGCTCGGATGAGGCGTCGTTCGTCAACGGCCAGGCGATCATGGCGGACGGCGGCGGCGAGTTGTTCCTGAATCGAGCCGGAACCGTCACCCCGCCGAC
>JGI12053J15887_10001794_pt1 | contig 10200 bp, 9 predicted proteins | sample MedBloCAOM1_O3_FD_15887 | JGI IMG/M metagenome (IMG submission 15887) | reverse complement strand
GCCGCTACAAGCCCAAGCGATCCCCGCGGCGGCAAGGGCTGGGAGTCCACAGTAGAAGGTCACCCAGGCCATGTTGTGACCAAAAAAGAGGCGCTGGTCGAAGCGGTACTGCGCGACCGGGTCACAGCGTTGCTGGACGCTCAGCGGTGTCGTTCGGCGAGCGTAACCTGGACGGCCAGCCGGACGATCAGCGGCTGTCAGCGAACCGGGGCGATCGCGCCCACCGATCCCGAGGCCGTCGCGACCCTGCTGTGAATCGCCCTGCACGGCGCCCGCATCGGCCTTAAACCCGACCACTGCGGTCTTTAGACCCGACCACGACGAGTTTACGACCGGCCACGGCCGGAAACTCTTTACCGCGCGCGTTTTGGCCGAAGCCCGCCATCTTGGGGAGGGCGCCATCCCGCTCGAGGTGTCCCTTCCTCGCGAAGGCGCGCCCTGGCCACAAAACAGCGGCCGCACGCAGAAACACCGCGCAGAAACACTCAGTGGGCGGCTTCGTTCCAGGACTTGCCGTAGCCGACGGAGACTTCTAGGGGGACGGCGAGTTCGTAGGCTGAGCCCATCTCCTTGCGCACCAGCGCTTCCAGTTCGGCGTGCTCGCCGTGGGCGACCTCGAGCACCAGTTCGTCGTGGACCTGGAGGATCACGCGGCTGCGGAGATTGGCCACGACGAGTGCGCGGTGCACGTTCAGCATCGCCACCTTGATGATGTCCGCCGCGCTGCCCTGGATGGGCGCGTTGAGCGCCATCCGCTCGGCCATCTCGCGGCGCTGGCGGTTATCACTGTTGAGGTCGGGCAGGTACCGGCGGCGGCCGAAGATCGTCTCCGTGTAGCCGACCTTCGCGGCGTCGACGACGACGGACTGGAGGTAGTCGCGCACTCCGCCGAATCGCCAGAAGTAGGCGTCCATCTGCTCTTTGGCCTCTTCGTTGGAGATCCGCAGCTGCTGGGCGAGCCCGTAGGCGGACAGTCCGTACGCGAGACCGTACGACATCGCCTTGACGCGGTATCGCAGTTCCGGCGTCACCTCTTCGGCCGGCAACGAGAAAGCCTTGGAAGCCACGAAAGTGTGCAGGTCCTCGCCGGTGTTGAAGGCCTCGATGAGCCCCTCGTCGCCGGAAAGGTGGGCCATGATCCGCATTTCGATCTGACTGTAGTCGGCCGTCATCAGGTCCGCGTACCCGTTGCCGACGACGAACGCGTCCCGGATCCGCCTGCCTTCTTCGGTGCGCACTGGGATGTTCTGCAGGTTCGGGTCCACTGAGGACAGCCGGCCGGTGGCCGCGATGGTTTGGTGCAGGGTGGTGTGGATCCGGGCGTCGTCGGCGAGGGCCTTGATCAGCCCCTCGACAGTGACCCGCAGCCGGGTCGCGTCGCGGTGCTCCAGGAGGAACTGCAGGAACGGGTGCTCGGTCTTCTCGAACAGTCCCTGCAGCGCCTCGGCGTCGGTCGTGTACCCCGTCTTGGTGCGCTTCGTCTTCGGCATGGCGAGCTCGTCGAAGAGCACGACCTGCAGCTGCTTCGGCGAACCGAGATTGATCTGCTTGCCGATCACGGCGTAGGCCTCGTCGGCCGCCTGCCGCACCCGGACGGCGTAGTGCTCTTCCAGCTCGGTCAACTGCTCGACGTCCACCGCGATCCCGGCNGCCTCAAGCTCGGTGATGACCTCCAGCAGTGGCATTTCGATGTCGCCGAGCAGCTCGACGGCCCCGATCTCGTTCAACTCCTTCTTAAGTGCAGCGGCCAGCTCCGCGATCGCCCTGGCGCGCACGAGCTCGGCTTGGACGGCCTTCAGATCGGCGTCGTCGGCGCCACCGTCGAGCAGGGAGAGCTGGCCGTCGCCGCTGTCCGTTTCCGAGCGCAGCTCCCGGTGCAGGTACCGCAGCACGAGGTCGTCCAGCTCGAAGGACCGCTGCCCCGGGCGCACCAGGTACGCGGCGAGCGCGGTGTCCATCGTCAGGCCGGAAAGCGTCCAGCCGCGGGCCAGCACGGCATGCAGCGGGACCTTCATGGCGTGCCCGACCTTCGGCACGCTCACGTCGGCGAGCCAGGCCGCGAGCGCCTTGTCGTCGGACTCGTCCATTGTGGATACGTCGAGGTACGTGCCCTCGCCGTCGGCCGCGGCGAACGCGATGGCGAGCAGGTCGGCTTGGACCGACGCGCCGGTGGTGCGGAACGAAAGGCCGACCGGCTCACCCGGCCCTGCGTGCGCCGCCAGCCAGCCAGCCAGCGTGCCGACCGCCAACGTCGCTCCGCTGACCTCAAAGCCTTCATCCGCTTCGGGTTCCGCGCTGGACAGGGTCGCGAACAAGCGATCCCGCAGGACCCGGAACTCGAGCTCGTCGAAGAGCCGGTGCACTGCGTCACGGTCCCACGCCCGCAGCTCCAGCCCGCTCGGCACGAACTCCAGTTCCACGTCGCGGATGAGCTCTGTGAGGTGCCTGTTGAGCATCACCGCGTCGAGGTTCGCCCGCAATGCGTCCCCGACCTTGCCCTTGACCTCGTCAACCCGGTCGATCAGCTCGCCGAGCGAGCCAAACTGCTTGATCCACTTCGCCGCCGTCTTCTCCCCCACGCCGGGGATGCCGGGCAGGTTGTCCGACGGGTCCCCCCGCAGCGCCGCGAAGTCGGGGTACTGGGCCGGGGTCAGCCCGTACTTCTCCTCGACCGCGTCCGGGGTGTACCGGGTGAGCTCGGAGACACCCTTCTTCGGGTACAGCACGGTGACTTTGTCGTTGACCAGCTGCAGCGCGTCACGGTCGCCGGTACAGATAAGCACCTCGTAATCGTCCACGACAGCTTGGGTGGTCAGCGTCGCGATGACGTCGTCGGCCTCGAAATTCTCCTTGGTCAGCGCCGGGATGCCGAGCACCGCGAGGACTTCCTGGATGAGCGCGACCTGGCCCTTGAAGTCGTCCGGGGTGGCCGACCTGGTCGCTTTGTAACCGGCGAAGGCCTCCGAGCGGAACGTCTTCCTCGACAGGTCGAAGGCGACCGCGAGATGGGTCGGCGCCTCGTCGCGCAGCAGGTTAATCAGCATCGACGTGAACCCGAAGACCGCGTTGGTGACCTGGCCGGTCGACGTTCGGAACCGATCAGCGGGCACGGCGAAAAAGGCCCGGTAGGCCATCGAATGGCCATCGATCAGCAGCAGACGCGGCCGCTCGGCTGTGTCTGTCGTACCTGTGGCGCTTTGAGATGACACTGGCGCTACGGATTGGTTCTTACTCGGGCTCACGGCAGCGAGTCTAGGGTGAGGGGCTGACACTCTTACGTGTCGCATCGACTGTCCGCATCAACAGTGACATCACAGAGGGAGCCGACTTGACCGAGCAAGTAGCTCAGGAGGTCCTGGAGCAGTACGCCGGGATCGATCCGACGGCCGCGGACCAGCAGCTCAACGAGAAGGTCGGCTTGAAGCTGCTAGAAGTGACCGCTGAGCGGGTCGTGGGCACCATCCCGGTCGAGGGCAATCTTCAGCCGTACGGACTGCTCCACGGTGGCGCCAATGCCGTGATCGCGGAAGCGCTCGGCTCGACGGTCGCCGCCTTGAACGCCGGACCNAACCGCGCCGCGATGGGCTTGGAGCTGTCCTGCACGCACCACCGGGCCGTGCGTTCCGGCATGGTCACCGGGGTCGCCACGCCCCTGCACGTCGGGCGGGGCACCATCACCGCAGAAATCGTCCTCACCGACGACGAAGGTCGCCGCACCTGCACGGCACGGCTGACCTGCGTGGTTCGGGACCGACCGCCAGGCGCGTAAGTGGATCTCGACCTGGCGCAGGTCCGCGCCTTCGTGGTCACCGCCGAGCACCGGCACTTCAGCCGCGCGGCGGAGACGCTGTTCCTCACCCAGCAGGCGTTGTCCAAGAGGATTCGCAAGCTTGAAGACGCGCTNTCCGTCCAGCTCTTCCTACGCACCAACCGCGCCGTCGAACTGACCGAGGACGGCGAGCGGTTCCTNTCCCACGCGCGTGAGCTGATCCGGGTTTCCGACGTGGCGCTCGCCGCGATGGGCGCCAACGAGCAACCGCTGCGCCTCGACGTGATCGACAACCGCCTTTCGCCGATGTTCATGCTCCGGAGGCTCGCCGAGCGTGACCCGGAACTGCGGATCGAGCGCAGCGGGCGGCGCGGGCTGACCCAGGCTCTGGATCCGCTCCTGCTCGGCGAGATCGACCTGGCTTTCGGCCGGGTGCACGACCTTGGACGGGAGCTCCCCGACGCCCTCGATCACCGCCTGATCCGGCTGGAACCGCTGGTCGCCCTGCTTCCGCCGGAGCATCCGCTGGGAGGCGCGGAAGCGATCCGGATGGCGGACCTCCGCCCGGAAGGCATTTGGCTGCCGTCGCTCGATGGGCCGGTCGAATGGCTGGCTTACCTGCGCCGGATGAGCGAAAGCCTCGACGTGCAGCTGGACGACTCGGGGGTCAGCTACGACCTCCGGCACACCTTGGAACAGACCAGGTACGGCAAGCAGCGGATCACCCTGGCCGGCGCCGACATGGACCTCTCACCCGATCTGAACCTGCGGGTGCTGCCCTTCGAACCGTCGCCGCTCTACCCGTGGTCGGTGGTCTGGCGGAAGGGAAAGAAACGGCCCGCCCTCCGGCGTCTGCTGGCCTTGGCAGGGAGGACGAGCCGGGAAGAGGGCTGGTGTGACTACGATCCCGCGCGCTGCTGGGCGCCTCAGGGCGACGTCGTCACAAGCGCTTCTGAAACCACACGGTGAGCACGGCGTCGGTTTTGAGCGCGTCGTCGTTCTGCGGCGCCGCTTCGATNCCCGGGGCGTCCGCGATCGTATGCCCCATGCCGGGGATCGTGACCAACTCAGCCCGGTCACCGAGCAACTTCTGCAGCAACGCGGCCGGTTCGCGGAATGCGATGTCGTCGTCCCCACCGCACACGAAAAGCACCTCGGCCTTGATCTCGTCGGCACGCCGCACGAAGTCGAACCTCTCGGCCACCGCCCGGGAACGCTCCGTCCACTGGTAGCTGANGTCGTACGCCCGCTCGTTCCTCGCGATGACCGGCGCGAGCTGGGTCACCGGGTTGATCAAAGCCGCGGCACTGATCTCGACCTCACCTCGCGCCAGCACCTCCAGCGCAACCGCGCCGCCCGCCGATCCGCCCACGGCGCCGACCGGACCGTCCGCAATGGACAGCTGTGATCGCAGATCCGCCACCGCCGCGGGGAATTCCGCCGCCGCTTGGTCGGTCACCGGCGCGGCCACGTTGAGCACGAAGTCCTCGCTCGCCAGCCGGAAGAACTCGTCGAAGCCGCCGTCTGGCAGCCTCTTGCCGCTCATCGGCAGCCCGAAGTGCACACGCCAGGCCGGCACACCCGCCATCGGGATCGCGGCCGCCATGGCCGCTTCGCTGCACGGCGCCTCCATCAGGTGCCAGGTGACAATCAGCGGCGCCGGCCCGACGTTCTGCGGGGCCAGCGCGACGAACGGGACGCCGGCAGCTGTGCCTGTGATGGTCTTCGACGTCTGCATGTTTCACTCCAGGTTCCGTGGATTCCGGGCCGAAGCCCCTGGTAGAACAAAGCAAACCGCCTGATGGGTGTGCAGGTCCAACAGCCTTTCGGTGCTCCACGACAACCAGCGGTTGTGCTCGGCGCCAGGCTCAGTCGTTGTCGTCCCGCCGAACTGGGTAAAGATCCTCGCCTTCTTCGACCTTGATGGTCAGCCCGGACACGCCTGAATCCGTCTAGAGCGGACGGAAACATCCGAGAGCTCAAGCAACGTTCCGGCACTCCCGGGTGGCGGCGATCACAGCGGGTTCTCCCGGATCTCCGCCGGCAGTGCTTCGGCGATCTTCTTGCCGAACTCCGGCACCACGATCCCTTCGGTCACGCCCGTGCCGACGAACTCCAGCAGCGCCATCCCCGCTCGACGGCCTCTTGGTCATCCTGGCGGCCGGAGCGCCCTCGTGGCCATCCTGACCGCATTCCTCTTTTAGTCAGTCAGATGGTCGAGCGCGCCAAGCGCCTGCTGATGAGCAAGCAGAACCTCACCAGGCGGTTGCTCGAGACAGTCATTGAAATCTCGGATGACGTGCCTCCGGGACATCACTTTGTCACCCATTAGCGAAATTTTCGGTTACCGCCCGCATCGCCCCCGTAGCCTGCGGCGAGTTGCGATAGATTTAACGTTCGTCTTTTCGTGTTAATACCCGTTTGTGACCGTCACGATGTGGACACAGAGTAGTGGGGCCGCCTGGCAGAAATGGGTCATCGGGGATATCTTCCTGCCCTAACCTAGCCCCTGTGTCGGGGGCTCCCGCCTAACGGCGGTTGGTTGGTCATGGGAGGTTATCGGTGTCAGGAGCGCGATTTGGACGAGTTCTCATGCTTGCGGCGGCAGCGTCGCTGGTATTGGGAGCCTGTGCCGGCGGTACCAGCTCGTCCGGCGGGGGGGACAGCACCACACTCAAGATCGGGTTCATGGGTGACCTCACCGGTGAGAACTCCGGAATCGTGATCCCGCCCAACAACGGCGCGAAGCTCGCGATCGACGAGTACAACGCCACGAACCCCAAGGTCAAGCTCGAGCTCAAGAACTACGACAGCCAAGGCAAGCCTGACCAGGCAACCTCGCTGATCGCGACCGCCGTTGGTTCCGACAAGATCAGCGCACTGATCGGCCCGGCCTTCTCCGGTGAGTCGAAGGCCATCGGTGGTGTGCTGGAGCAGAGCAAGATCCCGAGCGTGTCGCCTTCGGCGACCAACCCCGGTCTCGCCAANAACGGCTGGAAGTACTGGCACCGCGTGGTCGCCAACGACAACGACCAGGGCCCTGGCATCGCCNACTTCCTGATCAAGGCGAAGNCCCCGAAGAAGGCCTTCGTGCTGTCGGACGACCAGGAGTACAGCGTCGGTCTTGCGGACGCGTTCGCCACGACCTTCACGGCCAAGGGTGTGACGGTCGACCGTGACAAATTCGCCAAGGACGCCTCAGACTATTCCTCGACGGTGTCGAAGGTGAAGTCGGCCAACCCGGACGTGATTGCCTTCGGTGGCTACTACGCCCAGGGCGGTCGCCTGCTCAAGCAGCTGCGTGACGGTGGCGTGACCGCCACGTTCGCCACCGGCGACGGCTCGCTCGACGCACAGCTGGTCACCGGCGCGGGTGCCCGGGCCGCCGAGGGCGCCGTGATCGGCTGCCCGTGCGTGTTCGGTGGCGAGCAGGGTGCCCTGAAGGACTTCGCCACCAGGTACAAGGCGAAGTTCAACGTCGACCCGGCCATCTACGCGACCGAGGGCTATGACGCCGCGTCCGCGTTCATCAAGGCGGTCCAGGCGGGCAACACCACCTCGGACAAGATCAACGAATACTTGAAGACGGCCGACTTCCAGGGCCTCTCCAAGCAGATCAAGTTCAAGGACAACGGCGAGCCCCAGACCAGCGCGATCTTCGTTTACCAGGTCAAGGGCGGTGTCATCAAGCTGCTCGGTTCCTCAACAGAGGCCAAGCTCGGCGGCTGATCCTGGCGGAGCAGGAAAAGCACTACGCGAGGGGAGCGGGGGCGCTGTGACCACGGCGCCCCCGCTCCCCGCCACTGTGGCGAAGAATCCTCGCCCCGTCTCGTAAGGCAACACGTCATGCTTCAAGAACTGCAGAATCAGTTCCTGACCAGCACCGTCGGTGGACTGGTCATCGGCTCCATCTATGCGCTCGTCGCCCTCGGCTACACGATGGTCTACGGCGTCCTGCGTCTCATCAACTTCGCGCACTCCGAAATCTTCATGATCGGCACGTTCGCGTCGCTGATCGTCCTGACCACGATCGCCCCGGCAAGCCCGCTCGGCGGTTTCGCGATGATCGGTGTGCTGCTGCTGATTGTGGTCATCTCGGCGGCCGTCTCCGGAGGCTCGGCGATGCTGCTGGAGCAGATCGCCTACCGGCCGCTGCGCAAGAAGGGCGCGACCCGGCTCGCCGCGCTGATCTCCGCGATCGGCGCGTCGCTGTTCCTGCAGGAACTGTTCGCGCTGGTGATCATTCCCAAGGTGTTCCACAAGGCAGGCCGCAACCAGGCGTCCGCTCCCCGGTTCGTCGATCGCGACACGGTCTTCACGATCGGCAACGCCAACGTGCGCACCGACCACCTGCTCGTCATCATCGGCGCGGTGATCGTGATGGTGGTTCTCGACCAGTTGGTGAGCCGGACCAAGATCGGCCGAGGCATNCGAGCGACCGCACAAGACCCCGAGGCGGCCGTGCTGATGGGCGTCAGCATCGACAACATCGTGCGGATCACCTTCCTCCTCGGTGGTGCGATGGCCGGAGTCGCCGCCGCGCTGTACGTCATGGAAATCGAGAACACCGACTACCGCGTCGGCTTCGTTCTCGGTATCAAGGCGTTCACCGCGGCCGTCCTCGGCGGCATCGGCAATCTGCGCGGCGCCCTGATGGGTGGCATCGTGCTGGGGCTGGTCGAGAACTGGGGCGCGATCTTCCTCGGTTCGCAGTGGAAGGACGTCATCGCGTTCGTGATCCTGGTGGCCGTGCTGATGTTCCGCCCGACCGGCATCCTCGGTGAATCGCTGCAGAGGGCACGCGCATGAAAGGCGACGGAGTGACCAGTAAGGACCGAGCTGCTAGTCAAGGAAGTGCGGTGAGCCGCGCATTACACTCGGTCGACCACGTGCGTGATTGGTGGGCGCACGCGCCGCATTGGCAGCGCTACGCCGTTTACCTCGGCTTGATCGTGTTCGCGCTGATCTTGCCCGCACCATGGATCGGCACGTTCATGTCGCCCCAGTCGGACTGGACGACCGTCCTGTTCTACCCGATCGGCACCTACATCCTGCTGGCCGTCGGCCTCAACATAGTGGTCGGCCACGCCGGCATGCTCGACCTCGGCTTCGTCGCGTTCTTCGCGATCGGCGGCTACACGCTGGCCTACTTCGGCACCAAGCACGGCTTGACCTTCTGGGCCACGCTGGTGATGGGCATCGTGCTGGCTGCTGTCTCAGGCGTCATCCTCGGCGCGCCAACCCTGCGGCTGCGTGGCGATTACCTCGCCATCGTGACGCTCGGCTTCGGTGAGATCGTCCGCATCACCGCGAACAACACCGACGAGATCGGCGGCGCGCGCGGCATCACCAACGTGCCGCACCCGCCGCCCCTGTTCGGCATGGAATTCCTGCTGGACCCAGCGCCCTACTACTACCTGATCGTCGTCGCGATCGCGCTAGTGATCATCTTCTCGGTGCGGTTGCAGAAGAGCAGGGTCGGCAGGGCCTGGGCCGCGATCCGCGAGGACGAGGACGCCGCCGAGCTGATGGGCGTGCCGACGTTCAAGTTCAAGCTGCTCGCCTTCGCGATCGGCGCCATGATCGGCGGCCTGGCGGGCGGCATCTACGCGAGTAAGGCCATCTTCATCGAGCCCAACACGTTCCCGTTCATCCTGTCGGCGACGATCCTGGCCGCGGTCGTGCTCGGTGGTGCGGGCAACCTGCCCGGCGTCATCCTCGGGGCGTTCGTGATCGCCTGGCTGCCCGAGCGGTTCCGGTTCCTCGCCGAGTACCGCATCCTCCTCTTCGGTGCCGTGCTGGTGCTGATGATGGCGCTGCGGCCGGAAGGCCTGCTGCCGTCGCGGCAACGCAAGGCCGAACTACGGTCAGGAACAGGCGGAATGGGCACGCTGGGTGCCGAGGTCGCAGTTCCTGACTCCGAAGCTTCGGCGGAGGTGGCCAAGTGAAGACCCCAGTGCTGGAACTCGACAACGTGACCATGCGCTTCGGCGGCGTGGTGGCCTTGCGCGAAGCGAACATCACCGTCAACAGCGGCGAGATCTTCGCTTTGATCGGCCCTAACGGCGCGGGCAAAACCACCGTTTTCAACGTCGTCACCGGGGTCTACGCGCCAACCGAGGGCCAGGTTCGCTTCGACGGTGACCGCATTGACGGCATGAAGCGGTTCAAAGTCACCAAGAGGGGCATCGCCCGCACGTTCCAGAACATCCGGCTGTTCCACAACATGTCGGCGCTTGAGAACGTGATGGTGGGCGCGGACGCGCACCATAAGACCGGCGCGATCGGTGCGACGCTCGGTCTGCCGTGGCACCGCAAGGAGGAGAGGCGCGGTCGCGAGGTGGCCAGGGAGCTGCTCGACTTCGTCGGCATCTCCGGGCGGATGACCGAGGCCGCGAGAAACCTTCCCTACGGCGATCAGCGCAGGTTGG
>JGI12053J15887_10001793_pt1 | contig 10202 bp, 9 predicted proteins | sample MedBloCAOM1_O3_FD_15887 | JGI IMG/M metagenome (IMG submission 15887) | reverse complement strand
GGCCCCTGGGCCTTCGAACTGCGGCGCGCCGAGGGCGGCATCCGTCTCTGGGCGACGCAGCCAGGCGAAAGCTACCACGCGTTCGACGGTTCATATGGCGGCCTTTGGCGTCGCCTCGGCCGTCCGCCGCAGATGTTGGCCGGAGTCGGCTTCAGCACGCAGGGCGAATACAAGGGTTTCCCCTACACCTTCCTCGACGGTATCCTGGATCCGCGCGTCGCCTTCATGCGCGAGGGAATGGAGGGCAACGCGAAGCCCGGCAGCATTCTCGGCGAGCGCGGGCTGATGGGCGGCGGCGCAGCGGGCCATGAGCTCGATCGCGCCGATACAAGCTTGGGCACGCCGGCCCATGCCATCATTGTCGGGCGGGCAGTGCTCGAGGACCCGACCTACCAGCCGGTCAATGAGGAACGTTACGATCACACTTGGCCAGCCGCGCGCGAGGATATCATCCGGTCCGACTTGACGTTCTTCGAGACACCGAACGGCGGCGCCGTGTTCTCCGTCGGCTCGATGAACTTCATCGGCGCGCTGCCGATCGACAATTACGACAGCGTCGCAGCGCGATTGATCACCAATATCGTCACACGCTTTGCGAGCCCAGCGCCATTCCCCGCCCCGCGAACAGCCAACGTCTGAGACATGGCGAACAGGGTCTCTTCGCTCTGAAAACTCTCCGGCGCTTCTCATGAAGATTACGCGGACCGAAGTTCCCGCCCGGACGGCACCACGACCGATCGGTCGGCGTCGGCAACGTCGAGATCGAGACCGGGTTCTCCAGAACGCGGACATCGTAGAGCCACGTATATGCAGATCGTCTGATGGACGCTCCGCTTGAGAGGGAGATCAGATCGCTATTTCAGATCTCAGGGGACGCGAAGCCCATGATCATTTGGTGACTTCGGCATAGCCGCCGTGGGCGTCCCATCGGTAAACCGTGAAGTCGATTTGCTTAATGTCACCCTTGGTGTCGAATTCCAACTTGCCGAGCACAGTGTCCCAGGAGCCGGCCTTGATCGTCTCCATCACCATTTTCGCATCGGTCGTATTGGCCTTGGCCACGGCCTGCGACCAGACCTGGAAAGCGGCGTAAGTGTAGAGCGTGAAGCCTTCGGGGTCGACATTCTTTGCCTTGAACCTATCGACGATTGCCGCAGCGCTCGAGTTCGTGCGGTGGTCGCGGCCGAAGGTGAACAGCGTGCCTTCGGTCGCGGAGCCGGCGATCGAGGCGAACTCCTTGTCTGCCATCGAGTCTCCAGCCATCAGTACCGTCATCAGACCTTGATCGCGCATCTGACGCAGGATCAGACCGAAGTCCTGATGGTAGCCGCCCACATAGACGATATCGATGTTCTCGAGCTTCAGCCGGGAGACGATAGCGTTGAAATCCTTGTCGCCCTTGTTGTAGGACTCAAACAGCTTCTCGGCGATGCCAGCCCTGTTGAGTGCCTTCTTGGTCTCATCGGCAAGGCCTTTGCCATACGTCGTCTTATCGTTGAGAATCGCGATGTTCTTGCCCTTGTAGGCTTTCGCCATGTACTGGGCGGCAACCAGGCCCTGCTGATCGTCGCGGCCACAGACGCGCACGACATTCCAGAGCTTGCGCTCGGTGAACAGCGGATTGGTGGATCCCTGGGATATCTGCAGCACGTTGCTCTCCGCATAGACTTCGGAGGCCGGCATCGAGGAAGACGAGCAAATGTGGCCGGCAACAAACGGGATCTTTGCGTTGGCGATTTTTTCCGCGACCGAGCGTGCCTGCTTCGGATCGCAGGCATCATCCTCGATGTGCAACACGAGCTTCTTGCCGAGCAAACCGCCACCCGCGTTGATGTCGGCCACCGCTATCTCCGCGGCATTTTTTATCTGCTGGCCGGTCCCTGCTTCGCTGCCGGTCATGGGGCCCGCAAGGGCAACTGTGATGTCGTCCGCAAACGCCGCGCCGGACAGCGCCAACGATACGCCTAGCGTCAAGCCGATGAATTTCAAAGATTTCATGAGTCTTCCCGATAATCTCTTTGGGTGTCCTGGCCAGGTTCGAATAGCCAACCGATAATCTGTCTATCGCGAAGCCATCGGCGACTTTCGGACAGATGTGCGTCGGCGTCTCACATCTTGCTGCGCGCGTTGCTAGCGGCGCTCTCGTTTCTGTCATCATGATGGGGAGCCATCCATGTGCGGGCTGTTGGCCCTAGGCGGCAAATACCGGCTGTCGCACCGCTCCTGAGGCGTGAACGGACGTCGTGGTCCCGTCGGCCAGTCCCGACAATGGTTTGAGCCTACGTCTGCGGCTTCCGCATGCGGCTCCGATTGCGGCAGCGGCGACGGTGAGAGCTGCGTTTGCGGTGTCGACCAGTGCTCGGACGCCAATGGCATCCGCGCCATATCGGCGCACAACGCCAACGAACTCTTCGACGTCTGGGCCCCGAAGGGTGGATGACGGCAATCCTGTCGAATTCTTAAACTTCGGCGCCCCCGTAGATGTCGCGCTCAACTCCGCAATGGGACAGCTCGTTTTCAAAGAGCGCGCACCACCACGCGTCCGAGCAGGTCGCGGCATAAGTCGCCTCAAAAGTCAGGATGAAATCCGAGATAATGCCGGACAACGGCGCGATCTGAAGTTCTGCGCACGCTCGGGCCCATTCCCCATTACGGCCGGTTCGCCGCGCTCGGCCTGGCCGAAGACGGGCGACCCTGGCGCCCGTCCTCGATCGTGCTGCAGCGGTGTGCCCTGCTTGATGAAGGTCGGGCGCAGCCACGTTTCGAGGTCGGGCGCCGGAACGAAGGTCAGCGCCTCGAACTGATCGGGGTCTAGCATGGTCGCCGGAGGCATCGGCCGCTTCAACCGGAAAGTTTTCGGGAACGGCCTGATGATTTCAGCCATGCAACACCAAAGGGGGGGCGGGCCGACCAGATTCGGGACGACGGACCAGATGGTTAACCTGGTCGAGCCACACAACACGCCGGGAAGAGCGTGCTATCTCAGAACAAGGCGCCGAGGGGACTGGCGACTCTGGTGCGCGAGGCCATGAGGGTCGATCCGTTCTCCGGCGCGATGTATGTGTTCCGGGCCAAGCGGGCACAGCGTGTTTCATAATGCATCCCTTTGTCAGAGTCCGGGCAGTCGTATCAGTCTATCGTACTGATATTCTTCGTAGAATTTCGGTCGCCTGGCGATCACGCGCTGCACGCCTATCCGCACCGCTTCGGAGTTTAGCGCGTCGACTGGAACGAGCCATTGCGCGCCTGGCATCGCCTGTGTCGCCGGCAATACGCCTTTGATTGCAAGGCTCTTTGCGGATCCCACACAGATGCCGAGCTGCTCGGCGGCCTTTGCAAGACTGATCATCTCGCCCCCCGCTTTACTCGGGTCGTATTCGGGAAGGCCGAGACGTTCGCGCATTTCGCGCACACGGACCGTTGTCCAAGTCTCGCCATTGCCAGTCTTGCAGCGCATTCGGTTGAGCGATACGGCGAGTTCGCGATCGGGCCAGTGTCCGGCAAGCTTGCGGAGTGCATCAACTGCGGTAGGCGCCATGTCGCTCGGATACCGCCCAGTCTTGACACGCGCGACGCGCACCTCGGTATGGCGTCCGCCGCGCCAGTGAATCAGCAGAACGGCCTCGTTGGTCGCGTCGTCGAGTTCACACACGATTTCTTGAACCAGGATATGGATGAGCCGCTGCTTAGTTCGCGTTTCTGTTGAAGGTGCGTTCCATACCGCCGGCAGATCGCGGGCAAGCTGGAGCAGGCGAGCGCGATCAATCTTTGGACGTGCCGACGACATTGCGGACAGCTCCTCGATTCGACGTTCAAGTCCCGCGACATGCTCCAGCGCTGCGTTCCAACGCGCCTCAAGCTCGCGGGCGACGTGACGCTTGGCGGGATCCACAAGTTCGTATCGACGCGAGGCGAGAGATGCATCATAGCGCGCCCCTTCAAGGTCCCGCTCAACGGCGGCGACAATCTCCTTTCTTGAACGCTCGACCTGATCCGAAGCGAAGATCGCCGCTTCCACAGCGCGATCCGAGACGGCCTCAAGTATCTGCAGGGCAACCGCACGATCAATCCGAACCCCACCGATACCGATGCATAGCCCCGCGCCCACGTGCGCGTCGTCGCCGCGGCACTGATAGCGATGTGCATTGCCTTTCGCCATACCATAGAAGACCCGCATCATCCGCCCACAGCGTCCGCACCGCATCAGACCAGTCAGAAGCGCACGTCCGCCGCGCGCTGATTTACGTGCGCAATTCTTTTTCATATGAGCGTTCTCAAGAAGCAGCTTCTGATTCTTCTCATAGTCCTGCCAACTGATATAGCCGGGATGATTGTCGCGCAGCAGAACATTCCACTCTTCGCGAGGTTTGTTGAACCCGCTGAACTTTCGCGCCCGCCCATCAACAACCCGCGTTCGCTGAGCTCTCCGCCCGAATGCGTAGGCTCCAGCATACAGCGGATTGTGCAAAATCTGCATAACGCTGTGATAGGCTGGTGCCTTCCAGATGAGTTTGTAGACATCAATGTTGCGCAAGACGACAGGCATCTTGATGTCGGCAGACCTCATCCAAAGAAAGACCTGACGTGCGCTGCCCAACTCGGCGAACTTGGCGAAGATGAGCCGAATCGCGGCGACCACATGTTCGTCCGGGTCGATTTCGATCTTGCCCGCCTCGCTCCAACAGAAGCCAGGCGGCAGCATGAAGCGGTATTCTCCGCGCCGCGCTTTGGAGTCGCGGGCGGCGATGCCGCGCTGTCGAAGTAAACTCAGCTCGTATTCCGACATCGTCCCCTTCAGCCCGAGCAGCAAACGATCATTGACGAGTCGCGGATCATAAGCGCCATCTGGGTCGATGACTACGGCTCCAGCCAACGCGCACAAATCGATCAGGTGATGCCAGTCACGGCCATTGCGCGCCAGGCGCGAAGCTTCGATGCAGTAAACGGCCCCTACATCGCCGGAGCAGACCATCGCCACAAGCCGCTCGAAGCCGGGCCGCTGAACGCTGCCGGAACCGGAGCGCCCCAGGTCGTCGTCGATCACCGTTACCGACGCGAAGCCCGCTTTCTCCGCAGCTCCCGCCAGGTCATATTGCCGGCGTTGGCTTTCAAGATTGCCCGTGACCTGTGCCATCGTCGATTGGCGAACGTAGACCACGGCGATGCGGCCGAGGTGGTCAGACGTGATTTTGATGCTCATCCTTGCCTCCCTTCAATATCAACTCCTCCGCCCTCAGGGCTTCCAGCAGAAGATCCGCCAGGGCCTCGATCAGTCCTTCTGCGCTTTGTTCCGCTGGCGTTCGATGATTGTGATTTTTGAGCTCGAGAACGAGCTGAGCTCGACTGCAAGGAAGCCTCTTCTGCACAACTTTTCTCCTCCTTCTTGGAAGGACTGGATTGTGCTCCTCGCTTCCGATTCGTTGCATACGATGCGAGAATGGCGGCGAACTCGTTGAGGCCCTCGATGCCGATCTCAGGCGACCCGAGCGTCATGCCGGCGCAGTAGCCTTCATCGAACATCCAGTTCGGAAGCTCGCGGGAGAGCTCCGGTCGCTCATCTGTGTAGATGCAAGTCAAATCCTTGCCGCGCCGGAATGGCGACACCTGGAGCGTTCGGCCGTACAGTGGATGCCAAGGATAAGTGATCGTCGCGAAACGAAAACCGTATGTAGAATGTCGAGAGATGGGCGGACCGGATCAAGCTGATCTTCTGGGACGGCACCGGACTTTGTCTGTTCGCCAAACGGCTGGAGGACGGCATCTTCCGCTGGCCCAGGATCGAAGACGGGGTGATGCACTTGTCGGCTGCGCAGTTGTCGGCGTTGCTGGAAGGGCTGGACCGGCGGCGGGTAACCGAGCTGCTCGAAACTGAAACCGTATTGAAACAACGTTTCACGATGCTGCATCAACAATTCCGCGGGGATCAACAATCCCTTAATACAGGGGACTTCCGTGACCAAGATCATCTCCTGTCTCGAACTGCTTTCCTGTCTCATCTGCTTGATTGTCGGTCCAACAGAGCGGATGACCGCTGGCGAACTCTTGGACGACACGAGACGAATTGCCGTCATTTCGGCATTCGAGCCGGAATGGGAGGTTCTCCGGGCCGTCCTGCACGACCGTAGCGATCACATTGTCAACGTAACAGCTTTTCTGACCGGTACCATCAGCGGCAAGCCCGTTGTGGTGTTCCAGAGCGGCATCGGCATGGTCAACGCAGCCATGACGACTCAGCTCGCACTCGAACGATTTCGCGTCGAGTCGATCGTGTTTTCGGGGATTGGCGGCGGCGTCAATCCCGATCTGTCCCTCGGTGATGTTGTCGTTCCCGAGGAGTGGAGCTCACTTCAGGTCGTATTGGCGCGTGAAGGCGGCGATGGCTATGTGTTGCCGAAATTCTTCGATCGAGCGGCGGAGAATTTCGGGATGATGTTTCCGCAGTCGACACAGATCGCGCAGATCGGGCGGCAGCCGGAGAAGAGACTGTGGTTTACGGCCGACGCGCATCTGCTCGACATCGCCAAAGCGGTCTCGGGCAAGATCGCGCTGAAGGATTGCACCACCGATCATAAATGTCTTGAACGTCACCCCAAGGTTCTCGTGGGCGGGCGTGGCGTCTCGGGGCAGGCCTTTGTCGACAACAGCACGTTTCGAGACTACATCCGACATGCATTCAATGCCGACGTTCTGGATATGGAGAGCGCGGCCGTCGCCCACGTGGCTTATGTCAATCATGTGCCATTCATCGCATTCCGCAGCCTGTCCGATTTGGCCGGCGCAGATCACGACGAAAATCAAATGCACACGTTCGGACAGCTCGCGTCAGCGAATTCGGCGTCTCTCCTGGAGGCCTTTCTTTCGGCGCTGCACTGAAGCCGAACGTCTGAACACGACGGAGCTCAAGGGTCACGACCCAGATCGTGAGCCACAACAACCCCGAGGAACGTCCCCCCTTGCGAAATATGAGCAGGAGCGCGTCTTGGGCGGCGGTTCCTCGATCAACGGCCAGCCGGCGAACCGCGGTGCGCCGAGCGACGACGACGAATGGGAAGCGGCGCCGCGGGCTGGAGCTGGAGGGACGTCCTGCTCTATTTCAGGAGGGTCGAGCGCAACCTCGACGGGCCGTTCCACGGCAAGGACGGCTGCATTCCCCGTCCGTCTACCCCGAATCGTGAAAAACCCACGGCGGCTAGTAGCGGGTCGCGAACGGATATGTTCTGCGGGAAATTGCCAACAATAGTCAGACGCGCGGAACTAGAGCGACCAAAGCCTGAACAATCGCCGAGGCCGCCGCGGCGACCTCTGCCTGTAGCCGTGGTCCTTGGCCTTGTCGCACGCCAGCGACACCAACCAGGCTTTGGCCTCAGGCGTGATGGTTGGTTCCTTGCCCGGTCGCGGGCGATCGTCGAGGCTGCCAGCGGGCCATCGGCCAGCGCCCGCTCGACACAGCGCTGCACCGTCTGATGATGACCCCAAGTCTTTGGCCCACCGCGCAGAACGAAGGATTCTCCCGATACGCCAGCAGCATCTGCGCCCGCGACACCCGGCTCGCTAGTTCGAGTCTCGACCGCGAAAGCGTGGTCAAGGCCGCAATCTCTTCATCACTCATTGCCAATTCGACCGCTCGCCGCCATCCTGCCATGATACAGCTCCTCATTTCGCCGACCGCAAACGAGGAATCCATCAACAACCCGTCCGTTCCACCAATTCAGCCTGCTCCACGAACGCAGGTTTCACGGAATCGGTCGTCTAGTCGCCCGGGGGGTAAGGGTGACTTGAAAGCCAGCGGCGCGGTCGCCGACGGACTTCGCGTCGGCGACCGCAAGTTCCAGAGCAGCGTTCACGGTGCTATCTCCGCGGCCGCGGTCGCCGGCGCCCTCGAGTAGATCGCCAATTGAAGTGTGAGAAGGGAGGGAGCGCATTGGCGCTCCCTCTCTGTTTTTTTCCGGGGTCTGCCGCCGCGTGTCCAGGCGCACGCTAAAGGGCGGCAGGCGGCCCATGCGCCGTTGCTAGCCCCGGATTTGAGTTCTTCTAATTTAGAGGCGGCCTACCGACCCTCTGGATGAAGCCTATGGTAACAGCGCCGAGGCTGAAATAGCGAAAAGCGCTGAGGGCCCACCGCGAGATGAAAGCGCGCAAAGCTCATCCGAGAGCAAAGGCGAGCAGACCTTGCCAGTCGTCCGGGATACGCCGATCGGGTCAGCCCTCGCTTATATCTGCTTCCGAAGATGGGGGCCTTCATTCCTAGATGCGGCGGAGGCGGAGCGGCGCGCCGAGGCTAATGTCGCTTTGGATGATTTTTTGCGAGCCGCCGCGGTTGGGGCCTCGCAAGTTTGGGGGAAGACGCATCGTGACGGTGCGTTTGAGCGGATCGACAAAGGCTACTGGCGCGAGCACACAATCGATCGGCTGAGCCTTTTGCAAGGAAGGCCGTTCACCAAGCGAGCGCTCGGAACCAGGCGTGCTGCCGGGATGGTCGATCTGATGACGAGTAAGGCGCAGGTCGAAACTTTGTGGCCGCCGTAGGCGGGATATAACTGCCAATCAGAACGGCCGTCGATTGACCTGCTGGCCGCGACGCGGAGCGCCAGTAGCGGGCGTGAAACGGTTGGCGGCCGCAAGCGCTGCGCGCTCGTTCGTTTCAAGGGAAATCTTTTGGGCGAGCATGACATCGCCTTCAACGAGATAACCTTTGGGAACAAAACACCAGCCGATCCGGGCCACGCCGTTTTTGTCGAGCTCTTCGACGTTTGTCGACGTTCCCTGCCTGATGCGATACGTCTTTCCCGTATGGCAACCAACGACGTCGAAGTAACCGAGCGCGTCATATTGGGCTCTCTGATTTGGCGATAACCATTCGCGCAGAAGGCTTTCGCCGCGAGCGTGCGCGGGATCCTCCTCAAGAAAGCGGTTCCAATAGTCGCGCACCATGCGAGCATGCTGCTCGCACGCGGCTCGCCAGAATTCAAACACGATGACGCCCGACTTTATCCACCCACGAGACGCGGAAAGAACAGCGTTTCGTTCGCCTTTGGATCGAAGGCGTGAATTCGTCGAGATTCGCCTGAGGCCGTTCGCACCGCGGCTGTAAAACCGCCACCGGTTAGCTGTTTGAAGCGCTTTTCGGCCTTCGCCAACGCCTCGGCATCCCGAGGATCGAATTGATGCCGGCTGTCGCCGGTATGGTCCATCACTATCTGGGTCGCCATAGAAGCACTCCTGACACCCCTGGCCCGAATTCCTCGAAGCAAACTCCGTGCCGCGCTGCTTCGTTCCTTGGACACAGCAATTTCAAACCAGACCAGGCGGGCCGTCACGAGATTGGAGGCGCGTTCGTTTCATGCGGGATGCTGGACGCCGAGTTCGCGCGCGCCGCTCGCGGAGAGCGGCCATCACCTGATGATACCATTCTCTTGCCGCCCGATATGCCATTGCTCTCTCCCGTCGGGGCAAGGCGCGAAGAGCCGCCCATGCGGCGCTGCAATTCCCGCCGGTTTTCTAAGGCTGCCGCGCCATCGTGCAGTTCAGGGGCTTCTAATGGAATTGCCCATAGCCTTTCTTCTTCGTTTGCCGGTGAAGCTGGGGACGCGGACGTGGCTGGCCCGGTCCCCCGGTCATTCGCCGTGGACTCGACCGCTTCCGACACGGCACGCGTTTGCGGTTCATAAACGCAACCGCGCAACACGGGGGTGACTTCGATCTTGGTCTGGACACCAGCTTGCCGGATAATCAATCGTGTGACGGCGCCTTCCAAACTTGTTTGGGTGATTTTCGCGTCCGGCATCGCTTTCTGAATGCGCGCGGCGATGCGTTTCATGGCGCCATCAATGGCGGCGAGAGATACGGCGCGGGTGCGACCGGCACATAAGTCAGGTCGATATCGACCGACAGGCGCGGCATGTCGCGCACGAACAGATTGATGGCCGTGCCGCCTTTCAGCGCAAAACACGCTTCTTCGGCAATGAGCGGCAGCGTGCGAACAAGCAGTGCGACTTGCTTGCGATAGGTCTCATGGAAGGCCATTCAGATCCTCCGGAACCGTGATCTGATAGCTATGATCGAGCTTTCCGCCTCTGACCAGCAGGCGTTTTCCGGAGCCCAGATCAAACGTCTGCTTTTTGAGCGGCTTGAGCCAGGCATGTGCGTGGCGATCGGCGAAGAAAAAGAACAGCCGCTTGACCTTGACGCTCGTGCAATCGGCA
>JGI12053J15887_10001792_pt1 | contig 10204 bp, 14 predicted proteins | sample MedBloCAOM1_O3_FD_15887 | JGI IMG/M metagenome (IMG submission 15887) | reverse complement strand
TCGCAGGCGCGGCCCTGATTATTTCGAACAAGAGCACGGGAAATGTGGAAGAGGCCTGTTTTTCCGGCCTCAGCGCCGAATTCAAATCCGACTACGTCAAGCACTACGCCGCCCTCGACCCATACTCGCCGTTGCTCGATGGAAGCTGGAAGAAACTCTCCGAGTGTATCCCGGATCCGATATTGCGCAGTAGCGAACGGTACAACGATTTTGTACTGACATGCGGCGTTCGCGATATTCTCGGGGGTACGGCTTGTCGATACGCCCGACTATCACCGTCATCTTCGGTATTCATCAGCAGATCGGCCGGAGCTTTCCCGCAAGGTTCGATTCCCTCATCGAACTGGCGACGGATCCTTTGCGGCGAGCAGCCGAGCACAACGTCGAGCGTTTGCGCTCGACAATTGGTGCACGCCACGACCCGCCACCGAGCTTTCGGCTGATAGCAGCCGGTATTATTTCCATATCGACAATGGCACGCGGTATGCGGACGAAACAGGATCCGTCCATTCAACGCAAGATCAGGCCGCGGCGCATGCGCTTGCCATTGCCCGGGGACGCCCAATTGCGCGCGTGCGGATTGGCCGATAGAGCTTGGTGGCGTGCGTAACCCTACCGCCACAGAGCCACCATGCCCACGGAGATGGTGTCGCTCCCTATTTCGGCAGCGCCCGCGAGACCACACCGTATGGCCGATCGGTGGCCGGTGATCCGACATGGGCAGGCGCCAGCTGCGCCAGTACCGCCAGCCGAACCGCCTCGGCGGGAGTACGGGTTCCCAAACGCGCAAACATGCGCGCGCGGTGCACCTCGACCGTCCGAGCACTAATGCCGAGATCGTAGGCGATCTGCTTGGTCAGGCGCCCAGCGACCAGCTTGTCGAGCACCTGGCGTTCGCGCGGGCTTAACCTCGCAATCCGCTTGGCGGCCTCCATGCTTTCCCGGTCATGGACCGGGGCCGTCTCCATTGCCATTGCCTCGTTGATCGCGTCGAGAAGCTTTTCGTCGTCGAAAGGCTTTTCGATGAAATCGACTGCCCCGCCCTTCATCGCCCGAACCGCGGTCTCCATGTCGCCTTTCAGCGTCATCACGATGATCGGAAGCCTGAAGCCAATTAATTTGAGTCGCTTCTGCAGTTCCAGGCCCATACCAGGCATTCGAACATCGAGGATGACACATCCGTCAGCAAGGTCCGGCGCCGCCTTGAGAAAGGCCGGCCCCGACGCGAACGAGATCGCGGTCATCCCCACCGAGCGCATCAGACGTTCGACCGACCTGCAAAATGCCGCGTCGTCGTCAACGATATAGATAGACGGTGGCGGTGCAGATTCGAATGTCATCGCCGCATCCGTTAGCTGTGATCCGAGCCACCAGGGAACCGTATAGTTGCGTTCCTCGCGTCGAAAAATCGATTCCCTCATCCGGCATAGCGACACGTTGGCGTGATCTACTGCCGCCTGGGCTGCAAAGCGGCGCCTTCCGGCGGCTTCAATGCCGCGTGAATGCAATCAAGGAGTTCGTCGTCGGCAAACGGTTTGGCGAGGTAGCCTATGGCCCCCGCTTTCAGCGCCTGAACGCGCGCCCGATCATCGGTAAAAGCCGTGATGAAGATGATCGGGATCGCATGGTTGGACGCGACCAGANGCTGCTGCAATTGGAGCCCGTCCATACCCGGCATATGCACGTCCAGGATCAGGCAGGATGTCTTCTCCAGCCGCTCNGAGCCAAGAAATTCCTCGGCCGATGCAAAGGTTTCGACGGCNANGCCAAATGACTTCATCAGCCGCCTGACAGCTCTCCTGATCGAGTCATCNTCGTCGACAATCATGACGATCGACGGATCGTGGGTCATAGGTTGACTCCAGAGGCCGACGGCAATGCGAACGCGAACATGGCGCCAATGGGAGATCCGGGTGCGGCCCACAATCGACCATGATGGGCTTCAATGATCGACTTGCTGATCGCCAATCCCATTCCCATCCCCGCGGCTTTCGTCGTGAAGAAGGTCTCGAAAATACGCTCCCGGTCCGCCGCGTCAAGACCAACACCGGAGTCGGCCACATTGACGACAATGTTGCGCTGGTCGTCCAGTTGCGACCGGATGGTCAATATGCGGGCACGATCGGCAACCGCACGCATGGCGTCGATGCCGTTCATCACGAGGTTGAGCACGACCTGCTGCAACTGGACCCGATCCGCCACGATCCTCGGCAGATCCGGGCGCAGATCCGCCTGGACGGAAACGCGATGCTGCTGCANCTCNTGACGGGTCAATGCCAGNACCTCGGNGATGGTCTTNTTGACATCCACTTCGCCCCGTTCCGGCGCGGCGTTCTTCAACATCGCGCGGATGCGGCTTAGCACTTCGCTCGCACGATTGCCGTCGCTCACGACAGCGTCCAGCCCGTCCCTGATCTCGTCCAGATCGGGTGGAGTGAGGGCAAGAAATCGCCTGCAGGCGTTTCCGTTCATGATGATCGCCCCGAGCGGCTGATTGACCTCGTGGGCAATGGATGCCGCGAGTTCCCCCATCATGGCGAGGCGGGTGGCGCGCGAGAGCGCCTCCCGCGCGTTATGCAGGTCGCCCTCGGCGCGCTTGCGCTCGGTGATGTCCTCGATGATGGCGGGTGTGCCCGGCAGTGGAGTATCCGGATCAAGGGCGCGCGCGGTGCTGACGCGCACCCAGATCACCCTGCCATCCCTGCAGCGATAGCGTTTTTCACTGTGGTAGTCTTCGGGCTTGCCGCTCTGCACGTGCTCGAGCATCTCTTGCGCGGTCTCGCGGTCATCCTCATGGGTGATATCCAATGGACCGAGCGACTGTAGTTCCTCGCCGGTGTAGCCGATCATTCTCTGGAACGCTTCGTTGGCGGCCGCAAAATGATTGTCCTGGTCCATGACGGCAATGCCAACCGCCGATGCCTCGAACATGCTCCGCCAGCGCGCCTCGCTGGCGCGGAGCGTCGCTTCCGTGCCGCGCCGCCGCAGGACCTCCTCCTGGAGGTTTGCGGTACGTTCGGCGACGCGCCGCTCGAGTTCCGCATTGGCCTCCCGCAACGCGGCTTCGGCGCGTTGCCGGTGACCGATTTCCTCGCCAAGAGCCTTGTTGGCCTGTTCAAGCTGCGCCGTGCTCGGAAGCGCCAGCGCGAGCGGCATCACCTTCCAGATCGCGATGGCCGTGCCGATCGAGAGCAGCGCCGTCACCGCCTTGATGCCGCCGTCGAGCCGATAATCCGGAAACCAGAGCGTCCAGACGCCCATGATATGCGTGGTGCCGCAGGCAAGGATGAACAGACCGGTGAGCACGAAAATGGTGGGGAATGCCAGATCGGTGCGCTTGTTGACAAAATAGATCAGGGCGATCGGGATCGAATAATAGGCCAGCGCGATCGCCGAATCCGAGGCGACGTGGAGCGCAATCAGTTCCGGTTGCCAGAGGAAGCACATGCCATGGGGCATGTAATCCTGCGGCGACATCAGCCATGAAAGAAACGACGTCATGGCCCGACCTCGCTCGACATCAGGGGGAACTGCACCATGGACGTCGTCATGATTTCACTCCCGATCTTTGCGAGACGCAGACGTTGGTGAGCGCCGGTCGCGATTACGCAACTGCAGGAAATCAGGCAGCGACGCCGCCCTCAAACCTCGCGATGGATGCTTTCAAGACGTAGTTTTTGCGTAGCTTGGTCTCTGGCGTAGTGCGGCGTTGCGCCGGCTCGTCGCCCACGGCCGACACGCACAAGTCTGACGGCGTCAGCGGCAAATTCGATTACGTAAACTTACGTAACCGGGCGTGGGAACCTTCTGTAATGTCTGTTGGTTTTTCTTGGTTTATCTGGGTTTATCTGGGCCCCCACCGTTCGGCCCGATGATCGGCAGAGCCTGGCCACGTCGCTAGCAACGCCTGAATTGACGCCCGCGATGGTTTTCGGACGACTTCCACCTGCTTGTAGGCACGATGAGCACCGTCAAGTAGGAAACCCGCCCTACTATCAGGCTAAAGCACTCGCCCTTGCTGCACGTGCGGTTGTCGGAGACCGACCGGCTCGAAGCATTTAGCGACAACATGCGTGCTCTCCACCACAATCACGCTGCTGGTAGCGGAAATCGTGCGTCCGGAATATGCACCCGGCCAATTGCTTGAACGGCTCGCTGCACAATGGGCAAGCTACATCCTTGCATCGTTTTGCTATGCTGGCATGATCTGGCTCAATCATCGGCCGGTGTTCGCGCGGGTACGCTATTGCGACCGCGGTCTCACCTAGCCAACCTCTTCCTCCCCCTGACCTCGGCCCTGATCCCCTTCCCGACCGCGATCCCGTCGGCGGCCATCCGGAGCGGCACTCAATTCGATGCCGAGCGGTGACCCTCTACGCCGGCATCGCAGGCGCCTGTGCCTGTCATGGCTCGTCGTGTTTCACGTTCTGAGCATCCGCCCGTGTCTGGTAGAGAACGGCGTTGATCCGGACTTTTTTCCGAAGGAATGCTTCCGCGCGACGCTCGGCGTCGTCTTGTATGCCATCGCCGGTGTCGCTGGCTGGCTATCTACTCCGAAGGCAGTGGCGATCTAACCTTCACGAAACGGAAAACGACCGACGCGTGATGTCCTTGCCGGCGTTGGAGCCACGGGGCGGACCACCACCCTCGCCGCCATCGCCACCAGATTCATCCGCAAAGGCGATATCCATCTCGGCAGTGATGGCGACGAACAGGGGCATAACAGCCATCTTGCCCTCGCCGACATGCTCCACCAACACGATGGCGACACCGGGCTTGCCGTTGATGAGACAACTGGCGAGGGTGACCTCGCCATAGAGCTGCGTCGTCACGGCCTGAAAGGTGCGGACATAGCCGGGTGTGATGAAAGAGGTGCTCATGAAGCACCTCCGTTCACGCCCTTCTGCGCATCGGTGATCTCGACGATACGCTCGGCTTTGGATGCCGCGTCGATATAGGCCGAGATAGGCCCGCGTCCCTTGAAGTAGAGGTCGCGCTCGATGCCGAGACCTAGAGGACCGCGAACGGCGCCAAGCTCGGCAAGGCTGACGGTGCCAAACTCCGGATAGCCCATACCGAGGTCGCAAAGACCCCAGGTGACGTCTTCATCCGAAGGATCGATCTCAATCAGGAGCCAGGTGCCGGCTCCGCATGGATCGAACAGCTTGACGACCGGGAAGAAGTCGATTTCGGCTGGTGTTCCCTTAACGGCCGCCTGACGGCGGTCGTTGTCGAGGAGTGGCTCATGCTGAGCTTTGGTGAGGAGCTTCGTTGTGTACCTCCTTCCGAACCAGCATCCTGGATTTCGCGAACGACGATGTCGGCTTCGCCAACCAGCAGCAAGTTGAACTTGAGGCTGAAGCCTTTGCCATGCTTGTTAGCCCAGGCGGCACCGATCTCGGCCCAGTAGCTGGTGTCCTGTCCGGTCTTGCGCACGGCGTAGACGCGGTGCGTCGGCTGGTTCGTTTTCTTGACGATCATGGTCTGTCCTTTCGGCTCTGAGACCGCCGGAATGGCAATCTCGTTGCCGTTGGAAGACCGAGGCGGATCGAGCGAAGCAGTCAAAAGCGCGCCCTGTCCGCCGAAGCCTTGGCGAAGGTGGAAGCGCCTTGCCGTAATGAGAGGCAGGCCGTAGGCGGGCACCGTTCGGTTTTTGACGGCGAGCGCCGCCTTGGTACAAACGGCAAACGATGAGAGATTGCTTTGCGCGGCTCTGCCGAAAGGCTCGGTGATCGTCGAAACGCCTTCAGCCTGACATTCTGGAAAAACGCGATGTTCAGGACCGGAGACTCGACGTGCTAAAGGGCCCAGATCGGCACGAGGGGCTGGCTCGGTGGCAAGCTCAACGCCCAAGGCCGGCTGATGGCGGGGCGACTATCAAAGCGCGCGTAATAATTAAGCTGGTGAAGAGGAGCGATCGGTGCAAAATTGCCTCTGTTGCACGCTGAGGCTGCATGGCAGAGCCTGATCATCCGTCCGAGCCGATCGCGGCCGTCATCATCACAGATGAGCTGCTGCGCCGTCCGCCCGCCAAGCCCGATTATTTGCGCGAGAAGCAGGCGATCCAGGACCTTGCGCAACAGATGGCGGATCAGCCAACGGAGATTATCCCGCGTCTTGTGGCGCTCGCGATGGAAATCTGCGACGGCGTTTCAGCCGGTGTGAGCGTGCTTGATCTGGAAACCAACCGCTTCCGCTGGGTTGGCGTGCAGGGAGCGTTGGCGGCGATGCAAGGTGTGACCGTCCCACGCGAAAACAGTCCAGCTGGTATTTGCATGGACATCGGCGGACCGGTCTTGATGGCCCGTCCGGGACGCGCCTTCGGTTGGATGCAGGGCAGCGCTGTTCCGGTATCAGAGCTGTTCCTGGTGCCGCTGCAGAGCAAAGGCGCGCCGCCGCTCGGCACTTTGTGGGTCATCGGCAAAGAGGCCGGACATTTCGATACCGGCCATGCGCGCGCGATGAGCGACCTCGCGGCGTTTGCAGCCATCGCGTTGCGCATGATCCAATCGGAAGAACGGCTCAGCCAGGCCTTGAGGGTCCAGGAGACGTTGGCCGACGAAATGAGCCACCGCGTCAGGAATGTCTTTGCGCTTACCACGAGCATGGTCCGGTTGAGCGCGCAAAGCGCCGTAACTAAGGAAGATCTGGCAGCTACGCTGATGGGACGTCTGCACGCGCTGGCGGATGCGCATGCCCTCGTGCGCCGGCGTTCCGATCAAATATCTTGGGACGGAGCCGACTTGGCCGAAATTCTCACCCGCATTTTGTCGCCCCATGGTAAAGGACGATCGGTCTTGCGCGGTCCGCCACTCGCGGTTGGCGATCAGGCGATCAACAGTCTTGCCTTGCTGTTTCATGAGTTGGCGACCAACGCCACCAAATATGGCGCGTTGAGCATCGATGAGGGCGCCGTCGAGATCGAATGGAAGGCCGATGACAAAGATATACGCCTGCAGTGGCGGGAGGCCGGAGGTCCCGCCACCAAGCCACCGAAAAGGCAAGGAAATGGCGTGAGGCTGATCAAAGCCACGATCGAGCAACTAAAGGGCGGGATAGAGTATGACTGGCATCCCGAAGGTCTGACCGCGCACATGCGGCTGCCAATCGCATCCCTCGGCAACTGAGCCGTTCGACCGGCGAGACGGCAATCAGACGGCAATGACCTGATTCTGCCAGCCGCCTTATTCCTCAGGTTCCAAACCTGCTGATCGCTTGGATTCTCGTCTGGTGACGCACGCGGCAGCGCCGACTAAGCCGCGCTCCGTTGGGTATGGCGCCCTTCCTTGACCTCTTCAATGATCTTGGCGCTAAATGCCGGAAGATCGCTTGGATTGCGCGAAGTGATCACGCCTTGATCGACCACCACTTCCGAATCTTCCCATGTCGCACCGGCGTTGGCGACGTCGGTCTTGATCGATTTGAAGGAGGTCATCCTACGGCCTTTGGCGATACCGGTTTCGATCAGTAGCCACGGCGCGTGGCAGACGGCGGCGACCACCTTCTTTGCATTAAAAATATCCTTGATGAATTTCAGAGCCTTTGGCTCGACGCGCAGAAGGTCGGGATTGATTTGGCCGCCGGGCAGCACGATCGCGTCATAATCATTGGCCGACGCCTGATTNAGCGTCTTGTCGACCTTGACCGAACGGCCCCAATCCTTTTTGTCCCAACCCTTAATTTCACCAGCGGCGAGCGAGACGATCTCGACAGTTGCACCTGCCTTTTTAAGCCTATCCCGCGGCACCTCGAGCTCGGATTGCTCGAAGCCGTTAGTGGCGAGAATTGCAATCTTTTTCCCGGAAAGTTCCATGGCGCGCTCCTTGGTGCGGGATGAATTTATTCAATCAACGTCGGCGAACATCGTTCCTGAAAGCGCCAGGTTGCCGTGAGCGGAAACAGAAATCACGCGAGATTGGCGATCGGTCACGCCGCGGCTTTGTCTTCCTTGTCGGGGCCGCGCATGACGACGCGCAAGGCATCATCGGGCAACGGCCGTTGCAAGGACTTGGCTTCGTCCCATGGCCCGCGCATCCAGGCGTCCCATTCCTCGACCGTCGTCAGAATGACGGGCATCGCCTTGGGATGAATGGGCTCGACAATCGAATTGGGCGACGTGGTCAGAAAACCATAGACCAGATGCGGGCCCGGAACCGGTTTTGATTTCGGGCCGCGATGGCCGTTGAAGGTGGTCCAGATGCCGGCGAAAGCGAATGGGTGGCGTGCTTCATCGAGTGCAAACCAGACGACATCCTTCTTGCCGCTCGCGGGACTCGCTTCGGGGGCGTACTCGGCAAAGCTGGTGACGGGAACCAGGCAGCGGCTTTCGGGCTGCGGCCAGCCGCGCCAGTGAGGTAATGAGGTATTGCGAATATTGGTGACGGATGGCCCACCCGTGCGCAATAGCGGCGGCATGCCCCAACGCATTTTGATGAGTTCGCGCTGTCCGTTTTGCGCGCGGACGACCGGCGCTTCGTAATCCGGAAACACGCCCGGCATGCTGGACAAATTGCCGGCGCTGTCGGCCGTGACGCCGAATAGCCGGCGGATCGCGTCCTGATTGGTCGTGATGCTGTAGAGATTGCACATGGCTTAGATTAGTCCGCCAGGATCTTGCGCGGAAGCGTCCGGATACGAGCGGACTGCATGGGTTCTTGGCGGGGGCGGTCGCGTATGCCAGCACTTCAGGCGCCGCATGCCGCTAGCGGCAATCTTCAATGTTTCCGGGGATCAGCTTGATGAGACCAACCTGTCGCGATCTTTCCCAAATCTCGAATCGACCGCGGTTGCCCATCAACGCGCGGGCTCGAGCGATCGCAGTGGCGTCATCGGGGGCTTCGAACACGCTTGCCGCCTCGGTCACCCGACCCGCATCATTAATCCTGTAAACGCGGTAAGTCGCAACGCAGTTTCGCGGACGAATACCAACTTCTGCGTCGGCGACACCCATAATCAGCCCTCTGTTGGCCAAGCGGCAGGTTCAGGCGCACGGGATGACGCGTGGACAAACCAATTGTTCCTTTAGTCAACGAAAACGCGCTGTGTGACGTGCTGTCGCCGGCCTAAGCGAGGGGCCTCTTCATTCGCGCTCCAACTTGATCTCAATATGGCCGCTAAGGGTCACTGGCCCCACGCCGCCGTTGACCTCGATGGTGCCGGCGTGAGGATCGGCCGTTATCGCAAGGTGCTCCTTACCATTGAGGAAGACACGGATTCGATAGTGACCTGCGGCAAGGCTGAGATAGTTCTCAAACCCTTCGTCCGTCCGGATTTTTGATATCCGTCCGTGAAAAGTAGGCTGCCTGATAGGACGAAGATAAAAGGGGTCGGACACGGCGCTTCTTCCGGATCAGTCACGGGATCGCCTTGTCTAAGAGAATGGCGCGAAGTCCAAAAAGTGCCAATCGTGAGCAGGGTAAGTCGCGTCTACCACCCTTGCGCTGACGCATGAGTCTACATGGGGATAACGGCTTGCTCGCGGAATCAAGACATGTTCGCCTTGCAAAGAAGGCGAATGATTCGGTTCCGAGGATGGCGATGTCGAGCTCCGCAGCGGCGCGAAAATTTGTAGTCATTGAAAAGCGGCGCGAACCGTACAGAAGCTTGCGCGGGTGGGCCGTGGAATTGCTGCTGGAGACAGGCGCCATCCGTGAATGCGTCGACCACAGTCACCTGTGTGATGCGACCGATCCGGACGCGTGGCGCCGCGCGCGCCGAACGGCTTCAACTTATCCCTTTAAAGGTGCAACGCCGGCGGAAGCCGTCGCTATGATTGAAGACATCATGCGCTCGATCGGCGACACCTGCCCCGAATGTAAGTGATTCATTGTTTGGAACTTTTTCTGTTCCGTCGCCATATCTCCTGCATCCGTTATTTGTGTGGAGTATGGATGCATGGGCGACGTCGGAAGCCGAAAAAATCAGTTTCAATCAGATCAATAAGAAAACCGGTCACCGCATCCGCTATTTGAAGGTGAATGCTGATACCGGCGTTCCTTCCGAAGACATTATCAAAGGTTACCAGATCGATCGCGACCGCTATCTCGAAGTGACCAAGGACGAGCTGGAGTCCACGCGCACGATTAAGATTGACGAGTTCATGCCGCGCACGACCTGTCGCCTCAACGACGTCGATCCCAAGGCCTGGCTCGCCGACGTCCTCGCCCGTATCGCCGATCTTCCCGCATCGCGTCTGCACGAACTG
>JGI12053J15887_10001790_pt1 | contig 10207 bp, 10 predicted proteins | sample MedBloCAOM1_O3_FD_15887 | JGI IMG/M metagenome (IMG submission 15887) | reverse complement strand
TTGGTTTTTTCTTCGGCGTCGATACGCTTGACCACGACACGGTCATGCAGCGGACGAAATTTGATTTTAGCCATGACGGTTCCTTTTGGAGGCTTGGTTTTCAGGTCGGGTTTGCTATCGAAAGTGGATCGGAATACGGGCGTATTCGACACCGCCAAGGGGCAAAACAGCTCGTATCCTTAGCAATCGCGCTCTCGAAGTGCTAATTGTGCGCCCGGGAATATGGCTTGACGCTGATCCTGTCAAGCAAAGGGGGAGTTAAGCCCTTAGTGAGGTCAATATAGGATGCTTCAGGAAACCAAATCGGAGCGCCAGCGTAATTTGCTGGACGTCATTGCTCCGACAGCAGTTTTACGCTTGGCTGCGGGACGGGTGTGGCCAAGAATATGCTCGGGGGAATACCATGGTCTGGTCACGTAACGCGCGAGCGGTTGGCAATCTGGGGATCGCCTCGGCGCTGACGATATTCCTGGGTGCGTGCGGGAGCATGAGCCTGCCGTCATTCTCATCATCTCCTTCAACAGCTCCCGAACCCGGCGTGGCGCCCGAAGTGCCGGCGACCATCCGTCCGGACGAGATTGTCGGCCGCTGGGGCCTTGCGTCGTTCCAGAATCCCAATGACCGTGCGCGCACCGAAGCTGCGGCGCGGACGCAGTGCAAGCAGCCTTACGTGATCGGAGCCGGCTCTTCGGGCGGGGTGATCATGCATTTGGCCGACCAGGCGACGCCGCAGGAACTGCGCCTCAAGGGCAGCGCGAGCGGCAAGAATTATATCGGTCCGGCCGGACCTGCCGCCGGCGAGCAGGATCGTGAGATCGTCTCCTTCGACGGACGCGTGCTGGTCACCCGTTTCATCGACAAGGATGCCGCGATCCGTTATGGCAACATGGTCTACGTCCGCTGCGCGCCCCGCGCCTGACCGGCGGCCATTCAAGTCGCCGGGTGCTGCCACCCGGGACTTGAAGAAAATCAAAACTCAGTCAAACAACGCGTCGATGTCGTCCTGCGATACGTGACCGACGTCGCCCTCCGCCTTCGGACCGTTCAGCAGCCGAGCATCGCCCTCCCTTGTATCGACGATCGGCAGCGCGTGCGCCTTGATCGCATCGACGCCACCCCAGATATCCATCATGACGGTGATGTGGTTTTCGATGAATTTCATCGTGGTCATCACCTTGTTGATGCGCTGACCGGTCAGATCCTGAAAATTGCAGGACTCGAAGATGGAAACGACGCGTTCCTGGATTTCCTCGCTGAGCAGCTTTTGCTGATCCGGCGAGGTCACCTTGGATAGCGCTGTCGCCGCCTGATCGATCGCTTCCGCGGCTTCCAGAATCTGCTGCGTCGCCTGTTCAGTGCCCCCGACCACGGCGCCAAGCTCGCCGTTGACTTTGGCCATTTCCTCGCCGTTGAAGCTATTGCCGTGCAGAACCGCGATTTCCCGCTTGGTGCGGCTGATGGCGTCGTGAATGAGGTCGAGTTCGACCTTGAGCTTCTCACATTGCTCGATCTGGGCGCGATAGGTGTTAAGCAACGCATGTGCCCCGGCGACCTCGCGCGAGACCGATGCGTCGATCGTCTCCGTTGCCGCACTGTGGCCAGGGCCGGCCATCTCGGCGCGGATGGCGCGCAGTTCGGTCATGATCTCGCGATGCATCGGGCCGACATCGCCGTCAACGGTCGCGGGCATCGGCATGTCGCCGGCGAATGCTTCTTCAATACGAAAACGTTTGCGATGAACCGGCATGAGATTTTTCCTGACCTTGCACTCATCACGTTTTAGGCAGAAGCGATTTAACGTCAGGTTCACGCGAGAAATTCTTGATGATGCGTGCGCTTACCACCACACACAAACGGTTAACCATGCGCATCCACCGTTCACCCAAAATAAACGCTGACGGACAAAACCGCGCAGAATTGGCGATGTGGTGAATCGAAACGCCGCTTCTGTTTACCAAACCGATGCGGTTTTGATTTTAGTTGGTGGCGTGCAAGGGCGCTGATCGGGCGCTCCCCACGATGAAACAGTGACGAAACAGTACAGAGTACGTCGATGTTCAAAAGAATGTCTCTTGCGCTTCTCGCCGGCGCGTCCTGTCTAGGCGCCGGACTTCATCAAGCCGCAGCACTCGAAGCCGTGCCGCTCTCCGAACCCAACGTGATCTACGCCGATCAATCCGTGCAGCGGCCTCTCGCGCCGGTGCGAACGGCCTATGCCGAGCGCTCCAATATGGGCGGCGGTTTCATCGAGTTCCTGTTCGGCGATGGGCAAGGTGAGCGCTATCAGCAGCAACCCGCCTATCAGCAGCAGCCATCATACGACCAGCGGCGTCCGCTGTTGCCGCCGATGGAGCCGCAGCAGACGTTGCGCCAGCAGGAAGATGCAAGCGAACCCGCGCATCCCGCGTTCAATCCGAAATTTGAGAAGCAACTCGTCGACTATCACGGCAAGGAAAGCGCCGGCACGGTGGTCGTCGATACGCCCAACAAGTTTCTGTACCTGGTGCAGGAAAACGGCAAGGCGATGCGCTACGGCATCGGCGTCGGTCGCCCCGGATTCACCTGGTCGGGCGTCAAGCAGATTTCCGCGAAGAAGGAGTGGCCGGCGTGGACACCGCCACCGGAAATGCTGGCGCGGCGCCCCGATCTACCGCGGCACATGGAAGGCGGTCCGCAAAATCCGCTCGGCGCACGCGCGATGTATCTGGGCTCGTCGCTCTATCGCATCCACGGCTCCAACGAACCCTGGACGATCGGCACCAACGTCTCGTCGGGCTGCATCCGGATGCGCAATGAGGATGTGATCGATCTGTACGGCCGGGTCAATGTCGGCGCGCGAGTCGTCGTCATCTGATTCGTTTGCAACTTGAAAATTAAAACGGCCGCTCGATTTGGGCGGCCGTTTTGCTCCAAATTGTTAAAGGAGCGCATGAATCTTATCGCCAACCGGTCACACTTTGGCGGATCATGCGCTAACGCTCCGGAAATTCATCAGGCGTAGTCGCTGTCTCCGTTGCCGCCGGAGTCGTCGGCATCGAGATCCATGTCGTCGTGATCGTCGTCGTTCGACGCCTGATCGAGCAATCCTGTGCGCGAACTGTCGTCAGCGCGATCTCCGGATGAACCGACGTCGTTGATGCCGGCGTCGCGCGAGAGATCGCTGCCGGATTGATCGCTCGACGAAGTTTGGCTCGCGGCCCTGTCGCCAATGCCTGCTGCATCGCCGAAGCCATGATGGCTGCCGCCCATCATCGAGCGGATGCTGCCGAGCAGCAGCGATCCACCGACCGTTCCGGCCGCCGCTGCCGCCGCGGTTCCGAGAAATGAGCCACCGCCTCCGCCCATGGGCGCCTGGGGCGCGCCATAGGGCTGACCGTACGGCGCCTGACTGTATTGTCCGGGAGACTGTGCCTGCTGCATCACCTGTCCGCTGTTCCATACCGGGCGGCTGGCAACCTCGGGCGGCCGGACGTTCGGCACCGAGCCGCGCGGCTGATTTTGCCCGAATATGGTGTCACGCATCGAATCGAGGAACCCGCCGGATTGCTGTTGTTCGCCCGCGCTGCCTGCCTCCAGTTCCTGGATGCGGCTGTTGGCCCGCTTCAGCGCTTCATCCTGGAGCAGGACGGTCTGCACCAGCGCGTAAATCGCATTGGGCGCTTTACGCAAACCTTCCGCGATAGCTGCAACTGCGTCCGGATCGCGCGGCGCGCTCTCCACCTTGGAGAGCCGGTCGAAAAGATCGTCAACCAATTGGCGTTCTTGCGGTGTCATGGCGTTCTCCTTCGCTTTGAAGCGCGAGGGAGATGTAGGGGCGCTTTGTGTCGCAAGTAGTGGTGCCCGGGAATTAAATTGCTGTATGCGACAAGACGCCCGGCGGGGTTCTTGACGGATATCAGCTCAATGTAACCTTGTTCGCAGCCAGCAGGGGCGCGAAACGCTCACCCCCGAGAAAAGCGTATTCGTGTTCGCGTTGGTCGGTGAGCGGATCGAGGCTGACAAGGGTTTCGTCGACGAAACCGGGATGACACATGATGAGACCGCCCTCCGGCAGCCCATCGAGAAATCGTTGCATCAGGATGCTGAAATCGGGTTGTTGAGAAAAATCATAAGCGCCGGCGAATCCGGGATTGAATGCGATATTGGCGCGCGAGGCGCGCCGCCGAAATTGCGCGCTCAGAATGTCGAGAAATAACGCCTTGGGCGTGCCGAATAGCCGGGCCAAGGGCTGATTGCGTCCGCCCTGGCGTACCCAGGCATTGGGGGCAGCTTCTTTCACCGCCGTCAGAAACGCGTCGCGCACCCCTGGAAATAACTGCGCATGCTGGTGACCGTCGACAAAATCCGGGGCGCGGCCGAACATTTCGTTGAAAGCCGAAAGCTGCACCATCAATTCTGCATGGATGATTTCAGGATCGAGCCGCCGCAGCAGGCCGGCGCGCAGCAGTTTCGGAAAGGCCAAGAACATCCCGCCATCAAGCGGTTGAAAGTGCATCGTTAGGGGCCGAAACGGCGCCGTTAAGGTGACGTGCAGGCCGATGGAGCAACGCGGGCTGTTTGTGGCTGCGGTGCGAAGCGTGCTGATTTCGTCACGGCCGATCGCCGGGCCGACCACCATCACCGATGTGGCATTCAGACGACCGCGCTCGATCAGGTCGCGAATGGCGCGGTTGACGCCGGGACTGAGACCGTAATCGTCGGCGCACAGCCAGATGCGGCGTGGCGGCGCGGCGTCGGTCATTCCGCCGCGGTCCGCTCGCCGGCGCTGGTCTCCGCCTCGACGCGCTTCTCACTATGTTCAGCCACGAAATAGATCGGACGGGCTTTCAACTCCGAGAGAATCTTCCCGATATATTCCCCAACAATCCCGATCATGATGAGCTGCACGCCGCCAATGGTCATCACGCCGATCACTAGCGACGGATAGCCGGGAACTGATTTTCCGGTCGTCCAGGTTTCCCACAAGATAGAAAGCCCGAATAGAAAAGCCACCGTGGCGAGCAACACTCCGAGCAAGCTCGCAAAACGCAGCGGCGCTACCGAAAATGACGTAAGGCCTTCGATCGAAAGCCCGACCAACCGGCCGGGGCTGAAGGTCGTGACACCATGCGCACGGGCTGCGGGTTCGTAGTCGACGCGGATCTGGCGGAAACCGATCCAGCTCGCGAGACCCTTGAAGAAGCGATTGCGCTCGGGAAGCTGCCGCAGCGCCGCCATGGCGCGCGGCGACAGCAGGCGGAAGTCGCCGGCATCCTCGGGGATCTTCTGCCGCGCTCCCCAATTGATCAGCGAGTAGAAGCCATGCACGGCCAGCCGCCGCAGGAACGGTTCGTTGTCGCGATTAGCCTTGGCGGTATAGACCACGTCGTAGCCGCCTTCGATCCAATGGCCGACCAGCTTCTCGACCAGATCCGGCGGATGCTGCCCGTCGCCGTCCATGAACAGGACGGCGCCGCGCCGGGCATGGTCCAATCCCGCCATCAGGGCTGCTTCCTTGCCGAAATTGCGTGACAGCGACACGACCTGAATATCGAGCGCAACGGCTGCAAGCCCGCGCGCGATAGCAAGCGTTGCGTCGGCGCTGCCGTCATCGACATAGACAACCTCGCAAGCGAGGCCGTAGCGCTGCCGGAGGTTTTTTGCCAGTTCGCCAAGCCGTTCGTGCAGAAAAGCAAGCCCGGCCGCCTCGTTATACAAGGGCACGACGATCGATAGCCCCTGCGCCGCAGCATTGGCCGCAGTGGTTGACAAGCCAGAAACGTCGCTACTCAGTATCATCGATCAGGTTCCACACCCCAGATGACAGCATATGCTACCCGTTGCTTGCTGTCGCAACGATGAACGAAAACACCCTCCGCCTCACGGTCGCAGGAATGCCTCAAGTTTGGCGAACAGCGGGTTATCGCGGTCGAGCACATAGTCGAGCGACGCCACCGACACCGTCTCGGCGCCGTGCGCGCGAAGAAAACTGCCGAGCGCGTAAAGCTGTGCCGGTGGGCAGTGCAGCGTAACCATTCCCGAAGAGGTCGGGCCGCCGAACGGCGAAACCACACCGAAGCGATTATGAGCCTCGGCAAGCAGCGCGGCGTTGCAGCCCGTAAAGCGGGTGCGGACTTCCCGGTACTTGCTGGCGCGGCCCGGGCCGCAATGTGGTCGAGGATGACGCGCGCGGTCTCGCGGGCCTCGCTCGACCAGTCGGCGTCCCGCGAGGCCACCAGGTTGGCCTGGCTGCGCAGGATCACGCCATCGTCGAGCACCTTGAGACCATTGGCGGCGAGGGTGGCGCCTGTAGTCGTGATATCGACGATCATTTCAGCCGTCCCAACCGCCGGCGCACCTTCCGTCGCGCCGGCGCTCTCGACGATCCGGTAATCGACGACGCCGTGCGAAGCGAAGAATGTCCGGGTGAGATTGATGTATTTGGTCGCGATCCGCATCCGCCGGTTATGCCGCGCACGGAATCCGGTGGTGACATCGTCGAGATCGGCCATGGTCCGGACGTCGATCCAGGCCTGCGGTACGGCAACCACGACATTGGCATTGCCAAAGCCGAGGTTGTCGATCAGCGCGACGCGCTTGTCGGCATCGACAATGCTTTCACGCACCAGGTCTTCGCCGGTAACGCCGAGATGCACCGCGCCGCGCGCAAGCTGCGAGGCAATCTCGCTCGCCGAGAGATAGGCAATCTCGACATTGTCGAGCCCGCTGATGGTGCCGCGATAGTCGCGGGCGCCACGCGGCTTCGCCAGCGCAAGTCCGGCGCGCGTGAAGAAGGCTTCCGCGTTTTCCTGCAGGCGGCCCTTCGACGGAACCGCGAGAACGAATGGCGTCGTCATGACGCGCTCCCGCTTAAATCGCTTGCGGCAGGCTTGCTTCCCACTTGCGTCAAGGCTTCGACCCAGACCGAGAATCCGACCGCGGGGATAGGAGTGGCGGCGCCAAGCTGGGTCATCAGCCCGTCGTAGCGCCCGCCCGCCACCAGTGGCTCGACGCCATCGCCCTTGTGCAGTTCGAACTCGAAGCCGGTATAATAGTCGAGGCCGCGCCCGAATGAGGTGGAAAAGCGTGTCTTGCTTGTATCGATGCCGCGCGCGGCCATGAAGCCGACGCGGCTTTCGAACTGATCGATCGCAGCCGTGATGTCGAGTTTTGTGTCATCGGCCAGCGCGCGCAATCGCGCGATCGCATCGTCGGGGTCGCCCGCGATCGCGAGGAATCGCTTGATCAGGTCAAGTGCATCGCGCGGCAGCGCGCCGCCTTTCAGTGTCGACTGTTCGAGGAAGCGATCGGCGATTTCCGAAACCGAACGCCCGCCGACATTGGTCGTGCCGGCAATCGACATCAGGTCGGTGACCAGCGCCAGCGCCGCCTTGCGGTCGGAGCCCGCGAGCGCGGCGAGCACACCCTCATATTCGTTGCGGCCGGATCCGGTCGCGAGCGTGAGTCGCTCGAGATCCTGCTCCAGGCTGACCTTGCGGTTGAAATCCTTGATGAGCCGCCGCCTCCACACCGGGTAGAGATCAAGGGCATCGATCAGCGCAATGAACAGCGCCACATCGCCGGTGCGAATTTCGACCTCGGCCAAGCCGAATGCGGCAGTCGCTTCAAGGGCCAGGGCGAGCATTTCCGCATCCGCTGCGGCGCGATCCTGGCGTCCGAAGGATTCGATACCGGCCTGCAGGAATTCGCCCGGCCGACCGCCACGATACCGAAACACCGGCCCGAGATAGCTGAACCCCGCAGGCTGGCCGGCGCGGCTGGAGGCGAGATAATCACGCGCCACTGGAATGGTGAGATCGGGGCGAAGGCACAGTTCCTCGCCGCTGGCATCGGTGGTCAAATAAAGGCTCTTCCGGATGTCCTCGCCCGAGAGATCAAGGAATGGCTCGGCCGGCTGCAGGATCGCCGGTTCGGCCTGAACGTAGCCGGCCTGCGCGAACGACAATAGCAGAGCATCCGCCCATGCGGCGGATCCGGTCGCACCAGGGGCGGCGGTCAGGGTCATCTCGATGTCCAAATATCCCGAAAAACGGGTTCTAGCGCATGATCCGCCAAAGTGTGAGCGGTTTGGCGGATCATGCGCTCTTTCAACAGTTTAGAGCGCGATCGGACGCAAAACCGGACCCCACTTTTGCTGATCGCGCTCCAGGGTTCAGCTGGCGCAGCCCCTTAGCATGGCCGGGGCGGGGTTTCGACCAGGATCGGCCAAGTGGCTTAATGATCGGCCAAGGCCGCAACCTTTCCGGGCTGGCCGGGTCCGGTCCAGTCGCCGAGCGCCGCCTGTACCAGCGCCAGCGCCGCTACTGCCGCGGTGTCGGCGCGCAGCACCCTCGGCCCCAGGGAAAGCCTTAAGGTTTGCGGCTGTCGCAGCAGAATAGCGCGCTCTTCCTCGGCAAACCCGCCTTCCGGGCCGATCAGGACGTCGATTCCGTTTGAAGCCGCCAGGCCGCTTTGCAGCGCTTGCAACGGATTGGTGGCATCGGCGGCCTCGTCGCAGAAAATAAGCAAGCGCTGCGCCTCGCGCTGGCCTAAATAGCGATCGAGCGCCACCGGCTCGGCGACCGTCGCCAGGCTCAGGATGCCGCACTGCTCGGCGGCTTCGATGACGTTGGCGCGCATCCGCTCGCCGTTAACCCTGCTGACCTGGGTGAAGCGGGTCAAAACCGGCTGCAGGGATGACGCTCCCATCTCGACCGCTTTCTGCACCATGTAGTCGAGCCGGGCATGTTTCAGCGGCGCAAAGACGTAAGCGAGGTCGGGCAGGCGATCCTGCGGCCGGGTCTGGGCGATGATATTCAGACTGTCGGGCCGCTTGCGGCCCGCGATTGAAGCCTGCCATTCGCCATCGCGTCCGTTGAACGCCAGAATGGTCCCGCCGGCGGAAAGACGCAGCACATTGCCAAGATAATTGCTCTGGCTGCGCTCAAGCGCGACCGTTTCGCCCGCTGCCAGCGCGGCATCGACAAACAGCCGGGGAGTTCGAAAATCGAGTTGAGGCATGGTCAATGTTCCAATCCGCGCAGCCTTTTAGCCGCCCGCACGATCCGCCAAAGTGTAAGCGGTTTGGCGATAAGATCCTGCGCACATTTGATAATTTAGAGTGCGATCGGACGCAAAGCCGGGCCCCACTTTTGCGGATCGCGCTCTGAGGGCCCGAATTAACGCAATTATTGGCATCAGGCGCGGCGCAACGCCGCGCTGTTGCCAAATTCCACGGGTTGTTAAGGGCAGGCAGGAATCGTAGAAACCCTCTCGGAATAGTTCTTCCATGGGGAAGACGTTGGGGATCATTGGACCTTGCCGGAGGAACGTTCTTGATGATCCGCCGCTTGATCGTGCCGCTGACCGTGGCCGTCTTTGCCGTCCACGCCGGCCAGGCCTTTGCGCAAGGCGCCTTTCCGGCGCCGCTGCCGGGTCAAGCTGCCCCGAGCAACGCTTCGCCATTTCCGCCGGTGAACGGTGCCGCTCCGGCCGCTTCCGCCCCTCGCACTTCGTTTCCGGTAACCGGTGCGGCGCCTGTCACCGGTTCCGCGTTCGAGCGCGGCCCGGCTCCTCCATCGCAGGCAGGTTCGTCGGACGAATGCATGAAGGGATTCGTACCCTTGCGCGAAGAGGCGGAGAAGCGTGGCAAGCTGATCAAGGCCGCCAGCGACCGGCATGCGCCCCCGGATGAAGCCTGCAAGCTGATCGGGAATTTCGGCCAGTCTGAGATCAAGATGATCAAATATGTCGAATCCCACGCAGCGAAGTGCGGAATTCCGCCGCAGATCGCGGACCAGCTGAAAAACGGCCACAAGAACACCGAGAGCATGCAGAAGAAGGTCTGCACGGTAGCGCAACAGCAGCAGCAGAAAGGACCGGCTGGCCCGAGCCTGAGCGAGGTGCTGGGCTCTTCGGCGTCGCTTCCGGAGGCGACAGCCACCAAGAAGGGTGGCAGCACTTTCGATACCCTGAACGGCAACGTCCTCGCGCGATGACCGGGATCAGATGAGCACTGCTGCCGCCCGCGTTGCTGACGCGACCGGCAACTGGGTCGACACTCACGCGCCGCAATGGTCGCGGCCCTATCTGCGGCTCTCCCGTCTCGACCGGCCGATCGGGTCCTGGCTATTGCTGATGCCGTGCTGGTGGTCGGCGGCGCTGGCCGCCGGCGTCACCCATAACGTTCGCCAATTGCCCCTGATCATTGCGCTGTTCTTCGTCGGCG
>JGI12053J15887_10001789_pt1 | contig 10208 bp, 10 predicted proteins | sample MedBloCAOM1_O3_FD_15887 | JGI IMG/M metagenome (IMG submission 15887) | reverse complement strand
TGCTCGATATCTCGGGCTCGATGAGCGAATATACCAGGTTGTTCCTGCATTTCCTGCATGCCATCACCGACGCCCGCAAGCGCGTCTCGGTGTTTTTGTTCGGCACGCGGCTCACCAATGTAACGCGGGCGCTGCGGGCGCGGGATCCCGACGAGGCGCTGGCAAGCTGTTCGTCGACGGTGGAGGACTGGGCCGGCGGCACCCGCATCGCCACCTCGCTGCACAGCTTCAACAAATTGTGGGGCAGGCGGGTGCTCGGGCAGGGCGCGATCGTGCTCTTGATCTCCGACGGGCTGGAGCGCGAGGCCGATGCCAAGCTGGCGTTCGAGATGGACCGGCTGCACCGGTCCTGCCGCCGCCTGATCTGGCTTAATCCGCTGCTGCGTTATGGCGGCTTCGAGGCCAAGGCACAGGGCATCAAAATGATGCTGCCGCACGTTGACGAATTCCGCCCGGTACATAATTTGAGTTCAATCGAGGGGCTGGTAGCGGCACTGTCGTCGGCAATGCCGCCGCATCACCGCAGCCTGATTCGATCAGTAGCTTGAAAGAGGCTCCCATGCTCAATCGCGACGAAGATATTCTCAAAGCGGCTGAGGACTGGCAGAAGGCCGGTCACGGCGTGGCACTGGCGACCGTGGTCGAGACCTGGGGCTCGGCGCCGCGGCCGGCGGGCTCGAGCCTCGTCATCAACGATGAGGGCACGTTTCTGGGGTCAGTCTCCGGCGGCTGCGTCGAGGGCGCTGTCGTCACCGAGGCGCTCGATGTGATCGCCAGCGGTCAGCCGAAAATGCTCGAGTTTGGCGTCGCCGATGAGACCGCGTGGAATGTCGGCCTCTCCTGCGGCGGCACCATCCGGGTGTTTGTCGAGAAAGTCGGCCAGTCGTGAAGCTCGAGACTCTGGCAGAGGTCAATGTCGAGCGCGCCGCGCGGCGGCCGGTGATCGTGGTCACCGATGTCGCCGATGGCGGGCAGCGGCTGGTGAAGGCCGCCGACATCGCTACCGACCCGTTGCGCGCCGATCTCGCAAAGCAGTTGCGGATGGGCAAGAGCGGCATGATCGAGGCCGACGGCAAGAAGCTGTTTCTCAACGTCTACGCGCCGACCGCCAAGCTCGTCATCGTCGGTGCGGTTCATATCAGCCAGGCGCTGGCGCCGCTGGCGCGATCGCTGGACTATGACGTCACGGTGGTGGATCCGCGCACCGCGTTTGCCAGCCCCGAGCGGTTTCCGGATGTGCCGCTGATCGCGGAATGGCCTGACGTGGCGCTGCCGCCGCTCAATATCGATCACTACACGGCGTTCGTGGCGCTGACCCATGATCCCAAGATCGACGATCCGGCGCTGCTGCACTCCTTCGAACGCGATTGTTTTTATATCGGCGCCCTGGGCTCGCGAAAGACCCACGCCAGGCGTGGCGAACGCCTGAAGGCGCAAGGCGCGCGGGATAGCGACATCGCCCGCATACACGCCCCGATTGGGCTGCCGATCGGCGCGGTCTCGCCGTCGGAGATCGCGGTCGCGATCATGGCCGAGATCACCGCGCAGCTGCGATTGCCGAAGGAAACAGCGGAAAAAGCGGCATGAAGTTCGGTCCCGCCAGTCCGGCGGACGCGATCGGTGGCGTCACCGTTCACACCCTGCGTCAGGGATCGCTGGTGCTCAAGAAAGGCACCACCATCGGTCGCGCCGAGGTCGAGGCGCTGACCCGCACCGGCGTCAAGGAAATCGTGGTGGTGCGGCTCGAGGAAGGCGACGTCTCCGAGGACGTCGCGGCGGCGAGCATCGCCCAGGCCGTCGCCGGTGACGGTATCCATGTCGAGCGCGCGTTCACCGGCCGTGCCAATCTGTTCGCCGGCAAGGCCGGCGTGCTGGTGGTGGACCGTACGGCCGTCGACCGCATCAACGGCGTCGATGAGGCCATCACATTCGCAACCCTTGCCGCCTACAAGCCGGTGGTCGAAGGCGAGATGGTCGCAACCGTCAAGCTTATTCCGTTCGGGGTCGAGGCGAGGCTGCGCGATGCGGCGGTGGCGGCGGCCAGCGGCGGCGCGTTGCGGATCGCGCCCTACACCATCAAGCGCGTCGGCATCGTCTCGACATTGCTACCGGGGCTGGCGCCGAAGGTGGTGGACAAGACCTTGCGCGTCACCGCGGAGCGGCTGGCGCCCGCGGGTGCGACTATTATCGCCGAGCGTCGCGTGCCGCATGATGAGGCGGCGCTGGCGGCGGCGATCAAGGAATTGCTCGGGCTCGGTGCGGAGCTGGTGATCGTATTCGGCGCCTCGGCAATCGCCGACAGGCGCGATGTGATTCCGGCGGCGATTTCAGGTATCGGCGGCGCCATCGAGCATTTCGGCATGCCGGTCGATCCCGGAAACCTGCTGCTGATTGGCAGCGCTGGCGGCGTGCCGGTGCTGGGCGCGCCCGGCTGCGCGCGCTCTCCGGTCGAGAACGGCTTTGATTGGGTGCTGATGCGTCTGCTCGCAGGCCTCAAGGTCACGCGCGCCGAGCTCACCGGCATGGGCGTCGGCGGGCTATTGATGGAAATCGTGACGCGGCCGCAGCCGCGCGAAAATCTCGGTGCCGACGGCAACCGTAACGTAGCCGCGATTATTCTCGCCGCCGGCCGCTCGACCCGGATGGGCGGTCCCAACAAGCTGTTGGCCGAACTCGGCGGCAAGACGCTGGTCCGGATCGTGACCGAGCAGGCGCTGGCCTCGAAGGCGCAAGGCGTGATCGTCGTCACCGGCCATCAGGCAGAGCAGGTCGAGAAAGCGTTGCAGGGACTGAACGTAAGGTTCGTGCGCAATCCGGATTTCGCCGAAGGGCTCGCCAGTTCGGTCAAGGCCGGCGTCGCGGCGGTCCCTCAAAGTGCCGACGGCGCGGTGATCTGCCTTGGCGATATGCCGCTGATCTCGGCGCATTTGATCGACCGGCTGATCGAAGCCGTTGCGCCGGACCGCGGCAATTTGATCGCGGTACCCGTCAGCGACGGAAGGCGCGGCAATCCGGTATTGTGGTCGCGGCGTTTTTTCACCGAGTTGATGACGCTCGACGGCGATATCGGCGCCCGCCACCTGATCGCTAAACACAGCGAAGCGGTGGCGGAAGTCCCGGTCGAGGGCCACGGCGCCTTCCTCGATATCGACACGCCGCAGGCTCTCGAGGCGGCGCAGCGAGCGTAGATCGTAGGGCAAAGCGAAAGCGTGCCCACCACGTCGCCGCAAGCCAGCACGGTGGGCACGGCGCGAAGAGCGCCTTTGTCCACCCTACGAAGTTAGCACTCTGCTGATGCTTGCCTCGTTCACCAAGTCGAAATATCCCCCGAGTAGATTGGCCGCCGGCTGACTTCGGGGGAGGGGATCGTGACGTTTCTCGTCAATGCGCGTCGTCGCGCGATGTTTGTTTTTGTCCTGACTTTGGCATTGGCCGGATCACGCTTCGCAACAGAATCTTGGGCGGCGGGCGCATTCGCGGTCGGCAAATGCGGCGCCTATGGCCAGGCATATGACTATGCGGGCGCGACCGCGGCGCGGGCGGCGGCTCTCAAGCACTGCAAGGGTCAGTGCACCACACTGGCCATGAAGCGCGCCTGCGCGGCGCTGGCGGTCGACATCACCAATCCCTGCGGCGCTCACGGTTATGCGGTCAAGCCGAGGATTTCGACTTCGCTCAATGAGGCGACGCGCAAATGCTACGAATTCGGCGGCAAGGAATGCGTGATCCGCGCATGGGCCTGCGACGCCAAGGGGTGACTCGCCGAACCTCATCCTGAGGAGCGCGAAGCGCGTCTCGAAGGATGGGCCACGGGCCCCATGGTCCGAGACGGCGCTTCGCGCCTCCTCACCATGAGGAACTCGATTCTCTCCAGTCCAAAAAAGCGCTAATAACTTGTCATGCAATTCGATACCAAGATCGCGCTCGTGATCCGGACCGACCTTGAAGCGTGGCAGAAGCTGAACGTCGCGGCGTTCCTGGCGGGCGGCATTGCCGCCGCGTTTCCGGAATGCATCGGCGAAGCCTATGAAGATCGATCCGGCACAAAATATCTGTCGTTGATCGGCCAGCCGATCCTGATTTACGGCGCCGACCGGCCGGGGCTGGCCCGCGCGCTCGAGCGGGCGCTGGCGCGAAACGTGAAGCCTGCGGTTTATACCGAGGACATGTTCAAGACCACGCACGATGCAGCCAACCGGGAAGTGGTGAGGGCGGTGATCCGCGCCGAGCTCAATCTGGTTGGTCTTGCGATGTGCGCCGAGCGCAAGGTGATCGACAAGATCGTCGACGGGCTGAAGTTTCACAGTTAGCGGTTCAACGCTTCCTACCGTCAATTGCGAGCAGCGCCGCGCCGAAGCAATCCAGGAACGGCTATGCCCAAACTCTGGATTGCTTCGCGGAGCCTGTCATCGGGCGCGCATTCGCGCGACCCGTTGGCTCGCCATGACGATCCTAAACTATCGGTTCCGCTCATCTCTCGGATAACGCCGATGTGAGAATTGGTTCGGCCGGCGGCGATTGACAATGACTGACCAGTCAGTCATATATGGTCCATGTCAAGCTCACGAACCGGATCCAAACCTTCAGGGGCAGCCCCGTCGAAGTCGGCCGACGGCCGACGCGCGGAGAAGGTGGCCATTGGCCGACACGCCGAGAAGGCTGCGCCGGTCAAGGCGCCTAACGCAAAAGCTCAGTTGCCCAAAGCTCCCTCCAACCGTGCGGAACGCGCGGCGGAACGGCGCGGGGCCATCATCGAGGCGGCGCTGGATGAATTCATCGCGCGCGGGTTTGCCGCGACGCGGCTCGACGACGTCGCCGCACGCGCCGGCGTCGCCAAAGGCACAATCTATCTACATTTCAAGGACAAGGAGGCGTTGTTTCAGGAATTGATACGTACAGCGCTGGTGCCGCTGATTGGCCGCCTCGCCGCGCCGCCGCCCGCCGGCGGATCGGTTCGTGCCGCACTTGAGCGTTTTGCCCAAACCTTCGCGCAGGAGGTGGTGACGACGCGGCGCGGCGACATCGTCCGCCTGATCGTCGCGGAAGGCGCGAGATTTCCGAGCGTCGCAGACTTCTACTACCGCGAGGTGGTTTCGTGCGGCATAGCCGCAATGCGGGCGCTGATCGAGCTCGGCATCGCGCGCGGCGAAATCCAGCAGGAAGGCCTGATGCGGTTTCCGCAGATCGTCGTTGCGCCCGCGATTGTCGCGGTGATTTGGCATGGATTGTTTGGCCGGCTTTCGCCGCTGGACACGACCGAGATGCTTCGCGTCCATCTCGATTTGATTTTTGGCGAGCGGAGGACGACGTGACCTCGTCGCGAAGAGCAATGCGAATTTTAGCGGCGCTTGCGCTGGCGGCAATGATCGCCGGCTGCAACGAGCGCAAGGATCCCGGCTATCAGGGCTGGGTCGAAGCCGACATGATTTTCGTCAGCCCCGACGAAACCGGGCGCGTGACCAAACTGAATGTCCGCGAGGGCGACGAGGTCAAGCAAGGCACGCCGCTTTATTCGGTCGATGACGATCTGCAGAGGGCCGATCTCAACCAGAACAACGCCACGCTCGCCAACGCCCAGCAAACCTATGACCGCGCGGCGTCGCTGAGCAAGACCGGCTCCGGCACGCAGGCCAATCTCGACTCCGCGGTCTCGGCACTGCGCGTTGCGGAGGCGCGGGTCAACACCTCGCAGACGCGACTGGCGCGGCGCAGCGGCTTTGCGCCGGTCAGCGGCACCATTCAGCAGATATATTTCCGCGAGGGCGAAATGGTGCCGGCGCAGCGGCCGGTGCTGTCGATCATGCCGCCCGGCAACATGAAGGTGCGGTTTTACGTGCCGGAACCGGATTTGCCGAAGCTCGCGATCGGCGACGAAGTGCGCGTCGCTTGCGACAACTGCGCGGCCGATCTCACCGCAAAAATCTATTTCATCGCGACATCGGCCGAATACACCCCGCCGGTGATCTACAGCCTCGATGAGCGCAACAAGCTCGTGTACCTTATTCAGGCGCGGCCCTCCAGACCCGACAGCTTGCGTGTCGGCCAGCCGATCAGCGTGTTTCTGGGCGCCAAGACACCCATAGCGGACAAGCGATGACAACGGCGCCGGTTTCCACCTCCGACGTTGCGATCGACGTCCACGGTCTGTCGAAGTCGTTTGGCGGCCGCGAGGTGGTGCATGACCTGTCGATGCAGGTCAAGCGCGGCACCATTTACGGCTTTCTCGGCCCCAATGGCTCCGGCAAGACCACGACCATTCGCATGCTCTGCGGTCTGCTGACGCCCGACAGCGGCGAAGGCACGTGTCTGGGCTACGACATTCGCCGCGACGCCGACAAGATCAAGCGTCAGGTCGGCTACATGACGCAGCGCTTCAGCCTGTACCAGGACTTGTCGGTGCGCGAGAATCTGGAATTCGTCGCAAGGCTCTATGGCGTGCGCGATGCACGAGGCACTGCGCGCGACATGATCAAGCGACTCGGGCTTAACGGCCGCGAGGAGCAGCTCGCCGGCGAACTCTCCGGCGGCTGGAAGCAGCGCCTGGCGCTTGGCGCCTGCACTTTGCCCAATCCGCAATTGCTGCTCTTGGACGAGCCGACCGCCGGCGTCGACCCCAAGGCGCGGCGCGATTTCTGGAACGAGATCCACGCGCTGGCGGCAGAAGGGCTGACGGTGCTGGTCTCCACCCATTACATGGACGAGGCCGAGCGCTGCCACGAGATCGCCTATATCGCCTATGGACATTTGCTGGCGCACGGCACCGTGGATGATGTCATCGCGAAGTCGGCGCTGTCGACCTACACCGTCATCGGCGACGACCTCAATGGGCTCGCTACTGAACTCACCGGCAAGCCCGGCATCGATATGGTGGCGCCGTTCGGCACCAGCCTGCATGTGTCCGGCCGCGACAAGACAGCACTCGAGGCCACCATTGCGTCCTACCGCGAGCGCCCGGGATGGCACTGGCAGCACAGCGAGCCGTCGCTGGAGGATGTGTTTATTGAACTGATGACCCGCTCGAAGGATAATTTCCAATGAGCGTCACCGGCGCACCCAGTCAAAGCCACGAAGTCAGGGAGCCGCCGTTCGGCTTCTGGCGGCGCAGTTTTGCGATGGTGGTCAAGGAATTCATCCAGCTCAAGCGCGACCGGGTATCGTTCGCGATGATCGTGATGATCCCGGTCATGCAATTATTGCTGTTCGGTTACGCCATCAATACCACCCCGCGCAACCTGCCGACCGCGGTGCTGTTGCAGGAAGACAGCGACCTCGCGCGCTCGATCCTCAAAGCGCTGGAGAACACCGCCTATTTCCGCTTCACCCGGGAAGTGCACGATGTCGCCGAGTTCGACAATCTCTTGCTGTCGGGCAAGGTGTTGTTCGGCGTGGAAATCCCGCGCGGCTTCGAGCGCGCGGTGCGGCGCGGCGATCATCCGGCGCTCCTGGTCGCAGCTGACGCGACCGATCCGGTGGCGGCAGGTTCGGCGCTGGGGGCGCTCGGCGTCGTGGTGCAGACGGCACTCGAGCATGACCTGCAGACCGGCGATCCGCCGTCATTGCCGTTCGAGATCCGCGGCCACGCCCGCTACAACCCGGCCGGCTCGTCGCGGCTGAATATCGTGCCCGGCCTGGTCGGCACCATCCTGACCATGACCATGCTGATCTTCACGGCACTTTCGGTGACGCGCGAGATCGAACGCGGCACCATGGAAAGCCTGCTGTCGATGCCGATCAAGCCAGTGGAAGTGATGCTCGGCAAGATCACGCCCTATGTGCTGGTCGGCTTCATCCAGGCAACATTGATTGTCAGCATCGGGGTGCTGCTGTTCGGAGTGCCGGTACAGGGCAGCCTGATCATGCTGGCGCTGCTCTCTACGCTGTTCATCACCACCAATCTTTCGATCGGCTACACCTTTTCGACCATCGTGCAGAACCAGCTGCAGGCGATGCAATTGTCGATGATGTTCTTTCTGCCGAGCATTCTGTTGTCCGGATTCATGTTTCCGTTCGCGGGCATGCCGGTATGGGCGCAATATCTCGGCGAAGGCCTGCCGCTGACGCATTACGTGCGGATCGTCCGCGCCATCATGCTGAAAGGGGCGACCCTGCAAAATCTGCAATATGATACGATTGCCCTGCTGGCATTGATGCTGCTGGCCATGACGATCGCGGTGACACGCTTCCGCCGCACGCTGGATTGATGCAGAATGCTTACCGTCATTCCGGGGCGACGCGAAAGCGTCGAACCCCGGAATCTTGGGATTCCCCGATGTGCAATCGCACATCTGAGGTCTGGTCCTTCGGACCATCCCGGAAATGACGGGGTAACGCGATGCTGGGGCGGCGACGCAGGGGCTATAAAGGCGAGCAGCGGTCGGCGGTGTCGGCCGATTTCGAGCACGCGCTGACCCGCGAAATCCTGCTGACCGAACGGCTGCGGGTCAAGGTGATACTTGTCACCCTCTCGCTGCTGTTGGCGATTTTGACCGCGGTCTACGCGATCTCGCCTGACGGCATCGAGCGGATCTGGCATGGCCATCTCCCGATCCTGCCTCTGTATGCGGCCTTTATGCTCTTCGCCGTCTTCGAGCTGTCGGTGCTTCGGCTGCTCGGCCAGCGGCTGGCGCAGGGACGCGACGTGCCGTATGCGCGTCGCTATCTCGGTACCTTGATCGAAACCAGCCTGCCGACCGTGGCGTTGTACCTGCAAATGAGGCAGATGGGGCCGACGCAGGCCTTGGCCTTCGTGGCGCCGCTGGTCTATTTCATCTTCATCATTCTTTCCACGCTGCGACTTGATTTCTGGCTCTCGACCTTTACCGGCCTGGTCGCGGCGGCCGAGCTGTTCGCGATGGCGATATTCTATCATCCGGCGCAATTCGCCGACGATCCGGCGCCTGAGGTAGGATTTCATTTCGTCCGCAGCCTCGTCATTCTGGTCTGCGGGATGCTGGCCGGCGCCGTCGGGATGCAACTGCGCCGCCAGTTCGAGGCCAGCATTCTGGCTGCGACGGCGCGCGACCGCGTTACCAATCTGTTCGGCCAGCACGTCTCGCCGCAGGTGGTGGAGCGGCTGATGGCCGAGGGCGCCAGCACGGCCAGCGATATCAGGCGGGTCGCCGTCATGTTCGTCGATTTCCGAAGTTTCACCGCGGCCGCGCGTTCGCGTTCACCGCAGGACGTCGTCGACCGTCTGGACGGTGCGTTCGCGGTGCTGGTGGAAATACTCGACCGCCATGGCGGCATCGTGAACAAGTTCCTGGGCGATGGATTTCTGGCGCTGTTCGGCGCGCCGTTCGAGGCCGCCGACGCCGCGCACCGCGCGGTCGACGCCGCGCGCGAAATGCTTGAGGCGATGAACAGCATCAACGCGGCCTCCAGCTGGCCGCTGCAGATCGGCATCGGCATTCATTTCGGCGAAGTGGTCGCCGGCAATATCGGTTCTCCCCGGCGCAAGGAATACACCGTGATCGGCGACACCGTGAACTTTGCCGCCCGGCTTGAATCGCTCAACAAGGAATTCAATTCGCAATTGCTGATTTCGGCCGCGGTTCGTGACGCGCTGGACGAGGCCGGCAGCGATGCGGTGTCGCTCGGGGAAGTCGCGATCAGGGGCTATGATCAGCCGATGACGGTGTGGCAGCTGGGGTAAGCGCGCTATCGCTGCATCAAGGAACTGGCATGCTCCGGCCGCGCTTGACGACGCGATCCGTGGCGTGTTCAGGCTGCTGCGAAACCGGAGACCTCAGATGCAGCGCCGCTATATCACCGTGGACGTTTTCACCGATCGCGCCTTCGGCGGCAATCCACTTGCCGTGGTTCTGGATGCCGGCGGGCTCTCGACCGCGCAGATGCAGGCCATTGCATCCGAGTTCAATTATTCCGAGACCACCTTCGTGTTGCCGCCGCAAGACCCGACGCACGACGCGCAGGTCCGCATTTTCACCGTCAACAGAGAGATCCCGTTCGCGGGCCATCCCAACGTCGGCACCGCCTTTGTGCTGGCGACGCAAGCGGCCAAGCCGCCGGCGCGGCTAAGGTTCGAGGAGAAGGCGGGCCTCGTGCCGGTCGAAATTCTGACCGACGGCGACAGGGCGGTCGGCGCCCAACTCACCGCGCCGCAGCCACTTGGCAAGCTCGCGCGATTGACCGCCGAGCAAGCCGCGGCTTGCCTGTCGCTGACGGCAGCCGACATCAGAAACGACCGG
>JGI12053J15887_10001788_pt1 | contig 10208 bp, 7 predicted proteins | sample MedBloCAOM1_O3_FD_15887 | JGI IMG/M metagenome (IMG submission 15887) | reverse complement strand
TGCGGATATCCATCGCGAGCTGCATGGTGACGCCGATGCCCACGGCCGGGCCGTTGACTGCGGCAATCACCGGCTTCAAGCATTTGAAGATGCGCAGCGTGACCTGTCCGCCGCCGTCACGCACATTGGGATCGCTGTAGTCGACCTTGCCATTGGCCAGGCGCTTGACCGGCCCGCGCCGCGCGTCGCGATCAAAGGTGTCGGCGCCGGAGGATAGATCGGCGCCGGCGCAAAACCCGCGGCCCGCGCCGGTGACGATGATCGCTCTGATATCGTCGTCCTTGTCGGCCTGGTCGAACGCGTCGATCAGTTCTTTCTGCATCGGGCCGTTGAAGGCATTGAGCTTGTCGGGCCGGTTCAGCGTGATGGTGAGAATCTGTTCGGCGACCTCATATTTGATCGTCTCATATGACATTGTGTTTCCCCTGTTGTTGTTTTTGATTCTCTTGTCATTGCCGGGCTTGACCCGGCAATCCATCTTTATGAAGAGGATGGATGCGTGGGCCGAGCCCGCGCATGACAATCAGCGCACGCCGCGCCGTCTTAACTTTTCATCGGCGGCGCCGGCCAGGGCCTTTGCGCTCCCCGCATGGTCTCGAACGCCTTCGCCATTCCCAGCACGCCGAGATCGTCGAAGCGGCGGCCGACGATCTGCACGCCGATTGGAAAACCGTCGGCGCTGAAGCCGCCGTTGATCGAGGCGGCCGGATTTTCCGACATGTTCCACGGCACGGTGTAACAGATGTGTTCGAACGGTTTTTCGGGATCGTTGATCGGAGAGGCGAATTCGGCGGCGAAATTCACCGCCGGCGACACCGGCGAGATCACGTAGTCGATTTCGCAAAACAGCTTTGCCGCCGCAGCCCGGATCGCCATCGTGGCATTAAAACCCCTGACCACGTCGACGCCTGAGAGGTTCGCCCCGGCTTCCGCCCATTTGAGGATATAGGGCAGTGCCTTGGCGCGTTCGGTTGGCGAGAGTTTCGAAAGATCGTCCCACATCCGCGCGCGCCAGAAATTGTCGAGCCCGTCGAGCATCTCGCGCGTCAGCACGCCATCGACTTCGGTGACAACGGCGTCCGCCGATTCGAACGCTTTCGCGGCCTTTATCGCCACTTCGCGCACGTCTTTTTCCAATGCCTGGCCGACGCCGAGGTCGAGCATAAGGCCGATGCGCAATTTGCGCAGGGGTTTATCGAGCGCCTTCCAGTTGATGTCATTCGGCGGCAGGCTCATGCCGTCGCGGCGATCGGGCCGCGACAGCACGCCCATCATCAAGGCGGCGTCATCGACGGTTCGGGTCATCGGCCCGGCGACGCGGCCGACGTAAGGCGGATCGACCGGAATTCGCCCGAGGCTCGGCTTCAGCGCGACGAGGCCGCACCAGCACGCAGGCAGCCTCACCGAGCCGCCGATATCGGTGCCGAGATGCAAGGGGCCGTAGCCGGCGGCACCGGCGGCGCCCGCACCGGAACTCGAACCGCCAGGATTTTTGCCGAGGTCCCAGGGGTTGCGGGTGAGGGGATGGAAGCTCGACAGACCCGACGACAGCATGCCGTAATCGGGCATGGTGGTTTTTGAAAAAATCACGGCACCGGCTTCGCGCAACCGCGCTGCCGGCGGCGCGTCCTTTGCGGCAGGTTCGAGTGGGCTGGAGGCGGCACCGAGCGGCACCGGCACGCCCTTGGTCGCGATATTCTCCTTGATCGTGGCGGGGACACCGTCGAGCGGACCCATCGGCTGGCCCCTCTGCCAGCGTTCGGTCGAGGCCTTTGCGGCGGCGCGCGCGCCCTCCGGATCGAAGGCGTAGAGCGCCTTGATGTGCGGCTCCCACAGCGCGATATGCGCCAGCACGTCCTCCAGCACTTCCGACGGCGAAAATTGCTCGCTGCGATAGCCGGCGAGCAGGTCAACGGCGCTGAGATCGTGCAGCGACGTCACCGGTTCGTTCGATGCCGATTCATGCATGGGCGTCTGCCGGCAAGCGGGTTTCGATGATGCGCGCGAACATGCTGGCTCCAACAGGCAAGATCTTGTCGTCCAGCACGTAGCCGGGATTGTGCACCGGCACGGAGCCTTCATGGCCTACCCAGAAATAGGCGCCGGGCACCGCGTGCAGCATGTCGGCGAAGTCCTCGCTGCCCATCTTCGGGCGTGACTTGGTGAAGACCTTGGCGGGGTCGACCACCGTGCGCGCCACTTCCGCGACCACGTTGGACTGCTCTTCCTGGTTCACCAGCACGCTGAAGCCGTCGCGGATGTCGGCCACGATCTCGACCTGGAAGGCGCTGGCAATGCCGGCGCAGATCGCGCGCATCCGCTCGCGGATCAGCGCGCGTACCTCGTCGGAAAATGCGCGGACGGTGCCGCAGAGTCTTGCTTCGCCGGGAATCACGTTGTAGGCGGAGCCAGCGTGAATCTGGGTGATCGACAGCACCGCGGGCTCATGGGGATTTACGTTGCGGCTGACGATGGTCTGCAGCGCCTGGCCGAGCGACATCGCAATGACGACGGGATCCTTGGAGTAATTCGGCATCGCGCCGTGCGCGCCGTAGCCGTTGATGGTGATGTCGAAGAAGTCGGCGCCGGCCATGGCGGGTCCCGGAAAGATCGCAAGCTCGCCGTGGTTCAGGTCGGGCGCGTTATGTAGCCCATAAATCTCATCGCAGGGAAATTTCGCAAACAGCCCGTCCTTGATCATGGCGCGGGCGCCGCCAAGGCCTTCTTCGGCCGGCTGAAAAATGAAATGCACGGTGCCGTCGAAATTCCGGGTTTCGGCGAGATAGCGCGCGGTCCCGAGCAGCATGGTGGTGTGGCCATCATGTCCGCAGCCGTGGAAGCGGCCGGGAATGGTCGAGCGCCATTTCAGATTGGTGTTCTCTTCCATCGGCAGCGCGTCCATGTCGGCGCGCAGACCGATCCGCTTGCCGCCAGAGCCCTTGCCCTTGAGCACGCCGACCACGCCGGTGCCGCCGAGGCCGCGATGCACCTCGACGCCCCATTGCGTCAGTTTGTCGGCGACGATCCCCGAGGTGCGGACTTCCTCGAAACCGATCTCGGGATGGGCATGCAGATCCCTGCGGATCGCGGTGAGTTCGTCGGCAAAACCTTCGATGCGGTCGATGTTGGGCATGTCTGTTATCCGATGGCAGGAGAGGGGGAAGGCAATTTGACTGCGGCAGTAAAGACAGCACCGTTCGGCTTGATGCGAATGCCCGGACGCAACCGCGTCCACGGCAGCGCGGCGGTGTCGGCGGGCATCGCGCCGGGCGCGGCGCAGATCAGAAGCTTTTCGGCGATCGGCTCGAAGTCGGCGCGGAAATGCACCGAGCTCTTGTTGACAAGGATGGCTTGCTCCGTCGGCTCGATCCCGACATAGCGATACATCGATTGGTCCGCGAGCTGCGCCTTGTGCGAACTGACGACCACTCCGATACCGCCGATCCGCAAACATGCCGACGGTCCCATGTCCATATCGCGGCCGCCATAATAGGGGCCCGCCGCCACGAATTGTCCGTCGGACAATTGCTCGACGAAAAAGGTCTCCCGGTACGGTGCGTCGCCTGAAATGCCCGACTTGCCGCCGAGCGCGAGCGTGACGGTAGCGCCAACGCCCGCGGCATGCGCGGCTTTCGCCGATTGCGGATCATAGATCACGCCGATCGCGGCCCGGGTGGCGTTGTTGCGGACCAGCGCGCGCAGCATGCCCGTGGTGTCGGAATCGCCGCCGGCACCCGGATTGTCCTGGGTGTCGGCGATCACGATGGGCTTTTTCGCGCGCGCGGCCAGTTCCATCGCGTGACGCACGCCCTCATCGGGCGTGTAAATGCGGCCGTCGAAATCGTCCTCGTGGCCGACGACAATGGCCATGATCGCATCGGCCGCGGCGTCGGCATCGGCCTGTGTCTTGCCGTAGGCGAATACGCTCGGTCCGCAATGAGGAAAATCCGCCGCCGGAAAACCCGGCGCGAAGGAAAGCGTCGGCACTGCGTCGCTCTGCAGCGCCGCGAGCTTCTGGTAGATGCCCTTGGTGGGTTGGTCGTTGGTGCATTGCCAGCTGATCGGAATCAAAAACGGCAATTGCCGGAACGCCTTTGCGAATTTTTGCCTGGTGTTCAGCAGCAGCGCCAGATGTTTGGCAGCGGCGCGGCCGGTGTCGGCCATGTCGATATGCGGATAGGCGCGGTAGGCGATCAGCGCGTCGGCGTGTTCGACCATTTGCGGCGTCACGTTGGCGTGCAAATCGATGCTGACCACCAGCGGCAGGTCATCGCCGATCACGCTGCGCACGCGCGCCAGGATCTCGCCTTCGCCGTCATCGAGATGTTCGGTCACCATGGCGCCGTGCAGATCGAGGTAGACGGCGTCAAGTTGGCCTGCCGCCTTGATGCCCTCGATCATCACCTTGGCGATGCGCTCGAACGCATCCTCGGTCACATGCGCCGAGGGGCTGGCGCCGCAGGAGATGGTCGGCAACATCTCCCAGCCATTGGCTTCCGCCTGCTCGAAAAAGCCTGCCAGCCCGGAATTGATGTTGCGCATGATCTTGAGCACATTGGCGCCAAGCGCCATCGCCGGCCAGCCGCCGCCATGCACGAAGTCGTCATAAGTCGCCTTGGTCGGCGCGAACGTATTGGTCTCGTGCAGGAAGGCGCCAACGGCGATACGGGTCATCGATGATATCTCAGCTTGTCGGTGCGGTTGACGTTAGACTCGTCATTGCTACGAGCGCAAGCGACGAAGCAATCCAGTTTTGCATGCCGTGCAGTCGGCCTGGATTGCTTCGCACTCGCAATGACGGTGGATTTACGCCGCGCCAGCACTTGCCGCGACCGGGCGGAAATTCGCGAAATCCCACTCCCGTCCGGGGGCGGCGTCAAGCAATTGCCGGGTGTAGGCCTGTTGCGGATTCGTCAGGACCTGCGCGGCCGGTCCCTGTTCGACGATGCGGCCATGCTGCATCACCGCGACATCGTCGCAGATTTGCGCTGCAACACGCAGGTCATGGGTGATGAACAACAGTGCGATGCCGAGCCGGGTCTGGATCTCGTCGAGCAGTTCGAGCACCTGCGCCTGCACCGAGACGTCGAGCGCCGATACCGCCTCGTCCGCGACCAGTACGTCGGGATCGAGCGCCAGCGCTCGGGCAATGGCGATACGCTGGCGCTGCCCGCCGGAGAATTGGTGCGGATAACGCGAGATCGCGTCGGGGGGTAGATCGACCAGTTCGAGCAATTCGCGCGCCTTCGCCAGCGCTTCCTTGTGCGGCATGCCGTAGTTGATCGGACCTTCGGCGATGCTCTCGCCGACGGTGATGCGCGGATTGAGCGAGCGATAGGGATCCTGGAAAATGATCTGGATGCGCTTGCGGTGCGGCTGCAGCAGCCGACGCGACAGCTCGGAGATTTCGCGCCCCGCCAGGCGGATGCCGCCGGAGGTCGGATCGATCAGCCGGACGATGCAGCGCGCCACCGTTGATTTGCCGGACCCGCTCTCGCCGACGATGCCGAGCGTGCGGCCCTTGCGCAGGGTCAGCGTGACGTCCTTTGCCGCCGCCACTTCACGGACGCGTCCGAAGAACGAGCGTTCGCGATAGATCTTGCCGAGTTCGTTGGCCTCCAGCACCACCGGCTCGCGGGACGCCGGGCGCGGCGCCCGTGGCACCAGGCTCGGCACTGCGGAGAGCAGGTTGCGGGTGTACTCCATGGTGGGGCTGCGCAGGATGGAATGAAGCGTTCCGGTCTCGACCAGCCGTCCGTGACGCATCACCGCGACCCGATCGGCGATCTCCGCGACCACGCCCATGTCATGGGTGATGAACAGCACGGCGGTGCCGCGGTCCCGTTGCAGGTCGCGGATCAGCGTCAGAATCTGTTTTTGCGTGGTGACGTCGAGCGCCGTGGTCGGCTCATCCGCGATCAGCAGCTTCGGCTCCAGCACCAGCGCCATCGCGATCATGATGCGCTGGCGCTGGCCGCCCGACAGCCGGTGCGGGTAGGACGCGAAAATGCGTTCGACCTCGGGCAGCCGCACCTGCTCCATCATGGCGAGGATCCGCTTGCGCCGCGCGCGCCCGTCGAGATCGGTGTGGACGCGCAGCACCTCGTCGATCTGGCGGCCGACCGGCACCACCGGATTGAGCGCGGTCATCGGCTCCTGAAAGATCATCGCCATGGTGGTGGCGCGCAACTGCCTCAAGCGCCGGTCGCTGGCGGCGAGAAGTTCTTCGCCGACCAGTTTGACGCTGCCGGCGGAAGGCACCAGCGAGCCCTTTTGCAAAAGTCCCATCACGGTCAGCGAGGTAACGGATTTTCCCGACCCGCTTTCGCCGACCAGGCACAGCGTCTCGCCCTGGCGGACCTGCAGCGAGACGCCGTCGATGATCCGCGGCCCTTGCGAATTCTTGCCGAGGCTGACCACGAGATTGTCGATGTCGAGAATCACGGCGTTGGTGTTGGGCGTCGCGTTCACTTGCCGCTCTCCCGCTGCTTCATGCGGGGATCGAGCGCGTCGCGCGCGGCGTCGCCGATCAGATTGACGCTGAGGATCGCGATCGACAGCAGCAATCCAGGCCAGAAGATCAGCGACGGTTTGATCTGAAAATAGGCGCGGCCCTCGGCCATGATGTTGCCCCAGGTCGGCGTCTCCGGGCTGATGCCGGCGCCGAGAAACGACAGGATCGCCTCGGTGAGAATGGCGGAGGCGCACACATAGGTGCCTTGAACGATCAGGGGGGCAACGGTGTTCGGCATCAAATGCCGCCACATGATCTTGGGCAGGCTGGAGCCGACGGAGATCGCGGCCTCGACATAAGGCTCCTCGCGTGCCGACAGCACCACCGAGCGCACCAGCCGCGCCACCCGCGGAATTTCGGGAATCGTGATGGCGACCAGAACTGTCATCAGGCTCGCGCCCGACAGCGAGACCACGGCAATGGCGAGCAGGATGCTCGGGATTGCCATCAATCCGTCCATGACGCGCATCATGACCGCGTCGATCCATTTGAAGAAACCGGAGACGAGGCCGATCACAAGGCCGACGGCGATGCTGACGATGGCAGCACCGAGCCCGATCAGCAGCGAGATCCGTCCCCCGTAGAGAATCCGCGACAGCACATCGCGGCCATAGCCGTCGGTGCCGAGCAGGAACTGCGCGCTCGCGGGCTTCAGCCGTTGGGCGGGCGCGAGCAGCAGCGGATCGTGCGGCGAAAGCCAGGGCGCCAGAATGGCGGACAAGATCACCAGCGCGAGGCAGATGGTAGCTGCGGCGATGATCGGGCTTGCGGTGAGAAATCCAAGCCCCGGCCGAAACGGCGTGGTGATCGGGATGGATGGTTCGGGGAGGGTTTCGATCGCCATCAGTACCTTACCTCAGTAACGAATTCTGGGATCGAGCAGGGTGTAGGCGACATCGATCAGCAGGTTGACCGCGACATAGATGCCGGATGTCAGAAGGATCATCGCCTGGATCACCGGATAGTCGCGCGCCAGCACGGCGTCGACGGTGAGCCTTCCGATGCCCGGCAGGTTGAACACGCTTTCGGTGACCACCACGCCCGAGATCAGCAGCGCAAAGCCGGTGCCGATCACGGTGATGACGGGCACGGCGGCGTTGCGCAGCGCGTGACGCAGCAGCACGGCGCCCTCGTTGATCCCCTTGGCGCGCGCGGTGCGCACATAATCCTCGCCCAGCACATCCAGCATGGCCGCCCGGGTCATGCGTGCGATCAGCGCGACGTAGATGAAGGACAGCGTGCAGGTCGGCAGGATGATGCGTTCGAAAAAAGGGCCAAAACCGGCGGTGATGCTTTTAAACCCCTGCACCGGCAACCAGTGCAGCTCGATCGCAAAAATCTGGATCAGCACATAGCCGATCACGAAGACCGGGACCGAAAAGCCGACCACCGACAATCCCATCACGAAGCGATCGATCCAGGTGCCGTGTTTCCACGCCGCGATCACCCCGAGCGGCACCGCGACGACGATGGCGAGGATGATGGTCGACACCGCGATGCTGATGGAGGGCTCGACGCGCTGGCTGATCATTTTCAGCACCGGCACATTCGAGATCAAGGACACGCCGAGATCGCCATGCAGCAGCTTGCCGATCCAGGTGAAGAATTGGGCATAGAGCGGTTCGTTCAATCCGAGCGAGGTGCGAATGCGCTCAAGCTGCTCGGGCGTCGCATTGTCGCCGGCCAGAATCGCGGCAGGATCGCCCGGCGTCAGCCGCAGCAGCAGAAACACGAACAGCGCGACCACACCCATCACGGGAATGGCGGCGAGGATGCGACGAAGCAGATATCCGAGCATCAGGTCCACCTGCTCGGTCGTCCCTGCGAAAGCAGGGACCCATACGCCGGGGAGTCTCGATGTAATGCTGGAGCAGACGTTTGGAACGACAACGCAAGCCAGGGATTATGGGTCCCTGCTTTCGCAGGGACGACCGATCGAGATTGCGGAATGCTGCAAAAATCCCTCATGACGCTCACCCTCGCACTCCGTCGCCCCAATGCAAGTTTTAGCAAATCCTGTGCCATTGCGCGCATTTTTAGCGTCCGGTTCGGATAGCCAGGAACCGCGTTCGGCGCCTAATCCAGCGTCGCCAGCAATCCCGCCATCAATCGGCCGCGCTGGGCGAGACTGTCGACTTCGATGTGCTCGTTCAGCGTATGGGCATCGGCGCCGCGAACGCCGAGGCCATCGAGTGTCGGAATTCCCATAGCGCCGGTAAAGTTGGCGTCGGAGCCGCCGCCGGCACTGCCGTGCGGCAGTTCGCCCCCCATTTGTCTTGCCAGGCCACGTGCCTTTTCATACAGCGCCAACGTTCCCGCATCGGCCTCCCACACCGGCCGCGTCACGCCGCGCGTGACCTTGAACGTAACCTCATTGGCGGTTCCGGAAAGCGCCAGCATCCGCTCGACGCCACGATCGAGATCGGCCTGGCGCTTTGCCATGCTCAGCGCTTCGCCGGTACATGTGGTGGCGACGCAATTGACCCATTGGCCGCCATGTACGATGCCGACGCTGAAAGTGCAGTCGTCCGACGTCATGCCGTCGATGGCGATGATCTGGCGCGCCATCTCGCGAATGGCCGAGCGGCCCGAGGACAGCGTGGCGCCAGCGTGGCTCGGTTTGCCGATCGCCTCGAGGTTAAACCGCGCGATCGCATAACGCCCGGTGACGACGCCGTTGTTGGCGCGGCCCGGCTCCGGCACCAGCACATATTTGTTGCGCGCAGCCTCGGCCTCGATGATGTCGCGGGTGGAGGGCGTGCCGACTTCCTCGTCGGGCGTGAACAGCACCGTGATCGGCAATGNCGTCGTGAAGGAAGCACGCGCCAATTGCCGGATCGCTTCCAGCGTGAGNTAATTGCCGCCCTTCATGTCGTAGATGCCGGGGCCGAAACATTTGTTGCCTTCGCGCCGCCACTTGAGTTGTTCCAGCGTGCCGACGGGATGAACGGTATCGAGATGCCCGGCGATCAAAATCCCGGGCGCGCCCTGCCTGGGATGCGGAAAGCGCGCGCGGATGCAGCCGCCAAAACCCTGGCGTCCGGCGATGCGTTCGATCGACGCCCCCATGATCGCCATCTCGCGCGCGGCAACGTCGAGCATGCGGTTCACCGCGCTCGCATCCCAGGTCGGGCTTTCGCATTCCACCCAGCCGCGCAAGCCCTGCAGCATGGTCTCGGAATCGAAGGGAAGGTTGGCTGGGTTCATTGGGATTCTCTTGAATTTCGAGCGTGACGTTTTTTGGCGGCAGGTATTGATCGACGAATGCATATGAGAATGGTCGGCGGCGAGTCTATAGAGCGAAACGTCTTCGATATGTCAGCCTGGATTCACGGCCCCGGTCATGCGCCAATACCCGATTGACGCGCAACGCGCTTGGTGCAAGTCTCAAATATCTTGGAGTTACAGCGTGTTAGTGCGCCTAAATAACGTACCGCATGCATAAACTATCATCGGGCTTTGACCAGTTTCACGTCAGGAGACATCGAATGTTCCACATCTCGCGTTGGAAGTGTTCCACGATAGCGTCGAGCGTTGCTTTGTCGGCCGTTGCGCTCTGGGTTGGGCTGGCGACGCCCTCGTTCGCCGCCGGCAAGACCATCACCGCGGTGATGCACTCCGATCTGCGCACCATCGATCCCGGCTTTACCACCGCCTACATCACGCGCGATCACGGCTACATGGTCTATGACAC
>JGI12053J15887_10001787_pt1 | contig 10209 bp, 8 predicted proteins | sample MedBloCAOM1_O3_FD_15887 | JGI IMG/M metagenome (IMG submission 15887) | reverse complement strand
AACGCCGCCGCGGGAACCGATCGTTGACTGATAGTGTTCCAACCGTGGGCGGGCTTGTTAGCTCCGCAAGCCGCGGCATTTGACAAACACAGGGCCGCAAACGACCGCAGCGGCATCCGCGGGGTGAGGGCCGTTGCCCGCGATGAGGAGCCTGCGCCGGTCGTCGGCTAGAGGAATATGACGTTCCCATTTTTCACGATCGGCCATTCAACTCGTCCGGTGACCGAGTTCGTGAACTTGCTAAGGGCGCAGCAAGTTCGGCTCGTGGTCGACGTTCGCACCATTCCGCGATCGCGTTCAAATCCGCAATTCAACCACGACGTCCTTTCGCAGACGCTCGCGCAAGAACAGATTGGCTATGAGCGCATCGCCGCGCTGGGAGGCTTGCGCGGAAAGCAGCACGAGGTTGCGCAAGGCGTAAATGCATTCTGGCAAAATCAGAGCTTCCACAATTACGCCGACTACAGCCTGACTGAAACGTTTCATTCCGGCCTCGCGCGGCTGTGCGCGCTCGGTCAGGAGCAACGGTGCGCCATCATGTGCGCCGAGGCGGTCTGGTGGCGATGTCACCGGCGTATCATTGCGGACTATCTGATCGCAGCGGGCAAGACCGTATTCCATATTCTCGGCAAAGGCCGCATCGAACCGGCGCGCATGACCGCGGCCGCTCAACCCGGGCCGAACAAGTCACTGACTTATCCGGCCGCGGATCGAGCTGAGACGACGCTGGCAACAGGCTGATGGCCCAGTCCGAACCGCACGATAAGCGCCAGGACGCTCGGCCGGCGTGATGCTTGCGCCGCGGTGAATTCACGCAGGCGCGTGCCTGTCAGAGAGTGCACGACCTCGTGTGCTTCATGTGCTCGAGCTGGGTTGGAATGATAACGCAGTCATGGTGGCCGCCGTTGCTCGGCCAGATGCCCACCAATTCGTCGGTCTCGGCATCGATGAAGGCAATGCCGCTGGAGAGCCGCTGGAAGCCGCTGAACACGCCCACCACGTATTTGCCGTCATAGGTAATCGCCAGGGTTTGCATATCCGGCCCGATGCCCTGGATTTCCTTCTTGATCTTCCACGTATTGGTATCGACGACCATGACGCCGCTGCTGGCGGGCGAAGGGTGGAGAATCGAGAGGTAGAGCTTGGAGCTGTCCATGGAAAAAACCATGTGGAACGGGTTCGGATATTTGCCACGCCACAGAGGGTCTTCGATGTGCGCGATCTTCTTCCAGTTGCGCGGATCGGGATCGCTTGAATCGAAGACGGAGCAGTTGTTCTCGCGCAGATTGTTCATCATGCAGAGGAAGCGGCCGTCGGGAGAGAAGCCGACTTCGTGACCGGGCGAGAAGATCTTGTCGAACGTCACCTCCCAGTGATCGTTGTCGATCTTCTTGATCGGGTATTGATTCGGCGCATCCTTGTTGAATTGGAGAAAGGCCACCGGCTCGAAATTCTTCTCGGCGTCGAGGATCACCTGGCCTCCGCACAGCCGCACGACGGTGGACGCCCAACGTCCGGACGGATGCCATATGGTGCCGTCGGCGCCGCAGAGACCATGGACGTCGTCGCCGGGGATCGTCCCCTCTTCGACGAACAACTCGCCCATCGGCACCATTTCCCATTCGATCTTTTGACCCTTGGTGCCGAGATAATCGTACTTGCCGGTCTTCGGATCGGGATAGATCCTGGATATCTTGAGGGTACCGCCTTTCTGCCAGCCCTCGGCGAGATTGCGGACATTGGGCACCCAATCGTATTTGATCGCGGCGATCACTCGCGAGGTGCGCCGGTCGAAGCACGCCGCGATGTCTTTCTGCCCGTCCGTGACGAAGTATCGTTCGGCGGTCTTGGGATCGATGGTCACATGGACGCCAAGGCCGAGGCCCGTGGATTCCGCGACATTTTCCATCAACTCCATTTGGGCGCCGTCATAGCGGACGCGATAGATGTTGAAGCCTTCGCCCGGCGTCTCGATGTTGGTGGGGATCCCGTAGATCAGGGCATTCTTGCCGCCCTGGGTGCTGTTGATCCACTCGAAGCCCTTCGCCGGATCCGCGCTGGGGAAGGCGCATAGGTGATGCGAGATCGGATTGTAATCTCCATAATTCCAATATGAGATCCAGGCGAGCGCCCGGCCGGTCTCAAGGTTGACGGCGTAGGTGCCGCCGCCGAGCTTGGTCGGCATCAGAAGAACCCAGCTGCCGAAATTCCTGCCGCCGAGGTCGGCCTTGGGATTGACGAATTCACGATCGATCGGNTNACGCTGAGCCTCAGTATAGGTGCCGCCACCGTGCTGAAGCCCCTGAGCTGGAATGCTCTGACCCGTGACCATCGGATAGCCGAGCGTGACCGCCTCGCCGACCACCGCGGTGCCGGCCGCCCATGTCAGCAGGCTGCGGCGATTGACCTTCGTCGGCGCCTTCGGGGGCGGCTCGGCGAGCTGCACCTTTTGCTGCTGCTCACGCACGATCTTTTCCTGCAGGTACTCCGAAAAGACCTCGTGATCCTGCTGCGCCACTTCGGCCTTGCGCTGGAGGTAGCTTTGTTCGGGGCTGAGTGCCCTGTCCGGCGCACCTTTCGGCTGGTTCTCGACGTCCAGCTTCGGAAGAGGTGCGTCCTCCGCGGCCGCTCTCATTTTTGGCTTACGCGCGTCAGACATAGCCTCATTCCTCCACTTNCCGTGCATAGCTCGCTCGTATTGCACAACAATGTCGTTCAGCGATCAAGCTCATCTGCTCTCCAATTCCAGANCCTCAACATCTCAATGGGGTGGCATTGGGATCCACACTGGCGGCTTCCCCGAAAAGCGCATCCGCTTCAACACCACCTCATCGGCGATGTCGAACGGCTTGAGATAGACGTAGTAATTGTCCTTGCGCTCGAATACGTCGTCGCTCGGCGTGCTGCTGGGGCTGACCAGCATCGTGCCAGAAAAGCGCACATGCATGTAGTTGGGCAGCAGCTGTGCATAGTCTCGCACGCGCGCGTCGAACAGATAGCGATAGGTCCGCTTGCCCTCGATCTTAAGCACGCCGCTCGCGCTGTCCTCGATCGGCTTCATCGGCACTTCCTGCCAGACGGTCTTGACCTGCACATAGGCGCGCAGGTCGGGCGACATGACATAGATCGGCGGGCCGCCGCCGACATTCTGCAGATAGGTGGTCAATTCGTAGCGCCCATCGCCGAGATCGTTGACCGACTGGACATCGCCGCGAAGGCTATTGAGCGCCAGGTACTGCAAGGCCGCGATCCGTGCCGCGTGCTCCCGAACCCGCATCTTCTGATATTTGTCGATCCCGAAATCGGCCAGCAGGACACCCCCGAAGATCACCGCTCCTGCCAGCAGGAAGATCTGAACGCCGCGCCACAGGCTGGAGCCGAGGCGAATGGGCGCACCCGCCGCGGCGGATAGCGCTACCTCCGCGGGCATTTCGATCTTGGCTGGTCCAAAGCGCCGCGGTCGTTCCGGATCCACCACGATCTGCGGCAGATCGGTGGCCGCGAGTACGCCCTGGCGCATTTCGTAGGTCCGCCGTGCGCGCTTGGCCAGTTCCAGGTTGTGGGTGACGAGGACGAAGCCGAACGATTCCGTCCGCTGCAGTTGCTCGAGCAGGTCGATAATGTCGGTCTCGGTGTCCTCGTCGAGATCGCTGGTCGGCTCGTCCGCGAGCAGCAACGGCGGCGAATTGATGAGCGCACGGGCAATCGCGACGCGGCGCTGCTCGCCGCCGGACATGCTGCCGGGATACACATCGGCGCGGTCCCGCAACCCCACACGTGCGAGCAGATCGTACGCGCGCGCATATGCCTGTCCGGCATCCATTGTGCGGCCGAGCAGCGCCGGAACGGCGACATTGTCCACTGCGGTCAGGTTCGACAGCAGGCTCGGGAACTGGAAGATGAAGCCGATGCGGCGCGAACGAAATGTTGCCAGCTCGGCTTCGGAAAGCGTCCAGACATCGGTGCCGTCGAGCAGGAGCTTGCCTTCGGTCGGCCTGGTCAAGGCGCCGAGCATGGCCATCAGGGTGGATTTGCCCGAGCCGGACCGGCCGACGATCGAGACGAATTCGCCGACCTGCAGCTCGAGACTGGCGTCGCGCACGGCCTCGTGGCCTGAAGCGGTGTCGTAGCGTTTGATCAGTGACTGCGCCGACAGCGTCACGTCACCGACCTTCCGCCTGAATGAGTGCGTAGGGCGCCATCCGGCGCGCCCGCCACGCCGGCAGAAAAGCGCCCACGAGGCCGAGGATCGCCGAAAACGAGATCGCCAGAACAGCGCTCATCTGCAGAACCGCGAGCGGCGGCCAGGAGAACGGCACGCCGAGCAGGCCGAAATAGAAACCGAGCGAGCGGGCGAACATCAGCAGCATGGCAGCGCCGAAGCCGAGCCCGGCGAGTCCGCCCAGGCCGGTGATGATCGCCGCCTCGGTGAGAATGATCGTCATCACCTGATTGGGTTTCGCTCCCATCGCTCGCAACAGACCGACTTCGCGGTAACGCTCCTGGACGATCGCCGAGAACAACAACGACACCAGGATCAGCAGTGCAATGAGCTGGAACGCGGTGAATGCCGCAATGCCGATGAGGAGCGTGCTCAACGCTTGCCGCGACGACGTGATCACGGTGTTGCCCTCGACGATCTTCACGTCGGGGAGTCGGGCGAGCGCAAACTTGACTTCGTCCACCTTTGCTCCGGGCGAGAGCTGCAACAGAAAGGCCGAAACCCGATCGAGCGCCAGGTCGGGTGAGCAGACATTGGCGTCGGCATGGCTCATGCCGGCGACCGGTGGCTCGTCTTGCGGCTTTGCCGCCGGTTTGCGAGCACCTCGCGCGTCGGACGTGCGGCAGAATGAAACCATATCGGCCAGCGCGCCGAAACTGAGGAAATAGGAGTCGTCGAACGGACCGACCCCGGTCTTGCCGAGCCGGCCGTAGATGCGCATCGGCATCCCGCAGACGCTGACGGATTCGCCAAGCCGTGCGGCGAGACCGCCGCCGACGATCAGGCCCTCGGCAGGCCCCGGCTGGCGCTCGGCCAGCCAAGTCAGCACCGAAAGGTCGCGCGCCGGATCGAATGCGATCAGATTGGCGACGTTCCCCTGGACCAGCGCCGGGACGATGCGCTGCGGTGCGACTTTTCCGACGCCGGGGATGGCCGTAATCCGCACGGCCAGGTCGGCGGGAAGAGTCTCGTCCGTCGGCTGAACCGTCAGGAGGCTCGACGTGATGTTCACGAGTGTCGCGCGTGGAACGACAACGAGATCGGCGCCCATGCGCGAAAAGCTGGTCGCCATGCCATCGCGCAACGCCCAGCCGGCGACGAAGCTGGCGAAAGCGATGCCGACGCCGAGCATCACGGCTGCGCTGAGAAAGACCGCTCGCAGTCGTCGGCGGCCGACATTCTGCGCGGCCAACCGGATCAGCAGCCAAAGATCATGCCGGCGATGGGCCATCTCGCTCCTAGAGCATGATCCCGAAAAGTTGCAGACTTTTTGGATAAGACCATGCGACCGAACAAATACTTAGAGCGAAATCGTGATTCAGTGTGAAGCGATTTCGCTCTGGTGTCTCGATTCCGAAGCTCGCAAACCCTCGCGGCGCCCTTTGATGCGAACTTCGGAATCGAAGGGACGCTAGCGAATTTATGATTCTGGTGCGGTTTTTAGATTTGAAGTTCCTAAGCGAACTTGCGGCTACAACGATAGGAACACGCACGAGGGCGAACCCGGTCTATTCTCGCAGGAGAACATCTCTGGCCTCGATGATCTTCGCCATCAGGTAGTGCGTGCCGCCGAGTTCCGGATCGACTTTTTGCTCAAGGCGGCAGTATGCGTCCCTGATCTCCTGGGCACTCGCGGTCGATTCGAGCCCGAGGATGTCGAGCGCTTCCTCCATCGACATGCGAAGCCGCCCGTTGCCCGGCCTCGCCGCCGCGCCGTCTCCGGCCTGCGGGTTCGCCGGCTTGTGCTCGATTTGCGTTGCGGTTTGCGCGCCGGTTTGCGCGAGATAGGCCCTCACCACGGAGAGCGACTGCTGCACCAGTTCCGGATCCGTCATGTCGCGCGCGTTCGAAAAGCCGCTGCGTGGGGTGCTGAAATCCGGTGTGATGGGAGGAAAGCCGCTTCGCATGGCATTGAGCGGACCAAACAAAACGCGCCAGCGAGGTGCGGCCTGCACGAAGATCGGCAGCATGAAGGCCGCGAGCATCATCGCCGAAGACCACCGGCCGCTCATCACGAGCCACAGCAAGATCCCGAGCGCCAGACCGGCAAGGGCGACCAGCGCCCAGCGTCCGCCGTTGAGGATGGTCCGCGGATCGGCGTGGAGGATCCAGCCGCCCATCTTGACCGCAGACACGAACAGAGAAAGCCCGAGCGTCGCATAGGCCAGGATAGTCAGATCCATAGTTTGCTATCCCCGCGGGCCATCAATGCATCTGCATGCGTTAGTCACCGGTTCAACTCCTACGATTGGTGCACGATGAGAGCGGTTTGACGTCTCGCGTGAGCAACTGCGAGCAAGTGACCCGATCATCTCCTCGCCCGGCCGCCCTGGCCCGTGGTGCTGGGGCTGTTCGGGCCGTACCACAGGTACCACGGGTTCTGCACGCACGAACCGCCGGTGCCGGGGCCCGCCGTCATCATGCATTGTTCGAACGAGGTGAAAGCGCAGCTCCTGGCGCCGCTGCGGCCGGAGTACTGCACGCACCAGGGGCGATAGGTTTCGGCGCCGCTCGGGCGGGCATCGATAGCGGTCAGCGGGCCAACGGCAAGCAAGATCATAGCGGTGCGCATCGTCTTCATGGCGAGTCTCCGGCTGTTGACCCCTCCGACTCCACCTACCGTCCATACTCCAAAATAATGTCTCCGCACACAACCCCGCGCAAGAGCAGCGGGGGGTGCGTCGTCGCGCGCACCCGGCATCGCCAGATTAGACCGGCAGCCGCTGCAGGTCGGTGGAAAAGGAGTGCATCCGGCGCGCGCCATCGTCGGTTATGACGATGGTTTCCGCGAACACGCAGCCGGTCTCGCCGTTGCGCCATTTGGGGTCGAATAGATCGATGTTCATCGCGAAAACCATGCCCGGACGGAACGCGTCGCCGATCGCCTTGAGCGCTCCGTCGTCGGCGCCCTTGGCGTGGTGGCGGTAGCGCGGATATTCCAATGAGGCGAGCCCATGGCCGTGGATCCCGGCTTCGCAGATGCCGAAGCCGCTTCCTTCAATGGTGTCGCGGACCGCGTCCATGGCTTCCGAGATTTTAGCGCCCGGCCGGAACAGATCGAGCCCGCGCCGGTAGGCCGCAAGGCAGGCGTCATGAATGTCGAGATAGCGCGCCTCCGGCTCGCCCAGGCAGAAGGTCCGTTCCACGTGGGTGAAATANCCCCCGAATTTGGGATGCATCTCGCAGATGATCATGTCCCCCTTCTCCAGGGGACGCATCGTCGGCACCCGGAAGGGGTGCGGATAGGGATGNGCGTCCGCGGCCCACAGGAACAGCGTCGGCTCCTCGCCGCCATTGGCCAGCATCACTTCCATCATGCGCCCATACACCTCGCACTCCTTGACGCCGGGGCGGGCGGTGTCGCGGCAGGCCTGCAGCATGAGATCGCCGAGCGCCGCCGCCTTTTCCAGGATCGCGATTTCCTCCTGGCTCTTCACCGTTCGGATCTTCTCCATCATGTCATTGAGATTGACGATCTTGACCCCCGGCAACCTGTCCTGCAGACGCACGTACATGCTGTGCGGCACCCATCCGTCCGGATCTAGCGGGCCGGCGAGCCCGTCGATGCCGACCGTCGCGCCGAGGAGCCCCAATTCCGCCAACCGGTCGGCGACGCTGTCGGCAAAGGTCCCGCGCTTGGGCCGCACATCGGCCACCCAGTTCTGGGCGCCGCGCCAGTACTCGGTGAACACGGGCGAATAGATGAAAGACGTCGGCTCGCCCGAGGCCGGGAACACCAGGATGTTGAACTCGGCATTGCCGCCGATCGGACAGAGATAGCGGGCGTTGGCGATATTGAAGTCCCACACCGACGGCCAGCCGCACAGAACGAGGCAATCGAGGCCTCTCGCTTCCATCTCCTTGCGGACCGCGCTCCAGCGCCGGTCGCGCTCCTTGAGCGATGGCGTTGGATATTCCACAAGCTTGCGCATGTTCTCGGTCCCCAACGTTCGTGTCCGGAAGCCCAGCCGCTTGAGCGGCCGGAGATGGTTGCATCCCGCCTTTCAGACGGCGGCCGTGCCTTTCTGTCAAGAAGGAGATGGCTCGGCTCGGGTGGCGCGGCATCGGTTTTCAACGCGTGCGCGCACTGGAAATGCGTCGCTATTCCTTCACGGCGCCCGTCATCGCGGACACGTAGTGCTCGACGAAGAAGGCATAGAGCACCACCAACGGCAGCGATCCGACCAGCGCTCCGGCCATCAACGAGCCCCAGCGATAGATGTCGCCGTCAACGAACTCGTTGACGATCGCGACCGGCACGGTCTTGTGCTGGGACGAGGAAATGAAGGTGAGCGCGTAGATGAACTCGTTCCAGCACAGCGTGAAGCAGAAGATGAAAGCCGAAATCAATCCCGGCACCGCCAGCGGCAAAACGATCTTGGTGAGGATCTGCCAGCGGCTCGCGCCGTCGATCAGCGCGCACTCCTCGAGCTCGAACGGAATGGTCTTGAAATAGCCCATCAAGAGCCAGGTCGAAAACGGGATCAATATGGTCGGATAGGTGAGGATCAGCGCGAACGGCGTGTCGAACAAGCCGTATTGGAACACGACCGTAGAGAGCGGAATGAACAGGATCGACGGCGGAATGAGGTAGGCGAGAAAGATCGCACCGCCGACCCATTGCGCGCCGCGGTAGCGCAGCCGCACGATGGCATAGGCCGCGAGCACGCTCGCAACGATGGACAGGATGGTCGAGGCCATGGCGACCAAGGTCGTGTTCCATAGCCAGAGTGGATAGTGGGTCTCGAACAGCAGTTTCTGGATGTGCTTGAGGGTCGGCGTCCAGGTCCAAAACGGATTGAAGCGATCGAGATCGAGAAGCTGCTCGTCGGGCTTGATGGCGGTCAACGCCATCCAGTAAAACGGGAACAGCAGCACGATCATGATCAACCCGAGCGGCAGATAAAGCGTCACCAGCCGCCGCGGCAGCGATTCGAGATAGCTCATGCCCTCGGAATGATCCGCAGCCGGTGCCGCCCGGATCGCCTTGGCGCCGGCGAGGAGCTCAGTCATTGCTCTTCCCCTGCTGCCATTTCCGGCACCGCGCGCGGGGCTTGCCCCGTTCGCGGCAAGGAAGAAGCGCGCGGGGCTTGCCCCGTTCGCGGAAAAACAAGACGCAGCGACGGCCGAGTTCAGTCATTACTTTCGCCCTGCTGCCATTTCCGTCGCTGCAAGCCGAACCACGAGAGCAGGATGGCGGCCAGCAGGAACGGGATCATCGCGGTCGAGATCGCGGCGCCTTCGCCCAGATAGCCCGAGAGGATCGCGCGCTGATAGCTCAACGTCGCCATCAGATGGGTGGCGTTGACCGGGCCGCCGCGCGTCATGGCCCAGATGAGCTGGAAGTCGGTGAAGGTGAACAGCACCGAGAAGGTCATCACCACGGCGATGATCGGNGTGAGCAGCGGATAGGTGATGTAGCGGAACATCTGCCACTGGCTGGCGCCGTCGATGGTGGCGGCCTCGTAGAGCGACGGCGGCATGGTCTGCAATCCCGCCAGCAGCGTGATGGCGACGAACGGCACGCCGCGCCAGATATTGGCGAAGATCACCGACCAGCGCGCGTTCCACGGATCGCCGAGAAAATCGATATTCGTGGTGATGACGCCGGTCTGGCGCAGCGACCATGAGATGATGGAGAACTGGCTGTCGTAGAGCCACCAGAACGCGATGGCCGAAAGCACGGTGGGNACGATGAACGGAATCAGCACGACCGAGCGGATGATCGCCTTGAACGGCAGGCTGTGGTTGAGCAGCACCGCGAGATAGAGCCCGACGGCAAATTTGATGATGCTGGCNACCACGGTATAGAGCAGCGTGTTGAACACCGAGAGCCAGAAAACGCTGTCACCCCACAGCCATTCGTAGTTCTCGATGCCGATGAACGCGCCGGGGCGGCCGATGCGCGCGTCGGTGAACGAGAGCCACACCCCGAGCCCGAGCGGATAGGCGAGGAACAGGATCAGGATCGCCAGCGCCGGCAGCAT
>JGI12053J15887_10001786_pt1 | contig 10209 bp, 12 predicted proteins | sample MedBloCAOM1_O3_FD_15887 | JGI IMG/M metagenome (IMG submission 15887) | reverse complement strand
GCCGGCTTGCTCGATCGCATTGTCGAGGAGCGTCCGGTCCTCGTTGGGACAACGAATCTGGTCCCGAGCCAGCTGCAATCTGAGCAGCAAAGTGACCAGCCGCTGCTGGACCCCGTCGTGAAGATCGCGCGCCAGTTGATGACGCGCCGCAGTCGCACTCTCGAGGATGCGTCGCTGGGCCGCCCGTGACTCGGCGGCACGGATTTCGGCCGCGTCGCGCTTACCGGATTTGATCGGAAACGACAGTTTTCGTCAGGAATGCTGTGCTACCCAAAACCGTTGGGCCCCTGGGAAATAACCGGCATCAACCAACATCGCTGAGAACCACCCGAAGCGAATCCGTTGGTCGCGGGTTCGAGCCCGGCCCGCCCCACGCTATTTACGCACTTCATAGGCACTTTGGCCTTTCGAAGGGCCGCGAGCTAGCTCTGCCAGTCGTTGGAGCCGTCGTGCCTGGAATAGGTGCCGGTGGAGTTCTTCACGACGATGGGATCACCGGCGCCGAAGTTGTCGAAGAACCACCTTGCGTTGNTGGGGCTGATGTTGATACAGCCATGGCTGACGTCGCGCTTGCCCTGGTCATCCACTGACCATGGAGCGCTGTGTACGAAGTCGCCGNTGTCNTCGAACCGGACGGCTAGCTCGACCGTCGTCTTGTATCCGTACGTCGAGTTGACCGGAACGCCGTAGGTCGAGGAATCCATCACTACCGAGGGCATCTTCTCTTGGACGTAGTAGGTGCCGTTCGGGGTTTGGTGGCCGCCGGCTGCCATCCCCATCGACATCGGAATGGTCTTCTCCACGGCCCCGTTGCGGGTAACGGTCAGTTGGTGCGTGGCGTCGTCGGCCGTGGCCACCAGGCTGTCTCCCGTCTGGAAGCTGGACACTGTGCCACCCGCATCGACGGTCACCGCGGTGTGCGCGGGCCAGAAGTTCAGCGGGCGCCAGCGCAGCTGCGTGGGCGTCATCCAGTAGAACTTGCCGGGAACCGGCGGCACCGAAGAGACGTGGACGGCGCTTTCGGCTGCACCGGAGTCATCGACGAGCGCCGGGAAGTTGACGATGATCGGCTGGGCCACACCCACCGTTGAGCCGTTGGCAGGAACGAACCTCGGCGGCCCGAATGGCGCCGTGTCAGTGAACGGTGTCGGGTCCTGCCCCGCAGCGGGGCCCGCGACAACCCCTGGATCGCCGGGACCCGGATCCGCCAGCGCGGGACCCGTACCCGGCACCAGCACCCAGCCCAATATCGAAGCCACTCCGGCTGCCTTCAGAGCGGCGAAGAGGCTTCCCCTCGTCCAGCCCGACATATACATCCCCCAGTCACTTCGTCGAAACAGTCTCGCATAGCGCCCAGGCCGGCTATCGCTTCCGTCGCCCGGCGCCGCGATCTTGCGGCCGACGCGCTTGACGTGGGTGCTGCAGGTGCACGGGAACCCGCCGCGCCGGGAAAGCGGCGTTCTTAATATCCAGGGCCAAATAGTGCCAAACTTTCAGAGGCACCGCCCGAGAGGCTTCAGGAGCGGAAGCCCGTCAAGTGGCTTGGTACGACACTCAACGACATCCGCGACCTGTCCGACGACATACAGGACCAGCTCGGCTACCAGCTCGACCGAGTGCAGCTGGGCTTGATGCCGAACAATTACAAGAACATGAAACTGTTGGTGCGGGCGTCACTGAGATTCGCGTGTCCGACGCCGACGACATCGCACGGCTGATGTACGTGGCCAAGTTTCGCGAGACGGTCTACGTGCTTCACGTCTTCGCTAAGAAGACCCAGAAGACCTCGAAGGCCGACATAGAGAAAGCTAGGGAACGTTACAGGGAGGCGAAGAATGGCTAGCAGCGCGTTCTACGACATCAAAGATACGCCAGAGCAGGCAGCCAATTTGACCGCCCGCAGCATGCTCATGATTGCGATCGAGCAGCGCATCAAGGAGAACCGTTGGACTCAGGCAGAGGCCGCGAAGAGATTCCATGTCAATCAACCTCGCGTCTCAGACCTTCTGAACGGAAAGATCAACAAGTTCAGCCTGGATGCCCTGGTGAACATGCTCCCGGCCGTTGGCTTGATGCTCGAACTTAAGCCAGCTGCAAAGGAGCTCGCAGTTGCGCGCGGACGCAGCGGCAGGAAAACCGTTGCCGGCACCGAAAGGCGACACCGTGTCGCCGCGACAGCAGCGGCCAAAAATCCTCGAAGCGGCACAGCTTCCCGCAGGAGCACGTGGGGCTAGGTTGTCGAAGCGCGAGTGAGACGCAAAGACCGCTGTCGTCTGGCCATCGCAAGAAAATCTCCGGGTTTGCCTGACGACGATGCCGCCGACAACGCTGACGACAGTTGCACGCCCCGCAACGGCCACAAACGCCCCGAAGCGGTCCTAACGTGCCTCTTCAGGCGTTCCGCCCGGTCCTGGCAGTGTGGGAGTCAGTTGAGCACGACTCCGCGGTGATCGTCGGCGTACAGCCCTATCCCGCAATAAGATTCGCGCCGATCTCACGGGTCCTTCGCAGCAGCCGGTTGACGGAGTCGGGCGTTATCGGCTCGCGCAGTTCGGTCATGCCGAACAGTCCGTTGAGTACGTCGTTGATGGGTTTGGCCGTCGCTGTCCCTCGAAAGACAAGCGGAGCTTCGCCGACTCGCCGCGACAGGCGAACCATTCCGAGAACTGGCGAGCGCCTTCGGAATCGGACGTGCCACGGTCACCGCTATCCATCTGCCGCGAGGTCAGCACCCGCCTGATGACGCAGCTCGCTGCCATCGTCGCCGCCCAGGCGGTGGCCGAGTATCGCGCCATGCTCGGCGCGGCGCTGACCGTCGGGGTCACCCCCGTCGAAGTCAAAGAGATCGTCTACCAAGCGATTCCATACGTAGGCCTTGCCAAGGTGTTCGACTTTCTGCACGCCACAACGAAGTGCTCACCGAACGTGGCGTCGAGCTACCGCTCAAGGGGCAGTCGACCACCATGCGCGAAACGCGGCTGGAGAAGGGTCTAGTCGTGCAGAAGCAGATCGTCGGCGAAGGCGCCGTCGACGCCATGTACGCCAACGCCACCACCGACGAGAAGCACATCCAGCGCTATTTGTCGGCCAATTGCTTCGGCGACTACCTCACCCGCGGCGGTATCGACCTCAAGACCCGCGAACTCCTGACCTTCTCGATGCTCGTCGCTCTCGGTGGCTGCGATGCACAGGTCAAGGGCCACGTCGTCGCGAACCTCAATGTGGGCAACGACCGCGGCCTACTGCTGGCCGTGCTTACCCGGCTGCTGCCCTTCATCGGCTACCCCCGCACGCTCAACGGGCTGCGCGTCCTCAACGACGCCGCACCCGCGGCCTCCTGAACGTCCCTGCCGTTGTCGCACGTCGCAGTACGATGCTTGTGACATGAGGGGCATGGAGTAACGGTGGCCGAGACGGCGGGGCAGCCTCGCGTCGACGAGGACAAGAGCAACTTCCGCCAACGCCTTCTTGATGCCCTCGAGGACGGCATTGCCGAGGACGGCTACCCGCGCACGACGGTCGCCGATATCGTGCGACGGGCGCGCACGTCGAGGCGCACCTTCTACGAACACTTCGACAGCAGGGAAGCCTGCTTTGTCGCGCTTCTCACTGAAGCGAACGCCGAGCAGGTCAGACAGATTTCGTCCGCCGTCGACGCGAACGCGCCATGGAAAAGTCAGGTGCGGCAGGCGATCGAGGCGTGGATCTCGTCAGGAGAATCCCGGTCCTCGCTCATGCTCAGCTGGATCCGCGACGTGCCGTCATTGGGAGACGCCGCGCGCGGGCTGCAGCGCGATGCCATGGAGAACTTCATCGAGATGGTTAGGGCGTTGGCTGACACCGGAGAGTTCCGCGCCGCGGGCGTCGGTCCATTCTCCCGGCAACGCATCATCATGCTGCTTGGTGGCTTGCAGGAACTCACCGCGATCACTGTCGAGGAGGGCGGCCGGATGAGCGACGTCACCGACGAAGCCGTGGACGCGTCGATTGCGCTGCTCGCCCCGCGCGTCGACTAGCCGGCGACGGTGATCGCCTGCGTCGGGCATGAGTCGGCGGCATCCTGAACCGCCTGCCACTGCTCATCGTCGAGCTCGGTACTGATGACCAGCCGGGCATCGTCGTCGAGGCTGAACACATCGGGCGCCAAGCCGGTGCACAAACCGGATAGGGCACAACGGCTTTCGTCCCAGTCGACCCGCATTACGCGATGCTCCTCGCCCGATCTTCCGCGACGGATACGGCCAGCGTGAACACGACACCGTCGTCGATCGGGCCGCGACGCAGCAGGCGGACGTCCTTGACGTAGTTCTGATGCAGCCGCCACGGCGCGTGGTCGCCCTGCTTGGGCAGCTCTGCGACGCTGCGCGTGACGTATCCGGACGCCAGGTCAAGGAACGGGTTGGCCGCGGTGGTGCCGGCCGCGTCGGGCGTCACCGCCGCATGGCCGTTCTCGTCCATGTGCTTGAGTAGCCGGCACACGTACTCGGCCACCAGGTCGGCCTTCAGCGTCCACGACGCATTGGTGTAACCGATCGTCCACGCGAAGTTCGGTACGCCCGAAAGCATCATGCCCTTGTAGGACACCGTCTTTGACAGTTCCACCGCGCGCCCGTCGACCTCGAGCTGCATCCCGCCGATGGCGAGCAGGTTGATCCCGGTGGCGCTGACGACGATGTCGGCCTCCAGCTCGGCGCCCGACTGCAGCCTGATGCCGGACTCGGTGAAGGTGTCGATGTGGTCGGTGACGACAGACGCACGGCCGTCGCGGATGGCCGTGAACAGATCGCCGTCGGGAATCAGGCACATCCGCTGGTCCCATGGGTTGTATGACGGCGCGAAATGGGTGTCGACGGCGTAGCCCTCGGGCAGCTGCTTGACCGCGCCCTTGCGCAGCATCGACTTCATCATCTCGGGCCGGCGGCGGCTGAGATTGAAGATCGCGATTGCCTGTAATGCGTTCTTCCACCGCACGATCGCGTAGGCCAACTTCTGCGGCAGCCACGACCGCAGCCGGTTGGCGATCGCATCACTGGCCGGGCGTGATGCGACGTAGGTCGGCGAGCGCTGCAGCATCGTGACGTGTGCGGCCGATTCGGCAAGCGAAGGCACCAGCGTCACCGCGGTGGCGCCGCTGCCGATGACCACCACCCGCTTGTCGCGGTAGTCGAGATCCTCTGGCCAGTGCTGCGGGTGGATCACCGGGCCATGGAGGCGTTCGTAGTGTTCAACGCCAGGGAATTCCGGGCTGAAACCCTCGTCGTAGCGGTAGTAGCCGGTGCAGACGTACAGAAACGAGCAGCTGATCGTGACAAGCTCGTCGGTATTGCTGCGATGCACCTGCACAGTCCAGCGTGCCTCGCCGCTGTCCCAATTGGCATTCGCCACACGGTGATTCAGCCGAATGAGCCGCTGCACGTCGAATGCCTCGGCGGTGTCGTGGATGTAGCGCAGGATGCTCGGGCCATCCGCGATCGCCTTTGCATCGGTCCACGGCCGGAACCGGTAGCCGAGGGTGAACATGTCGGAGTCCGACCGGATGCCCGGATACCGGAACAGGTCCCAGGTGCCGCCGACGGCGTCGCGGGCTTCGAGGATGATCACCGACTTCTCGGGGCACTCCTGGCGCAGCTGGCACGCGGCACCGACGCCGGACAATCCTGCCCCGACGATCAGAACATCGGTGTATTCGATCGGCTCACTCGCCATTGGGCTGCACCTCTCGTCAGGCCTGCTGGTACGGCTAAGTACCAGAGTCGGTACCAGACGGTACCACTATTGGACGTGTGTGGAAAGGGGGCTTGTCAACTTCGGTACTAAGGCGTACCGTGACTCGGTACCTTGGAGTACCACCACGAAGGGTGACGACATGGCTGTGGCGACCACGGACCCGGTGAGACTGCCGCCCGCACCGCGGATACCGAAGCTCCTGCAAGGCGTTGGCTTTGTCGCCGCCCGCGAGAAATCGGTTGCCGCACTGGCCAAGCGATACGGGTCGGCGTTCACGCTGCGGCTGCCGATATTCGGCGAGACCGTCGTGGTCAGCGATCCCGTGTTGATCAAGGATCTGTTCACCACCAACACCGATCTCATTGCCAGGGCAGGCGTGCTCGGTGAGATGTTCGGTCCCGGTTCGACCTTCAGCCTCGACGGCACCGAGCACCGCGAACGCCGCAAGCTTCTCGTGCCGCCGCTCCACGGCAAGCGGATGGCCTCCTACGAGGCGATCGTCGAAGAAGAGGTCCTGCGCGAGACCGCGTCGTGGCCCGAGGGCAGGGAATTCGAAACCATGCCGTCGATGATGCGCATCACCCTCAACGCGATCCTGCGGACGGTGTTCGGCGCCGAGGGTGCCGCGCTGGACGAACTGCGCGAGCTGCTGCCGCCGATGGTGCTGAACGCCTCGCGGCTGGCCGTGATGCCTCCGGTCGTGCGCAGGGACTTCGGCGCGTGGAGCCCTGGCGGGAAGCTGACGAACTATCGCCAGCGCTACGACGAGATCATCACGCGGCTGATCTCCGACATTCGCAACGATCCGAAGTTCGACGAACGCAACGATGTCCTCTCGCTGATGCTGCAGGCACGCTATGAGGACGGGTCACCGATCTCCGATGACCATGTCGCCGATGAACTGCTGACCCTGCTGGCCGCCGGCCATGAAACGACTGCGACGACGCTGGCGTGGACGGTCGAGCGGCTGCGCCGCCACCCGCGGTTGCTCGCGCGGGTGACCGCCGAGGTCGACGCGGGAGGTTCCGAGCTGGTGCAGGCCACGATCTGGGAGGTGCAGCGCACCCGCCCGGTGATCAATGGCACCGCTCGGATGACAAAGACCCGGATCCAGTTGGGGGAGTGGGTTATTCCGGAGCGTCACGCCGTTCTTGCCAGCATCTCGCTGGCGCACGCTTCCGAGCACAGCTTCGCCGACGCCAAGGGGTTCAATCCCGACCGATTCGCCGGCAACCCGCCGGACAACTACGCGTGGATTCCCTATGGCGGCGGTGTCCGCCGCTGTATCGGTGCCGCGTTCGCCAACATGGAGATGAACGTCACGTTGCGTACCTTGCTGCGCGAGTTCGAGTTCGGCGCCACCTACGCCCCCGGCGAACGCCTGCACTCGCGTGGGGTCGCGACGGCGCCCGCGCACGGTGGTCGCGCCGTGGTGTATCGCCGCACCGCCAAGCGCGAATCGAACGCAGGCCAGACGCAGCGAGCCTCGGCATGACCGCGCGCGAGGAGGTGCTCGTCGACGTCGGCCGCGGCATCAAACTGTGCTACGACCAGACCGGCGACCCCGCCGACCCACCAATCCTGCTGATCGCCGGCCTCGGACAGCAATTGCATTCATGGCCAAACGATTTCGTTGCCGCCCTGGCTGGACGCGGCTTTCGAGTGACACGGTTCGACAACCGGGACGCCGGCCGGTCGACCCACATGAGCTATCCGCCGCCGAACCCGGTGGCGATGTTCCGGGGCCGTAACCAGTACCANCTCGGCGACATGGCGCGCGACACTGTCGGACTGCTGGACGCGCTCGGCTACGTCGATGCCAATCTGGTCGGAATCTCGATGGGCGGAATGATCGCCCAGACCGTCGCCGCGCACCACCCGGGCCGGGTTCGCACGCTGACGTCGTTCATGTCGACCACCGGCGCGCCCCGTCTGGGCCGCCCGGCATTGTCGACCTGGCGGCGGATGTTGACGTCGCGCCCGCCGCGGACGCGGGCCGAGGCGATGGATCGCGCCGCGAACATGTTCCGCCACATCGGTTCCCACGGCTTCCCGTACGACGAGCACGCGGTGCGCGAGTACGCGGGCATCGCGTGGGACCGTGACCCCAGCCCAGGAGGTATCGTCCGGCAGCTCGCAGGCATCTTCGCGTCGGGGGATCGCACCGCAGAGCTCGGCCACATCGACGTTCCGACCCTGGTCATCCACGGCGACCGTGACCGGATGGTGCATCCAACGGGCGGCTCGGCAACCGCGCGAGCGATCCCCGGTGCCCGCCTGGAGACCATCGTCGGCCTCGGCCATGACCTGCCCATCGGCGCGTGGGGCCGAATTATCGACCTCATCACCGACCACGCCACCTCTGTTGGATTCGCGGTTCACCGCGGCGCCCCCGTCACCCATACCGAACTCGAGGAGCACGCATGAGATACCGAAGACGACGACGAGTGAGGATCGCAGCGAGGAACGAGCGAGGACCGGAGCGAGGAGGAGTCGAGGCATGAGGAAGTCCCAGCGCAGGACCATCAGCGGCCGCACGGCCGTCATCACCGGCGCGGCGTCCGGCATCGGCCGGGCACTGGCGCAACGGCTTTCGGCGCACAGCTGCCCCGTCGCCATCGCCGACATCGACGAGAAAGGTCTCAAGGAAACCGAGGCCTCACTCCACGNACCCACCCTGCTGCGGGTGCTCGACGTTGCCGACGCCGAAGCGCAGCGTGACTTCGCCGCCGAGGTGCGCGACTGGGCGCCGCGGCCGCTCGGCGCGGTGTTCAACAACGCAGGCGTCGCCACGTCCTCCAGCGTGCTGGACGCCGTACCCGAGGACGACGACTGGCTGTGGAACATCAACTTCCACGGAGTGGTCAACGGCACCCGTGCGTTTCTGCCGATCCTCGTCGAACAGGACGAAGGCGCGATCGTCAACACATCGAGCGTGTTCGGCCTCGTCGGTATGCCCAACCAAAGTGCGTACTGCTCGGCCAAATTCGCCGTCCGTGGCTTCACTGATTCGCTTCGCCAGGAGTTGCGCGGCACCGGCGTGACCGCCATCAACGTCCACCCCGGCGGCATCAACACCAACATCGTCCGCAACGCACGGTGGCGCAAGGACCCCGAGGGCCGCGGCCGCACGCAGGACCAGATGGTGCAGGAGTTCGCCGCCATCACGCTGACACAACCGGACAAGGCCGCCGAGATCATTCACCGCGGAGTGGAACAGGGCAAGGCGCGCATCCTCGTCGGCCCCGACGCCTATCTGTTCGACACTCTCGGTCGCCTGGCGCCGACGCGCTACTACGACCTGCTTGGCCAGCTCGAGTCGGTGCTGAGGCGGCGCAGCCGGGCAAGCGCCGCAGCCGAGGTTACGGTTTCATGACCGCGGCGGCGAAGCTGCCTCCTGGGCCCCGGTGGCCGGTCGCACTTCAGGGCGCCGCGTACATCGCCTCGCGACGACGTTTCATGCACGCGCTGGGCAATCGCTATGGCACCGCGTTCACCGTGAAGCTGCCGTTCTTCGGCCCGACGGTGATCATCAGCGACCCCACTACGGTCAAGCAGTTCTTCCAGACTCGAACCGACGTCGTGCGCAATGTGGAACCCAACCTCGACATGGTGCTCGGTCCGGGCTCGACGTTCGGGCTGCAGGACGAGGAGCATCGCAGGCGCCGCAAGCTGCTGGTGCCGCCGTTTCACGGCAAGCGGATGCGGGCCTACGAGAACCTGGTCGAAGAGGAAACGCTCAAGGAGATCGCCACCTGGCCTGAAGGCCGCGAGTTCCAGGTGCTTCCTTCAACGAATCGGATCACCTTGAACGTGATCTTGCGCGCCGTGTTCGGTGCCCAGGGCGCTGAGTTCGATGCGTTGCGCGAGGTGATGCCCCCGTTGGTGGCACTGGGATCGCAGCTTGTCTTCCTGCCGTGGCTGCACCGCGATCTGGGTCCGTGGAGCCCGTGGGGCCGATTCCTTGGCCTGCGGCGGGAATTCGACGTGATCGTCCAGTCGTTGATCGACCGCGTCGCCGCAGACCCGAACCTCGAACAGCGCGACGACGTGTTGTCGCTGATGCTGCAGTCCCGGTACGAGGACGGAACGTCGATGTCGCGCAGCGATCTCGCCGACGAGCTGTTCACCCTACTTGCCGCCGGACATGAAACCACCGCAACGCAATTGGCGTGGGCGGTCGAACGGTTGCGCAGACATCCCGGTGTGTTATCACGGTTGGCCGATGAGGTCGACGCAGGCGGCTCGGACCTGCTGCAGGCCACCATCCACGAGGTGCAGCGCAGCCGACCGGTCATCGACGGCGCGGCCCGGCAGGTCATCGCACCCGACATGCCGTTGGGGCAGTGGGTGATTCCGCACGGGTACACCGTCCAGGTCGATATCCCACTGACCCACCAGAACGCCTACCCGGACCCCGACCGGTTCGACCCGGACCGGTTCCTGACTGACAATCCGGATATGTACTCGTGGGTGCCGTTC
>JGI12053J15887_10001785_pt1 | contig 10213 bp, 10 predicted proteins | sample MedBloCAOM1_O3_FD_15887 | JGI IMG/M metagenome (IMG submission 15887) | reverse complement strand
GCAGATCCCTTCGACGGCCGGATGCGCGGCGGCCGGTCAGGGAAAGGTTTAGTTGAAGTCGAAGGAGTGGCTCTAGGATCAATCAGGTGTCGTCATTCTAGACGGAGACACGCAAGGTTATGGCACTGCCGCAATCATTCGAGCCGATTTCAAATGCGGTTCATCTGTCCATCGACATGCAAAATCTATTCGCACCGGGCGGAATCTGGGAAACACCTTGGATGGAGCGTGTGCTCCCGGCGATTGTCGCGATAGCAGAGCTAAATCCACCGCGTACTGTTTTCACCCGATTTGTAACGCCGCTGCACGCCGAAGATAGACCGGGGCGCTGGCAGCGATATTTCACTAAATGGGAATGCGCGACGCGCTCGCGCTTGTCGTCTTCACAACTTGAAATCGTGTCGCCGCTATCTCGCCTGATCCCTCCGGCATCGGTCATAGATAAGCCGGCCTACTCCGCGTTTGCGGAATCCATTCTTGCAGTGTTTCTCCGCGATAAAAGCGTCGACACGCTTATCATCACCGGTTCCGAGACCGACGTGTGCGTGCTGGCCACCGTGCTTGACGCCGTGGATCTCGGCTTCCGAACCATAGTGGTCGAAGATGCTTTATGTAGCTCCTTCGATGACGGCCATGATGCCCTGATGACGCTATATCGCAACCGATTTTCAGAACAGATTGAATTGATGACGCAGGCTCAGGTATCCGATCTTTGGCATGAGCGGTGAGGGCAAGCTGTCCGGTATAATTACAAACCCAAATAGCGAAACCGCTGGGATGGGCCATCAAATGAACTTTAATTCAATCTACAGTCATGGCTTCGCACGCGTTGCGGCCTCTACGATTGTTTCGAGTGTGGCCAATCCAACCGCAAATGCGGCCGCGATACTGGATGCCGCAAAAGAGTGTCACGAGAAATCGGTGACGGTCGCACTATTCCCCGAACTGTGCGTTTCCGGATACGCAATAGAGGATCTCTTGCTGCAGGATGCGCTTCTTGACGCGACCGAGCGGGCGGTCGCGACGATTATCGAGGCCTCGGTCGGCTTTATGACCGTCCTGGTCTTCGGCGCGCCCCTTCGTAACGGCTCTCGAATTTACAACTGCGCCATCGTGGTCCATCGCGGACGCGTTCTTGGTGTTGTGCCCAAAACCTATCTGCCGACATACAGGGAGTTTTATGAAGCGCGTCACTTCGGGTCGGGCAGAGATGCAGACTGTCTTGAAATCTCGATTGGTTCGATGCGCGCGCCTTTCGGCACTGATTTATTGTTTGAAGCCGATGACGTGCCCGGTCTCGTCGTCGGAGTGGAAATCTGTGAAGATATGTGGATACCGGTAACGCCGGGATCCGAACTGGCTCTCGCAGGGGCGATCGTGCTCCTGAACCTTTCCGGCAGTCCGATCACGATTGGCCGCGCCCGATCGCGCGCGCTCTTGTGCCAGTCGACTTCAGCCCGATGCCTCGCGGCCTACGTCTATGCTGCCGGCGGTGCGGGGGAATCAACCACGGACCTTGCATGGGACGGTCAGACCTCCATCTTTGAGAACGGCGTCCTGCTGGTTGAAGGTCAGCGCTTTAAGCCGGACGGACAAATTACCGTTGCGGATATCGATCTCGACCTATTGCGACAGGAACGCTCCTCCATGGGCACTTTCCATGATAACCGTTCAAATAGAAGGGACGGAAATTCCTACCGAAACATTCGGTTCACAGTTGAACCTCCAAACGAGGACATAGGATTCAATCGCATGGTCGAACGCTTTCCGTTCGTGCCCAGCGAGGCGAGCAGGCTCCAGCAGGATTGTTACGAAGCATACAACATTCAGGTCGCCGGACTTGTACAAAGACTGCGGGCGATCGGATCACAAAGGGTCGTGATTGGAGTATCCGGCGGGTTGGATTCAACGCACGCGCTGATCGTCGCTGCCAAGGCGATGGATTTACTCAGTCTACCGCGGGCGAATATACTTGCCTACACGATGCCGGGTTTCGCCACGGGCACGCAAAGTAAGCAACAGGCATGGGCCTTGATGCAAGCGCTGGAGGTCAGTTGCCAAGAACTGGATATTAAGCCGGCCGCGACTCAGATGCTGAAGGACTTGGGCCACCCGTTCGGCCAAGGCAAACCGGTTTACGACGTCACGTTTGAAAACGTGCAGGCCGGCTTGCGGACCGATTATCTCTTCCGACTGGCCAACCACTACGGGGGGATTGTGATTGGCACGGGCGATCTTTCCGAATTGGCGCTCGGATGGTGCACGTATGGGGTGGGGGATCAGATGGCCCACTACAACGTGAATTCCGGTGTCCCGAAGACGTTGATCCAGCATCTGATACGTTGGGTCATCTCATCAGAGCAATTCAGCGAGGAAGTTTCGCAAACCTTGAGCGCCATCGTTACCGCTGAGATTTCGCCGGAACTGGTGCCGGTGCAGGAAGGTCAGAGGCCGCAAAGCACTGAGGCTATGGTCGGCCCTTACGCACTGCAAGATTTCAACCTCTTTTATACCCTGAGGTATGGGTTTCGCCCTTCCAAAATTGCATTTCTGGCGATGCACGCTTGGAAGCAAGATTCCAGCGGCGATTGGCCGGTCGGGTTGCCGGCCGAGCAGCAACGCCACTACGAACTGACCGATATCCGGAAATGGCTGGAGGTGTTTCTGAAGCGCTTCTTTGCCTTCAGTCAGTTCAAACGGTCCGCCATGCCGAATGGCCCCAAGGTCTCTGCAGGTGGTTCGTTGTCACCCAGGGGCGATTGGCGGGCTCCGTCAGATGGCAATGCCGCGGCGTGGCTGGAAGATCTTGAGCGCAATGTTCCACATTGAATGCATCGAGATGCTATAATTCGGGAAGTGCCCGCCGGCCGAATGATGGCAATTCCACAATCACGGCATCGCCGGGCGCAATGTGCCCGGTTGCTGTTACGACGCCGAGCACGCCGCACCTAAATCTGGGCTCTTGGTGTTTTGCGATCACCGCTCGCTTCAATCCCTTCTGAAAGCGATCAATCAGTGCACACGGGGTCCTTAGCCCGGTGAGTTCGACAATCGCCGAATTCCCGATTTGCAGTCGCGTGCCCAGTGGGAGATTGGTAAGATCCAGACCTGCAGTGGTTACGTTTTCGCCGAGGTCGCCGGGCGCCACGTTGAAACCGCGCGACGCCAACTCCATGAACAGCTCGGAGGCGATTAGGTGCACTTGGCGGCTATTGGGCAGCGCCGGCATCTTTTTCGCGAGGTATCTATGTTGGACGAAGCGACCAGCGTGGGCGTCCCCCTCCACACCGTGCTCTTCAACCAGCTTTATAGTGTCTTTGATGGATTTACTGAATTCGTGCTTCAGGTTTGACGCCACGGCCACGACAGTGCCCTCTAGGGCCATATTGATCGTCATATGGGCCATGATTTAAAAGACCGTTGAGCGCCGCCGCTCGTTCATCTTGGACGACAAGGGTGTGCCGAAGGAGTCAAACCTCAAGACGGCCCTGACCGGACCATCATTCCTTCTTACCGAACAGCCCATCGACAACCTGTTTTGCGGTTTCACCGATGATGCGGCCGGCTCCGCGGTCGCCCTTAGCCATAGCCGACATGAAGCCGCGGGCCTGCTTGAGCGTGACGTGCGGCGGAAGCGGAACGACATCCGGATCGGTCTTGACCTCAAGAACGACCGGACGATCGCTTGCCAGCGCTTCTTGCCACGCGAACGCCAGACGATCGGGCGAGTCCACGAAGATGCCCTTGAACCCGAGCATCTCTCCGAATCTGGCATACGCAAAATCCGGGATATCCTGTGAGGCATCGAATTTCGGATTGCCCTCCATGACGCGTTGTTCCCAAGTTACCTCATTGAGATCCTGATTGTTGAACACGCATACGATCCAGCGCGGGTCTGCCCAGCGCTTCCAGTATTTTTGTACCGTGATCAGTTCGGCCATGTTGTTCATTTGCATCGCGCCATCGCCAACGAGGGCGATCACCGGACGATCGGGATGGGCAAACTTGGCGCCGATGGCGTACGGGACGGCCGCCCCCATTGACGCCAGGCCTCCCGACAGCGATGCAGACTGGCCCTGCTGCACCCGGTAGTCCCGGGCGAACCAGTTGGCGCAGGATCCGCTGTCGCTGGTGACGATCGCATTCGCCGGCAGCAAGGGCGACATTTCCCAGATCACCCGCTGCGGGTTGACCGGACTGGCGTCCGCCATTGCGCGTCCCTCGAGCTTCTTCCACCATGCAGCCACGTTGCTTTCGATCGTGTTGGACCAATCCCTGTCTTCCTTGCGCCGGATCAAGGGAAGCAATGCGTTCAGCGTATTGCCTGCATCGCCGTGAAGATTGACATCTGCTGGATATCGTAAAGAAAGCATCGAAGGATCGATATCGATCTGCACGGCGCGGGCGCTGCCGTCCTTGGGCAGGAATTCGGACCACGGGAAGCCGGTGCCGACCATCAAGAGGGTATCGCAGCTTTGCATCAGGTCCCAACTTGGCTCGGTGCCCAGCAGCCCGATAGCGCCGGTGACGAAGGGAAGGTCGTCGGGCAACACGTCCTTCCCCAGCAGAGCTTTCGCTACGCCAGCGCCCAGGCGATTAGCCATCTCGGTCAGTTGCGGGAGCGTGCCACGCGCGCCAGCGCCTACTAAAATCGCGACCTTGCTGCCGGCGTTCAGGATTTCCGCTGCCTTGGCAAGATCGGCTTCCTCCGGCACGATCTTAGGCTTGCTATAGCCGACGCCCGAACGGGTGAATCCGTGTGCCACGGCCGGTTCTTCGTATTGCTCGTCCTGGATGTCCTTTGGAAGGATCAGGACAGAGGGGCCGTTGGACGCCTTTGCCACCCGGACGCATCTGTCGATGAGATGCCTTACCTGGGCCGGCGCGGAGGCTTCGTGTGCGAAGACTGCCACGTCCGCGAACATGCGGTCGAGGTTGAGCTCTTGTTGGTAGCTGGCGCCCCGAACGGTGGCCTCAGCCTGTCCGCAAATCGCCAAAACAGGCGCGTGGTCCAGTTTAGCGTCGTACAGGCCCGTGATCAGGTGAGTAGCGCCGGGACCGCCGGTCGATAAGCATGCTCCGATCTCACCGGTGAACTTGGCGTGGGCCACCGCCATGAAGGCCGCCATCTCTTCGTGCCGGACCTGGATGAACTCGATCTTGTCGGCTCGTTGCAGCGCTCCGATTACACCATTGATGCCATCTCCCGGATATCCGTAGATCCGTCGGATCCCCCAGGCGTGCAGCCGTTCCACGACGAAATCGCCAACTTTCATGAGGAGCTCCCGGTGGTCGCGGTGGCAGATGACCTGTCGGATAACTGCTGGTCACCGGCGGTGTTCCAGCCGCGGCAGCGGCGCATCTAGGCGGCGCTCGCCAAGGCCCGTCTTCGGCGCCGGAAATGCTGCAGGATCTCCGACAACGTCATCGCGTTCAAAACGCGGTCCGCCGGCACACCGCCCTTTCGGGCCATCTTGACGCCCCAGTGCATGTGATCGAGTTCGGGAATCGAATGCGCGTCGGGATTGATACTCATCATGCAGCCGAAATCGAGCGCGGTCTGATACCAGCGCCAGTCCAGGTCGAGCCGCCACGGATGCGCGTTGATCTCCACCGCCACTCCGTATCTCGCACAGGCGCGCAGCACCTGCTCGACATCGATTTCGTATCCTGGGCGGCGCAGCAGTTGGCGCCCGGTCATGTGGCCCAGGATGGTGGTATGAGGGTTGGAGATGGCTCGAAGCAGACGGTCGGTCTGCGCCTTTCGCTCCAGCTTGAACCGTCCATGGATGCTCGCCACGACGAAATCGAAGCGCTCAAGCACCTCCTCAGGATAATCCAGCGACCCGTCCGCCAGAATATCGGATTCGATGCCCTTCAGAATCCGGAAGCTTTTGCCGAACTTCTTATTTAGCCGATCCGCTTCCCGATGCTGTTCGTCGATCTGCTCCACGGAAAGCCCACCGGCGTAATGAGCGGACTTGGAGTGGTCGGCCACCCCGAAGTATTCGAAGCCGCGCTCAAAGGTAGCTTTGGCCATTCTTTCCAGGGTCTCGGTGCCGTCTGAGGCATCGGTATGACAATGCAGGATGCCCTGCAGGTCGTCATCGTCGACGAGCTCCGGTAGCTTGTCGGTCATTGCGCGTTCGATCTCGCCGCGTCCTTCGCGCAATTCTGGCTCGATGAAGGGCAGGCCAAGGGCCCGATAGATATCCGCTTCCTCGGCGCCTACCACAGTGCGGCCCCTATGGAGTCCGTCGGAGGCAAGCCGCATTCCTTTCTTCGCCGCGAGGGCCCGAAGCTGTTCGAGATGTTCGGGCGAGCCGGTCGCTTGGAGAAGGGCAGCTCCGAAGCGCTTGCGGTTGACGATGTAAACCTGGAGACCGGACGACGAGGGAATCTGAGGCCTTTTTTCCCGATCCGGCTTCGCGGCCACCAGGGCGAGATTGGCAACCAGTTCGCAGCCCCGCCTGAAATCACCGGCGATAGTCACGTTCTTGAGTTCCGGACGCGTCCTTTCTAACGTTGCTTTCGCATGCAGCAGCAGTGTGGAGGCACGATGGATGTGAAGTAGGCCTTCGCCGCTCCTTGCGATCGCAAGATTTTGCAGGATCTTGGTCTGCAATGCCGCACCTAGGCCCTTCGCCTTCTTGATGCGGTCCGCCTTCGCCGCCGCTTCCAGATCCGCAAGTGAGGCGATGCCCAAGTCCCTATAGAGCCTCAGGACTTTTTCGGGACGCAGTCCGGGGACGCTCAGCATCTCGAGGACGCCGGCGGGAATCTCCTCGCGTAGCTTCTCCAGGCTGGGATGAGTGCCTGTATGATGAAGCTTGGTGATGATGTCTGCGATGGCCTCTCCCACGCCGGGAAGTTCGGTGAGCCGCCCCTCCTCGATCAGCCGCTCGAGGGGTTCGGCAAGTCCGGCGAGACTATCGGCTGCGCGAGAGTAGGCCTTCGCCCGGTAGGGATTACCGCCGCGTAGCGCGGTCCGCCGCGCGTATTCTCTCAACAGGTTGGCGACGATTCTCGCATCCGCCTTGGGCACGACGCCTCTCCCAACCCTTGCGCTCAGCCCGCCTTATTTTCGCGGCGGATGCCCTTGAATTTCTTCTTGGCCGGCGCCTTCTTCTGCTCCATGAATTTTCCGGTGCTCTTATTGCGCTTGGTCCAGGTGCTTTCGCCCATCGCCTGGCTGCGAAGCTGGGTGCGCTTCCGGACGGCGCCCTTCCGGGCATTATCACCAGTGGGTTTATTGGTCGCCATGAGGAATCCCTCTCACTCACATTGTTCTCGAAATCAACGTAGTTCTTGGAAACCGGTTCCCGTCACGTAGAGAGACCAACGTCCGGCCTTCTAACAACTTAACCAGCCCATCGGTGAAACGATGGCCGTCGCCGCGCGTTCGTCTGAACAGGAGGCAGCATGGTGCTCTCGGGCTATATTTTTGATGTTGAGGGGACACTGGTCGACAGTGTACCGCAGGATATACTCAGCCTTCAGGAATCGTTGAGCAGATTTGAGATCACCGTCCCTTACGAGCTGCTGCAGCTCTATTCCGGACTTGATGGAGACCAAACCCTTCAACTCGTGGCCCCCGACTTGCCGGCCGAGGAGCGCAAGAAGGTCCTGGAAGTCCGGGGAATGATTTACGAAGAAAAGTACCTGAAAAGCGTGAAACCCTTCATTGGGGTGCGCGACGTATTCAAGGAGCTAACTGCGCGTGGTGGCAGGATTGCGCTTGCGACCGACTGTAAGGGGCCGGAACTCAAGCACTATCGTTCTTTGTTGAACGTCGACGACCTGATCGATGCGATGGCGTGCGGCGACGATGTTGATCATGGCAAACCGGATCCACGGCTTGTCGGTCTTGCGCTGCGAAAGCTTCGCGTTCCCGCTGACCAAGCTGTGATGGTCGGCGACACGCCGTACGATTCTGAAGCCGCGCTCGGTGCGGGGGCCCGTGCGGCTGGCGTCCTTACAGGCGGCTTCTCCAGAAAAGCATTGTCGGACGCTGGTTGTTTCGTCGTTGCAAGAGATATGCAAGATCTTCTGGCTTGCCTTGAAAACGGACCCTCCCACCTCGTCGCAGCGGCCGGGTAAGGCGGGAGCCAAAAAAGGAATGACTACCGCAGCCCATTTCCGCCACTGGTTCCTATGTTCGATTTCCGACAATGAAAAAGGCCTAGACGACCGGCTAGGCTGCGTTAAAATAGGCTGAACCGGTAAATCCGGCGTGGGATGGATGAGCTTCGCGCAATCGAAAGACCAATGGTTGTTGGCATTCTATGACAACGCTTTCTACGTAATGAAATGGAAAGGCGCCGCGGTGGACGCTCCCGTTTGCTCGCGACGGGGTACAGCAACTTGCTGAAAAAACTCCGTAATGAAATCAAGCGGCGGCGTTTGCGGTTCACACCTAGTAGATTCGAATCCATAATATCAACTCAGTGGCAGTGAGGGGATGTGGAATGACCAAGATTGACGAACGCACGGCCGCAAACATGGACGTTGTACTCGAACAGGTTTGCCGAGAGCTGCCTCATGGCGGTGACCATGAAAGACGAAAGCGCATTGCGCAAAAACTTCTGCAAAGCGCAAAGAAGGGAAATGTTACTCTGGACGGTTTGCGCAATGTAGCCAGCCGCGCTCTTTCCGAACTGTCTGAGCAGAAGTCCGCTTAAAATTTTGCACCGGTGGTCGGGATCTAAAGCGCGGGAGAAAGCCNCATTTAGCGAAGATTTATTATTATCGAAAAATGGGAGCGGTCAACCGGTCGGCGTTGACTCGGAAACGGAGCTCGTTTTTCGATTCGGCTGCAAGGTTCAAACCGAAGGAACACGGCTGGCCTAAGCGCATTTTCCTTCCATGAGCGACTCTTTGCCGATCCTTTTGGAAAACTCAATTCAGATCGCCTGGGATTACCTTGAGCGAACCGGCGAGATCGACGATGGGGCCGTCGCCAGCCAGTTTCTGGCGGGCACTATTGAACATATGATCCGCAGCGGCGAGCGACGCCGGCTGATTCTTTCGAACAGAGCTATCACCGCCTATCAGCGCTTCAGACGGGAACCCAAGGTTGCGTAGGTAGATAACTACGGCTGTCGAGCGCGCGGCTTGGCTGCGGTTTTAGGAGCAGGGTTTCGTTTTCGAAGGCTCGTGTCAGTAGGGCGGAGCGTCCCAGCGGGGCTGTCCGACCTGATGTCGATCCAGTGCGGAACGCTGCGAGCGGCCAGCGATTGAAACTGCGAAATCGCAGGAGCCAGATGCTCGTTGCTCACTGACGACCCGCCGGCTGGACCCAACGAGGTCGTGGCCGGCAATCGCCTAGCGAAACAGCAAATGCTTGGTAAAGCCCGCAGACTGGCTGGTTCAGCGTGACGAAACGTCAGGTCTGCGGTCCATGTAGGCGGCCTTAAAGATCCCGTCCCCGCAGCCGCCGAACCTGCGGCGATTGCAGCGGATCGTGCGCGGGTAAGCAGGCGGTCCAAAAGTCGCCGCGACCTATGCGCAAAATCTGGGCCACCCACGGGGCGGTGTCGACCTGCTTCATAACATGCTGCGGAAATCTGATTTCCCTTCCATGGTCAAGCTCCTTGTTAAGCCGCCAGAGCCCTTGATGTTGATTTCAGGCGGTTTGGCTTGCCGCCTGGCGGATGGCGAGGCCCGCCGTCCAGTTCGCACAGGGCTTCGAGGATTTCATCGATGGTGACCGGCGCCTTGAGGCCAGCCGGCGCCCTCAGCGCGGGGCAGGAAGCGATCGCCGATGCATCAGATGCCCAAGATGCTAGGATGGCGCGTTTCTCCGCGATCGAAAGCGAGGGATGCGCCAGCACATCCTCTGGGTGATCGAAGATCGTACCCGGATGGAGCAATGCGTTGAGGTCGAAAATATTGTTGTCGGAAGCGGTCGTCGGCCGCATGGTCTCCTCCATTCTTAGACGAAATCCAGCGCCGCGCGTCGAGCGACGCGCGGCAATCTTTTGGGTTAGGCCGCCTTGGCCTCGATCTGGTGGACGTTGGCGGGGGAGGCGCCGTTGATTGCGATCCGCCGCGGCTTCATGGCCTCAGGAATCTCGCGGACGAGTTCGATCTTGAGCAAGCCATTGTCGAACGTCGCACCCTTCACCTGGACATAATCCGCCAAGCTGAATTGCCGTTTGAATTGCCGGGTCGAGATACCCCTGTAAAGGAACTCGCGCTCGGTCTTTTCGGC
>JGI12053J15887_10001784_pt1 | contig 10213 bp, 6 predicted proteins | sample MedBloCAOM1_O3_FD_15887 | JGI IMG/M metagenome (IMG submission 15887) | reverse complement strand
CGACAAATTTCGTCAGTGCGTTGAATCGAGGCAGCATTGGGAAGTTGCAAATTAATGTAGAAGAATCCCTGATCTTCGTCCGGCAAAAAGCTAGTGGGAACTTTCTGTCCGAGAAGCAATGCTATGCCGCCGAACAAGACCAAGAAGACAAGCGCCAAGCCAGTGCGCCGAGTGAAGATCGCGGCAGTTTGGACGTACCTTTCGGTAATCCAATCAAACAGCCGATTGAACTGGCCGAAGAATCGTGTGACCGGTCCACGGTTCGGCTTTCGCGGGCGCAGTAATAGAGCGCACAAGGCGGGGCTTAACGTGAGCGCGTTAAACGCAGAGAGCAAAACCGAGACCGCGATGGTAACAGCAAATTGCTGATAAAGGCGCCCGGTAATCCCCGGAACCAAGGCGGTCGGTACAAAAACGGCCGCTAAAACCAAGGCCACACCGATCACCGGACTGGTAATCTCCTTCATGGCCTTGAGAGTTGCTGCTCGTGGTGACAGTCCCTCACGAATGTAGCGCTCGACTGCTTCGACCACGACAATTGCATCATCGATCACCAATCCGATAGCCAGCACCAAACCAAACAAAGAGAGCGAATTAATCGAAAATCCGAGCAAAGGAAAGAAGACGAATGTGCCAACCAATGAAACCGGGACGGCCAACAGCGGGATCAGCGTTGCCCGCCAGCTCTGCAAAAACAGAAACACCACCAAAGCCACTAACACCAGAGCTTCCAACAGTGTCTTGATCATCTCATGAATACCCGCAATCACTGGTTGCGTTGTGTCCAGAGCAATCACGTACTCGAGCCCTTTTGGGAATCGTTGCTTGAGTTCTGTCAGAAGTTTTCTGACGCCCTCGGCCGCTGCCAGCGAGTTCGTCCCAGGTAATTGATAGAGCGCAATAATTGAACTCGGCTGTCCATTCATTCGAGCGCGGGTTGAATAGACCTGCGAACCGAGCTCTAATCTGGCTATGTCTTCGAGTCGAACCGTCGCGCCCGCCGAACTCTCTCGAACGACGATCTGACCAAATTGCTCCGGAGTTACCAGGGACCCACGAGCCACCGCCATGTAGGTGAATTCCTGGCCCGGTGGCGCCGGTTCACCACCAGCCTGACCAACGGGATTTACCGTGTTCTGCTGTTGGATGGCGCCGATAACCTCCGGCACACTGATATTGAACCGAGCTAACTGATCCGGTCTTATCCAAATGCGGATCGCGTACTGGCCAGATCCAAAGACCTGTACGTTCGAAATTCCTGGAACGCGCGTCAGCTGATCGTTCAGGTTGATATAAGCATAGTTAGTAAGGAATTCGGAGGTGTAGCGGCCATCCGGCGAGCGCAGCGCGATCAGCATCAGGGGAGCAGCAAACGATTTTTGCACGCTAACCCCCTGAGCAGCGACTTCAGGCGGAAGCTGCGCACTCGCTTGAGCNTGTCGCATCTGNGTTAGTATTTGGTCAGTTTTCGGGTCACTCGTCTCGTCGAAGTTTACCCTGAGCTTCATCTGCCCNGNATTCGCATTGAGCGAATACATGTAGTTCATCTTATCTACGCCGCTGATCTGTTGTTCAATCGGTGTTGCCACTGACTGCTCGACGGTGAGCGCATCAGAGCCGGGATCGGTCGCGGACACCACGATCTCGGGCGGCGTTATATTTGGGAAGAGGGATACTGGAATAAAAACAAGCGAGACTACGCCAACTATGATGGTGATGAGCGAGATAACGATTGCAAGAATCGGCCGCCGAATAAAGAAAGCGGACATGCTAACGCCCCTGCGGCGGCGTCGGCGTGCTCCACGCTACCGGTTTCACCAGTTGGCCATCACGAATTCTTTGTATTCCTTCAACAACGACTTGATCCCCAGCTTTGAGGCCCTCTTCGATTACCCAGAGCGAATCTACTTTTTCGCCTACCTTTACTTGCCGAATTTGTGCTCGATTTGCTCCGTCGACGACCGCTATCTCGTAACTGGTTTGCAACTCATTGACCGCTCGTTGCGGTACCAGAAGAGCACTCGGAGTGTTTCTAACTGTAATTCGAACACGAACAAATTGGCCCGGGCGCAAGATATTGCTTGGGTTGGCGAACAACGCTTCAATTCGGATCGTGCCGGTCTGTTGGTCTACATCTCGGTCGACGGTGGTAAGCTTGCCTTGAACCGGATACAGCGAGCCATCTGCCAAAATGATTTCGGCCGGTGGCGCTACTTCTCCCCTGGCCCGGGCGCTCTCCAGCCTTCGGGCAAACTTTAGGTAGTCTTGCTCGCTAATTCTGAAGTAAGCCTTGATCGGATCGACCGTTGACATGGTCATTAGTGGCTGGGCATCGCTCGGACCGACCAGATCCCCAATCCCAGGATTGGCGATCCCGGCCACGCCGCTAATTGGTGCAGCGATTTTGGTGAATTGTAGATTTAATTCGGCCTGACGAACGGCCGCCTGCTGAGCCTTTACTTCGGCCTTCGCGGCTGCATTTGATTGAATCGCGTTGTCTCGACTCTGTTGACTCTCTACCTTTTTTTCGAAGAGCTCAGTTTCGCGCTGCTCAGTCTGCTCGGCTTGCAATTGGTTCGCCTCGGCCTGGGCTAACGACGACTTCGCCTGTTCCAGCGCAGCTTCGTAGGTGCTCGGATCGATTTGAAACAATAGATCACCCTTCTGCACAACCGTGCCTTCCTTGTAGTTCTGAGAAATGAGGTGACCGGAAACACGCGCCCGAATATCCGCATTCACTGATCCATCCAAAGATCCAATCCATTCACGAATCACGGGCACATCCCGCTGGGCGACTTCCATAACCAGGACCTCCTGCGGCTGATCCAGAAGTGCGTTAGTAGAAGGCTTTGAACAAGCTAAGAAAAGCACCACAGCTGCTCCCAACCCGGCCAGGCTGCCCGCGGTGACCAAAAAGCGCAGCATCATTCGGAAAATGGATAGACAACGCGTAGTCAATCGCCAGCGAAGTCGTCTGAGTCCCTTCACTTGGATTTGAAGAAAACGCAGTCCGGCTAGTTGGGGCAGCCATTTCATAAATCGCGCGTTGGATCGGACTTCCAGACCTCGGGCGAGTCACGCATCCTAATGATCTCGCGAGGGCTAGCTCAAGAGAGAAACAGCGAAGCTTGCAAAAACCGACGATCAGTGGCCGCCAGCATTAATCGCGGCGACGAGTTCTGCCAGTCCCTCCGCGCGCCGACCTTTCACCGATTGAGACCGAGCCACTCGTTCGCTTTTGCTGGTAGCGCTGTTGGGCACTGGCATTCTGTGCACCGCGCTGACGCCCAGAAGCTTCACGATTCAGACTTTTGGTCAGATCGTCAGAAGATTGTTTGGTTTTATCCGCGTTTCCTGTCTTTTCCGCCTGACCTCGTGCGTTCCCGGGCGAAGGTTTACTCCGGGCATTTCCCGGTGTTGAGGCGCCATTTGCATTTCGGCGATTGGTTGGTTGGCTGGGCGTAGACGCCCCGTTCACGTCCCGGCTCTGGCGATTGGTCTGCTGCGGCGTAGACGCGCCATTCGCTCCTCGACCTTGACGATCGGTTTGCTGGTTTTGACTGGAGAGATTATTCTGTTGGGACTGATTTGCCCCCTTGTTCCCGTTGGGTGGCGTAACCGGATTCCACTGACCGTTATCCCACTTCGACCAATCGCCACTATCGTCACGTTTATAAACATTTCCATCATGTCCGGCATAGAGGTTGTCTTGTCCTTTCACCACGCCGGTGCTGCCGTAGTTCGTCACGACGTGACCCGCTTGGATCGTTTGGTCGCCACGCGTAATGGTGGAAGTTCCCCATTGTGCGTAGTAGCCGTGCCCTTGCTGAGTAGTCCATGAGGTGTCGGTGGTAGGATTGTAGCCCCATGCGCTCGTTCTTCCGCCATAAGGATATTGTTGCGTGTAGGCCCGACCGTACGCGCCAGTCGACGGATTATACCAAGCCGCACGCCCTGCCGCGTTGTATGGCCCGTATGCGTAGCCGCCCACGGCGTAGGTACCGGCATTCGGGTAGTAGACCGCCGACACCCCGTATGTCGCGTAATAAGGGCGGTAAATCGGCACCGGCCCCGGGTATATATATGGCGGATAATAGTAACCGGTCCCCCAGACCAGCGCCGCTCCGGTAGCAACTCCAGCGATATAGGCGCCGGAATAGCCGGCAGTATAACTGCAGACGACCTCATCCTGATTTGATTTCTCTACTTTCACGTAAGTCACGTGATACACCGGGCTACTTGGCGGAATCGAATAAATCGGCTCCGGCACGTCGGTCACGATCTTCCACGGACCCTTGGGTGAACTCGAGACCAACCAGACCGCGTTCAAGCAAAGATAATATTGATCGGCTAGCCGGATTACATCGGCATTGGCATTGGTTGCGTAACTCAAATCAGTGTCCGCAATCGGAACGAATTCAGGTTCACCGGTATACTCTACTTTCGCCTTACTCTCTGCTTCAGTCCGCTTAACCACGGCAACCGTGGGAACTTGGGCAAGAAGCACCGCATCTTTCGATTCGTCCGTACCAGGAATCGACGCCAGGACTTCGGACATTTCGCTGCCGGGCGGGATCTTCGAAAAATCCTGGGGTAAATCATTGCCGGCATACGCCCAGGGACCTTCCAACTTCGCAGCGCGAAACCAACGCCCGGTAACGAGATAGTAGAACTGTCCATCGGCGAGATTCTTAAATACCCAACTATCGCTGTTCGTCGCATAGCTAAGCTGCGTCCCTTTGATGCTCTGGTACGCGGGCTCACCAGCAAAGGCAATCAACTCGGCTGGTTGGTCGGTGAAAAAGACTTTCGGCACTTTGGAAGTTTTGGTCGCCTTGGAGGTAGCTGCCCTCTGCACGTGTTCCCAACCGTTGGCGGCAGAAAGTTTGGAAAATTCAGCAGGAAGCTTCCCCGCTCCGCTCCAGGTTCCATCCAGCGATTTCGCGCTGAGCCAGATTTGATCGGCCAATAGATAATATTGAGATTCCGACGGCTCGAAAAAAAGATCCCAACCAGTGTTCAAAACAAACTGGAGTTTCAAACCCTTAATTGGAGCCAGAACCGGTTTACCCTCCACCGATAACAGGATAGCAGGTTGCGTAGTCACAAATATCGCCGGGGGTTCCGTTTTGACTGGCACCGGTTTCACATTTTCCTGGCCGGATTGCAGGCTAGCGACTAACCGATCAAGTGAGACGGTCAGCGGCTTTCCTGGAAAATTCGATTTGAGCAGCGTTTCCATTTCGGCCGCTTCTTCGTCCGACAAAGAAGGAAAACGAACAGCGACGATCTCAATATTATTGATCAGGACAGTGCGTTTCTCGAGATCGGCGACCGTATCGCCTTTCAATTCCTCTATCCCGACCGCTGGTTTTCCTCCTTTGGGAGTAAGGGTGAAGGCGACACGCGCTCGTAATTCTCGGAGATTTTTCCATTCATCAACCTGCGGTTGGTAATAGACCAAACGAACGCCGTTTCGATCAACCTCTCGAGGCCAACCAGGATCGAGCGACTTTGATTCGGATTCCGGATAGGTAGATTTTTTCGGGGAATCTAGACATAGCGATGTTTTGGGCCAAAGCGGCAATAAAAGACCGGTTAACAAGAGAGTGTGAGCGAAAGACGCTTTCATAAACAGGAGGGATGAACAGACCGAGCAGGAACACCTGGACAGAAACCGGTGTATCAGAACCAGGAGCCTAAGCCTAGAGATAACCGCCAGTGCCAATTCGGTTGGAGAACGAAATCTTTTCGTCCGCTCCATCGATGGGACAAAACGATTGCCACTCAACTGATAATCAGGTCTCGTCATCGTGAGACTAGCCAGACCCATTGGTTCGGTCATCTGACCGTATGAATAATCTGGTAAAACCGGTGCCAAGCGCATTACGCTGGTCGCGCGAGTCACGAGTGAGCACTCGATGGACTATTTCTTCCACAGCTATCCAAAGGAATTGGCGAGGCAGATCGTTGCTCGATGGGGGCCTCCTTCAGATGTACTAGATACGCTTCCGCCGGAAGAAGCGCTCGCTTCCTTGTTGAGTGAAGCATACCAGGCAAGTCTACTTCGAGAGGAGGACCGTTCTGTAATCTGTCGCCTGGTTCTTATCGATCCAACTGAACTTAGTGACGAAGTTGGGCCACCGAATGGATTACATGTGTTAAAGTTTCGCGAGGAGCGATTGATGCATGAGGAGGAGATCAGGCGCTTAAGCCCGACCGCAACTTTTTATCGATCGTTGATCGGGGTGCGTTGGGACCCCAATAGAGGCTTTCTACTTTGGGGAATTATCAATTCCGGTTCACGCTGGATCAACCAGACCGATGGCGGACGCCTGCGCAGCCCGATCGTTCCAAATCGCTTGATCATTCATATCCGCGGACCGGGTAGTTTGATCGCTTTAAAAGGCGGAAATCGCGTCGCCACTCTGCTCAATGGCAAACTCCAGGGTCACGGCTTCAATATCTACGAAGCAAGTTGGCTGGCGAGCCTGCAGGACAGATTTGCGAAGTGGGTGCTTCACGAATGTTTCAAAGGCAGCCATCACTCGGGGGCAACGGTGGAACTAGATTTCACCCGAATGCTTGCCCAGAATGTGACGAGGCGGGTGATTAGTCAGGTCAGACGGGCACGACATGGCGGCATGCTGATCATCGTAGCGAGCCCGAACTGGTATAGGCTAGTCCGTTCCGACGGACCGATTTGCCCAAAGTACTGGATCGAAGACACCAGGGCGAGATCGCGTTATCGTGAACTGATCTTTGCCGCGGTTCGAACACTTTCTGAAGTAGGTACTCAGCACGGGTTTCAAAAGGTCGGCTGGAAACAGTACCAGGAAATCCGGGATGATCGTCTGGCCGAACTTGATGAGTCAATTTTTGAATGCGCCCATCTCCTGGCGGATCTTATGGCGGTGGATGGTGCGCTCGTCCTGACGGCGGCCCGAGATATCATCGGCTTCGGCGCGGAAATACATGTACGGACGCAGGAAAACGAAATGGTTTATCGGGCGCTCGATATCGAAGCAGAGCAGGCCATACCGGAACGCGCGGACAATGCAGGAACTCGCCACCGTGCCGCCTATCGCCTTGCTCGGGACTATCCCGAGTGCATGATCACAGTGGTATCCCAAGATGGCAGCGTGCGTTACGTGGGAAATCCAAACGGAAAAGTTACCTATTGGGACATCCTCTCAATCTAATATTTCAGCTAACCTTGGAACGGTTGACTCCCGACTACGCGCAAAACGCCCGAACCAACCCCCCTCGAGTCTCGATCCATAATCCCACTCATAATTTTCCTATCGCAAAACCATCGGTGGTGCGGACTCCAATATACTTCGCGGCGGCGCATTAGTGGTCGTTCTTCTTTTGTCCGGCTGCGCTTCCCAGCCGCAATCGATTACTGGCGAAACACCGACCCCGACGCTGCGGCAAGAACTTCGTCGTCTAGAGATCAGTAAGCAAGATGGTCAGCAATTAGCCGACTACCTTCGGATTGCGCAAATCACGTCCCAACGATTAGACGAAACGCAGCCTTCGCTCGATCAAGCAGGTATTGATTCACCAATCACAATATCCAATCGCGCGGTGACCGATTTCGTTGTCAGTTGGTCAGATCAAAGCCGACCGCAGGTAATCCATGACACCAGAAACGGTCGGACCACGCGTCTCTTGATTTCGCAGTCTTCGGATACGACCTGGTCACCGACTTACTTCGCAAGTTTCGAAAATACTCGGCGGGTTGATCGCCGGCGGTTCTGGAAATCTACCGATCGATCCGGATTGGGCGGAACTCTTATCGGCATTCATCCGACCGTAATCGCGGGAGGAGCACCTCAGCGGTTGGAGCCTCCTAAGGGATTTCGGATTGCCGTCACCGCCCTGCTCCGTTTCAGCGACCACCCGACGCCGAATCAAACCCAAGTTCAGTTGGACTTGGTATGTCCGCGCATCCAGGACTCGGTCCGACTGGGGGAGCGTCGATACTCGTTGGCGGCCGACTTCACCGCACCAGCTGCTGCTTACGCAAAGATCAACGAATTCTGGGTAGGCTTCCTGAACATGGTCCGAGGCGAGAGAACAGAATCCAAGTCGGGCCTTTACCTCTTGGAGCCATATGATCCGAATCGCATTCCCATTGTCTTTGTTCGCGGGCTGCTCTCATCGGGGTTTACCTGGCTAAACGTGACCAACGCCGTTCGAGCGGATCCGGAGGTTCGGAAACGATATCAGATTTGGGTCTTCTTTTATCCGACCGGAAATCCCATTCTCTATTCCGCATTGCGCTTGCGGAAGATCTCGCTTTAGCTCAGAAAAAATATGACCTGAAAAACGGCATCGTTCTAGTCGGACATAGCATGGGCGGCATTCTTTGCCGCCTCCAAGCAACTGATGTCGGTCCGGCAGATTGGACTGCGGTATTCCATGCGCGTGCAACCGGAATTCTTCCGCTAGTTGAATCAAAACCGCTGCTGCGAGACGCATTACTCTTCCGGGCAAATCCTCTCGTGAAACGAATCATCTTCATGGAGACCAGGAAAAAACGGGGGCTATCCCAACTTCGCATCGGATGTCTCCTGCGTCCCTGGTTGCCGAGGCGACAGCGTCGCGCGCCATTCTTCGTTCAAAACATGGTCTCGACTTGGCGTAGGAGACAGGCTGCGCGGTAGTCACCTGGACCAAGACCAAGTATCGCTATCCTCTCAGCCCCCGGTTTTTCCCGGTCTCCTTTAAAAGCGAAGCAAACCGCGAAGAAGGACAGCAATCGAATAGAGCTGCGTCGCCCCATAGAACCACAACATGCTAGAAGGACGCGGCCCCGAGGACCAGCACAGAATGGGAATGATATGACGCTGAAGAATTAGCCTCGCCTAATATTATGATACATAACCTGCGTTCCGATCGTTTATAGCCGACCGGCCACCACCAATTTGTGAGGGCAGAGTGGGTGGGGGGAAGGATCGACTGTCCTACGCAAGCAGGCAGGTCAAGGAGACCAGGAAAAACTGGGGGCAGCGCCGTCAGGCTAAGCTCGTGATCCTCGGTCCGATTGCTTGCTAGTTCACCACTTGCGAGCTGATTAACCGCGTACTCTTTCTGTGATCTCGGCCACTCGCCGGCCCAATGCCCGAGCGATGGCGAGGTCCTCCGGTCTTGGCTGCAACTCGCCCTGTCCTCCGGCAATTGTCGTAGCTCCATACGGTGTGCCTCCGCGAGCTTCCGTGTGGAGCATCCCTTCTACTGAGTAGGGCACTCCAACAATCAACATGCCGAGGTGCAGCAGCGGAATCATCATCGTGACAAGAGTGGTTTCCTGGCCGCCATGGGTGGAGGCGGTGCAAGTAAACACGCCCGCTGGTTTACCTTCCATCTCGCCTTTGAGCCAGAGGCTTGCGGTCGAATCGATGAGCTGCTTCATCTGCGCAGTCATATTGCCGTAGCGTGTCGGTGAGCCAATGAGCACCCCGTCAGCTGCGCGAAGGTCGTCGAGCGTGCAAACCGGGATGTCCTTCTGCTGCTCGCGCACTTGACTCAGATATTTGTCGTCAGCGGTTGTCTTGAGCACGATGTCGAACTCTTCCACGCGACGCAAGAGCACTTCGGCTCCTTTGACCGATTCAGCGCCTTCTTTGACAGCATGCGCCAGTTTAAAAACGTGTCCGTAGAGGGAGTAGTAGACGATGAGGATTTTCATTTCGGGTTTGGGTGTTGTTCTGGTGGTTTACGCGTCGGCCTGAGTGATGCCAAAAGCATTTAGTGTCGTCGCGACCAATTTTGCAACATATCCGGGAAGTCAATGGTCGCTGCTCGTAAACCTCAAACTCAACATTTGGCGGAAGCTCCGGGAACCATGCCTCCGTCGCAACCTGCTCCATTTCTTCCGTGAGCGGCTCGCCATCGGAGGCATAGCAGGCCAGACTCTGTTGATCGATCGGCTGCTTGGACCCGAACCACACACCGAACCGATCCGTCTTTCGCACACACCGGAGAATCTCGCGGCTGCGAGAGGAAACAAGCCCGCAACTCGTGCCGGGACTCGCGGATGAAGCGGATGGCGGCGACGGTCGATGGTGAAAACGGGATCTTGAATCCAACCGGTCAATGTGCCGTGTTCTTCCCGAGGTCTTGCCGGGTTCGCTTCGGTGGTAGCGGCTTACCACAACAAGCTCGCGCAAGGTCTGGCCGATCTTCTTCGGGCGAACAGCAAAGA
>JGI12053J15887_10001782_pt1 | contig 10217 bp, 8 predicted proteins | sample MedBloCAOM1_O3_FD_15887 | JGI IMG/M metagenome (IMG submission 15887) | reverse complement strand
CGCTCGACGATCGGCGCCGGCGTGCCGGCCGGCGCCAGAAACATCTGCGAGGTGTCGACGACGGCATTGGGAATGCCGGCCTGCTCCAGGGTCGGCACATCGGGCAGGTCGGGCCAGCGCTCTTTGCCGGTCTGCACGAGTGCCTTGAGCGTGCCGGACTGGATGTGGCCGATCAGGCCGGCGACGTTGACCGACGCCAGATCAGTCGTGCCGGCAATCGCCGCCTGCGCCGCCGGACCGGCGCCGGAAAACGGCACGTGGGTGAGATCGATGTTGGTGCGCAGCTTCAACAACTCGACCGCAAGTTGGGACACGCTGCCGGTGCCAGGCGTGGCGAAGGTGAGCTTGCCGGGATCGGCCTTCGCCTTCTTGATCAGCTCGGCGACGTCAACAATTCCGGTGGCCGGCCGCGTGAGGATGACGTTGGGCGAATCGCCGAGATAGGCAATGGGCGCGAAATCCTTGAGCGGGTCGTAGGCGACCTTGGCGACGCTCGGATTGATCACCACCACGCCCGAGGCGACCACGAGGGTGTAGCCATCGGGAGCGGCCCGCGCGCCGGCGGCGAGCCCGATATTGCCGTTGGCGCCGGCGCGATTCTCCACGATCACGTTCTGTCCGAGCGCGGGCGCAAGCTCGGCAGCGATCAGCCGGCCCAGCAGATCGTTGGAGCCGCCGGGCGCAAAGATTACGATGATGGTGATGGTGCGATCGGGCCATGCCGCCTGCGCGGTGCCGGCGGCAAGCGCGCCGAGCACGAGCAGCGCGCCGAGCGCTCGTGCAATCGATGCTGATGTCTTCCTCATATCCTCCCCGCTTCGGTTTTTGTGCCAGGATTGAAGCATTTCAGGTCGCGGCGGCAAAGCCCTCGAAGATGGTAGGCTTGCGCGAAGATGACTGCCATAATCGCTCGACCAAGAAAATAAGTATCGGAGGAATGCCCGATGTCGCTGTTCTCCCACCTAGCGCGATGCATGCTGCCGACGATGGCGCTGCTCGCGGCGCTCGGCGCGCCATTCAACAGCGCGCGCGCGGATTATCCGGAGCGCCAGGTCACCATGATCGTGTGCTTTCCCGCCGGCGGCGGCACCGATATTGCGGCACGGCTGATCAACACTCAGCTCGGCGAGGCCTTGGGCAAGCCGGTCATCATCGAGAACCGCGGCGGCGCCGGCGGCAATATCGGCATTGCGGCGGCGGCGCGCACCGGCGGCGACGGCTACACCTTGCTGGTCTGCTCCAGCGCCTATGTGGTCAATCCGAGCCTCTATGCCCAGGCAACCTACGACCCGTTCAAGGATTTCCTCCCCGTCATGGTGATCGGGGCTTCGCCCAACGTTTTTGTGCTGCCCGCGCAATCCGAGCTCAAATCCATGCCCGAGCTGATCGCCAAGGCCAAGGCGAACCCGGGCAAGCTCAACTGGACCAGCCCAGGCGCCGGCACCACGCCCTATCTGGCCGGCGAAGTCTTGAAGCTGCGCACCGGCATCAGCATGCAGCACATTCCGTTCGCGGGCGCAGGGCCCGCCACCACGGCCGTGCTCGCCGGCCAGGTCGACCTGTACACCGCCAATATCGGATCGGTGATGGCGCTGATCGACGCCGGCAAGGTACGCCCGATCGCGGTGACCTCGGCGAAGCGCTGGGGCGACCTGCCCGACGTTCCCACCCTCGACGAGCTCGGCGTGAAGGACGCGGTCTCCGACACGTTCCAGGGCATCTACGCGCCGGCCGGAACGCCGCAATCCGTCATCGACCGGCTGGTGAAGGAGCTCAACGTCATCCTTGCGCGCCCCGACGTGAAGGAGAAATTCATCAAGGCCGGCCTGCCTGTCGTCGCCGAGGGACCCGATGCGTTCCGGGCGCGCATCGCACACGAGGTGCCGATGTACAAGGAGATCATCGACAAGGCCGGATTGAGGATACAGTAGGAAAGCACATGCCAAAACCGCTTGCGGGAATTCGCGTCATCGAGCTCGCGAATTTCATCGCCGGTCCGCTCGCCGGCACGCTGCTCGCCGACATGGGCGCCGACGTGGTCAAGGTCGAGCCGCCGGGCGGCGACATGAGCCGGGCCACCCCGCCGATCCGCAACAACGAAAGCGTGAGCTTCGTCGCGCTCAACCGCAACAAGCGCAGCCTCGTGCTCGATCTCAAGCGGCCGGAGGCGATCGAGATCCTGCGCAAGCTCGCGGGCAAGTCCGATGTGTTCCTGGAAGCTTACCGGCCGGGCGCGCTCGACAAGCTCGGCCTCGGCGCAGCGGACGTGAAGGCTATCAATCCGCGCATCGTCTATACCTCGGTGTCGGGCTTCGGCCAGAGCGGCCCGGATCGCCGGCGCGCCGGCGTCAACCTGATCATCGAGGCCTTTTCCGGCGTTCTGTCCGTCACCGGCGAGCCCGGCCAGATGCCGATGCGGCCGGGCGTGCAGTCGGCCGACGTGTTCGGCGCCTTGTTCGCCACCTACGCCACGCTCGCCGGACTGGTGGGCGCCGCACGCCACGGCGAGGGGCGAATCGCCGACGTGTCGCTGGTCGAAACCTCGATCGCGGCGGCGGCGTGGGAGGCGGCGGAGTATCTCGAGACCGGCAGTGTGCCGCAGCCGCTCGGCAACAAGCACCGCCTGAGCGCGCCCTACCAGCTGTTCGAAACCAGGGACGGCCGCTATCTCGCGATCGGTACGCCCAACGACCAGCTGTTCGGCAAGCTCATGCAGGTGCTGGGGCTCGAGGCCCATATCGGCGATTCGCGCTTCGTCTCCTATTCCAGCCGCAAGCGCAACGAAGACGCGCTGCTGCCGCTGGTCGAGCCGGCCGTGCGCACGCGCGATTCGATCGAGTTGGAGCAGGCGTTGCAGGTCGCCGGCGTGCCCTGCGCGCGGGTGAACAACTTCAAGGAAGTGTTCGAGCATCCGCAGATCGTTGCGCGCGGCGTGGTACGGGAGATCGAGCACCCGCGCCTGGGGAAGATGCGCGCCACCCGCAATCCGGTGCTGCTCGACCACGACGGGCCCGCAATCGATCGGCATGCCCCGATGCTCGGCGAGCATTCGCAGGAGGTGCTGGCAGAGCTCGGCTATTCGCCGGCCGCGATCCGGGAGCTTATTGCGTCAGGGGTGACCAAGGCGGCGGCGAAGCCGTCGATCGAGGCCGCGGAGTAACTCATGCCGCTTGCGCGCAGCTTTCTCTACGTTCCGGCCAATCGCGAGAAATTCCTGGAGAAGGCGATCGGGCTGCCATCGGACGCCTTCATCTTCGATCTCGAAGATTCCGTGCCGCCGGCGGAGAAGGAGAACGCGCGTGACGGCGTGCGCGAATACGCGCCGAAGATCGCGGACAACCGGGTGTGGGTGCGGGTCAACGGGCTCGATACCGGTTGCGCCGACGCCGATCTCGATGCGGTCATCGGGGTCGAGGGCCTTGCCGGCCTGTTCCTGCCGAAGGTCGAGACCCGCGCCGAGGTCATGCGCTGGAACGGCATGATCGCCGCGCTCGAGGACGCCCGCGGTCTGACGGCAGGGTCGATCAAGCTGGTGCTCTCGATCGAAAGCGCGCTCGGCGTGCTCAATGCCTACGACATGTCGATTGCGACGCCGCGCGCGGTGTCGCTCACCTTCGGCGGCGCNCAGGATGGCGACCTCAACACCGATCTCGGCTGCGCCTGGTCGATCGACGGACCGGAAATGCTGCANGCGCGNTCGCACACGCTGTTGGCGGCGCGGGCTGCGCGCTTCGACACCCCGCTCGACGGCGTGTTCGCCAATGTGCGCGACCCCGACGGCTTCGAGCGCGATACCGCGCTGTCGCGGCGGCTCGGCTATCGCGGGCGCAAGCTCATTCATCCCGCCCAGATCGAGCCCTGCAACCGGCTCTACCGCCCGAGCGAGGCTGAGCTCGACTACTACGCACGGGTTCTGGACGCCTTCGACCAGGCGGTCGAGCAAGGCAGCGCCTCGACCACGGTCGACGGTCGCATGATCGACGTGGCGATGGCGAACGCAGCGCGGCGCGCGCTGGACGCGGCGGCTGCGTGGAAGAAGGTGGGGTAACTCAGCGCTTTGCCGCGCCGAACGGCGCAGTGCCGTCCTCGAACAGCTCGATCACCGCGCCGGGCTCGGAGGCATCGGTCAGGCCGACCGTGATGCGCTGGCCGTCCGACGTGCGCACGCTGGCGATGCGCCGCGGCTGCCAATCGGTCTGGCCGAGCATGTGGCGGATGACGGAGATTTCCTCGACCACCGCCTCGTAGACGCGATCCGGCTCGAACGTGTCGCCGTGACAGCGCGCGCACAGCAGCCGCTGCGGGAAAAATCCCGTCCGGCATTTGACGCAGCGCCAGATTCCAACCCCAGTTTTTTTTCCATCACCAGGCGTCATTCCGCGCGCTCCAACACGGCCGCCGCCGCGGTGCCGCCATAGCGATACATGGTCATGCCGTAACCGGTCGCGACCGCGAGCCGCGCGTCCTTCACCTGCCGCGCGCCGGCACGGTGCTGCAGCTGGAGCACTGCCTCGGAGATGCCGTTGAGCCCGCCGGCAGGACCGCCGGGCTGTCCGGCGGAGAGCATGCCGCCCCAGGTGTTCAAGGGAAATCGCCGCTCGCCGATGTCATGGCGCGCGAAGCGTTGGAGGTCGCTGCCGGGGATCATGCCGAGATCGTTGAGCTGCGCCAGCACCATGGTGGGATAGTCGTCGTAGATCGAGGCCAGGTCGATGTCGCCGGGCCGCACGCCGGCGGCCTGCCACAACTCATTTGCGAAGGTGCTGATGCCGGTCTGCAATCCGTCGCCCTCCTGGTTGTCGTAGTTGAAGCTCGCGCAGTGGGCGCGCACGCGCACCGGCGCACGGCCGCGCGGGCAGCGATCCGGGTGCGTCACGATGATCGCTTGCGCGCCGGCGACGACCGGCACGCAGTCGTAGCGCGACAGCGGATCGGCCACCAGCGGCGCCGTCAGGTAGTCTTCCATGGTCATGGGCGTGCGGTAGACCGCATGCGGGTTGTGCGCGGCGAAGGCGCGCTGCGCGATCGCGAGCTGCCCGTAGTCGGATTTCTCCAAGCGGTATTTTTTCATCTGCCGGCTGGTCACCAGCGCATAGACGCCGTTCGGCCCGCCATGGCCGAGCGGCGCCAGATGCATCTGCGTCACGGTGTTGAAGTTGGCCGCGACCTTGGCATAGCCGCCGAGCCCGGTGGCGTCACCGCCGACCACCAGGATCGCGGAGGCGGCGCCGGTCTCGACGCCGCGCAACGCGTGCCCCAGCATGTTCATGGCGGAGGAGCCGCCGTTGGTGTCCTGCAGCAGCCAGCGCAGGTTCAGACCGAGCTTCCAGGCGAGATCGACGCCGGCGTCGGGCGCAAGCGAGAACGACGCCACCGCCATGCCGTCGATGTCGCGGGCGTCGATCTCGGCGTCGGCGAGCGCGGCAACCACGGCGTCGCGGATGAAGGTCGCGGTCGACTGCGAAGGCTCCGGGCGGCGCGTATAGGCCGACTGTCCCACGCCTGTTATGGCGGCATTCGCGAACATGATTCACCCTTTCGTCATGGCGCCTTTGATGAGCGCCATGTTGAAAGACGCACCACAGACAAGTCTACGCAGTCTGTGCAAGCTTGACTACAATGCCGCGCGCATGACGGAACCCGAACCAACGCGTTGAGGTGAACCGAGCCAAGTGTTAGCCTTCGCGCCCTCGCCTCCCCCGCTACGACCGCCTTCCCGCATCACGCCCATGCACCCCATGAAATCCGAAATCCGCGACGGCATGCGTATCGATTGGGACGCCCCGATCGAGATGGACGATGGCGTGGTGCTGCGCGCCGACGTCTTTCGTCCGCTCGCCGAGGGGAAATATCCGGCGATCCTGAGCTACGGCCCCTATGCCAAGGGGCTTGCCTTCCAGGAAGGCTACAAGAGCGCCTGGCTGCGCATGACGACGGACTATCCGGAGACGGCGCAAGGCTCGAGCAACAAGTATCAGAACTGGGAGCTGGTCGACCCCGAGAAATGGGTGCCGGACGGCTACGCCATCGTGCGGGTCGACTCNCGCGGCGCCGGCTGCTCGCCCGGCTATCTCGAAGTGTGGTCGCCGCGCGAGGCCAAGGACCTGCACGACTGCGTCGAATGGGCCGGCACGCGGCCGTGGTCGAACGGCAAGGTCGGCGTCAACGGCATCTCCTATTATGCNATGAACCAGTGGCACGTGGCGCCGCTCAAGCCGNCGCATCTCGCGGCGCTCTGCATCTGGGAAGGCTCGTCCGACTACTATCGCGAGCTTGCCCGCCACGGCGGTATTCTCTGCGACTTTTTGGGAAACTGGTCGCGGCGCCAGGTGACGAACGTGCAATACGGCGTCGGCGAGCGTGGGCCCAAGAGCGCCGTCACGGGCGAGCCGGTGGCCGGCGAGGAGACATTGCCGGAGGCGGAGCTGGCGAAGCAGCGCGCCGACGTCGGCGGCGACGCGCTGCGCCACCGGCTGATCGACGACTACTACCGCGCCCGCCTGCCAGACTTCGCCCGAATCGACGTTCCGATCCTCTCGGCGGCGAATTGGGGCGGCCAGGGGCTGCACCCCCGCGGCAATTTCGAGGGCTATCTCGCCGCGGGCTCCAAGCAAAAGTGGCTCGAAGTGCACGGCGACACGCACTTCTCGCATTTCTATTCGAGCTACGGCGCCTCCTTGCAGCGCCGCTTCTTCGGCCATTTCCTCAAGGGCGAGAACACCGGCTGGGACAAGCAGCCGAAGGTCGCGCTCAACATCCGCCGGCCGGGCGAGAAATTCACGCTGCGGGCGGAGAACGAATGGCCGCTCGCGCGCACGCAGTGGACCAGGTTCTATCTGCAGCCGACCGACCGAAGCTTGAGCAGCGAGCCAGCGCACGATGCGGCGACGCTGTCCTATGCGACGGGCGGTGACGGACTCACCTTCCTGACACCCGCGATGGGGCAGGAGCTGGAGATCACCGGCCCGGTCGCGGCCAAGCTGTTCGTGTCGTCCGACACCAGCGATGCCGATTTGTTTCTCGTGCTGCGGGTGTTCGATCCCTCGTCCGATTCTTTGGGCAAGGAGGTCGTCTTCGTCGGCAGCAACGATCCGCGTACGCCGGTGGGGCTCGGCTGGCTGCGCGCCTCGCACCGCAAGCTCGATCAGACAAAGAGCCTGCCTTACCGGCCGTGGCACACCCACGACGAGGAGTGGCCGCTCACGCCGGGGGCAGCGGTCGAGCTCGACATCGAGATCTGGCCCACCTCCATCGTGGTGCCGCCGGGCTACCGCATCGGTCTCACCGTTCGCGGCAAGGATTACGAATACGACGGCACCGACGCGGCGCTGCCGCACGCCGCCTATCCCATGAAGGGCGTCGGCCCCTTCACCCACACCGATCCGCGTGATCGCCCGCCGGAGATTTTCGGCGGAACGAATACGTTGCATTTCGACGCCGACCGTGCGCCGTACATTCTGCTTCCGATCATTCCGAAGAGTGACCAATGATGATCCGCGCAGCCATCATCGGACTCGGGCGCTGGGGGCGCGCGCTCGTCACCGCGGTGCAAGGCAAGAGCGACGACATCCGCTTCGTCGCCGCCCATACCCGCACGCGCGCGGGCGCGGAGGACTTCTGCCGCGAGAAGGGCGTTCCGCTCGTCGACAGCTACGAGCAGATTCTCTCCGATCAGAACGTGGATGCTGTCGTGCTGGCGACGCCGCATAGCCAGCACGAGCGGCAGATGCTGCAAGCTGCCGCCGCCGGCAAGCACATCCACGTGGAGAAGCCGATCACGCTCGAGCGCCCGAGCGCCGACGCCGCGGTCGCCGCTGCGCGCAAGGCCGGCGTCACCCTCGCCGTCGGCTATTGCCGGCGGTTCCATCCCTCGGTGGTGGAGATCCGGAACCGTCTCAAAGATGGGCGACTCGGGAATGTCATCTCCCTGGTGGCGCAGCACACCACCAGCACGGCGCAGTTCATCCCGCCGGACAATTGGCGCGCCGCGCCGGAAGAAGCGCCGGGCGGCGCCTTCACCGCCACCGGCGTGCATTCCGTGGATCATATGATCGAGTTCGCGGGCCGCGTGCGCGACGTGCGCTGCGTGACCGCGCGTCACGTGCCGGGGCACTCGGACGACACCACGACCGTGATGCTGCACTTCGAAAACGGCGCGACCGGGCTCCTGTTCTGCTCGGTCGCGACCGCGACGAATTTCTGCTTCACGCTCTACGGCAGCAAGGGCTTGGCGGAGATTTCCAGGCCCAACCTGCAGGCGTTTCGGTTCGTGCCGACCTCGGCGCACGCGCCGACCGGCCCGGTCACCGCGCCGCCCGACGAAATGAGCGAGCACAAGGGCTTCGACATGCTCAATGCCGAGCTCACCGCGTTTGCACGCTCGATCCGCGACCGGACCCCATATCCGGTTCCGATCGAGGACGTCCTGCACGGGATGTCGGTGTTCGATGCGATCGTGCGTGCCGCGAAGTCGGGACAGATCGAGGCGGTTACGGATGCAAAAGCGCAGGCTCGGTAACTCCACCCTCGACGTATCCGTGGTCGGGCTCGGCGGCAATAATTTCGGCGGCCGCATCGACTTCGACGCGTCGCGCCGGGTTGTGGACGGCGCGATCGAGCGCGGCATCAACCTGATCGACACCGCCGACAGCTACGGCAACAAGGGCGGCTCGGAGGAGGCGCTGGGCCAAATCCTCGGCGACAAGCGAAAGCGCATCGTGCTCGCCACCAAGTTCGGGCTGCCGATGGACGACGCCGGCAAGCTCCGCGGCGCGTCACGGCACTACATCGCACATGCGGTCGAGGCGAGCCTGAAGCGGCTGCGCACGGATTGGATCGACCTCTACCAGCTGCACCGCCCCGACCCGCAAACGCCGATCGAGGAGACGCTGCGCGCGCTCGACGAGCTCGTGCGGGCGGGCATGGTGCGCTTCATCGGCTGCTCCAATCTCTCCGCGCAGCAGGTGATCGAAGCGGACGGCATCGCCAAACGTCATGGCCTCGCGCCGTTCGTATCGTGCCAGGACGAATACAGCCTGCTGGCGCGTGAGATCGAACGCGAGCTCGTGCCGGCGGCGAAGGCCCGCGGCATGGGCGTGCTGCCCTATTTCCCGCTGGCGAGCGGCCTCCTCACCGGCAAATACAAGCGCGGCGTGCCGCCGCCGCCGGGCACGCGGCTGGCAAAGCTTCCGCGCCACGCGGACGACTTCATGACCGAGCACAACTGGCGCATCGTCGGCGAGCTCGAGGCGTTCGTCGCCCGCCGCGGTCGCACCATGCTGGAGCTGGCGTTCAGCTGGCTCCTGCGCGATCCGGTGGTGGCGAGCGTGATCGCGGGCGCGACCACCGCTGCGCAGCTGGAGCAGAATATCGCGGCCGCAGGCTGGACGCTCTCGCCGGAGGACTTGGCGGAGGTCGACCGCATCACGTTATAGTCTATCCATAAGGCGACGCCGCATGCACGCCGTCGCCATCAATCGGGAGGAGTGTATGGGCCGTTTCCTGGCTGCGACCGCGGCCGTGCTGCTCACGGCAGCGTCCGCCGCCGCGCAATCGGACTATCCGAGCAAGCCGGTCAAGATCATCGTCAATGTCGCGCCCGGCGGCGGCGTCGACACCGCGACGCGGATCGTCGCGGACAAGCTGCAAGCGCGGCTCGGCCAGCCATTCGTGGTGGAGAACCGGCCGGGCGCCGGCGGCAATATCGGCGCCGAGGTGGTGTTCGCCGCGGAGGGCGACGGCTACACGCTCCTGGCGTCGTCGCCGTCCCCGCTCGCCATCAACGGCTGGCTCTACAAGAAGCTCAATTTCGATCCCGCCGGCTTCGAGCCGATCGCGATGATGTCGCGCATCCCGAACGTGCTGGTGGTGCGGCCCGGCTTTCCCGCCAAGACCGTGCAGGAATTCGTCGCCTATGCGAAAGCCAATCCGGACAAGCTCAATTACGGCTCGCAGGGGATCGGCACGGCATCGCATCTCACCGGCGAGCTGTTCATGACGTTGACCGGCACCAGGCTGATCCACGTGCCCTACAAAGGCAACACGTCGGGCGTGCTGACCGACGTGATCGCGGGTCATGTCGACCTGAGCTTCATACAGTTTTCGGCGGTGCACGAGCTGCAACAGAGCGGCAAGCTGCGCGTGCTCGCGGTGGCGACCGACAAACGCCTGGAGAGCCTGCCGGACGTTCCGACCATGGCGGAAGCCGGCCTCCCCGA
>JGI12053J15887_10001780_pt1 | contig 10219 bp, 8 predicted proteins | sample MedBloCAOM1_O3_FD_15887 | JGI IMG/M metagenome (IMG submission 15887) | reverse complement strand
CAGCACAACCCAGAGGTTCTCCCAGAAATAGCGACTCCCTGGAGAGGTGGGAAATCGAAACGACATTATCAGCCTTAGCTATGACGTGTTCCGCAAAGGCCTGGTAGGATAGCGTGGCCACACGTTCCCAGATTCTTAGATTGGAAACTTTGTCACCGATTTCCTCTACGATACCGGTGGCTTCGTGTCCCGGAGCGCCGGGCGGAAACGGATACGAGAACCAGGGCGCCCCTTTCCATGGGCCCAGATTCGAAGAACAGATGCCACAGTATTCAACTCGCACTCTCACCTCGCTTTCCGCCGGTCTTGGAATGGGAACATTTCTGATTTCAAACCGGCGCGGATTCGCCAAGACGGCTACTCGCATCTCGTCTGCTTCACTTTTAAGGGACGGCTGGTTTTCGATTCCATGTCCGATCTGCATATCTCAAGGCATTCGCAGAGGCGAACGCCGATGGACGTACTTACGTTTCTGATCCTCAACATAAATTCATCGTTCTGGCCGGTTGCGATCCACTCCGTGTGACATCGTTATGATGTCTCGAAAGAAGTGCGTTTCTCATATGTTTCTAGCCGGCGAAATAAATTGATCCTGGCCGCGAATACGCGGTGCCTTTCCAGTTTCGCCCCCGATATTGTTGACGGGGTTTTGCCTGACGTACATGCCTCGAAAAAGTTGCGAACCGAGGTCCAGAGACAAGCCCTCTCTCGATCTCTTCTCGACTTATGAGTTTGAAAGTCTTAATTACCGGCGGAGCCGGATTCATCGGTTCGCATTTAGCAGATCACTTGATCAGTCAAGGCTATCAGGTGCGTGTGCTGGATACGTTGATTCCTCAAGTCCATGGGACCGACGCGGATCGCCCGCCCTATCTCTCGCCGGAAATCGAATTTATTCGCGGCGACATTCGCAATCCCGATGCAGTGAAAAAGGCAGTGAAAGGCGTGAACGCGGTCTTTCACTTTGCTGCTGCGGTGGGTGTCGGGCAGAGCATGTACCAGATCCGTCACTATTCCGACGTGAATGCTCTCGGAACTGCAGTGCTACTGGAAATATTGGCTCACCACCCAGTGAGCAGATTGATTGTTGCTTCCAGTATGAGCATCTACGGTGAAGGTCTCTATCGGAACACCAATGGAGAGACCGTCGATAATGCCACGCGTACTCTTGCGCAGCTCCGCCTTCGTCAGTGGGATCTCGTTGACCTAAACAACGAAGTTTTGCAGCCAATAGCGACGCCGGAAAGCAAATTTCCATCGGTCCCGTCAGTCTATGCCCTCCTCAAATATCATCAGGAGCGGATCTGTATGTCAGTCGCACCAGCTTACGGCATCTCCTCGGTTGCGCTACGGTTCTTTAATGTATTTGGCCCTCGGCAATCTCTTTCGAATCCGTACACCGGTGTACTCGCCATTTTTGCCTCGCGCTTACTCAACAATCGCCCTCCCATCATTAACGAGGACGGGCTACAGCGGCGCGACTTTGTCTACATTAAAGATTTAGTCCGAGCATGCGGATTAGCCCTGTTGATACCTGAAGCAGATGGGCAAGTGCTAAATATCGGCAGTGGAAAGAGTTCAACTATTCTGGAGGTCGCAAACAAATTGTTAAAAGTACTGGGCAAGGCAACTATTCAGCCGCAAATCGGCGGAAGATATCGCATTGGGGACATTCGGAACTGTTTCGCGGATATTTCGTTGGCTCGGGAAGTTCTCGGTTACGAACCTGCATACACACTGGAAAGCGGCCTTTGCGAAATGCTCGATTGGCTCTCCAGCCAAACTGCGGAAGATCGGTTTGCGATTGCAATCAGCGAACTCGAAGGGCGCGGATTGACTGTTTGACGACGAACGAGCTCCTTCGCGCCGAATTTTTAGCAATGTCGACTAGAAGACCGCGACGGATCCTGATGACCGCCGACGCTATCGGCGGAGTCTGGAACTACTGCTTAGATCTGACCGCTAGCCTGGCTTCCTTTCAAGTCGACGTAGTATTGGCAGTGATGGGTTCTCGGCCTTCGATCAAGCAACGGGCGGCCGCAGCTGATATCTCCAATCTGACACTGGTGGAAAGCGACTATAAGCTTGAGTGGATGGATTCGCCCTGGGCGGACGTGAATGCGGCTGGAGATTGGTTGCTCTCTTTGGCCAGCACCTTCGAGCCTGATCTCATTCATCTCAATGGCTTCACCCATGCCAGTCTTATCTGGAGCGTTCCGACGATGGTGGTCGCTCATTCCTGCGTCAGGTCCTGGTGGGCCGCAGTCAAGGGAAGATCTGCTCCATCCTCTTTTATTGAATACACTGCGCGAGTTTCGAAAGGCCTCCATCAAGCGAGCCTGGTAGTTGCGCCGTCCCACGCCATGTTGGCAGCAATCTACAATGAATACAGCCTGATCGGTCCAACCAAAGTGATTCCGAACGGCTGCGTCCGGCTATACCGCCGTCCGAGTAAAAAGAAGGATTTCATTCTCACCGCTGGTAGACTGTGGGACGAAGCAAAGAACGTGCGACTCCTGGAAGGAATCGCTTCGAATCTGAGCTGGCTAGTTTATGCAGCCGGTGAATCCTGCGGTCCATCGGGCGGGTACCAACAATTAGAACGCGTCCACTATTTGGGATCTCTATCGGATGAACAGTTGGCTGCGATTTTGGCGACGGCTCCAATTTACGCGTCTCCAGCACTTTACGAGCCATTCGGTTTGACGGTTTTAGAAGCGGCGCTTTCCGGCTGCGCATTAGTCCTCAGCGACATTCCCAGTTTTCGAGAGAATTGGACTGGCGCCGCGATATTGATACCTCCTCGGGATGTATCAGCGTGGAGGGATGCCCTGCAAGGGTTCATTGATAATGAAAAGCTGAGAAGCGAGTTGGCGCAGCGAGCCCTCGAGAGAGCGAAGAAATTGAAGCCGGAGAAGTTTGGAGAGCGTTACTTCAAAGCCTACTGCGAATTGCTCAATCCTTATGAACAACCCAAACCGGAGCTGGCGAGACTATGAAGATCGCTTTTTTCGGTTCCAGCATTCTATCGGCTTATTGGAACGGGGCTGCCACCTACTATCGCGGTTTGATCCGCTCGCTTCATGCCAGAGAACACAGAGTCACTTTTTATGAACCGGACGCCTTCGAACGGCAAAAGCATCGGGACTTGGAAGATCCTTCTTGGGTAACTGCTATTGTCTATCCAAATTCTAGCGAGGCGGCTCTGCGCCAGGTCGAATCGGCACGAGACGCCGATTTGGTGATCAAAACGAGCGGCGTCGGGGTTTTTGATGAGCTATTGGAGCAAGCGGTCCTGGACCTTCGGCGATGCTCACAAATTGTTGCTTTTTGGGATGTGGACGCGCCGGCGACGTTGGATCGCGTCCTAAATCATCCGAATGATCTATTTAGAAAATTGATTCCGCAATATGATGCTATCTTTACTTATGGTGGCGGACAGCCAGTAATTGAAACATACGAACACCTCGGAGCGCGCGTTTGCCATCCGATTTACAATGGTTTGGATCCCACGACTCACCATCCAGTACCAGCGTCGAGAGATTATTGGGCGCACCTGAGCTTCCTAGGAAATCGACTACCAGATCGTGAAGTGCGCGCGGGCGAGTATTTTTTCCAACCGGCTGGAACCTGCCCGGATAAGCGCTTCTTGCTTGCTGGCAACGGTTGGGCAGACAAACAAATGTCCAGCAATGTGAATTATCTTGGTCATCTCTTTACCTCAGATCACAACGTTTTTAATTGCAGCGCCTCGTTTGTCCTGAACATCAGTCGCGATAGCATGGCACGAAACGGCTACTCACCTGCGACGCGAATCTTTGAAGCAGCTGGTGCCGGAGCCTGTCTTCTCAGCGATGCTTGGGAAGGAATCGAGGATTTCTTTGAGCCGGAGACAGAAATTCTCGTTGCTGATAACGGCGCAGAGGTTGCGGAGATTCTGCATTCCGTCAGTTCGCTGCGCGCCCGAGCTATCGGCCAAGCTGCTTACCGGCGGGCGATCTGCGATCACACCTATCATCGAAGGGCCGGACAATTCGAGTCTGCTCTCAATTTACGCTCCATATCATGAATATCGTAATTCTCGGGCTTTCTATCACATCGACTTGGGGCAACGGACACGCGACTTCCTACCGTTCGTTGTTGCGAGCGGTATCGAGTCGGGGGCACGATATCTTATTTCTGGAACGCGATGTCGAATGGTACGCAAGTCATCGAGACATGCCCGAGCCGAATTTCTGTGAGTTAGGTCTTTATAAGAACTTACCTGACCTGAGAAGCCAATTTCGTCAAAAAATTCACGCCGCCGATCTTGTGATTCTTGGATCCTATATTCCGGAGGGTGTTACCGTCGCAAATTTCATTTTTCAGAACGCTCAGAGCCCAGTTATTTTTTATGATCTTGATACGCCAGTCACAGTAGCCAAATTGCGCATCGGCGATTTGGAATATCTGTCGCCGGAACTGGTGTCTCGTTTCAATCTCTATCTTTCATTCACCGGTGGACCGCTGCTCGACGAATTGAGAAAGGAATTTGGCGTCCAGCTTGCTCGTCCGCTTTATTGCACCGCCGACTCTGGTGTGTACTATCCACAGCCAATGCGGAAACAGTGGGACCTGGGGTATCTCGGGACTTATAGCCCGGATCGCCATCGCCCGTTCGAGGAGTTGCTATTGACTCCAGCAGCAATGTACCCAAAGGGACAGTTCGTTGTGGCTGGTTCTCTCTACCCGTCAGAGATTTGTTGGCCGCCGAACCTCGTACGGATTCAGCACCTTCCCTCGACGCAACATCGAGCCTTCTACAACAGTCAACGATTTACCTTAAATCTGACGCGAAAGCCGATGGCGGCCGCTGGCTTCGCTCCAAGCGTTCGATTTTTCGAAGCGGCTGCTTGCGGATCAGCAATCATTACAGACAAATGGAGAGGTTTAGAAACTTTCTTTGAGCCTGGAAAAGAGATCCTGATCGCGGCGTCGGCGACCGAAGTGTCGAGAATCATTGCTACTATGCCGGATAGTCAGAGTACTGAAATTGGAGAAGCCGCACGTCAGCGTTTTTTGCGGGAGCACACTCCGCAACAGCGGAGTGAACAGCTCGAAGCGCACGTGGCAAATCTTCTTACCGGCTCTGAGCTGGCTGCTTAAAAGTGAAACTTGTTGCAATCGCAAATCCTTGGCTAAAGTCCAATGAGCTCGCTAGTTGTACCCCCTCATAATCAGGGTCCGGAGCTCGAGCGAAGGATTCGGGAGCTGGGTGATTGGTTTCACAACCTGAATCTTGGTGGTATCCAGACAGCTCCCGATCATTACCTTGGAGACTATCCAAGAGTTAAATGGGAAAAGTTCGCTCACGCTGTGCCGAACGATTTGACGGGGAAATCGGTTCTCGATATTGGCTGTAACGCGGGATTCTATTCGTTCGAAATGAAGCGACGTGGCGCGGACCGGGTTGTTGCAGTCGATGACGCGGAGAAATATTTGGCTCAAGGTCAACTCGCAGCCGAAGTCCTGGGGTTGAAGATCGAGTTCGTCCAGTTATCGGTCTACGATCTCGCCCAACTTGGCGAGAAGTTTGATGTAGTGCTGTTTTTAGGCGTCTTTTATCACCTACGACATCCACTATTGGCGCTCGATATCATTCACGAATACGTCGCCAAAGATCTTCTAATATTTCAATCAATGCAGAGAGGATCACGAGAAATCTTGTCTTTGCAATCTGACTACGATTTTTGGGAACGCGCGATATTTGAGCAACCAGGATTTCCCGCGCTGTACTTCATCGAAAACAGCTATGCTGCAGACGGAACCAATTGGTGGATACCAAATTTAGCTTGCACAATGGCCTTGCTCCGCACCGCTGGCTTTACAATCATACAACATCCGGAAGATGAAATCTTGATATGCCGCCGTTCAGAATGTTTCGAGTACTCCTCCTCTCTCCGGCAACCATTGGAGGAAAGCTAAAATGGTCGAAGCGGTAATGATCTGGAACGAGCCGAACAACCGGTCACATTGGGACTTCGAGCTTGATCCTGAGTGGCGACTGTTTGGAAATCTCGTGAAGCTCTCCTCCGAAGCCATTAACTCGGAAAGTCCGGGACTGGTCAAAGTCCTCGGTGGAATTTCGCCGATCGACCCGGATTTCATGCTGAACTTAAAGCAGCAGGGTGTTTTGAGCTACGTCGATGCCGTCGCGGTGCACGGATTTCCGCTCGATTGGAACCATTGGACAATCCACGAATGGCCAAACAAGCTTCGAGAAATCCAATCGTTAACAGACCTGCCGGTCTGGATCAGCGAAGTTGGCGTATCAACATTCGGTGCGGAAGAAGTTCAAGTGTTCGGCCTAGAACGGACTTGCGCACTGCTTATCGGTCGATCGCCACGCATTCATTGGTATAGTCTTTACGATCTCCCAAAGAGCTGGCCAGCAACCACTCGGCATCGGGAAAGCGACGGCTCGTCTTACTATCGGCATTTTTATATGGGGTTGCTTCGGGAGGATGGAACAGCCAAACCGTCGTTCGATATATTTCCGAGATTCACGCCTGAGATAGGCATTTGCCAATGGTTTCACTATGAAGATCATCGGCTGTTGGATGCGATTCGCCATCTGCGACAATTAGGGGTGCGATATATTCGGACTGGTCTGAGTTGGGCGGATTCCTTTCGGCCGAATGCCCTGGCTTGGTTTGACCGGCAGATGCAAGCGCTGGATGACCTTCAGGTGACGCTCACATTCTGCTTTACGCCTGAGCATCGTGGTATGCGCCGCCATTACACCAGTCCGCCGCAAAATAACGAAGAATTCGCGGAATTCTGTGCAGCTATGACGCGACGCTATGTCGGCCACTTGAAGCCTTCATCGAAGAGCATCCTCCTAACGCCGGAGGCCATCTTAGTGGGACAGTAAATGCTGCCTTCTCGCTGCCGGTTTCTTGGGTTCTAGCTCGACCTCACCGCGACTCGGTGCCCTCGATGAAGGCTTCGGTTTTCCGCCGTGCTTCATCATCCGAGAACTGCTGGGGCGGGGTCTTCATGAAATAACTGGAGGGACTCAGGAGTGCCCCACCGATTTTTCTGTCCAAACCAATTTTTGCACACCTGATGGCATCGATGACAACTCCGGCCGAATTTGGGGAATCCCATACTTCCAACTTCAGCTCACAATTGATAGGCTGATCACCGAAAGCCGTGCCTTCCATTCGAATATAACAGAACTTGCGATCTTCCAGCCAGGGAACGAAATCACTCGGTCCCACATGGACGTTACTATCCTGTGGGCGTTCCTCATCCAGTTCACTCAGCACGGCCTGGGTTTTCGAGATCTTCTTCGACTCGAGTCGCTCCCGCTCCAACATATTCAAGAAATCAGTATTGCCGCCAAAATTAAGTTGATAAGTCCGATCCAAGCGAACACCTCTATCTCGAAACAGCCTGGTCAAGACGCGATGCACAATAGTTGCACCGACCTGGCTTTTAACGTCATCGCCAATGATTGGAACACCTCTTTTCTCGAAGCGCTTTCGCCAATCCTTATCGGAGGCGATAAAGATCGGCACACAGTTAACAAATGCGCATCCCGCCTCCAGGACCTGCTCGGCGTACCACCGACCGGCTAGATCGGAGCCGACTGGAAGGTAACAAACCACCACTTCAGTCCCCGTTGCTCGCAAGATCTGCGCCACGTCTACGGGCTCCAGTGATGCTTCCTTGACTGATTTAGCTAAATATTTTCCCAATCCATCATAGGTTGGACCCCGAAATACCCTGGCGGGCGACTCCGGAACATCAGCGAATCGTTTTGTATTATTTGGTTCGGCAAATATTGCTTGTGCTAACGGCCGGCCCACCTTCGTTTCATTGACATCGAAAGCAGCCGTAAATTCGATATCGCTGACGTGGTATTGGCCAAGCGTCGGATGCATTAATCCAGGCACGCGTTCGTTCGGCTTTGCATTGCGATAGTAATGTACTCCCTGAACCAAGGACGAGGCGCAATTGCCAACTCCAACCATAGCGACTCGTACTTTTTCTTTACTCATACAATTTCGTTCAAAGCTTCTGGCAAGATCCGTTCGCAACCGCAGAAACAAACGGACCTATGAGATCGCTCTATTAAGGCTCAGGTCAGCGAGTTTGAAATAGCAAAGACGAAAAACGAGTCGAGATTAGGGGCGCCGGTGGGTACATTATTCTGCCATGAATGTTAGCGCGGGAAGTGCAAATCCGTCCTCGTGCTCAGAATTTGAGCGCACTAATGCCGAACGATGGACTGCGGCAATGCGCAACGGCGAATTTGAAGGGGCCTGGCAGGAAGGCGATCGTGCCTTGGCCGCCCGGATCGATTATAGCGGGCGAAATCTCGGTTTGCGTGCCGTGTGGCGAGGAACACCGCTCACCGGTCGGCATATCCTAATTCGTTGCTGGCGTGGACTTGGAGACACAATTCAATTCATTCGTTACGTTCCACTGCTTCGCCCCCAAGTTCGATCAATCACAATTGAGGCAACTGAAGTCCTCTTTCCGATTCTTACTCCAGCTTTAGGTATTGATCGCTTCCTACCTTTACGCGACGAAAAACCATCAATTGCAGGGCAGCTCGATGTCGTAGAGATCGAGGCAACTGAGTTGCCTTTTGCATTTCGCACCACATTGGAGACAATTCCAAATCAAGTACCTTATCTTCAGGTAGAACCGGCTGAAATTCCGTCAAACCCAGAAACCCTGAACGTCGGCTTATGCTGGAAGGGCGGGAATTGGGACTTGCTCCGCGCGATCCCGCTTGCCGCATTCCGCCAACTTAGCACCACTCCGCATGTTGCATTCTGGCAGCTCCAGCGCGGTCCGGGTAAGAGCGAAATTGGTCCCTCCGGTTTTTCATTTTGCAACACGAAGGACAATTCGCTCTACCTTTGGCCTACCGCCCGCTTGGTCGCCGCGCTTGATTTGATCATATCGGTGGACACAATGATCCCTCATCTGGCCGGAGCACTGGCCAAACCGGTCTGGACGTTGTTGCATACGAATGCGGATTGGAGATGGTTGCAGGGGCGCGATGATTCCCCCTGGTATCCGAGCATGCGACTTTTCCGGCAAACAAAATCCGGCGATTGGAGGTCGGTGATCAACCGCGTTTCCGCGTCACTGCGCACTGCAGCTAGCCAGCCATCGGAATCGCGGCTCCCGAAATGAAACTGGATTCAATTGAGGGCCTTCGCGAAGCCCAGATCTCTATTTCCCAACAGCTTGTAATCGTCGGAAATTTATAACGAGTGCCTCGACCCCCATGGTTGCCCTAGATCTAGTCGCTCGTCCCGCAGCGGCCCAAAAACACTCGGAGCGATCAAGCTGTCGCATACGTAACGCCTTTTCGTTCCAGCGTCGCATAGAAAATCTCTTCAAAGATCGCTCTTAAAGGCTTGGTGATTTCCCATTTTGGAAAGTGCATTTTTATCTTCGTCAGATCGGAAATGTAGCAGATGTGATCACCTTTCCGGTTCTGCGGCGAGTACTCGCAATGCATCACCTTTTCTGAAATCGCAGAGATCAGGGAAATCGATTCCAATATAGAAACTGAATTCTCGCGGCCCCCACCTAAGTTATAAACCTCACCAATGTGCGGCGCTTTTACGAACTGGTCGATGAATGAAACCACATCGAATGAATGAATATTGTCGCGTACCTGTTTCCCTTTATAGCCATACATCCGGTATGTCTTTCCTTCCAGATTGCACCTGATCAGATAGCTTAGAAATCCGTGTTGCTCCACTCCGGCATGATTGGGGCCGGTGAGGCAGCCGCAACGCAAGCAACAGGTTGGCATCTGAAAGTAGCGCCCATACTCTTGCACCATCACATCGGACGCTACTTTGGAAGCGCCAAAAACGGAATGCATCGCTTGATCGATTGGAAATGCTTCGCTTATGCCATTTGCGTACGCGGGATCGCCATAATCCCAGCGTGTCTCTTTCTCGATCAGTGACAGCCGATTCGGCGCATCGCCATAAACCTTGTTGCTCGACAAACATACGAATGGCGCTTCTGGACAACTTTGCCGAGCTGCTTCTAATACATTGAGAGTTCCAACCGCGTTGACATCGAAGTCATCGAATGGCCGTTCCGCTGCCAAGTCGTGACTAGGCTGCGCCGCCGTATGAACGATGGCAGATGGCTTGATCACCGCAAAAGTTCTCACAAGCCGTTCACGCTCACGAAT
>JGI12053J15887_10001779_pt1 | contig 10219 bp, 9 predicted proteins | sample MedBloCAOM1_O3_FD_15887 | JGI IMG/M metagenome (IMG submission 15887) | reverse complement strand
CACGTGCGCCGGCTGGCCGTCGCGGGCGAACCGGGCGACGGCGTTGTGATGATTGATCAGCGCAAAGGCGAAAGCGAAGTCGTGCCGCGCGATCTCCTCGAAGGCCCGCAGCTTGCAGGAAAAAGACAGCCCCTGCCCGCCATGCTTCTTCGCCAGCTCGATGGTATTGAGACCGGCCGCGCAGGCAGCCTTGAGGGTCTCCAGCGGATAGCGCCGCTCCCATTCCCAGCGCGCCGCATTGGGCGCGACATGTTCCTCGGCAAAAGCCTCGGCGCGCGCCACGACGGCGCGTTCTTCTCCGGTCAGGACCTCGTCCAGCATTGGCTCCAGATGGCACTGTCTGGGTTTGAAATTCAACCCCACTGACGCCTCTCGCCTCGCAGCAGGATGGCCTATAATGCAGGCATGCCGCGCCAAGAACCCAGCCTACGCCAGCAATTGATGGAAGCCCGCGCGAACGTCCAGCGGCAGATTGTTCTGCTCCGGGACAAGCCGTACCCGTTCCCGGTAACCGACGACGGCGTCAACTTCATTGGTGAGAACGGCCATTTGATCGCCACGCTCAAAGGAACTCTCAGGGAGATCGAGGACAGCTTGGCCGCGTTGGGACCAGAGGACGCCGAAGGGACCTGATCGACGATTGGACCTCCGGCGCAACCGCGGGCTAGAATATCGGCGACGCGGGTGTAGCTCAGGGGTAGAGCGTCGGCTTCCCAAGCCGTAGGTCGCGGGTTCAAATCCCGTCGCCCGCTCCAACATTTTTCCAAGGGCAGGAACGACGGCGTGAAATTGGTGAAACGGGTGCCAGTCACGCTCAGCGTCGACTTCGCGGACAACGTGGCCGATTTCTCCGAGTACTGGTGCATCGTCAAGGACCAGCTCTCCCGCCTACCCGCCAAATCCAAGCGCGATGCGGCCGCTCATGATGCAGCAGAATCCCTCAAGCAGGCTGCGCGCGAGGCGCGCTTCACCTTCCTGCGCCGCCATGCCCGAACGCTCTACGACAGGCTGACCGACGGGCGACGCAAGTTCGTTCGCATCGAGCGGCTGGCCTATGACGCGGCCGATGCGGTGCCCGGCCTGGTGCCGACCCGGGCCGAGGTCGCGGCCGAGGCCGAGCTGCGCCAGGCCGACAAGGACGGCTGCGAGATCGATCAAGGCATTCTCTTCAACCAGTTTCTGGCCGACCCTGACTGCGGGCTGCATCTTTGCCACGCCATGCTGTTGCCGCGCGAGGAATCGGCGGAGGCGCTGGCGAAGTTCCTGCGCGACGGCCGGCTAGACCTCGGCTTTGCCCGGGTCGAACGCCATGGCAAGGCCGCCGTGCTGCTGCTCGCCAACAAGCGCTTCCTCAACTCCGAGGACAATTCCACCCAGCCCGCGACCGAGATCGCAGCCGACGTCTGCATCCTCGATCCGCAGAGCCAGGTCGCGGTGCTGCGCGGCGATGTCGTGCCAGACGGCAAGTATGCGGGACGGCGCGTCTACAACGCCGGCATCAACCTCACGCACCTCTACTACGGCAAAATCCCGTTCCTGTGGTTCCTGGTCCGCGACCTCGGATTCGTGAACAAGATGCTGCGCGGCCTGGCCAAGCCCGAGGTGTCGCCCGACGAGGTTTCAGGCGAATCGATCGAGAAGCTGTGGATCTCGGCGGTCGAGACCTTCGCCATCGGCGGCGGCTGCCAGATCCTTTTGGCAACCGACTTCAACATCGCCGAGCGCGGCGCCTACCTCACTTTGCCGGCGCGCAAGGAAGGCATCATCCCGGCGATGGCCAATCTCCGGCTGGCGCGCTTCGTCGGCGACCGCATTGCCCGTCAGGCGATCATGTACGAGCGCCGCATCGAGTGCGATTCCGATGTCGGCCGCATGATCTGCGACGAAGTCATCGAGCCCGGCGCCATGGACGAGACCATTGCGCGCGTCACCGACCGGCTGACCGGCTCGGGCGTCGTAGGCTCGATCGGCAACCGCCGCGCGCTCAGGTTCGCGGCCGAGCCGCTCGACACCTTCCGCCGCTACGCCGCCCTCTATGCCCGCGAGCAGGCATATTGCCATTTCAGCCCGGCGCTGATTTCCAATCTCGAGCTCTACTGGAACGCGCAGAACCGGCGCGCCTGAAGCGCGTTCGAGATGCATGCATTCACCTCACCCTGAGGAGCGGCCCGCAGGGTCGCGTCTCGAAGGGTGGGCAAAGGACGGAATGTGTGGCCCATCCTTCGAGACGCACGCCTGCGGCGTGCTCCTCAGGATGAGGGCTTTTTGTTGTTATCGTTCTGCGGCGCTCAGTGCTCGCGGGGCGCGTGCTTGCCCAGGATGCGCTGCAGGGTGCGGCGGTGCATGTTGAGGCGGCGCGCCGTCTCCGAGACATTGCGGTCGCACTGCTCGAAGACGCGCTGGATGTGCTCCCAGCGCACGCGGTCGGCCGACATCGGGTTGCTGGGCGGCGGCGGCAGCTTGCGGCCGTGCGCGGTCAGCGCCTGCTCGATGGCGTCGGCATCGGCCGGCTTGGCGAGATAGTCGACGGCGCCTTCCTTCACCGCAGCGACGGCAGTGGCGATGTTGCCGTAGCCTGTCAGCACGACGATGCGGATGTCGGGTCGCGCCTGGCGCAGCGGCCCGACCAGCTCGAGCCCGTTGCCGTCGCCCAACCTTAGGTCGAGCACGGCGAAGGCAGGCGGACGCGCGGTCTGCGCCAGCGCCTCGGCGACCGAACCGACCGACGTGACGATGAACCCGCGCAGCTCGAGCGCGCGCGCGATCCTGTTGCGGAACGCCGCGTCATCGTCGGCGATCAGCAAGGTGCGATCCTTGTTCGTCGTCGCGCCGGCAATGGCGGGCGACACGGTGCGGTTGGCGCCGGTGTCCTGGCTCATGGCGACTCCTTCGACATCGGCCGCTATGTAGCCTTGAAGACAGGATTTGGCCAGCGCACGGACACCGCCGCGCCGCCGCCGGCCTGGCGGTTGCCGAAGGTGACGGTGGCGCCGGTGCGTTCCAGTAGCGTCTTGGCGATGAAAACGCCCAATCCCATGTGTCCTTCCTCGCCCTGGCGCGTGGAAATGAACGGGGTGCCCAATTCGTCGAGCAGGGCCTGCGAGAAGCCCGGGCCGTCGTCGGAGACTTCGACTTCGGACCATTCGGTCGTCCAGCGGGTGGCGATGAATATTTCGTGCCGGGCGAAGGACACGGCGTTTTGAACGATATTGCCTATTCCCTGCATGATCTCCGGGCTGCGCACCTGGATCGGCGCTGGCTGGGGTGTGCCCTCGCCTAACGGGCCGGACTCGAAGATGATGGCGATGCCGTCACGCTTGTAGCTCTGCGCCGCGGCCTCGATCAGCGCCGGCAGCGGCACCAGCGTGTAGGCGTCGGACACGTCGCCGGCCGGATCGACCGACAGGCGGGCGAGAATGGCGCGGCAGCGATCGGACTCGGCGGACAGGAGCTCGACATCCTCACGCAACGGATCGTCAGGCTCGACCTCGCGCAACATCTCCTTGGTGACCACCGCGATGGTCGACAGCGGCGAGCCGAGCTCGTGCGCGGCAGCGGCAGCCAGCGCCCCCAGCGCCGACAGGCGCTGTTCGCGAGCCAGGGCTGCCTGCGCCGCGCCCAGCGCATCGGCCATCTGCCGCGCCTCCTCGGCCAGCCGCCAGCCATAGAGCGTAATCAGCAGCGTGGTGAGGGTGAGGCCCGCCCACACGCCGGTACGATAGATCTCCGGCAGGTCGGGCGGCGGCCCGCGCCACGGCAGCGGCTGGTGGAAGATCCCGAGCAGCGCGATGCTGGCGATGGTGAGCAGCGACAGCGCGATGTTGCTGCCGAGCGACAGGATGGTGGCGCCGATGGCGACCGGCGCCAGCAGCAGCAGCACGAAGGGATTGACCAGCCCGCCGGTGAGATAGAGCAGCACGGCCAGCTGCAGGATGTCGAAGGCGAGGAACACCGTGGCTTCGCGGTCGTCGATGCGCGCCGAGGCGGGCCGTCCCAGGCTCACCGTGAGATTGAGCAGGGCCGACAGCGCGATCGCGCCGCCCACCGCCAGCACCGGCAGGGTGAAGCCCAGGCCCCAATGGACGACGGCGGCGGTGAAGAGCTGGCCGGCGACGGCGGCCCAGCGGATCAGCACCAGCGCGCGCAGGCGCACGCCGCTGCGCAGCGGCAGAGCGGCGCCCGGCGTTGCGACCGCGGGAGCGGGCGACGAGGCGATCTCGGCGCGCGCCGCCATCGGCTATTCCTCGAGCATCAGGTGCCGCCGATGCACCGTGGTGAACAGCGGAATCTTGCGCTGTTTCTTTCGGTTGGGCGGCTCCTGCACCAGCCGGCCGATCTCGCCCAGGATGAGGCCGGTGATGGTGGGCAGCGGCAGCTCACGTGCCTCGTCGAGCCGCACCCAGCGGATGTCGCCCAGCTCGCTCGAATGGCGGATCTCGCCCGTCGCATCCTCGGCCCGCGCCATGAAGAAGCGCGCGTTGAAGCGGCGCGGCCGGCCGGGCGGCGTCACCGCGCGGGCGATCAGGTCGAGGCAGTCGAGCGCGGGCGCGAAGCCTTTATCCAAAAAGCCATGCCAATGCTCGCCGAAATCCTCCTCGGGCGCCCCGCCCTTCAACGGTTTGGCCAGCATCAGCCCGGTCTCCTCGAACGTCTCGCGCACTGCAGCAACGGCCAGCGCCCGCGCTCGTTGCGGCGTCGCCGCCTTGCGCAGGCGCTCGTCGACGAAACGGTCGAGCGGCGTGGCCACCGGCACCCGCGCATCGGCGGGGTCGACCCGGCCGCCCGGAAAGACATAGCGGTTGGGCATGAAGGCATGCTTGGCGTCGCGGCAGCCCAAAAGCACTTCGGGGATCTTGCCGGGCTGGCGCACCAGGATCAGCGTCGCCGCATCGCGCGGCCGGAGGTAGGGATATTTCTGGTCGACCTTCTCGACCGGACGCTCGCTGCCCGGCTTGAGGACGGCGTGCGTATAGCCTTTGTCGGTGCCGCGCACGACGGCTCCGGCGGGAATGCTTCGTTTGCTCATGGCGCGACGATAGAACAAATCGGCGGGCGCACAAAATTTGATGCGCGAAAGATACCGTCACTTTATCTACCCTGCCACGCGAGCGCGTTCAAACGCGAGGCGGCCTCCTTCGCGCCTTCGAGCTCGTACGAGCGATCTTCAGTCGGGTCTGCGTCTTGGACCAGGAGGCAATCTCGAACCTCGGGAATGGCCACATGACTTTCATTTTAACGCTCTTGGTGTTCTCCGGCGGGTCCGTCGCTGTTACCGCCGTGGAATATAACAACGCTGGGGCCTGCGAAGCGGCAAAGGCTGCCGACGTGCAGGCCTTGGCTTCTGCCTTCAGACAACCGCGGATCGTTGCGACCTGTACGCCGAAAGGATAGGCCGCGAACGGCCCTGCGCGCCGAGCGAACCGCAGGTCACCTAGCGGCCGGCGAGCATCGAATGCTGGTCGGACTCAACGTCGCCGTTGGCGAGGCCGCAGGTTCGCGCCGGGCCGTCAACCCCTGATGGTGGCGCTTGCCGCCTCTCTCCCATGCGGCCATGCTTGCCGGATGCAGCGCGGCATCTCCGCGTTTTCGGCCATGTGCGGGGAGCTCTTCGGCACGCCCGCTNACAGGCAAAGCTGATGGGGCGCCGATGGCGCGTCGGAGCCCGATAATGACGCCGATAGTCGATCCGCGAAATGGCGACATCGAGGACGATTCTTCCAGCACCAAACGGCGATCGTTGATCTCGCTGGCCGGCAGCTTGCTGGCGGAGATCAGCCTGCCGAAGCTCGTCATCGTCTGGATGCTGCTGATCGGCTTCCCAGGCCTGCTGCTTGGGGCGGCGCCGCTTCTCGTTTCGATCTGGATCACCTCGGTATGGTCCAAGGCGACGATAGCGTTCGCCGAGGTCTGGCCGGCCCTGTTGCTGCTGCCCCTGGCGGCAGTGGGCTGGCTCGGTGCCCGGCCGTTGCTGCGGCTGGCGGAAAGCAGCTTCTGGTCGCTCAATGCCTTGGCGGTCCAACCCGCCTATATAATGATTCGCGAAGGCTTGCGGCATTTGGCCGACAAGTTAATTTCGCCTCGCCTGAACGAGAGGCAACGCGCCTCCGTACGCGCTGGCACCGCCGCCGGGTCCGGATTGACAATTTGCGGATTGGGGCTCGGCATCCTTGTGCTGGCATGGCCGGCTTCGCGTTGGACCGGCACCCTTGCAGACCTGACTTCACCGCTCGGGCTGGTGCCTGTCGTGCTGGCGAACAGCATCGTGCTCATTTCCGGGTATTTCTCGGCGGCGGCCCTGGTCTGGGGTCTGGCCGATATGACGATGGCCCAGCCGGAGAGTTTCCGGGCCTTCCCTGCGCGGCCGAGCGGTGGTCGAACCTGGCGCGTCGCGCATCTGTCGGACATCCACACAGTGGGTGAGCGTTACGGATTTCGCGTCGAAAGCGGAAGGTCCGGCCCGCGCGGCAACGAGCGGTTCAGGCAGACGCTGGCGCAGGTGGATGAAATCCACGCCACGCGCAAGCTAGACCTCATCCTGATAACGGGCGACCTCACCGATGCCGGTCGTTCTGCCGAATGGGCCGAGTTCTTCTCCGCCTTGAGCTCCTACCCNCGGCTGGCCGAGCTGGTGGTAGCGCTACCCGGCAACCACGATCTCAATGTGGTGGATCGGGCAAGCCCTGCCCGACTTGAGCGGCCNGGCAGTCCGATGAAACGTCTGCGCCAGATCAGGACCATGTCCGCGCTGGGAGTGCTGCAAGGAGCGCGGCTGCGGGTCGTCGCGCGCGACGCTGGTCGGCTTGGAGGCGTCCTGGCCGACTCACTGAGACCGCATGCCAGCGACATGATTGACTTTGCAAACAAGGGATCGTCGCGGCTGTCGAGGTCCCTGGCCGGGCTGTGGGCGACGATCTTTCCAATGGTGCTACCGCCGGACGGCGACGACGGCTTGGGGGTCATCGTGCTGAACTCCAACGCTGAAACGCACTTTTCGTTTACCAACGCGCTCGGCTTGGTATCGGCCGAACAGGTCCGCGCATTCGAGGCTGCTGCCAAACAATATCCACGCGCCCGCTGGATCGTGGCTCTGCACCACCACGTCATTGAGTATCCACATCCCACAAAGGAGCTGTCCGAGCGCATCGGCACGGCCCTCATCAACGGCAGTTGGTTCTTTCGCCGGCTGCAGCGCCTGGCGGGCCGCGTCGTGATCATGCATGGCCATCGGCACGTCGATTGGATCGGGGAGTGCGGGAAGATTCCGATCGTATCCGCGCCCTCGCCCATCATGGAGGCATCCGATTGTGGGGAAACCCACTTCTACGTGCATACGCTTGCAATTGGCTCGAAAGGGGAGCTGGTATTGCTCGAGCCCGAGCGAATCGTCGTGACAGGACAGCCGACGGCCCAAGAAGCTTTGGGAGGTACGTCGGCATAGTGGCGAGCCGTCAGCTTGAGGACGTGTTGCCCCGGCTCGCGGCACAAACCGCTCAGCGTCTCCGCCGAACCGCGCCCGTCTATCCAGCCACGCGCCAGAGAGCGAACAGGGCCGCCATCAGGACCACGATCAAACCCGTGGCAAGCACCAGCCGGTCGGCGAACAAACGGCGCATCGGGCCTCCCTAGACGAAGCTGTAGCGTTCGGAATGGTACTTCGACATCGGCACGTGCATCTCGCCGAGGGCCCTTTCGATGGCATCCATCATCACATTGGGTCCGCAGATGAAATACTCGTGGTCGGCATAGGGCGGCGGCAGATACCGCCGGAACACCGCGGCGCCGATGTAGCCCTGTTCGCCCGTCCAGCCGTCTGGTGGATCGCTCAGCACGTGGACGATCACGAGGTTCAGCCGCGCCTTCAGCGCCTCCAGCTCCTCGCGGAAGGTGATCGATTCCAGGTCCTTGCTGCCGTAGAGCAGGATCACCGGCCGCCTGTCGCCGCGGTCGGCGAGGGTGCGGATCATGCTCATCATCGGCGTGATGCCGATTCCGCCGGCGATCAACACGTGCATATCCGCCGGGTTGCCGATGGTGAACGCGCCGTACGGCCCATCGAGGTAGACGCGCTGTCCGGCCGGCACGTGCTCCATCGCGCTCGTGAAATCGCCCAGGTTCCTGATCGTCATCTCGACCCTTCCGTCGGTGGCCTCGGCGCTGGACGAAAACGAGAACGGGTGCCCGGTGATCTTGAACGGGCTCCCCCACATCGTCAGCCAGCCGAACTGGCCGGGTGTGAAGCGGAAACCCTCGTGGCCATCCGGCTGCATCACCAACGTCGAGGTGTCGCCGCGTTCCTTGCGCACCTCTGAAACGCGGTACGGCCGGCGCAGCATGAACAGCGGCTTGGCGATGCGCACATAAAGCAACAGCGCGATCCAGAAGATGGCGAGACCGATCCACAGCGCGCGTTTCCAGGGGTCAGGCATGTAAAAGCCCGATGCCACCATGTGGGCCAGGCCCGCCGTGACGGCGACAACCGCGAGCACGATATGGCTGAGGTGCCATGCCTCGTAGCTGATGTTCAATCGCGCGCGCCANAGCGCCATCACCACCAGTGCGATGAGCGAGAAGATCGACAGGACGGCAAAATAGGCGCTCAAGGGCGCGCCGATGAAACTNGACGGCGCGCGCAATTCAGGCTGGACGGCGANCAGGATGAGAGGGTGCGCAATGACCAGGCCGACCGCTGTCAGCGAGATCTGGCGATGAAAATGATAGATGACGTCTTCGCCCCACGGCTCCGTGACGTAGCGGAAACGCGCGGTGAGGCCGAACTGCAGACCCATCATCGCCAGGCCTGAATAGCCGATCGCGACCGCGAACTCCGTCCAGAAATCGCGCGCCGGTGGATGCGAACCTGCCAGCAGCGCGAACAATGGCGCCAGGATGAACAGCAGATAGAGGATGATCCAGACGGTCCCGCGAACGCTGTAGAGAAGCTGCATAGGCTCTCCCTGTCCCGCGACCATTTACTCTGCATTGCCGATGCCAGGGCTGTCCACGTCGCAAGGCGCCTCGACTGTGAGTCCTGTGCTGGCATTTTGCTGGCATCGCACGCAGCTTCACGACAGCCCGTGGTGTCCTCGTGCGAATCGCGCGCCCTCTCCGGTGCGAAAGTATTCCCTCGCGCGGCGTCCTGACGTTTCGCTCTTGACAGAACTGAGCAATGTTGTGGCGTATCTCTGCCGAGGCTTCGCACCGCCGAAGTTGAGAAAACAGTGTCATCCCGAGCGCAGCGAGCGACCTTTCGCGACACCCGATCAAAGATCCCTCGCTGCGCTCGGGATGACACCGGATCTTTAACGGCAAACGACCCGATGCCATGGCACACCACCCCAAAATGGGCTGCGCTAACTGCGCTACCCCCGCCGCGACGCTCGGCGCCACGGTGGGCTCACGATGGAACAGCACGGTCACGCTCAAGCTGTTCAACACCGGTTGCATTTGTTAGAGTTGAGAATCGGCCGTGCGTTGCAACACAACCCATAAGCGGGGAGGAGCGCATCGTGTCATGCCGGATCCGATGATCGCCTACTGCGGCCCGGCGCCCGTGCCGACCGACATCTGGACGCGCTGGAATCTCGATCCGCTGCTGATGGCAACGCTCGCCGCCCTGGCGCTCGTTGTCGGTCGCAGGCGCTCGTCCGATGCCCGGGCCGGCTGGGCGGCGATCGCGCTGATGGTCGTCATCTTCGTGTCGCCGCTCTGCGCGCTGTCATCGGCGCTCTTCTCGGTGCGGGTGCTGCACCACGTCCTTCTCGTTGCCGCCGTGGCGCCCCTTCTGGCGCTGGCTTTTCCGCTGCGGCGCGCGCCCGCGCTGCCGCTCGCTCCGCTGGTCGGCACAAGCGCGGTCATCCTGTGGCTTGGCACGCGCCGGGGCCTTACGGCTGGGGCCTTGCCAGCGTGCCGGCCTATTGCCTGATGCAGGTCTCGCTGCTGGGCAGCGCCTGGCTGATGTGGCGGGCGATCCTGGCGCCCGCGACGCCGTCCGGCGCGGCGCTGATCGCCCTCGTCGCGACCATCGGGCAAATGGGCCTTCTCGGCGCCTTGATCGTCTTCGCGCCCGGGCCGCTCTATCTGGTGCATCTCGCGAGCACGGCGCCCTGGGGTCTGAGCCCGCTCGCCGACCAGCAGCTTGCCGGGCTGCTGATGTGGGTGCCGGCGAGCCTGCCCTATCTCGGGGTGGGGCTGTGGCTCGCCTGGTCCAGCCTGCGGCCCG
>JGI12053J15887_10001778_pt1 | contig 10223 bp, 8 predicted proteins | sample MedBloCAOM1_O3_FD_15887 | JGI IMG/M metagenome (IMG submission 15887) | reverse complement strand
GCTGCCTATATCGAGGCCCAGCGGGCGGCGGGCGTGCTCGACGTCGAGGACAGCGAAGTGGCTGCCGCCCAGTTCCTGGAATCCTGCACGGCGACGATGGTGAAGCCGATGCTGTTCGGCTTCGGCGCGGTGCCGGACCAGGCGCGCATCGACCACGTCGTCGGCATCGCCGTGCGCCTGTTCCTGGCGGCTTATCGAACCTGAAGTCCTCCCCTTCGCGGAATCCGCGAAGGGGAGGTGCCCGCGTAGCGGGCGGAGGGGTCATAGCTGGGAATGCGCATCGTGTGCTCTCGGATTTACGCCCGATAGCGCAGCGCTTCGACCAGCACGGCGAAGGCTGGCGCCAGTTGCCGGCGGCTCGGATAGTAGAGGTGATAGCCTGAAAAGGGCGGGCACCAGTCGTCGAGCACCCGGATGAGCCGTCGGTCGGCGAGATGCCGTTGCACCGTGTCCTCTGGTAGGTACGCCAGGCCGAGGCCGGCCAAGGCTGCGTTCAGCCGGAGGGCGTGGTTGGTGAACACGAGTTGCCCTTCGACCCGTACTTTCAGTTCGCGCCCGCGTTTCTCGAATTCCCAGGCAAAGAGTCCGCCGTAGGTCGGCAGGCGGAGATTGATGCAATCGTGGGCCGTAAGATCCTGCGGCCGCTTCGGCCGCGACCGTCTTGCGAAGTACGAGGGCGCTCCGACGACGGCCCAGCGAAAGTCCGGGCCGACGCGCACGGCGATCATGTCCCTCGCGACCTGCTCGCCGAGACGAACGCCGGCGTCATAGCGCTCGGCGACGATGTCGGTCAGGCCATAGTCGATGATCAGCTCCACCTTGATGTCGGGGTAGTGCGGCAGCAGCGTCGCCAGGGCAGGCCAGAGGATCGCTTCGGCGGCATGCTCGCCCGCCGTGATCCGGATGGTGCCGGCGGGCTTCTCCCGAAACTCGCTCAAGGCAGCCAGCTCGACGCCGATCTTGTCCAGCGCCGGGCCGAGTGTGCGGAGCAACCGCTCGCCGGCCTGGGTCGGGGCGACGCTTCTCGTGGTTCGGCTCAGGAGGCGCACGCCGAGCCGCTCCTCGAGCCGGCGGACGGTGAAGCTCAGCGCCGATTGGGAAGTGCCAAGCTTCGCCGCGGCGCGCGTAAAGCTGCGCTCCTCGGCGACCACGACGAAGGCGTTGAGATCGGCCAGCTCCTCGCGTCTCATTCATGAACTCCAGATATAGGTGCATGCACGTCTTAGCGCCTAATCGCTAGGCGGTGCACGCCCTATGTTGAGGCCACGCAACCGGAGAGGTGACCGATGAAGCTGTTCGCCGCCACGCTCGCCGTGTGTTCCATGGCCGCCGGGGCCGAGTCCCAGCAGCGCAACCCACGGGTGGCGCCACCCGACATGCAGGCGGTCACGCCGCCGCTCGCGGCCTACACCGATGACGTGCTGTTCGGCGATGTCTGGAAGCGCACCGAGCTGGCGCCGCGGGATCGCAGCCTGGTCACCGTCGCCGCCCTGATCGCCGGCGGCCATACCCAGCAGATGCCGGGGCATTTCAACCGCGCGCTCGACAATGGGGTGAAGCCGAGCGAGATCGCTGCCGTCATCACGCACCTGGCCTTCTACTGCGGCTGGCCGCGTGCCGTGTCGGCGGTGGGCGTCGCCAAGGACGTCTTCGCCCTGCGCGGCATCGCGACGGATGGATTGGCATCGCCGGCAAGCGAGCCTCTGCCCGTCGATCCGGCCGGCGACGCGCCGCGCGCCGCCGCGGTCGAGGCCCAGATGGGCGGCACGGCGCCGGCGCTCGCCCGCTACACCAACAGTGTCCTGTTCGGCGATCTGTGGCGACGGCCCGACCTGGCGCCGCGCGACCGCAGCCTGGTGACCATCGCCGCCCTGATCGCGGCCGGCCAGGTCGACCAGCTCTCCTTCCACATCGACCGGGGCATGAACAACGGCCTCACCCGGACCGAAGTGTCCGAGGTCATCACGCACCTTGCCTTCTACGCCGGCTGGCCCCGGGCAGTGTCTGCGATACCGGTGGCCAGGAAGGTGTTCGAGGCGCGCGCCGGCGCGCCAGCTCAATCCTCCGACACCAACAGTGGGAGCACGATATTGGAAATCCTGCGCCAAGGTTCGCAGCCGACTGCCAAGGGCTCGCCGGATTATTTCATTGGCTCCGTGGCGATCGACCAACGCTTTCAGCGGGATGAACCCGCGCGCGTCGGTGGCGGGATCGTCACCTTCGAGCCCGGAGCCCGCACCGCATGGCACACGCATCCGCTGGGCCAGACCCTGATCGTCACGTCCGGCACCGGCTGGGTGCAGCGCGAGGGTGGTCCGGTCGAGGAGATCCGCACCGGCGACGTGGTCTGGATCCCCCCTGGCGTGAGGCATTGGCATGGCGCCACGGCCACCACGCCGATGAGCCACGTCGCAATCGCCGAATCACTCGACGGCAAGAGTGTCGACTGGATGGAGCAGGTGCCTGAGCAACAATACCGGCGCGCGCCGCGTTAACTCCGTCAGCGAGAACAAGGAGCACGACATGCACGATTCCTGCGACTTCAATGTGTCCCGGCGTGACCTGATGGTCGGCGCCGCCGCCTCCGCGGCAGTGGTCACGGCACCGTCCGTCGCCGGCGCCCAAGCGTCCGTCGGCGTGCCTTCCATGAAGGTGTCCTTCACCGTGAACGGCGAGGCCCGCGCACTCGAGCTCGACACACGCACGACGCTGCTCGACGCGCTGCGCGAGGGCCTGCATCTCGCCGGCACCAAGAAGGGTTGCGATCATGGCCAGTGCGGCGCGTGCACCGTGATTGTCGACGGGCGACGGATCAATTCCTGCCTGACCCTGGCGGTGATGCATGAGGGTGGCAGCATCACCACCGTCGAGGGGCTGGGCACGCCCCGGGACCTGCACCCGATGCAGGCCGCTTTCGTGAAGCACGACGGTTACCAGTGCGGCTATTGCACACCCGGGCAGATCTGTTCGGCCGTTTCGGTGCTCGCCGAGATCGAGGCCGGCATTCCGAGCCATGTCAGTGGCGATCTGACGGCGCGGCCGCAGGCGAGCGCCGCTGAGTTCCGCGAGCGCATGAGCGGCAACATCTGCCGCTGCGGCGCCTATTCCAACATCGTCGAGGCGATCACCGAGGTCGCCGGGAGGAAGGCATGAAGCCCTTCACCTACGAACGCGCCCAGTCGCCGGCCGAGGCCGCCGCCGCGGCGCTACGCATTCCCGGCACGAAGTTCATCGCCGGCGGCACGAACCTGCTCGACCTGATGAAACTCCAGATCGAGGCGCCGGCGCACCTGATCGACGTCAACGGCCTGGCCCTCGACAAGATCGAAGCGACGCCCGAGGGCGGATTGCGCATCGGCGCGCTGGTCCGCAACACCGACCTCGCCGCTGATCCGCGCGTGCGGCGCGACTATGCCTTGCTGGCGCGCGCGCTGCTGGCCGGCGCTTCGGGCCAGTTGCGCAATAAGGCGACCACTGCCGGCAACCTGCTGCAGCGGACGCGCTGTCCCTATTTCTACGACACCAACCAGCCGTGCAACAAACGCCAGCCGGGCAGCGGCTGCGCGGCCATCGGCGGCTTCAGCCGCCCACTCGCCGTCATCGGTGTGAGCGATGGCTGCATCGCCACCCATCCTAGCGACATGGCCGTGGCCATGCGCGCACTCGACGCCGCGGTGGAGACCGTGAAGGCTGACGGCGCGACGCGGCGCATCCCGATTGCCGAGTTCCACCACCTGCCGGGCGACACGCCGCAGCTCGAGACCGTGCTGGAGGCGGGCGAGCTGATCACCGCCGTTACACTGCCCGCGCCGGTCGGCGGCAAGCAGCTCTATTACAAGGTGCGCGACCGCGCTTCCTATGCCTTCGCCCTGGTCTCGGTCGCAGCGATCGTCCAGCCGGATGGCAGCGGCCGCGTCGCGCTGGGCGGAGTCGCTCCCAAACCGTGGCGCGTCGAGGCGGCTGAGGCCGAGCTGCCGCGCGGCGCCGAGGCGGTGACGGTGCGATTGCTCGCCGACGCCAAGCCGACGGACCAGAACGCGTTCAAGCTGCCGCTGGTCAGGCGCACGCTGGCCGCGGCCTTGGCCGAAGCGAGGAGCTGAGCCATGAAGTTCGACACACCCGCCACCACCAATCCGATCGACCAGCTCAAGGTGGTCGGCAAGCCCGTCGACCGGATCGACGGTCCCTACAAGACGACGGGCACCGCGCCCTATGCCCATGACCGGCACGACGTCGTACCCAACCAGGCCTATGGCTATGTCGTCGGCTCGGCCATCGCCAAGGGGCGCATCGCCTCGATCGACCTCGCCGCCGCCAAGGCGGCGCCCGGCGTGCTGGCCATCGTGACCGCGGACAATGCCGGCAAGCTGGGCAAGGGCACCTTCAACACCGCGCGCCTGTTGGGCGGTCCCGACATCGAGCACTACCATCAGGCAATCGCGCTCGTCGTCGCTGGGACCTTCGAGCAGGCGCGTGCCGCCGCGCAGCTGGTCCGCGTCGACTATGTCCGGGCCCAGGGTGTGTTCGACCTCGCAGTGGCCAAGGATTCGGGCAAGCCCGCCCCTGGCTTCGGTGGCCCGGCTGATACCACCATCGGCGATTTCGCGGCCGCGTTCGCGGCAGCGCCGGTCCAGCTCGACGCAACTTACACCACGCCCGATCATGCCCATGCGATGATGGAGCCGCATGCTTCGATTGCCGCCTGGAATGGCGACAAGCTCACACTTTGGACCGCGAACCAGATGATCGACTGGAGCGCGGGCGAGATGGCCAAGACGCTTGGCATCGCCAAGGAAAAGGTCCGCCTGATGTCGCCCTTCATCGGCGGGGGCTTCGGCGGCAAGCTGTGGCTGCGCGCCGACGCGCTGCTCGCCGCGCTCGGCGCGCGTGCGGCCGGACGACCGGTGAAGGTGGCGCTGCCGCGGCCGCTTATGTTCAACAACACCGTGCACCGCCCGGCGACGATCCAGCGCATTCGCGTCGGCGCGACCCGCGACGGCACGATCACCGCCATCGGCCATGAGGGCTGGTCCGGCGATCTGCCGGGGGGCAAACCGGAGACCGCGGTCAACCAGACCCGGCTGCTCTATGCCGGTGCAAACCGCCTGACGACGACCCGGCTCGCGGTGCTCGACCTCCCTGAAGGTAACGCCATGCGGGCGCCGGGTGAGGCGCCGGGCATGATGGCGCTGGAGATCGCCATCGACGAGATGGCCGAGAAGCTTGGGCTCGATCCGATCGATTTCCGCATCCGGAACGACACCCAGGTCGATCCGGAGAAGCCCGAGCGGCCGTTCTCGCAGCGCCGGCTGACCGAGTGCCTGCGCACGGGCGCCGAGCGCTTCGGCTGGAGCCAACGCAATCCGCTGCCGGGGAGGACGCGCGACGGACGCTGGTTGGTCGGCATGGGCGTGGCCGCTGCTTTCCGCAACAACCTCGTGATGAAGTCTGCGGCCCGCGTGCGGCTCGACGGTCGCGGCATCGTGACGGTCGAGACCGACATGACCGACATCGGCACCGGCACCTACACGATCATTGCGCAGACCGCGGCCGAGATGATGGGCGTGACGCTCGACAAGGTGGCGGTGCGTCTGGGCGACTCGGCCTTCCCCGTCTCGGCCGGCTCGGGCGGGCAATGGGGCGCCAACAGCTCGACCTCCGGCGTGTATGCCGCCTGCGTCAAGCTGCGCGAATCGGTGCTGCAGAAGCTCGGCTTCAATTCCGCCGATGCGGTGTTCGCGGACGGCCGGGTGCGCTCGGGCAATCGCAGCGTGGCGCTCGCCGAGGCGGCGGGCGAGAGCGGTATCGTCGCCGAGGACGTCATGGAATTCGGCGACCTCGACAAGAAGTACCAGCAGTCGACCTTCGGCGCGCACTTCGTCGAAGTGGGCGTCAACGCCGCGACGGCCGAGATCCGCGTGCGGCGCATGCTGGCGGTGTGCGCCGCGGGCCGCATCCTCAATCCGAAGTCGGCGCGCAGCCAGGTGATCGGCGCGATGACCATGGGTGTGGGTGCAGCGCTGATGGAGGAGCTCGCGGTCGACAAGCGCCTGGGCTTCTTCGTCAACCATGACCTCGCCGGCTACGAAGTGCCGGTCCACGCCGACATTCCGCACCAGGAGGTCGTCTTCCTCGACGAGACCGATCCGACCTCCTCGCCGATGAAGGCCAAGGGCGTCGGCGAGCTCGGCATCTGCGGGGTCGGCGCCGCCGTCGCCAACGCGATCTACAACGCCACCGGCGTGCGCGTGCGCGACTACCCGATCACGCTCGACAAGCTCCTCGACCGGATGCCGAGCGTGGGGTGAGCCAACCGACCTCTGCTCATGGGTCGCATGCGGACCACAGTGGCGGTCGAACGACGAAAGGATGGAGTTGTGCCGTGAAGGCATTTCTGTCGAAGCTCCAGCGGGCTAGCCGCCGCCAATGACGAACTTCGATGCGGAAACCCTCAGTGCATTGCGCGGCGCCGACGAGGTCGCGATCCGCTCATCGATTGATTATCCTGGACATATTGCTACTATATGGTGTATGATGGTCTGTGCGGCACAGTAGGCGATCCACGAGGATTGTAACGCGCCGCGGATCCATTGACCTGTGATCACGAGGGGGCGATAGCATGCGTCCTACACGTCGACAGATCCTGGGATGGACGGGTTCGCTAGGCGCATTTGCTACGCCGATCGCCCCGCTTAAGGCGCAAGGGTCCGGTTGGCCGAACAAGCCCATACGCATCATCGTTCCCGGCGGCCCTGGCGGTGTGACCGATATCCGGGCGCGCTGGCTGGGAGAGCGGCTGGCGCCCGTCCTGGGTCAACTCGTTGTGGTCGAGAACCGTCCCGGTGCCGGCGGAAACCTGGGGACTGCCGCGGCAGCACGCAGCGCGGCAGACGGCTACACGCTCGTCATCGTGCACATCGGCACCATGGCGATCAATCCGCATTTGTATGCGAGTCCAGGCTACGACCCTCTGACTGACCTGGCGCCGATCACGCGCCTGGGAGTCGGGCCACAGGTGCTGGCGGTACACAAAGACGTGCCGGCGGCTTCGGTTGCAGAACTGCTCAGCCTGGCCAGAGCCAAGCCGGGTGAACTGACATTCGTGACGCCGGGCGTCGGGACTCCGGGGCATCTGGCCTCGAGCATGCTGATGCACCTCACGGGCATCCGGGCGAGCCACGTCCCGTACAAGGGTGGCGGACAGGCGGTCATCGACCTGGTCGCCGGGCATGTGACCTGGACCATAGAAGGCTTCACCGTCCTGAAACCGTTCGTCCAGGACGGGCGGCTGCGAGCGCTTGCCGTCACCACTGCCCAACGTCTGAAGCTGATGCCCGACGTGCCCACCATGGCCGAAGCGGGAGTGCCGGGTTACGACTTCACTGCCTGGGCAGGCATCGCGGCGCCGGCTGGCACGCCCGAGCCGATCATCAAACAATTGTACGCAGCGATTGCCGCAATCCTCGCGACGCCGGAGTCTCGCGAATGGTTCGAGTCGTTCGGCGTTGAGCCCGGTGGCGAGCCGCCCGATGTATTTGCTGCCCTGGTTCGTACCGAACACTCGAAGCTTGGCGACGTGATTCGCGCCACGGGCATCAAGGCCGAGTAGTGGGCCTACAAATAGTGTCGGACGGCATTTTTGCTTCACTCCCGGCGGAAGGGCAACAAGCTTGCCAAGACATTGATGCCGTTGTTCTTCAATGCCCGGAGCTGTCCAAGATAACTGGCGAGCCGCCTAGTTGCGCCTGCAATGGGATAGCTGTGCAACCGCCCTTGCAATTGACTTGCGAAAGAAACTACGGCTGTGCGGATCGAAGCCACGTCGGTGCAGGCGAGTGGCCTAAGTGCTGGTGTCGCCCAAGAAGGGAGGGTGGAGGCGTCGGTGGCGGCGGGGGCCGTGGTTCCGGCAGCGCTGGTGTCGGCGGCGGTCCTGGCGGAGTTGCGACTTGCGAACAATTTCTCGAATGTCCATCGGGCTCCACAATGGAGGTCCGGGGTGGTCTGTGTACATGCACACTCGTGATGCTGCCCGCCGTCAAAGATTGACGAGGGGTGACGTAGAGAATCTTTCGCAGATTTAGGCGGTGGCTCCCGCTCTGGCTATGCCGGCGTTGCGGACGTCCCCAACAGCAGCGTCCATGACGCTGTGCCAGCTGACACTCAGTCGATGACGTCGGCCGTCACGTCCAGGGGCGCCGCGACGACGTGGCCGGCCACCGGCACCACCTTCACGGCGGCGCTCGTGACTCGGACCGGCGCCGCGACAACGCCACAGCCGGCAAGGCTCGCGGCCGCGGCCAGGATCAGCATCACGCCCAGCAGGCGGCCCCGTCGGATAGAGTCGGTCGAGGGCTTCATCTTCCCGTCCATGCTGCTAACGTCGGAACGACGGATCGTCGGTTCAAGTCCCGACCCGTAGCTCAACGAAAAACGCCAGCAGCGCTCACGAGTTGCCGGCTTTTTGCCTCTGTCTGGTGGTGAAGATGGCGATGAGAAGGCGGGCTTCGATCGCGTCCCGTTCTGTCCGGCCGCCACGTCCTTGAAGTGACAGCATTCTGCTGTCATCGCGGCCGCGCGTGGGCCCACCCATGGTGTCCGACCGACACTCCGCGATCTCCCGCGCTCTCTATGCCGGTACGCAAGTATTATTCTGTTCGCCGATGACACTTTCCTCTTGACGCTCCTGAGCAATGTTGTGGCGTATGCCTGCCGACACTCGCACGACGAGGATCGGCATCATGTTCGTTCACTTCGACGGTTCGACCGCGGCGAGGGCGCCGACACCTTGGCCGGGATCGACTCTCCCTTTTCGACGCGGGCGACCGGTCAAAACGGGTAGCGCTAATTGCGCTAATTGCGCTAATCCCCCGAGTGACGTCGCGCCGGCGACGCCGGTGGCTCGTTCAGGCGGCCCGCCGCTTCGGCGCCAGCCCGATCGTGAACCCGTTCGAGCCGATGAAGATCACCTTTTGCCGTCACGGCTCCATGACGATGGCGACGCGCCCCGTCACCGAGCGTTCGAGCAGCGCGCGCATCGCCTCAGCGGCCTGGTCCAGCCGGAAGGTGCGGTCGACATGCGGCCGGCAAAGCCCCGCCTCGCACCAGCCGCGGATGCGCTCCATCAGGGCGAAGGTGCGCGGGGCCTGCTCGAAGCGCGCATCGTGCGGGCTCCAGCCGACATAGTAGCCGTAGTTGAAGCCGGTCACGGCGATGCTCTTGATCAGCAGGATATTGGCCGGGATCTGCGGGATGGTGCCGCCGGCAAAGCCGATCGGGCAGATGCGGCCCTCGACCGCCATGCAGCGCAGCGACTGGTTGAACACCTCGCCGCCCACCGGTTCGAAGACCCGGTCGACGCCGCGGCCGCCGGTGAGCTTCAGCACCTCGTCGCGGAAATCGGCGGTGCTGTAGTCGATGACGTGATCGGCGCCGCGTGCCTTGGCGAACGCCGTCTTGCGCGCACCGCCCGCGGTCGCGATCACCGTGGCGCCCAGGATCTTGCCGATCTCGACCGCGGCCATGCCGACGCCGCCCGCGGCGGCGTGCACCAGCAGCGTCTGGCCCTTCTGCACGTCGAGCGCCATCGGCCAGGTGAGCGCGCCGGCCGAGGTGGGATAGGAGATGGCGAGCTGGATGGCCTCGACGAAGCCGACGTTCCTCGGCTTGGCGAAGACATTGACCTCGTGTGCGGTGACTTCCTCGGCGAGCCCGCCCCAGTCGAGCACCGCCACGACCTCGTCGCCCGCCTTCACGCGCTTGCAGGCGGGATCGACCTCGGTGACCACGCCCGAGGCCTCGGTGCCGGGGGCGAAGGGGAAGGCTGGCCGGCGCTGATATTTTCCGGCGATCACCAGCGTGGTGGCGAAGCTCACGCCGGCCGCGCGGATTTTTATGCGCACCTGGCCCGCCTTGAGCGGCGCCGGCGCGACCTCTTCCAGCCGCAGGTCTTCGGGTCCGCCCCATTGGCGGCAGATCATCGCCCGCATGTTGGCCCTCAGGTGAGCGCGACGGGCAGACTCTTGACGCCGCGCAGGATCAGGGAATCGTGCCACTCCGGCTCCGCCCCGCAAAGGCGAATGTGCGGCAGCCGTTCTGCCAGACGGGTGACGGCGATCTCGGCCTCGAGCCGGGCGAGCGGCGCCCCCAGGCAGAAGTGAATGCCATGGCCGAAGGTGACGTGCGGGTTCTGCGCCCGGCCGATGTCGAAGCGCTCGGGATCGTCG
>JGI12053J15887_10001777_pt1 | contig 10226 bp, 8 predicted proteins | sample MedBloCAOM1_O3_FD_15887 | JGI IMG/M metagenome (IMG submission 15887) | reverse complement strand
AAGAATCCTGTTCCGAAACGACTGGCACGTCTACTCCAAACGCCCCTTCGGAAGCGCCGAGCAAGCGCTCTGTTACTTAGGCCACTACACCCATCGCGTGGCTATCTCCAACCATCGACTCGTCTCCTTGGCCGATGACCAAGTCGCCTTTCGCTGGCGCGACTCCGCTCATAACAATGAACACAAGTTGATGACCCTAGCGCTCGATGAGTTCCTACGCCGCTTCCTCTTGCACACACTGCCCAAAGGCTTCGTCCGCATCCGCAACTTCGGCTTCCTCGCCAACCGGCGACGCGCCTCTCTCCTGCCACTTTGCTTTCAACTACTCGGCGCGGTACCACAACCGCAGGTAGAACAACAAGCATCGGCTGCCAACGAACCGCGCCCTCTGTGGCGCTGTCCCAAATGTGGCGGCCCCATGGTGGTCCTCGAGAGACTTTCTGCTGCCCAGCTCCAACTCCGTTCTCCACCTTTTCGCACCGGAGCCGCTGCATGAAACTCCAACTACGATCTCCCTCACTCGGTGCCTTCTACCACCTGCAGGCGTGGTGCGCCCTTGTTGCCCCTAACCCGATCCTCGCTTCGAACTTTCGCACGCAAACTACAATCCAACCAATCCGGCGCTGCGCTCCGGTTCGCTCCATCATCGATTCCCCAAGGCTTTCTCATCACCGCAACACCATTGAATTTGCATAAGCGCTTCCTCACCGGCGGCTTCCTTCAAACAGCTGTATCGGACGCGCCCAGCCCGCCTCCAGAAATCTACCTGCCACTCCATATGGGGCGCGTCCGATACAGCACTAGCGTTTCTGGATAGTTTCCGGGTTGCCGACCATCCGGAGGTGTCGCGGGACCGCGCAGAACTCGGTGCGTCATCCGTTGCACGCGGGGGACTGTGCGTCGCTAACTGAGCTTACGCCGGTCGATGGGCTAGATGGTAAGGAGCACCCAGGCGTCGAACAGGGACGACTAGGACGGTTACATTGGCGTGGGTGTTGGGCGCGGTGACGTTGCCGTCGGCCGCGAAAATCCATTCCTACTCGGTGTGCTGCTTCTTCATGTAGCCTGAAATCACCAAACCGGCGTCTGTACTCACAAACTCGACCTCTTTGCCACTGTCGACGATCACCAGATCGCGGTGAATGATTCCGTTTGCACCCGCGTCCGCGGTCAGACTGCCGGTGCAATTCGGCTTGACCGAATAGGTTCCGGTAAAGGTCACGGGAAAGATCGTGCCCCCGTAATCCGCGGTGGAAGAGCCAGAGAATTTGCCGCTTCCGTCAAAGACGAAATGGACAGCCTCGACGAAGGGCACAAAGGTTGGAATCGTAACGTCATTGGGATTGCTGGAGCTGTTGATCAGGCCGGTGGTGCCCGCTCCGTAACCTCCGCGCAAAATGGCGTTGGTGCAGACTTGCGAATCGGCGTGAAGCGTGAAGGCCTTGCTCCCATTCAGAGCCGTGAGACCGGCGATCACGAGTAAAACTACGGCGGCGCGCTGCAAATTGGTTTTCATCTTCTTCTCCTAATGCTCTTTCTCTATAGCTCTGCATGGATGTCCGACTGCCTTCCCTGTCGTCTGGGCGAGGCAGGGCAGGTGGATTAGTCACGGTCCGGAGAACAAAGCTGTCCGGAATAGCGCAATACGAGCTGACCGCTAATCAGGTCGGCTTCCCCAATGTTGTCGAAGTCTCCTGTTACTCCGGCGAACTTGCCGGTGCCGCCGGCGAGATGGACCGGGTAGGTGACTACTGCGTAGAGGCCCGGCCCCACCAATGTCGTGGTGGCGGTCGCCGGGTCAAACGCGAGTGTCTCGCCGGCTTCGGTGACCCAGTGATGCTGGACCTGCAAGACCAGTGTGTTTCCGTTGACTTGGGAACTCAGGATGGTGGCGCTCACCGCTCCCTTCAGATCCCCGGTGGCCAGCCCCAAGGTTGTGTTTGCGTCAACGACGCCCAGGTTGGTCATCAACATTCCGCCCACGGCTCGGCAATGCTGATGTTTTGGGTTCTGTGCAGCCGCTGCGGCAACCAAAAACGCCGTCACAGCGAGAATCGAGATTGTTTTACTGCTTTTTGTGAATCGCATGTTCTCCTCACGTATTGTGAAATTCGATAGTGCGGTGAAGCTCTGCCTAGGTTCCGATTTGCAAATCTGTGAGACATGAACTCGAGCGCTCAGCAGCACGCGCATTTAACTCGTGGGACAAATCTGGCATTTACCTTATCCCTGCGAAAGGACGGGCATCCGGCGTCTATCGGGCAATTTACTGAACTAACCGAGCTACTGTTGCGAACCGCCCGTCTAAGGGGATACAGCGAGCGGACGAGCTGGGTCAATGAATCCGCTATGAGTTACCTATGAGTTTCTTGTGAGTTGGTAAATGCTTGACCCAATGACAGATACGAAGCCATCAGCGAAAGCTACCCACGGCGCGTGACCGGCTGTATAATGCGCGTCAGTCGGTCGCCTACCCCCCGCGAGGACGTTTCGTGCCTAACGATAGAAATCACTCGGGCCTCGTGAGGTTCGACCTCTTTGAGTTGGATCTACAGAGCGGCGAACTACGAAAGCGCGGCCGCCCGGTCCGGTTTCAACCTCAACCCTTCAAGGTTCTAGCTACGCTTGTATCGAATCCTGGCAAACTGATCACGCGGGAAGAACTGAGAAATCAGGTCTGGCAGGGGACCACATTTGTGGACTTCGAGCAGGGGTTGAATTTCTGCGTTCGCCGAATTCGCACGGCTCTCGATGACGATGCGGATGCGCCACGATTCATTGAAACTGTCCCGCGACGCGGCTACCGGTTTATTGCAGCGGTAGAGCACATCGGCGTTAATCCGGAAGTGGCGTCAGAGCCCGCCAATGGAAAGCCTAGCCCGGAGGTCCCTCCGAGCGAGATAACGCTCCCGCCGAAATCATCTGCTCACNTGGTCCGATGGGTTGCAGCAAGCCTTGCGGTACTGATCATTGGCGCGATTTCCTCGGCCTGGTTCGGGCAGCGCGTCACGAATCCACCCCGAGTTCTGGGAATCGTTGCGATTACGAACGACGGTCGTCAGAAGATGACGAATACGCCCTACGATTTTCTAACTCCATTGGTGAGCGATGGATCACGCCTGTTTTTTGAAGAAACGGACTCGGTTCATTCCAGCATCGCCCAAGTGGCCATTTCCGGAGGCGATACCGAGCCGGTGGTCACCCCATTCCAGAGCGCGCAGCTGGCCGGCATCTCTCCCGATCACACCCATATTTTGCTGGCCCACATGACCACTCCCACTGTCATCGATATGCCGTTCTACAGCATGCCAGTCATAGGAGGAACGGCAAAAAGACTGGGCGATTTTGTCGGCCATGACGCGGCTTGGTCGCCGGACGGTGAGGCTCTGGCCTACGCGAGCAATGATGAATTGGATGTCGCTGGCAGAGACGGAGTGTTCGTACGCAAATTGATTGGAGGGGTCGGTATCCCTTGGTGGCCGCGCTGGTCGGCGGATGGGAAGAAACTTCGATTCACCCTGAGTGATCCGAAGACACAGTCCAGCTCGATATGGGAAGTTAGGTCGGATGGGACTCATCTTCGAGCCGTCTTTCCGGGTTGGAACAATCCGCCCAATGAGTGCTGCGGGAGCTGGACGCCAGATGGACGATATTTCGTTTTCCAGGCAACGCGGGACGAAACTACGAGTATTTGGGCATTGCAGGAAGGGACCGACTTCTTTCGACGAGCAATCCCAGGGCCCGTACAACTTACAAACGGACCAATGTCGACCAATGTCCCGCTCCCCAGCCCGGATGGTAAGAAAATTTACGTGATCGGCGTAAAGAACCGTGGGGAGGTCGTGCGCTACGAACCGAGGAAACGGCAGTTCGTTTCCTTCTTGCAGGGGGTTTCTGCTTTGGATATCGAGTTTTCCAGCGATGGCCGATCCGTCGTGTATGTGCAGTATCCCGACCTTACATTGTGGCGCGCCCGGCAGGATGGAAGCGAGCGACTGCAGCTAACGTCCTCTCCGTTCCGGGCACGTTTCCCTCGGTGGTCGCCCGATGGAAAACAGATAGCGTTTTTCGGGGGCATGCCGGGCAAGCCGTGGAAGGTCCAACTGATTGCGGCCGAAGGCGGAGAGCCGCAGCAACTGCTCGCCGACGAATTGAACGAGGGCGACCCGAGTTGGTCGCCTGACGGATCTTCGCTTGCATTTGGCCGGCTGCCCTGGAAAACCGGGACTACCGAACCGGCTGAGATTTACATAATGGATTTGAAGAGCCATCGACTGACGACTGTGCCTGGATCGAACGGCCTCTTCTCTCCGCGTTGGTCCCCGAACGGCAAATATCTTCTCGCCACGAAAGCCGATTCAAGTGCGTTTCTGCTGTTCGATCTGGCGAACCAAAAGTGGACTATCCTTGCCCAAGGCGGCATGGGGTATCCCTATTGGTCGCGGGATAGTAACTACGTTTATTTCGAGGACCTCAATGTACCGCATCGCTCCAGCGTTGCGCGTGTTCGTGTAAAAGACGGAAGCGTGGAGACCATTGCAGATCTGAGCACGTTGCGACAGATCTCGGTTGGCTGGATTGGCCGGGGACCCGACGATCTTCCCATCGCAGTACGAGAGGTCGGGACAGAGGAAATCTACGCCCTGGATTGGATCGCGCACTAAGGTTTGACCCAACCAATTCTGCCGTAGTTCGGGCGCCATCATTTCCCTGATTCGATCATGCTTCTCGCCTTCACGCGGACGGTGCTCAAATATGACGCTGTCCCTTGTCACGATTCTGTCCGGCTTTGAAATCAATAATTTCGCGGGGCAGCCCGCAAGCCGCTGTGCTACTAATTTGCCGCCATGTTTGACCTTCTTTCGGCCCTGGTTCGGAGCTATTCTTCGCATTTTTCGTGGGCAACTGAAGTGGGCTCATCGCCGTCAACGCGCGAAAGTGGTGATGCTTTTTCGATCCATCCCTGAGAATCTATGCGATACTGTGGCCGCCATGTGGTGTTTGTTGGACTCCAGAGCGAAAAGCATTTTCGTACAATAAACGTACAATGGATTGGGCAATGGAGCCTTTTAGCCGTTGTGGCATTTCACAGAATCAATAACTTACGTGTTATCAACATAGTGATTAGTTCGACTCCCGCCGCCTTCACCAAATATTCCCGCGTTCAAAGTCTCACTCGATTCTCGCGACAAAATCGCGGCACTTCGCTACCTGCGCTTGATGACGAATACCGTCTTGTCGTCAATGACATCAGCTTCACCGATTTGCTGTAAGCGTTCATCGCGCTTGACGGCATAGTCAAGTAACGCGTTACAAATTTCGCGGGATGGCTGGTCTTTGTGATTGCGCATCACGCGCTCGAGCTGGGATCGTTCCTCGTCATCATTGCCGTCGTAGACTCCGTCGGTATAGAGGAAGAGTACGTCGCCGGGACTCATCAGCGTAATCTCCGCCACATCGGAGGAGTTCACCTGCCGTTTTCGCAGGCTGATCGAGAAATATTTGTTCCGGTCTGGATGATCTTCGGGAATTTCCAGGCCTAGTGGAGGAAACTGCACCATTCGAGCCTGTCCGATCTCCATAAACTTGCCAAACTCGTTTGAGAAAACCAGCGGCGGCGGATGGCCAAAATTGACGAAACGAAAAAGTCCTTCGGGACGCATTTCGCCATAGAGCATCGTGGCGATTTCGCGCGCACTGTCTTTGGGATTGCGTCCGAGCGCGTTGCGCGCGGTGACGGACTGCGCCAGCCGCAGATTGATTTTTTCAAAAAACCCCGGCGTAGTTTTTCCATAGCGATCAAGCTCCACCAGCATTAAAGCATGAAATGTATCGTGAACGGTCGATGCAATTTTGGCCGAGATGAGGCCGTGCCCCTGCGCATCCACCAGCAGCACGCCTGCTGTGGTCTTCAACTCCGGAAGATCTTCCGCGATACGCAACTGTTCGGAGCTTTTCGCTTTTCTGTATTCAAGAGGCGTTGATGGCTCGTGTTTCAGCCTATTTTCCAGCCAGCACACATGGTCATCCACCATATTGCGCGCCGGTTGCCCAGCCGGCAAAGGATCAAGATAAAGCTTCGCAAGTTTGAGCGCCCGGGCGATGCGGCCGTCGATGTTGTAGCGCTGTTGAAAGTTAATGTACTCGAAGAGGTCGCCGCCAACCGTCCCCGCGGGAATGGAGTTGCCATACATATCGATGCCCGCCAGTTGCGGGATTGCGCCTTCGACCGGCATCAGTCGCTTGCGAAGATATTCGTCGATTGTGGGGCCGAATGATGATTGATTCATGGCCAGAGATTTGCGTCGCCTAAGATAATGATTATCGGTGGTAGCCTTGTCTTGTGGCAATGGAATCGGCCAGCAAAATTCTTTCGATCGACGGGCGGGAAGTCCAGATCACGAACCCTGAGAAGTTGTACTTTTCTTCGCAAATACAAGTCACCAAGCTCGAACTGGTTCAGTACTATCTCTCCGTCGCTCCGGGTGCGCTGGCGGGGATTCAAGATCGACCAATCGTCCTAAAACGTTTCGTCAACGGCGCCGAGGCGGAGGCGTTTTATCAAAAGCGCGCGCCAGAGAAGCGACCAGCCTGGTTGCGTACGGTCACTTTGTCGTTCCCTTCCGGCCGAACTGCCGAAGAAATCGTGGTCGATGACACGTCCGGACTTGCCTGGATCGTAAACCTTGGCTGCATCGAACTACACCCGCATTCGGTGCGCTCCGGCGACCTTGATCATCCGGATGAATTACGCATCGATCTGGATCCGATTCCCGGCGTTAGTTGGGATGATGTTCGCCGCGTCGCACTTGAAGTTCAGGGCTTTCTCGATGGAGTCGGCCTTCGAGGCTGGCCGAAAACCAGCGGCTCGCGCGGCATACACGTTAATGTACGTATCGAACCGCGTTGGACGTTCACGCAAGTTCGCCGTGCGGCTGTTGCCTTATCGCGAGCGGTCGAGCGCCGCGCCCCAACACTGGCCAGTTCGAAGTGGTGGAAGGAAGAGCGACATGGCGTCTTCCTTGACTACAACCAGAACGCGAAGGATCGGACGACATGCTCTGCCTATTCAGTGCGTCCGCTCCCAGATTCTCGCGTTTCGACTCCTCTTTATTGGGAAGAAGTGCCCGATTGCAATCCGGCGGACTTTACCATCTTCACGGTTCCTGAGCGCTTCGCGAAAATCGGCCATCGGCATGCCGAGATGGATGCATCCCCTGGCTCGCTGGAAAAATTGCTGGAACTAGCCGATAAAGATGAAGCGGCCGGTATCGCCGACGCACCCTGGCCTCCGCACTTCCGCAAGGCGGAAGGCGAGGCTGCGCGCGTGATGCCTTCCCGGGCGAAATCTGCCGCGAAGAAGATAGCAATAAAGAAGCTGCGCGTGAAGATGCCCTTGATTACGGTCGCGAATTCGCCTGATAAAGCGGCCGCGCTGGCGGGTCTTGAGCGATGGAAGGCCAAACATGCGGATATCGCAAGACTGCTTGCCGTGGACGATGTGCTGGTCGATTCCATGCGAGGCCGCTCATCCACGTGGACACGCATCCGCATCAACCTGCGTCATGTCCCCGAAGAACAACGGCCGCCGCAGGAAACTCCAGAGCCAGACGATGATCCCACACGGGAGTGGCGGGAGCGTTGGAAGAACCGGGGTCCGGAATAGCGCGTCCCTAAGGGGACTAGCGGTTGTTGGGTTTTCACCGCCGGAGCTACGTCGCTTTCGGGACATACGTCTCATCGTCCCTGTGGAAAAATTGCCGCCAGTTCCTGGGGAGGAACAACTTCAAGCTGGGCGTAGGTACAATCGCTGGGCTTCTTGTCCGTTCGCCATCTTCGGAATTGCGCCGTGTGCCGGAAGCGATCTCCCTGCATGTGATCATAAGCAACTTCTACAATTAATTCAGGCCGCACTGGCTCCCACGACAAATCTTTGCCTTGGCTCCAGCGACTCTGTCCGCCGGGCATTCGCTTGACACCCTCATCATTCTCGGTCGCGTACTCAGCCCAAGCCTTCCACGGATGGTTCATCAGCGCATCTTTTCGATACGGCTTGAGAAACTCCACCAGCTCTTTTCGTTTTGCCGTGCTGAAACTCGCACAGACTCCGACGTGTTGCAAAGCGCCGGCATCGTCGAACAAACCGAGTAGCAGTGAGCCGACCATTGTGTGCTCGCCTTTTTTATGCCAGCGGAATCCAGCAACTACGCAATCGCAGTCGCGTTCGTGTTTCACTTTAAGCATCACTCGCTTATTCGGCTCGTAAGTTCCTGCAGGATCTTTGGCCATCACACCATCCAAGCCTGCGCCTTCAAAGCGGCGAAACCAATCGGCGGCAATACTCCGATCGCTGGTTGCAGGTGTGAGATGAATCGGCGGTGAAGCTAAACGAAGCAGCGACTCCAGTTCGCGTCGCCGGTTTTGAAACGCCTCGCCGCAGAGATCGCGATCTCCAAGGCAAAGCAGATCGAAGAATACAAATGATGCGGGAATCTGCCCTGATAAAAGCTTTACGCGCGATGCAGCGGGATGCAGACGTAATTGCAGCGCATCAAAATCAAGCCCATGATTTTTGACGATGACCATCTCTCCATCGAGCACACAACGTGCGGGCAGCGCAGCGCGCAGTGGTTCCAGCAACTCAGGAAAGTAACGATTGAGTGGTTTTTCGTCGCGGCTTTGGATGAAAATCTCATCTCCATCGCGAAACATCAGCGCGCGAAAACCATCCCACTTGGGCTCGAAGATCCAATCGCCCTCGGCGGGCAATTCGTCTACTCGTTTCGCGAGCATCGGCAGGATCGGCGGATTTACTGGAAGGTCCACACCCCATGGTATAACGTGGCTTCATCTTTTGATCGCGGCTGAAAACGAACCCTGTCCAATGAATCTCGACTATCTTCGCCGTTTCGCCGTCAACCAAAGTCTGTTCGCACCCACCACGCTGAAGCGCGCGCTACACAGATTTGGCTTTGTGCAGGCTGATCCGATCCGCGCGCCAGCCCGCGCGCAAGACCTGATCCTGCGCCATCGTGTGAAGAATTACCGTGCCGGCGATCTTGAGCGCAACTACACGAAACTCGGCATCGAGGAAGACTTTTTCGTCAACTATGGCTTCGTAACCCGATCCTTGCAGGCGCTGATGCATCCGCGCTCGGACAACTCCGTTGGCCAAGCAAAGCCCCCTGGCCCGCTGCGCGCAGAAAACGCGCAGCTTTTGCTCGACTTCGTTCGCGAACGCGGCGCCGTACACCCGCGCGAGGTCGATGAGCATTTCTCCCATGGCAAGGTGAAGAATTATTGGGGCGGCTCATCGAACGCCACGACGCGTCTGCTCGACGCCATGCACTACCAGGGTCTGCTGCGCATTGTGCGCCGCGATGGCGGGGTTCGCATTTACGCCGCGTATCAGCACGAGGCGCGGCTAGCCGATGCAGATATCTGCCGCACACATCTCGATACCCTGGTTGACATCGCGATCCGCATCTATGCGCCATTGCCCGCGAGAAGCCTTCCATTTCTGCTTCGGCGCTTGCGCTATGCCACCCCGCAATGGCAGGAGGAAGTGACTGCTGCTATCCTGCGAGCCAAACAACGGCTCTCGCATGCCCACGTCGAGGGCATCGATTGGTATTGGCCTGCCGAAGTAGATGCGGCGGGCAACATGTCACAAGATTCAGTCCGCTTGCTTACCCCCTTCGATCCGGTGGTCTGGGACCGCACCCGCTTCGAATTATTATGGGGATGGGTCTACCGCTTGGAAGCTTACACGCCGCCCGCGAAACGTATACGCGGCTACTATTCTCTACCGCTGCTTTGGCGAGATCGCGTGATCGGTTGGGGCAATTTGGCGGTAAAAAACGGTGAGCTACATTCAGAGCTCGGATACATTAAATCGGCGCCATGCGATCCCGCTTTCAAGCGTGAACTTGATACGGAAATGAGCCGGATGCGAACGTTTCTGGGTCTTTGATTCTACGCGGTTAGGTTGAGCTTAACTCAGGTTGTCTTTCTGTTGGGGCTCAACCCGACGCTCCTAAATAAGTGCAACGGACTTGAGTTGATTTACCAGTCACATGGTATCGACGGGCTTGAGCACATATGCATCACACAACCCGCCGAAAGATGCCACGACGTTCTTCACGTCGTCGACAGCGGTTACCATAACAATCTTCGCTCCCGAGGTCGAGAGAATTCCTGTCGAATCTTCCAGGGCGCGTATTTCG
>JGI12053J15887_10001776_pt1 | contig 10227 bp, 6 predicted proteins | sample MedBloCAOM1_O3_FD_15887 | JGI IMG/M metagenome (IMG submission 15887) | reverse complement strand
GGCACCTTCAAGGCCGACACCGTGCTGGCCAAGCACGATGAAACCTACATGCCAAAGGACGTCGCCGACGCCCTGAAGAAGCAAGGCCACTGGAAGGACGATTACGGCGCAAAACCTTTCGCGGGTCCGGCGAAGCCGGTGCAGGGAGCCTCGAAGTGATCGCGGAAACCGGGCATTACGCGCTGGTGCTGGCGCTGGCGCTGGCGCTGATCCAGTCGACGGTGCCGCTGGTCGGCGCCCGCCGGCGCGACGCCTCGCTGATGAATGTCGCGCGCTCGACCGCGCTGGCGCAGCTTGGTTTTGTCGGCGTGTCGTTCACGCTGCTGGTAATGCTGCACGTCACGTCGGATTTTTCCGTCGCCAACGTGTTCGAGAATTCGCATTCGCTCAAACCGCTGATCTACAAGATCACCGGCGTCTGGGGCAATCACGAAGGATCGATGCTGCTGTGGGTGTCGATTCTCGCGCTGTTCGGCGGCCTCGTCGCCGCGTTCGGCAACAACCTGCCGCTGTCGCTGCGCGCCCATGTGCTCGCCGTGCAAGCCTGGATCGCCAGCGCCTTCTATCTGTTCATCCTGATCACCTCGAATCCGTTCCTGCGCATCGCCAATCCGCCGATCGAGGGCCGCGACCTCAATCCGGTGCTGCAGGACATTGGGCTCGCCGTGCATCCGCCGATGCTCTATCTCGGCTATGTCGGTTTTTCGATTTCGTTTTCCTTTGCGGTTGCGGCACTGATCGAGGGCAGGATCGATGCGGCCTGGGCGCGCTGGGTGCGGCCGTGGACGCTGGTGGCGTGGATCTTCCTCACCCTCGGCATCGCGATGGGCTCGTACTGGGCCTATTACGAGCTCGGCTGGGGCGGCTGGTGGTTCTGGGATCCGGTCGAGAACGCGTCGCTGATGCCCTGGCTCGCCGGCACGGCGTTGCTGCATTCCGCGGTCGTGATGGAAAAGCGCGATGCGCTGAAGGTCTGGACCATTTTGTTGTCGATCCTGGCCTTCTCGCTGTCGCTGCTCGGCACCTTCCTGGTGCGCTCGGGCGTCCTGACCTCGGTGCACGCGTTCGCCACCGACCCGACGCGCGGCGTATTCATCCTCCTCATCCTCTGCATCTTCATCGGTGGCAGTCTCTCGCTCTACGCCTGGCGGGCGTCTGCATTGAAGCGGGGCGGCCTGTTCGCGCCGATCTCGCGCGAGGGCGCGCTTGTGCTCAACAATTTGTTCCTCACCACCGCGTGCGCCACCGTCTTCATCGGAACGCTGTATCCGCTGGCGCTGGAAGTGTTGACGGGCGACAAGATTTCGGTCGGCGCGCCGTTTTTCAACCTGACCTTTGCACCGCTATTCGTTGCCGCGATGATCGCGGTGCCGTTCGGCCCGCTGCTGGCATGGAAGCGCGGCGACCTCGTCGCCGCAGCGCAGCGGCTGACCGCAGCCGGCATTGCGGCGCTGCTGGCCATCGCCGTGTTGTGGGCGTGGACGCGCGGCGGCGCTACGTTTGCGCCGCTCGCGATCGGGCTTGCGGTCTTCGTCATTGCCGGCGCGCTCTGCGATCTCGCCGAGCGCACCGGTCTGTTTCGCATGCCCGTGGCGATCTCGGTGCGCCGCGCGCGCGGGTTGCCGCGCTCGGCCTGGGGTTCGGCGTTCGCCCACGCCGGCGTCGGTGTCGCCTTGATCGGGATCGTCTGCGAAACCACGTGGAACAGCGAATACATCGCGACGATGAAGCCGGATCAGGTCGCCAAAGTCGCGGGCTACGAGTTGAAGCTCGACGGCATTACGCAGCGGCAGGGACCGAATTTCCGCGAGATGATCGCGCAGTTCTCGGTCAGCCTCGACGGCCGCCCGCTTGAAGTGATGACGCCGTCGAAGCGCAATTTCACCACGCGCGGATCCTCGACCACCGAAGCAGCACTTCTGACGCGCGGCGCCAGCCAGCTCTATATTTCGCTCGGCGAAGCCGCGGCCGACGGCGGCATCGCGGTGCGCATCTATCACAAGCCGCTGGTGCTCTTGATCTGGTTCGGCCCGGTGCTGATGGCGTTCGGCGGCATGCTGTCGCTGTCGGACCGGCGGCTTCGCGTCGGCGCGCCAAAGCCTGCGAAGGCCGGGCGCGCGCTGCAGGCGGCGGAATAATGCGCGCGAAATCCATCTTCGTCGGCGCGTTCGCATTGGTGTTGATGGGCACTCCGCCCGCTCACGCCGTTCAGCCCGACGAGATCATGCCCGACCCGGCCAGGGAAGCCCGCGCGCGCGATCTGTCGCGGGAACTGCGCTGCATGGTGTGCCAGAACCAGTCGATTGACGATTCCGAGGCGCCGCTGGCGCGCGATCTGCGGCTTCTGGTGCGCGAGCGGATCGCGGCCGGCGACAGCGATAGCCAGGTGATCGATTTCCTGGTGGCGCGCTACGGCGAATTCGTGCTGCTGAAACCCCGGTTCAAGGCGCACACGCTGCTGCTGTGGTTGTTGCCGCCGCTGGCTCTGGCCGGGGGAGGGCTGGCGCTCTGGACCTACGCCAGGCGGCGCGCCAGGTCGGCGGCGCACGGGAAGGATGCGCCGCTCAAGCTGAGCGCCGAGGAAGAAGCCCGCCTGACGCGGCTGCTGGCAACCGATCCGTCGGTTCGCCCGGGGGAACCGCGCGTTTAAGCAATTGAAGCAGCTGCGTTAAACTGACGCATCCGATTTGGCCTTCATTACGAAAGTTTAACGCCGTCGCCAGCGCGCGGTAAGGCGGGAATGCCCATCTTCCCTGCTGTTAGGTGCTTTGCCCCCGCACCGTCGAATTCCGGCTCACTTTCACGCTCTTGGAGATTTGCTCAATGACCGAACGTCCCACCGATCTCTCCTCCTTTCCGTCCTATCGCGCGCCCCGCCGTTCGCTGTTTTCAGCGCGCAAATTCGCACTGATGGCTTCGGTCGTCGCCGGCCTCGGCGTCGCCATTTATGGTTTCAGCCCCTCGCAGGGCCCGGTTGATGTGTTCTCCAGCGCGGCGCACGCGCAGGTCAACAACGAAGTCCGCAAGGTCCAGCAACCGGTCGGCTTTGCCGACATCGTCGAGCGCGTCAAACCTTCCGTGATTTCGGTCAAGGTCAATATCGGCGACAAGGGCACCAAAGATGACACCGCCAACAACGACGACTCGCCGTTCCAGCCGGGCTCGCCGATGGAGCGCTTCTTCCGCCGCTTCGGTGGACCCGATGGATTGCCCCCGGGCCTGAAGGGTGGTCCGCGCGGCGGCCGTGGCCCGGTGACGGGCCAGGGTTCGGGCTTCTTCATTTCGCCTGACGGCTATGCCGTGACCAACAATCACGTCGTTGACGGCGCCGACAAGGTCGAAGTCACTACCGACGACGGCAAGACCTATACCGCGAAGGTGATCGGAACCGATCCGCGCACCGACGTCGCGCTGATCAAGGTTTCGGGCCGCAACGATTTCGCGTTCGCGAAACTCTCCGAGAGCAAGCCGCGGATCGGCGACTGGGTGCTTGCGGTCGGCAACCCCTTCGGCCTCGGCGGCACCGTGACGGCCGGCATCGTCTCAGCTAGCGGCCGCGACATCGGCAACGGCCCGTATGACGATTTCATCCAGATCGACGCGCCCGTTAACAAGGGCAACTCCGGCGGCCCGGCGTTCGACGTCTCGGGTGAGGTGATGGGCGTCAACACCGCGATCTATTCCCCGTCCGGCGGCAGCGTCGGCATTGCGTTCTCGATTCCCGCTTCCACGGTGAAGAACGTGATCGCCCAGCTCAAGGAGAAGGGCACGGTCAGCCGCGGCTGGATCGGCGTCCAGATCCAGCCGGTCACCGCTGACATCGCCGACAGCCTCGGCCTGAAGAAGGCGGAAGGCGCGCTGGTGGCTGAGCCCCAGGCCAACGGCCCGGCGGCCAAGGCCGGCATCGAATCCGGCGACATCATCACGTCCGTGAACGGCGAGCCGGTCAAGGATGCCCGTGAACTCGCCCGCACCATCGGCGCTCTTGCGCCCGGCAACGCGGTCAAGCTGAACGTGCTGCACAAGGGCCAGGACAAGGTCGTCAACCTGACGCTCGGCCAGTTGCCGAACACGGTCGAGGCCAAGGCCGATACCGACAGCGACACCGACAAGGGCGGCGCCACCAAGGGCGTCGACGTGCCGAAGCTCGGCCTGACGGTTGCGCCCGCCAACAGCATCGCCGGCGCCGGCAAGGATGGCGTCGTGGTGACCGAGGTCGACCCGAAGAGTGCGGCTGCCGAGCGCGGCTTCAAGGAAGGCGACGTGATTCTCGAAGTTGCCGGCAAGAGCGTCGCCAGCGCCGGTGACATTCGCAGCGCGATCGACGCGGCGCGCACCGAGAGCAAGAACAGCGTGCTGATGCGCGTGAAGAGCGGCGGTTCGTCGCGCTTCGTGGCGTTGCCGCTGGCCAAGGGCTAAACAAGGGTTAAGTAACAGGAGTTCCCCGAGATGGAAGGCGTCGCCGGCATTAGTCGCCCCCGCCGACGGCTCTTTCCGGGGGGCGGGCCCAAAGCTCGCTCCCTATGGCTACCCTTCCGGTCGGAATACGCCCCCCTCCGTCGGAAGGGCAAAGGGCGGTGAGGTCCCCCAGCTTCACCGCCCGCTTTTTTTACTTCACCGAGAGGGTGGCGGCCCGCCTTGCATGAGAGTGTCCGCCGCGCCATGGTGACCGAAAGCCTCAATCCCGTGACCTCCACCAATTCCAACATGCGCCTTCTGATCATCGAAGACGACCGCGAATCCGCCGACTATCTGGTCAAGGCGTTTCGCGAAGTCGGTCACGTCGCCGATCTCGCCAGCGACGGCGAGGAAGGTCTCGCGCTCGCCGACAACGGCGACTACGACGTGCTGGTGATCGATCGCATGNTGCCGAAGCGCGACGGGCTGTCGCTGATCGGCACGCTGCGCGAAAAGGGCAACCGCACGCCGGCCNTGATCCTCTCGGCGCTCGGCCAGGTCGACGACCGCATCAAGGGCCTGCGGGCCGGCGGCGACGACTATCTGCCAAAGCCCTATTCATTCGCCGAACTTCTGGCCCGCGTCGAAGTGCTGTCGCGCCGCCACGGCGGCCCGGCCGAGGAGACCGTCTATCGCGTCGGCGATCTCGAGCTCGACCGGCTCTCGCACCGCGTCGCCCGCGGCAAGGAAGAGCTGACATTGCAGCCGCGCGAGTTTCGCCTGCTGGAATATCTGATGAAGCATGCCGGCCAGGTGGTGACGCGCACTATGCTGCTGGAAAACGTCTGGGACTATCACTTCGATCCGCAGACCAACGTGATCGACGTGCATATTTCGCGGCTGCGCTCAAAAATCGACAAGGGATTCGAGCGGCCGCTGCTGCATACGATCCGCGGCGCCGGATACATGATCCGTGACGGCATTCGGTAAACTGATCCGCACCACGGCGTTTCGCCTGACGCTGGTCTATCTGCTTTTGTTTGCGCTGTTCGCCGCGTCGCTTCTGGGCTATTTCGCCTGGAACACGCGCCGTCTCATTACCGAGCAGATCACCACCACCGTGAACGCGGAAATCGGCGAAGTCAGCAACAGCTATACGCGGCGCGGGCTGACCGGGCTGGTCAACACCGTCGAGAACCGGGCGCGGCGGCCCGGCGCCAATCTCTACCTCGTGACCACGCCGGAAGGGGTGGCCATCGCCGGCAATGTGAGTGCGCTGACCGCGGGCGTGATGGCGAGCTCGGGCTGGTCGGAGACCGCCTACCGGCGGCTCGACGAACAGGACAAGGCCGACCACCGCGCGCTGGTGCGGGTGACCGAACTCTCCAGCGGCTTCCGTCTCCTGATCGGGCGCGACCTGGACGAGCGCCGCCGGCTGTTCGGCATTGTCGCCAAAGCCGCGCAATGGTCGCTGCTTGTCGTCGTCGTGCTCGGGCTGGGCGGTGGCGTCTTCGTGGCGCGCCGGGTGCTGCGCCGGATCGACGCCATGACCGGCACCACCCGGCGCATCATGGCTGGCGATCTCTCAGGCCGGCTGCCGGTCGGCCGCAGCGGCGACGAACTCGATCGGCTGGCGGAAAACCTCAACGCCATGCTGGAGCGCATTGAAGCTCTGATGACGGGCTTGAAGGAGGTCTCGGACAACATCGCCCATGATCTCAAGACGCCGCTGACGCGGCTGCGCAACCGTGCCGAAGAGGCTCTTGCGAGTTCCGGCAGCGAGGCCGGGTACCGCGCGGCGCTGGAACGGACCATCGAGGAATCCGACGGCCTGATCCGCACCTTCAATGCGCTCTTGATGATCGCGCGCGCCGAGTCCGGGCAGGCGCGCGGCAACATGGACGATTTCGATGCGGCCGATGTCGCCAGGGGCATCCACGAGCTTTACGAGCCCCTTGCCGAAGACGACGGCATGACGCTGCGGGTCAAGGCCGCCGCGCCGGCGCGGCTGCACGGCAACCGCGAATTGATCAGCCAGGCGCTCGCCAATCTCGTCGAGAACGCGATCAAGTACGGCAAGCCGACGCCGGCCTTGCAGCCGCTCGGCGCCGACGCCGTTGCTGGCACCAGGGAAATTCTGATCGAGGCGCGGCGCGAGGGCGACCAGGTGCTGTTTAGCGTCACCGATCATGGACCGGGCATTCCCGAGAGCGATCGCAGGCATGCGATCGAACGTTTCGTGCGCCTGGAAACCAGCCGCACGCTGCCGGGTTCCGGACTTGGCCTCAGCCTCGCTTCGGCGGTCGCGACCCTGCACGGCGGCGAACTCAGGCTTGGCGATTCGCATCCCGGGCTTGTCGCGACGCTGGCGATTCCCGCGCTGGCCGGTTCAAGTGACAGGCTTGCGGCTCAAACACCGGATGTGCCACAGAAGGTGGCATGAATGCATCCGCGCCGGGCAACGCGGAACGACGACAGAGTCTGGCCGCGCGGTTCGTGGACGGACCGCATGTCTCCGCTCCCGATAAAGCCGAACAACGCCTGAACGACTGGCTTGCCGGGATCGAGCCCGAGCAATCGGCTGCGATCGATGAGCTGCTCGAGCATCCGCACGCCAAAAACATCCTGCTCGGCATCGCCGAGTTCTCGCCCTACCTGTTCGAACTGATCCGCGCCGATGCGGCGCGCCTGATCCGGTTGCTGGCGTGCGACCCGGAGTCGCACCTCGAGAAGCTGATCGAAAAGACATCCCGGAAAATGCTGGCGGCGTCCGGCGAGACCGAGGCGATGCATCTGCTCCGCCGCATGAAGGCCGAAGCCGCGCTCATGGTCGCGCTGTGCGACATCGGCGTCGTCTGGCCGGTGATGCGGGTGACGGCGGCGCTGACCGATCTCGCGGTCGCCGCGGTCAAGACCGCGCTGCGCTTCCTGCTGCGCCAGGAAGTCGCGCGCGGGCGGATGACGGCGCCTGACCCGGACCGGCCCGAGGAGGGAAGCGGCCTGATCGTGTTGGCGATGGGCAAGATGGGCGCGGGCGAGCTGAACTATTCCAGCGACATCGACCTGATCGTGTTCTTCGATCCCGCTGTGACATCTTTGGCGGCTGACATCGAGCCGCAGCCATTCTTCGTGCGCGTCACACAAGGAATGGCGCGGCTGTTGCAGCAGCGCACCGGCGACGGCTACGTGTTCCGCGTCGACCTGCGCCTGCGGCCGGATCCGGCCTCGACGCAGGTCGCGATCTCGACCGAAGCGGCGCTGCATTACTACGAGCGGGAAGGGCGAACCTGGGAACGCGCCGCGATGATCAAGGCGCGGCCCTGCGCCGGCGACGCCAGGGCCGGCGAGGCGCTGGTTGCGGAGATTGCGCCGTTCGTCTGGCGCAAGCACCTGGATTTTGCCGCACTGGCCGACGTCCACGACATGAAGCGGCAGATGCAGACCTATCGCGGCCAGAGCGAGATTTCGGTCGAGGGCCACAACGTCAAGGTCGGGCGCGGCGGCATCCGCGAGATCGAGTTTTTTGCCCAGACCCAGCAATTGATCGCCGGCGGCCGGCATCCGGAATTGCGGGTGCGGTCGACGCTGGAGGCGCTCAACGTTCTGGCGACCAGCAACTGGATCACCTTCGAGGCCCGCGACGAGTTGACCGCGGCTTATGAGTTCCTGCGCCGGGTCGAGCATCGCCTGCAGATGATCGCGGACGAGCAAACCCATGCCTTGCCTGACAACGCCGAGGCCGTCGAACGCTTTGCGCACTTCTTCGGCTATGAGAGCCGCGATGCCTTCGCTGATGACCTCGTTGGTCACCTCAACATCGTGCAGGGGCATTATGGCCGGCTGTTCGAGGGCGATCCGACCGGCACCGCAAAACTGCCGCCGGTCGATTATGGCGCCGGCCCCGACGACCCGCGCCTGCTCGAACATCTGACATCGCTCGGCTTCAAGAAGCCCGTCACGGTCGCAGCGACGGTAAAACAATGGCTGACCGGCGACTATCGCGCGCTGCGCGTCGAAGCCACGCGCAATGCCTTTGTCGAGTTCGTCCCGAGTCTGATCGACGGTCTGGCGCATGCCGAGGAACCCGACGACGCGGTGGCGGCGTTCGACCGTTTCCTGCAAGCCTTGCAGCGCGGCGGCCGGCTGATTTCGCTGCTCAGCCAAAACCCCGACCTCGTCGCGCTCGTGGCGCTGATCCTCGGCGCAGCGCCGCGGCTCGGCGATACGCTGGCGCGGCAGCCGCAGATCATCGACGGCCTGATCGATCCGCGCTTCTTCGGCGCGATGCCGGACCAGAAGGAATTGTCGGCTCGCCTGGCGGCGACCCTGAAGGACGCGGACTCCTATGAGGATTTTCTCGACCGCTTGCGGTTGTTTGGCCAGGAAAGCCTGTTCCTGATCGGCGCCCGCATTCTCTCCGGCACGGTTTCGGCGCAGCAGGCGAGCGTCGCCTTTGCCGATGTCGCCGAGGGCATCGTCCATACCGTGCACGGCCTCGTCACCGACCAGTTCGCCGCGCAATACGGCCGGATCAAGGGGCAGGATACCGCGATCATCGCCATGGGCCGGCTCGGCAGCCGCGAGATGACGGCGTCCTCCGATCTCGACCTGATCCTGCTCTACGATTACGACCACGAGCACCCGGATTCTGACGGCGAGCGCTCGCTGCATGGCGCGCAATACTTTGCGCGCTTCACCCAGCGTTTGATCAGCGCATTCACGACGCGGACCAATTACGGCGTGCTGTACGAGATCGACATGCGGCTGCGCCCGTCGGGGCGCGCTGGCCCGGTGGCCTCGCGGCTCGATTCCTTCGCGGACTATCAGGAGCGGGAAGCCTGGACCTGGGAACATATGGCTTTGACCCGCGCGCGGGTGATCTCGTCGTCGCCGGAACTCCGCAACCGGATCGAGGGCATCATTCGCGGCGTCCTCACTCGGCCGCGCGATGCCGCGGGCACGGCGGCCGATGTCGCCGACATGCGCCGGGCGATCGCGCAGGAAAAGGGCGAGAATGACGTCTGGGACTTGAAGTATGCCGCGGGCGGCACCGTCGATATCGACTTCATCGCGCAATATCTCCAGCTCGTTCACGCCGCCGGCAAGCCCGATATCCTAAACGTCTCCACGCTGGCGGTGCTCGACAACGCCGCGCGGCTCGGCGTCTTGCCGCACTCGGAGGCCGAAGTGCTGCGCCAGGCGGCGCGGCTCTATCACGACCTGACGCAGATCTTGCGGCTTTGCGTCACCGGCAAATTCAAGTCGGAAACCGCCGGCGAAGACCTGTTGCGGGTGATGGCGCGGGCCGGCGATGCGCCGGATTTCTCGGCGCTGGAGGCAAGGGTACGCGAGACCCAGGCCGAGGTGCGGCGGATTTTTCAGACCTTGGTGGGGCAGGCGGCCTGAGCAGCGCTTTCGTGGCAGCGGCAATCGATACGCTTGTATGATTGGGCGATGCCAAAACAGAATGGTAGGCTGGGCCGCGCGCATCGAATGCGCCATTGGGCGTGTTGGTCCGGCGGCGAGCGTGATATTCATGCCGGGCATTTGACCATTGGAACGAGGCGGTTTTCTTGATCGACAAGCTTGAACTTCTGCTGGCGCTGGCCAAGGAGCGCCACTTCGGCCGGGCGGCCGAGGCTTGTGGCGTCACCCAGCCGACGATGTCGACCAGCCTGAAGCAGCTCGAGGAAATTTTGGGCGTCATGCTGGTGCAGCGCGGCTCGCGCTTCCAGGGCTTTACCCCCGAGGGCGAGCGCGCGCTCGACTGGGCGCGGCGCATCGTCGGCGACGCGCGAGCGATGCGGCAGGAGATCAACGGGCTGAAGG
>JGI12053J15887_10001775_pt1 | contig 10231 bp, 6 predicted proteins | sample MedBloCAOM1_O3_FD_15887 | JGI IMG/M metagenome (IMG submission 15887) | reverse complement strand
CCGACCCGCGATCCGTGACTTTTGCCGCCGGACCGTCAGGCGGAGGCATCCAGCGATCCCCCCACTGCGACAGCGCATAGATGGTCGTGAACAGATCGATGCCCTTCTCGTCGAGATGATATTCGGCGCGCGGGCGCTGGTCGCTTTGCCTGTATTCGACGCGCTTTAAGATCCCNGCCTCGGTCAGCGTTTTCAGCCGCGCGCTCAGGACACCGCGGCCGCATTTCAGCGCGCGCGCGAAATCGTCGAACCTGCGGACGCCGTAAATCGCCTCGCGTAACACCAGCAGGGTCCATTTCTCGCCCAGCACGTCGAGCGCCCTTTTGATCGAGCAGTTCTCGAGGTCGTAATGGAATCGTTCCGGCTCCATGGCCTGTCCTAGCTGGGTTTGACAAATAGACCTAGATGCTACATTCTAGGTTCGTACTTAGAATTCAATTTCGTTAGCAATCCTGAATCGATCTGCGAGGAAAGTCCCATGAGCGAACAGTTTGGTGCCGCCGCAAGCAAAGGTGAAACACGCGCAGGTCCGGGCTTGACCCACCTGTTCACGATGCGGGCCGGGCTCGGCGCCCGGCTGGACGGCGGGGACGGCCCACTGGGGCGCCGGGTGTTCAATGCCGCCACCGGGGGTGATTTCGCTGGCGCGCGATTGCGCGGCGCGGTCATGCCCGGATCAGCGGACTGGATGCTGGTTCGCAAGGATGGCTCGATGGTGATCGACGCTCGGGCGATCCTGCAGACTGACGACGGTGCCACCATCCACATGACCTATGCGGGTCGCGCCATCTTCGCGGCAGACATGCTGGCCGACGTGCGCGACCCGGCGCGGCGGCACCTGATCGATCCGGCCCGCTACTATATGAGAACCACGCCGTTATTTGAAACCGGCGCAGAAGCCTATGCGTGGTTGAACGACATCGTCTGCGTGGCCACCGGACAGCTAACCGAGCCGGGCCTCGACTACGAGGTGTTCCAGGTCGGGTGACGCTGTGGTCACAGCGGCCGGCCCGCCTGCTCAAAACCGTGGGAGTTCAGGGAAAGCGAGCTTGCCGCCGTGGACGTGCACGCGGCCAAGTTCGGCGCAGCGATGCAGGGTTGGAAACACCTTGCCGGGATTGAGCAATCCTTGCGCGTCGAACGCGCATTTCAGCCGCTGCTGCTGGTTGAGATCGATCTCGCTGAACATCTCCGGCATCAGGTCGCGCTTCTCGATGCCGACGCCATGTTCGCCGGTGAGGACACCGCCAAGTTCGACGCAGACCCGAAGGATGTCGGCGCCGAACGCCTCTGCCCGCTCCATCTCGCCGGGCTTGTTGGCATCGTACAGGATCAGCGGATGCAGATTGCCGTCGCCGGCATGAAACACATTGGCGACGCGCAGATCGTACTTTTCCGAAAGCTCGCGGATGCGCGCCAGCGCCTTGGGCAATGCGCCGCGCGGGATCGTGCCGTCCATGCAGAGATAGTCGGGCGAAATCCGCCCAACGGCCGGAAATGCCGCCTTGCGGCCGGCCCAGAACAGATTGCGTTCGGTCTCGGAAGTGGAAATCCGGCACGTGGTGGAGCCGCAGCCTTGCGCGATCGCCTCGACGCGGCCGATCAGTTCATCGACTTCGACGCCGGGACCATCGAGCTCGATGATCAGCAGCGCCTCGACGTCGAGCGGATAGCCGGCATGGACGAAAGCTTCGGCGGCGTGGATCGCAGGTTTGTCCATCATTTCCATGCCGCCCGGAATGATCCCGGCGCCGATGATCCGCGCCACGCATTCGCCGGCCGCCTCGACCTCGCCGAAACCGACCATCAGCGCGCGTGCGGTCTCGGGCTTCTGCAGGATCCGCACGGTGACCTCGGTGATGACGCCGAGCAGGCCTTCGGACCCGGTGATGATGCCCATCAGATCGTATCCGCTGGTTTCGGCGGACTTGCCGCCGACCCTGATGATTTCGCCGGTAATCAGCACGATTTCGCAGCCAAGCACGTTGTTGGTGGTCATGCCGTATTTCAGGCAATGCACGCCGCCGGAGTTCTCCGCGACATTCCCGCCGATCGAGCAGGCGATCTGTGACGAGGGGTCGGGCGCATAATAGAATCCGGCGTGGGCGACCGCCTGGCTGATGGCGAGATTGGTGACCCCCGGCTCGGTCACCACCACGCGGTTGTCGAAATCGATCTCGCGGATGCGGTTGAATTTGCCCAGGCCGAGCAGCACGCCATCGGCCAGCGGCAGCGCGCCGCCGGACAGCGAGGTCCCGGCGCCGCGCGGCACCACCTTGATGCCCTGCGCGAAGCAGTATTTCAGAACCTGCGACACCTGTTCGGTGGTATCGGGGAGCACGACGACCATCGGCGGTTGACGATAGGCCATCAGGCCGTCGGATTCGTAAGGCAGCATCTCGGCTGCGCTGTCGATCACGCCCTCGCCCGGCACGATCGCGCGCAACGCCGCAACGATTGTATCGCGGCGCGCCAGAACCGCCTGATCCGAGGCGGGCATCATGATGGTCATGTGTCGTCCTCCTCACCGCCGCTTGATGCGCAAGCGCATCCGCGCCCGGCGATTTGTCATGGCGAATCAAGCACGTCTGGATCGCTTTGGGTAGATTACCTGGGGGATGGACGGGCCGGGAAAGCCAACTATTCTAAAAATCAAGCGAGATCGATGAAACCCGACAAGCGTTTCGTGGCTTGTCCTGCGCGCGCACCCCGTGCAACAACCAGCCCCCCAGGCCCTTCCCGAAAACACGCCAAGCCCCTCCCGAAACCACAAAGAGCACACCATGAAAAAACTGACCCTGAGCGCGCTCATCGTCGTCGCGTCGGCGGCTGCAGCACCCGCAGCGCTGGCGCAGGACGCCGCGGCCGGCAAAATGTCGTTCAACAAATGCCTGGCCTGCCACGCGATCGGTGAAGGCGCCAAGAACAAGGTCGGGCCTGAGCTCAACGGGCTGGACGGCCGCAAATCCGGCACCGCGCCGGATTATAGCTACTCGGACGGCAACAAGAATTCCGGCATCACCTGGAACGAGGCCCAGTTCAAGGAATACATCAAGGATCCGAAGGCGAAAATCCCCGGGACCAAGATGGCATTCGCCGGCATCAAGAACGAGAAGGAGGTCAACGACCTCTGGGCGTTCATCTCGCAATACGACAAGGACGGAAAGACCAAGTAACGCCGCTGCGCCGCGGCGTCATCGCGACATCCTTGCAGCAACCGGTTTTGGCGCGCTTGACTGGTCCGGATTCGCCACGAAGGGGTCGGTATAACACCTGGCGCCGGCGGCCCTGGCGATCCGTGCCACGGCATCGGTCATGACCGGCGCGCCTGAGGTGTAGACAACATCGTTCGGCGACAAACTTGGCAAATGGTCGGTTGGCCGTCCGCTGCGAATGGCGGGGGAGATGCTCTGCGGTTCCGATACGGTCGGTATGATCGTGACGTTGGGAAACAGCGCCAAACGGCACAGCGCGCTGTGCATGTACAACGACTGCAGCTTTCGCGCCGCGACCACGAATACCAGTTCCCGCTGCGGCCGCTCCAGGATCGCTGCAACCGCGATCGACCACATCGGCGCGAAACCGGTGCCGCTTGCGACAAGGACAATGCTGCCGGAATGATTTGGCCTGAGAAAGGCGCTGCCGAACGGACCCGTTACCTTCATGCGGTGCCCGACGCGGATTTTTCGCCCCAGCTCCGAGGACACGACTCCGTCAGGGAATCTGCGAATGTGAAAATGCAACATGCGATCGTCGGCGCGACCCTCGAGCGGATAGGTCGGGCTGTAACATCGCGACGGAAACCCCCGAAATTGCGTCTTGCAGAACTGACCGGGAAGATAATGAAGCGGTCTCGGCAGCTCGACGTCCACGCCGATCACGTCGGGCGCCAGGCGAACCATGCGGGTCACACGGCCCGTCATCGTGACCTGATCGGGGACTGCCTCGGTCACGATCTCGATATCGGAGACGATTCGCGCCTGGCAGGCGTGAATCATGTCGTCACCCTGCTCGTGGCCGCCAAACACCCTGCCTTCAACCAAGCGCACACGGCAGGCACCGCAAACCCCGGCGCGACAATCGTGCGGCAGATCAATGCCATTCATCAAGGCCCAGTCGAGCACGAGGTCGCCGCAATTCGCCAAGTGCGGCTCATCGTTCAGGGTTACCTTGCAAATCTTCCGCATTATTCCACCTCAAGACGGATTGGCCGGACGTGCCGGGTATGCCTGATCTGACTGTGATCAAAGGCCGCGACCCGCATGAAGACCCCGGTCTGAAGCGGAACATCGTATTGGCTGTGGGTGTCGAGGCGGCGCGCCACCTCCAGCGCCCAGTGCCCGGAGGCCCAGCGGGCCGCGCATCGGATGTCGGCGCGATCACCCGAGAATTCGCCGCCGATGATGACTCCTGGAATAACCGTCCCCACCGGGACGGTGACATCCTGTTCCGACGAATACGGTACCGATTCCGTCTCCGTCATGAACCAGCGCGCGCCGTCGCTCTCGCCATGATTTGGATCGAGGTCGATCTCCCCCATCGCTGCGGTTGTCTTCGCAAGATCCCTGGGCAACCGGCGCGGCGTGATCATCCGTTTGCCATCGACGGCGGGCTCGTCGCTCATGATAAAATTGTCGGCATAGTTCGCGGTGCCNGGATCCGGCGCNAACCCGCCTCGATACGGGACGACATTGCGCACCTGCATCGGCGTTGGATCCAGCGGTGGACCGAAATGCGAGTCATCCATCCAGCCNGTTGAACCGCTACTCGTCGCCTTCCAAAGCCAGACGTCGACATAGACGTCGTNTCCGGGCGTGTAATGCAGGCCGCGCCCGGTCATGGTAGGCGGCGCTTCGGGAATCGGATGGGTACCGGCGTGGAACGTCCGGTCGCCCGCGAGCGTTGCATCCAAAGTGGTCAGCAGGACCGAGAATTTGTCCTCATTGTAATCATGCTCGTCTCCGCTCTCATAGCCATCGTGAAGCATGTGCCATCCGTCGATCTCCTTGATGAGCGGCAGATGCTTGAGCGAACGCGTCGGATCCTCCCATGTGAACAGGAAATACGCCCAGGTGCTGTCGTGCACCGCGCGGATATCGATCCTCGATTCCCCCTTGCCGTCGAAATTGCCTCCCTGGTTGGTCATCACGGAGAAGGGCTGGATGTTTCGCCAGGCTCGATCGGAAGTGTCGCCGTCGAGGATGGGCGCATCGGCGCCGGTGATCCGGTGAACCTGCAGCTGGTCGACGGCCATCCGATCGGTTGCGACGACGATCGAAGCGCCGGCGATCGCGATCGCCGCGGCAACGACAAAAGGATTGGATTGGAACGTCGGGCTTCGCGGTTTCGACGTTCTGCTTTTTGCCGGTCCGGCGGGATGCGTGGCTGCACTGCGCACAGGCGGCTGACCGCGAGTGGTATCCTTGGGCCGTTGTGGTGGCTGCAGAGGTGCCTCTCGCTGGATCGGTTGCAGGAGTGCATCGCGCTGGACCGGCTGCAGGGGTGCCTCTCGCAGGAGCTCCTGCAGGAGTGCCTCTCGCTGGACCGGCGACACCCGCGTCTCGCGCTGGACTGGCTGAAGGAGCGCCTCTCGCCGGACCGGCTGCACCCGTGTCTCGCGCTGGACTGGCTGCAGCGGCGCCTCTCGCCGGACCGGCTGCACCCGTGTCTCGCGCTGGACTGGCTGCACACGGGTCTCGTGCTGGACTGGCTGCATCCGGGTCTCGGACGCTGTCTTGTCGGCACCTCGGAATTCCGGCTGCAGCCGTGCCGATTGCTCGGCCAGCATCGTCAGCAATTCAACGGCATCGAGCTGCGGTGGCGGCGCTGACAGGCCTGTCGGATGAAAGATTCGAAGCAACTGCGATGTTCCGCCGATCCGAAGGTGCGACAGGACATGAAGGCCGGCGAAGCCGAGTACCACCCAGGTCGCATACCAGTGCAGCGTCGCCACATCGTAGCCAGCGCAATAGCCAAAATACATCAACCCGCCGCTGGCCATCAGCGCCAGCATCGTGACGAAGAACACCCAGTACAGGAGGATGTTGACGGCACCTCGCCTCGCCTGCCCGCGACTGACAAGTCCCCGCAGGCGGACCTTGTCCAACCGGATGCGGCGCCCGAGACCGGACCGACGCACATAGATCGTGTATGCGAACGCCACCGTCAGCAGCACGACAGCCGCCTGCATATGCATCACCCACACATTCTGGGGTAGAACCGCATCGAACGAATTGATCCAGCTTCGTTCCGGCGCTTCGGTCGCGATACGCAATCCGGTGACGAAGGCAACTCCGAACGCTGCGACAAGCAGCCAATGCAGAATGACCGTTCCGTAGTCGGTTTTGCGTTTTCTCATGCGCGCGCCTCGCTACCCGAGAGGCGGCAAATTGCGGCATCCACCCGATCCGCGATTTGCACACGGATTTCACGCGCAGCATGCCACAACGTGTTGTATCGCATTGCACGGCCATTGATTTCGTGCCGTGTCGTGTTTCGCCAAGAGTCGTTGTTACTGTCAGACAAATGACTCGCCCCAAATCACGTTTCGCCGAAATCGGCGAACGAAGAATCCTTCTCTTATGCGGGCGCCCGCCCGCAACGTGTCGATGGTTCAAACAGCAAGACCCGGGCTGAATTGAACTATCCGGCTGGCCTCCGGCGCCCATCCCCATGGATGCGTAGGACGCCGGAGGTCACGCTGGCAGGAGCGCGATCCCCACATGTGACGGTGTTGTCGGGTCGGCCGGAGGAACGCGATCCATCGGGGGCGCGGATATTGATCGGTACCCCGACCATCGCACGCATGATGTCCGCGTCGGCGATCCTCCGTGTGTGCGATCCATTGTGTACTTCCCCTAATGATCAGTGTTTCATGACTGATGAGCGCAACCGTTCGACCGCGCAGCGGCGTGAAGCGCAAGATGAAAGATCGTTTACCTTCGTGGCGTCTTTCAGCCGATCCGGGGGCCAATGCGCGCAGAAGAAAGGTTATAGGCGGACGAATCTATGACGATGGAAGGTTCTTGAGCACCGACCATCGCGGTCAACCCTTTCGCAAAATGCGCGAGGCCAACAGCCGCGTCTCTACACTTGTGGCGATTCTTGTGCCGGCGAAATGTCGACGGGGATCGGCGACGGTCTCATTCTTGCCGGAAAATGGTCTGTATCGCCTGTCAAGGAGAGGCGATCGCCGATCGATATCGGCCTGATGGAGAGCCGCATTGGCATGAGTGTCGCTCAGAATCACGCACAGACATTTCTTACCGGCGGGGTATCGCCTCTGCCGCCCACCGCTGCGACCGACGATCCGGTGACGCTCAGGCTGCGCGAAAGTGCGCGGCGTATGATTGGCATCGCCGCATTCAGCGGGGTGATCAACATTCTGATGCTGTCGGGCTCACTCTATATGTTGCAGGTTTATGATCGGGTTATTCCGAGCCGCAACGTCTCGACCTTGCTCGGCCTCTCGCTGATGGTGCTGTTGGCCTACGTCGCGCAAGGATACTTTGACGCGCTGCGCTCGCGAATGCTCTGTCGCGTGGCGACACTTTTCGATGCCGGCTTGCAGGAAGCAATTCATGTGGCGCTCGCCACTCTGCCGCTGCGCGGCGTGAAACCGATGCTGATGCAGCAGCCCTTGCGTGATCTGGACCAGGTGCGCGCGTTCATGTCGAGCATGGGACCGACGGCGTTCCTTGACATGCCATGGATCCCGATTTTTCTCATCGGGTTGTTTCTGTTTCACCCGGCCATCGGCATCACGGCGCTGCTTGGGACCGCCGCGATCATCGGCATGACATTGCTGACCGAGCGCATGACGCGCGGCGCGGCCAAGTCCGCGATGGATAGCAGCGCCCAGCGACAGGTGCTGGCGGACGCGACGCAACGCAATGCCGAGGTCATCCGGGCGTTGGGCATGATGGATCGATTCACGGCGCGCTGGTCCAGGGCCAATGAGCGCTATTTGCGAGAAAATATCCGCGCCACCGACGTGTATGCCAATCTCGGATCGGGTGCGAAGGTGCTGCGCTATGTCCTGCAATCGGGGATGTTGGGCATCGGTGCGTATCTCGTCGTGGCCGACAAGGCGTCGGGCGGCATCATGATCGCTTCGTCGATCATGATGGGCCGCGCCCTGGCGCCCGTCGAAGTAGCACTTAGCACCTGGAAACAGCTTATCGCCGCACGTCTGAGCATCAAGCGTTTGCGCGAAATCTGCAAGGCGACCGCCGCGCCTGTTGTGCCGCCGGTGGCGCTGCCGCGTCCCAGCCGCGAGCTTTCGGTGCAAAATCTCGCCATCGCGGCGCCGGCTGGGGAAAAAACCATCGTTTCGAATGTTTCGTTTTCGCTCAAGGCCGGCATGGGACTGGCCCTGCTTGGCGCGAGCGCGTCGGGCAAGACCTCGCTCTCGAAGGCGCTGGTCGGAATCTGGCCGGCCCAGCAAGGCGTCGTGCGACTCGATGGGGCCGCGCTCGATCAATGGCGAAACGAAGATCTCGGCCGCTATGTCGGCTACCTGCCTCAGGAGGTCGGTCTGTTCGACGGCACCGTTGCCGAAAACATTTGCCGTTTCGATGAGCAGGCAACATCCGATGCCATCCTGAAGGCCGCGCAGATCGCGGGCGTGCATGAGATCATTCTGCGTCTGCCGGATGGCTACGCGACGCGAATCGGAGAAGGCGGCATGGCGTTGTCCGCGGGGCAGCGGCAGAGAGTTGGGCTGGCGCGGGCAATCTTCGGCGATCCGTTCCTCGTCGTGCTCGATGAACCCAATGCCAATCTGGATGCCGAGGGAGAAGCTGCCCTGACCCGTGCCATTCAAATCCTGCGTTACAACAAATGCATCGTCATCGTCATATCGCATCGGCCGAGCGCTCTCGCCGCATTGAATATGGCGATGATCCTCTACGAAGGTAAGGCAATTGCGTTCGGCCCAAGCGAGGAGATATTCGCACGCGTGCGCACGGCGCAGGGACTGCCGCCCGCACAGGTAAGACAACCCGTGGTCGCACCCAACGCGAAAACGGTTCGACGGGCTCCGCTTGCCGAGAGCGTTCCGTCATGAGGCCCGACGGTTCAGTGATGAGACCTGGAGAACGCGCGCAACATGACGACGCGTCCGCACAACGCCCTGCCGGCGAGCCGCACCGCGACGGCCTCGGGCCGCAAGGCGCCGCGCTGATTCTTGAATTGCAGCGTCTGCGGCAGGCGTTCGACCCCGAAACCCCGGATGACGTGCCCACACCGCAGGCGCGCCGTCCGGCTCGCGACGGTTCACGTCCGCCCTCGCCCGGGCGTCAGCGGACACGTCCGCCGAAGCGAAAGAAAAGCAAGATGGAGCGGGCCATCGCGGTCTGTCTCGAGCAACTGGGATTCAGCGCGGCCCCTTCGGCCGGGCGCATCAATTCCGCTCCCGCGCCTAAACGTATCAGTTCCACTCCCGCGGCTGGACGCATCAATACCGCTTCCCAGGCCGGGCGCAGCAATAGCGCTCCCCAGGCCGGGCGCACCAATACCGCTTCCCAGGCCGGGCGCACCAATACCGCTTCCCAGGCCGGGCGCAGCAATAGCGCTCCCCCGTCCGGGCGCAGAGGCGAACGTCCGGTCGAACCGAATCTCAAGCCGCCACCGCGCCGTCGCAGTTTCGTCACGCTCGACAACGCCATCCCGATGGATCTGTTGAAGCCCGCACCCGACCTTCGCGGATTGGACAACAAACGGGCGTCGACGCCGATCAATCAGCCCCGATTGGCGATCCCGCAGTCAGCGCCGATGGATAAGCCTCAGCCGATGGATAAGCCTCAATTGGCTCTTCCGCGTCCGGCCGGCAATGTCGAATCCAAAACGACTGAACCCAAAACGACTCTTGGGCAGTTGATCGAGAAAGGCCGCGTTGGCGTTAGCACAGGCGTCGCCTTCCTGGTCAACCGCGACGGCCTGGCCCACAACGATAACGCGCCGGGTGATACCCTGATACTGCGGACCGGACGCTCGTTCGAGCGTGAGTTGAGGGTCGGCCTTCGGGTGCTGCTTGCCGGCCTCGTTCTGGGCGGTGGCTGGATGACGCTGATGCCGCTGGCGGGTGCGGTCGTGGTTCCCGGCAATCTGGTGGTTCAATCCAACGTCAAGACCATCCAGCATCCGACCGGCGGGGTTGTGGCGGAGATTCCGGTCCATAATGGCATGCGTGTCGCCGTCGGCGATTTGCTGCTGCGGCTCGACCCGACCC
>JGI12053J15887_10001774_pt1 | contig 10234 bp, 7 predicted proteins | sample MedBloCAOM1_O3_FD_15887 | JGI IMG/M metagenome (IMG submission 15887) | reverse complement strand
TACTCGTTCCCGCAGTCTTGTTTTTGATGTTTGCCGCGCTTGCCATTGGTCGTGCGCGCAAATTCCGAAAGATTCTGGATTTGCGTACTGCGCAAGACAATCGGAAGTACGACTTCATCGCCGAAGTTTTAGCCGGGATACATACGGTCAAGGGTATGGCGATGGAGCCGCAGATGCAGCGACGCTTCGAGCGATTGCAGCAGGCGGTTGCCGAAACAACAATGGCATCCATACTAACCGGCCAGGCCAACCAAACCTCGGCAATGCTTTATGGCAATATCTCGCAACTCATTGTGGTCGCGATAGGAGGTTCTCAAGTAATAAATGATCATCTGACAATGGGCGCTTTGGCTTGTTGCACCATGTTGTCAGGTCAAATTCTCCAGCCTCTTTTGCGCGCAATCTCGCTCTGGACGGAGAGGGAAAACGTAGACCACCGCCGTGCCGAAGTTCGGTTGCTGCTTGATTTACCTTCCGTCGAGCCCGCTCCTGCTCCTGTGGGTCTTACAAGCGTCGTCGGTGACATTCAGTTTGAGAAAGTCACATTCAGGTATGACACTGCTGCCGATCCCGCCTTGGAGGTTGTCGATCTTTCGATCAAGGTGGGAACGATCACGGGTGTCAAAGGTAAAGGTGGTTCAGGTCGAACCACACTGTTGAAGCTCATTCAAGGAGAGATCGAACCGACCTCGGGCCGCATCACCATTGGCGGTGTCTCAACGATGGAGCCGAACTTCCAAGCCATACGGCCCTGTATCGCCTATGTGGGAGCCGCGCCGGTGATGTTTTCCGGCACGATCATGGAGAATCTCACGGTATTCAGCCCGGAAAAGCGCGATTTCGCGCGAAAGATGTCGCAACTGCTCGGCCTGGAAACTACGATTAATCTACTACCGGACGGATACGAAACGGAGCTCGGCCGAGGAATTGGCGACGACCTGCCGATGTCTATCGCCCAACAGGTGAACATCGTTCGTGCTTTGACGAATAGGCCACGTGTGCTCGCTTTGGATGAGGCCAATATGGTCCTCGACGCGGTCGCGGAGCCCGCGTTGATACGTGCGCTCGAAACGCTGCGCGGTCGTCTGACTGTAATCGTCGTAACACACCGTCCATCCCTGCTGGCCCTTTGCGATCGTTTGATTCTTGTTGAAGACGGACATGCTACTTGGTCTGTTCCTGCGCCAAGCACGTTCGAGAGAGCGGCGTCATGACCATACACAGCAGCGTCAGCCCCGCTCTCGACGGCATCCCGGATGCAGGCCCGGTGAAATTGGACAACCCCGTTCACGCGAGCCTCGCCCGGATTGCCGAAGAATTTGCCGGCCCTTCGGATGCCCAACTATCTTCTGGGGAAACTTCGCTCGTCACGGACATTAATGACATCGTCCGACCTCAGACGCCCGCGGAAGCTTGCCTTGCCCCCACGCTGGCGTTGTTTGGGTGGGCGGGGGAAGGCCGCCGAATTCGCGAAGCTCTGCCGCATTTTGATCGAGTTGAAAGTATTGAGGCCTTACGTCTTGTTCTCACGCTTTTGGGTTACGGAACGTCACAGCGATCGGTCAGGCAGTCGGAGATAGCCAATGAGGCTATGCCCTGTTTGTTTTCTTGCGACGGCTCTGACGCCATACTTATCGTCGAACGGCATGCAGATGGCACGCTGCTGGTATTCGACGGAAGCTCTGCATCCTGGAAACAGCTGGTCCCGACAAGCCAGCTTGGTTCTGTATTCATCGTCTGGAATCACACTGGCAAAGAAGAGCTCCTCGATGAAGGAAAGTCCTGGCTGTTTTCTGCCGTAAAGCGATTTAAACCAGCGATTGCTGCCATGCTGGCCTTCAGTTTTCTAGGAAATCTCGCCGCGCTCACGCTGCCGATTTTTGTCATTTTCGTCTATGACCTGGGAATTGGCACGAGATCCACGAATACAGTGATTATGCTCGCCGTAGGTGCCGGAATTGTAATTGCCACGAACCTGGCATTGCGAAGCATTCGGGCGCGTACGATGGCCTATTTTGGCGCAAGAATTGATTCGTTGATCAGCATGAAGTCATTCGAAGTCATTCTCAACATGCCGGTCTCAATGATAGAATCGGCTCCCATTGGCGCTCAGGTTTCGCGCCTCAAACAATACGAAAGCATGCGCGACTTCTTTACAGGAACGTTGGCGTCGTCAATCGTCGACATTCCTTTCATTTTTATCTTCATCGTAGCAATCGCGGTTTGGGGCGGCCATCTCGTCTGGGTGCCTATCTCGCTGATCGCGGTTTATGCCGCGCTCGCCGCCGTCACGATTCCGATGACGCGCAGCTACGTGCGCGAAATCAGTTCTGCGAAGCAGCGCCGACATCTCTTACTGCAAGAACTTTTCAGTAAACGCCGCGTAATCCGGGCGCTCAGCGCCGAGGAAATCTGGATCGCACGCCATCGATACCTCTCAGGCCTGATCTCTCGCCTGAGCAATCGCGCGCGCAGATTTAACAATATTCAGCAGTATTTAGGCGAGATGCTGGTCAGTGTAGCCGGCATCGCAACGCTTGGTCTTGGCGCACTCCATGTTAGCAATGGTTCGATGACATCAGGTGCGCTGATTGGAACCATGGCATTGATATGGCGAGTGCTTGCGCCTGTGCAATCGACCTATCTTTCGCTGCCTCGAATAGAGCAGGCGATGCAGACGTTCAAACAGATCGACCGGCTGGTGAAGATACGTAGCGAAAGACATGCTCATGCCCAACGATCATTCTTTCGCCATTTCAAGGGGAAGATTTCGACGCAGCGTCTGGCGTTTCGCCATGCGCAACGACCGGAAGCGGTCTTGCGCAATATTCAGCTTCAAATCAAGCCCGGCGAAATGATTGCGATTACAGGTTCCAGCGGTGTGGGCAAGACAACGCTTCTAAGGGTGATGGCAGGGCTATATCCTCCCACCTTCGGGTCTGTGCTGGTGGACGATATGGATTTGCGCCAAATTGATCCAGCCGAATGGCGATCGCAGATAGCATTCCTGCCCGAGACTGCAAGTTTCTTTTACGGTAGCCTAGCCCAAAATATTCGCCTTTCCCGGCCGGATGCAAGTGACGCGGATGTAATGCGAGCCTTGACGGAGATGGGGCTCGACAGCGAAGAGCGGCTGACGGCTGGGGGGCTCGACAAACGACTTACAGCAGCAGATTTCGAGAGTTTTCCAGACGCGTTGAAACAGCGAATGGCCCTCGCGCGTTGCTTCATCAAAGATGCCCCCATTTTCATGTTGGATAATCCCGCGGCGTCCCTCGACACTTCTTCAGAACGACATCTGCTCAGAAAGTTTGCGGCGCTTAAGGGCCGTGCAACCGTTTTATTTACGACGTTTCGCCCAAGTCATATGCGCGTGGCCGATAGGGTCATCGTGCTAAGGGATGGACAGATCGCTTTGGACGGGCCGCCGGAGAAAGTGTTGGAGCGGATTTATGCCGCTGCCTGATTGATCTGCCAGCACTGAGAATAAGTCTTCTTTATTCAGAGGTTCACGATGCCGATTTGCGCTCCGCCGGAGGTCCTAGATACCTTGTCGTCACCACCTGCCAGGCGAGTGGAAATCGCGCGACGGCTTACACGACCGCTCGTGCTGGAGGACGGCCGGCCACCTCGTTTACTGGTCGCGACACTGCTGACCGCGTCCGGTTTCGTCATCGCCGCAATCGTTTGGGGTGCCTTGACGCAGGTTCGCGAGGTTACCGTCGCACAGGGCCAGATAGTTCCGCGCGGCCAGGTTCAGAATGTTCAACATCTTGAAGGTGGCATCGTCGCCGAAATCTTTGTTCACGAGGGCATGACTGTAGCCGCCCAACAACCCCTGATCAGGCTGCGGCCGGAAGCGGCAATCAGTGACCGGGACCAGTATGAGGCACGCCGTGCGAATCTGAAACTTCAACTTATCCGGATTGAGGCGCAAAGCCGTGACGAGATACCGGACTTCGGCAGTTTGAAGGAGGACTTTGCTGACTTGGCCGCGCAACAGGAAAAATTGTACGTTAGCTCCGTCATTCAACGACGCCACGAGCGCGCGACCCTCGAAGCCAAGGCCGCTCAGAAGCGCAGCGAAATCGCAACGCTGAATTCTGGTCTGGAATCCGCGCGAGCGCAAGTTGAAGTTCAGCAGGAGTTAGTTGCGCTACAAGACGGCCTTCAACGAGCCGGCCTTGGTGCTCGTAAGAGCTGGCTCGAAGCAAAATATGTCTTGCAACATGCCGAGGGTGAAATCCCGAATTTTCAAGGTAAGCTCGTTTCGGCGAGGGATGCTGTCATAGAAGCTGAAAGTAGCCTGGCGGAAGCCGATGCTAAGGCTATACAGAAGCTAAGCGAGGAGCGTGTCAAGGCGGCCTCAGATTTGGCGGAGACCGAACAGCAATTGATCAAACTTGCCGATCGCTTTGAACGACTCTTGGTGCGCGCTCCCTCAGATGGAATTGTTCAGGAACTAACCCCGAAATCCGTCGGGGAGGTCGTCAAGGCTGGCGATCCGGTGGCTCGGATAGTTCCCACCGCCCATGAATTGGTAGCCGAGGTACGAATCGATCCGAAGGACTCCGGTCACATTCATTCGGATGCAGACGCGGAGATTCGGCTCCTGACCTTCGACAGCGCGATATTTGGCTCAGTTCGCGGCAAGGTGGAATTCGTGTCGGCGACTACCTTCAACCCGCCGCCGGGACAGGCCGCGCCTGGTCCGAATAGTAGCGAGCCTTATTACAAAGCCACTGTTCGTCTGCTGCAGGACCATGTGAGTTCTGGCGCAACCAATTATCCGATTGCACCTGGAATGGTCCTGCAAGCCCACATCCAAACCGGTTCAAAATCTATTATTCGGTACATGTTCAAACCCGTATTCAACTCGTTGGACGTTGCCTTCACCGAGCGGTAGGTAGGGCAGGGTGGGCTTGACCAGATTCGATGACTAGAGCTCGATTTGCTCGGCGATTTGTAGAGCGTCGTCTACCTCGACCCCAAGGCAACGGACTGTGCTCTCCAGTTTTCGATCGAGAGGATCAAGCTGCGTCGCTGCGTCATTGAGCTTTCCGTCCAAACACGATCGAGCGGGGCCGCTGCCTTCGCGCAGCAGCAAGCCCTAATCGCGCGGTACGCATGGCCGGCAGGAGCGGCGTTGGTCAAAACCGCGCGACTATCTTGACGATAGAATTTCGAATGGGCGCCGCAACGAAACTCGCTCGTTAAGCTTGATGCCTGCCGCTGCGGGTTAATTCTGGAACCGCCAAACAAAAAGACCGCCCGAAGGCGGTCACTGGCAATTGGAAAATTGAAAAGGCCGCAGGACATTTTCCGCCGCCAAAAACTGCCCCGCGGCCTCCGGGTGAAAATTGAGTGTATGCACTCACCAGCCCCGGTTGTTAGAAGCTAATCGAAGCGGCAGAAACCCGTGAGTCAAAACGACTGTTCCATCTGAAGAACCAAGAGACTGTGATGAAGCGGTCACACTCTCTAATTGCATCTAACTTCCCTTCGGCTTCAGCCAAGAAGTCTTCGAGATCGGTATCTGAAATACGTTGAAGGTCAGGATATAAACGACTTCACGGAGTTAAAAGCGCCGACGAGTGACGACCATGCCTCTGGTACGGTTTCGAATTCGCGCTGATGCAATTTATCGGCACGATCCATAGAGGCGTTGATCTGAAATTTAAGATGTTCGATTTCATCGTTGCTGAGTGTGCTTGAACGCCTCGAAGCGCTCGCTGAATTTCGATGCAATCCAGCGAACCATCGCATTGCGCCGAACAAGGCGACGAAAATCACGCCCGCGCTAAGAGCGGTGAACCCTAATGCCGCAGGATACGGTTCGATTGCGCGATAGAGGTCAAGCATTCTCCGATCCCACTCTCTCACGCCCCGGTTGAGTCAATGTCTCCCACCCGAAAGATAGTGGATTGAAGTCCGGAATACGCACCGATTTGGCTTTCTTAGGCCATCGAAGCGGCCCGGAAGCGCCCCAATAAGTTCTAAAAGGCGACCGTCAATGAAAAGACCAGCGGCAAGAACAAAGCACGCGTGTCAGTAAAATGAACCGTCACGATCCCAAATCGATGTCCGCCGAGTTGCCTTGGTCCGTTGACGAGTTTGTCGCCTTCAATCGAGTGCAGGCCGCAACTCACATTGTTGAGTTTTGGGCGCAGGAGCAAAGGCTCAAGCAGCTGAATGATTACTGTGACAGAGCTGTTGCCGAAATTCGTGCTTCGCTAGATCGGACCCAAGACGATCAGGCCCGCTATTGCGATCTCTCGCCAATACCGATCGACTACCAGGAGGAGGGCTTCTACCGCGGCCTGCCACTCCTCGAGATCCTGCTCGGTTTTCGGCAGGCTGGTGATGTAGTCGCCGGCATCGCGCAGAGTCACGATCTCGCGCCCACCCGGCAGCAGGATAGGATTATCGAAAGGGGGAGCCCAGACGGCAACAGGCTTCAAACGTGCGATCAGCTATCCGCGTTCAGGGATGTGCTGAACGTTCAATTCGCATTCTTTTCCGCCGCATCGGCTGCCGCGATCTCCGGGCAGATTGTTGTGCTCTCTTGAGCCGCTGACGAAGTTCATTCAAGTCGGAAATTTGAATAAGGAGATTGGTCGTATTATCGGTGAAAATAGAAAGGTTCTCCTGAAAAGAGCGCATTTTACACACCCCACTTACGCTGACACTCATGGCAGCGGCACCCGCGCCCTAGCATGGGTCATCGCAGTCAGCCTAAGGTTCAACTGTACCTTAGGAAACCCGGCATTAATGCTGGGGCCTTGCCGATCGCGATCTCTCTCGAAGAGCGGCAGACCGCGCCTTAGGTTTGGGTGCATCCGGACGAGGAGCGTTCAACGGCGCTGCAGCATGAAGGTGGCGCCTTCAGTTCTGTCTCGAATTGCCGCAACAAAGGCTGTTTTGGAACAAAAGTTCCATTTGCCAATTGAATGCGTTGTTCAAGGGCTGGGAAACCCAAGGTGACGTGATGACGACCTTACAAGCAGTGTGTTTGGGAGCGATGCTCGCGTGGACACCCTCGCTCGTTGTGTTGGCATTGCTGCTTCGCGAGGCTCCACTAGCATAACCGGGAGACCCCCCGGCTTTGCCGGGGAGGCAGTAGAAGTTTGACATTTACGGCAGTCGCCCATCGATGAACTCCCATCCCATGAGCCACCACGCACACGAAAGGGAGTGCCTCGACAGGCGACCATGAAACCTTAAAACCTCGCCAAGTGGGGACGCAAAATATCAAGAGGTATTTGTTCTCCAACAGTCGCCGAAAAAATTGGATAGCGAGTTGGAATCTCAAGGAAGTGTTTCCTGCGTGGGCCACATAGATGGAGCTTCGGATCTAGACCGGCCGCTTTGAGCGGCCCAATTCCTAAAGCCCCCGGCTCTGCCGGGGGATACTTACCATGAGCTTGAGCGCGACCCATCCTAAAGCATAGAGCCATCCCAACGTTGCCAACACGATAGCAATGACCAGAACCGCCAGAAATAATCTATGCTTCATTTCATCACGCGCGATCGCCGCTCATGAGCGACAAGGCCGATTTTTTTATCGCGCAGGTGCGTCGCGGGCCTTGGCCTCAGCCGTTCTAAACCGCTCTCGCAGGTCCTGTTGCTCGCGATATTCTTTTTCAAGCGGGCAGAGTTACTCGGTCGGTGCGCGTTGGTTGGTTCGATAGTTACTGCTGCCGTAAGATGAATATCTAATCATGAGATCGATATCCTGCTTCAAACAAGACCGTCCGGCCGGAAAATGTTTTGATCGACGGGCTTTGCGACGTTGGGTCTGGGAAAGATCCGGTGCGAGACGCTATCTATTCCGTCGGTGCTCGCAACGAGAGTCGAGTGTTAAGCTTGATGTCCGCGCTGCCGGTTAATGCTGGCACCCCGGCGTCCCCAATGCGTATGCTTTCGCGGCGCAGCGAACACTCGCTCAATGTGCCAATTGAGCGCTCGCAGCACGCCGATGCGCGCCAGGCGCCAGGGATATCAAGGGCGGAGCCCTTGGCTAGTTAGATAGGGACAAGTGCGATGCGTTCTGTTCTCGCCTTAGGCCTGTTAGTCACTCTGTCCGCTTCTGCGGATGCCGCCGCGGCGCATCGCTCCAAACCGCCGACGGTACACTTACGCACGCCCCAAAATGTCATCGTTCGTCCCAGCCAAGGTGTGACGGCGGCGGCGCGCTTTGCCGTCCCCGGTTGGACCGACGAAGAGACCCGGCGTTGGTTGGATAACGCTAACCCCTGCACCCGCTGCGGCGGATAGCCCCCGCGCGGCGACGCCCGCAGATGCGTCTTTGTGCACGGAATTAGTCAATGCGAGACCTGGCATCGTTTCGCGGGCGGGAGAAAGTCCGTTCCGAATTTTCATCCACTCCGACCGAGCAGTAAAGTTACTGTCGAACAACTCATTGCCTTCAAACCAACGAACCTTTTGGAGGGAAAGTATCTACCTCATTGCGGCAGGCACGGAGCACAGTATCTCATTGTGCACCGGTCAAAAGGTCTTGTAATGTTCTGGAAGGAACGCTGGCGGAAAGAACGGATGCCAGCAGGTTGCCTGCCGTGCGATTTCAGCGGAATTAGATGGCTTGCTGTGGGGCGCGAGCCGCGTCGTAGACGGCGGCGTTCAATGGTGCTCGTTTGAACGAGGTTGCGATGCGCATGCTTCGTCGGATAATCTTGGTGGTCACGACGATCCTGGCGGTCGCCCCGGCCACGGCTCAACGCTACGATCCCCGGTATCCGGTTTGCTTCCAGAGGTGGGGGGAGGGCGGCTTCACCGCCATCGACTGCAGCTATACATCATTGGATCAGTGCAGGATGACGGCGTCGGGACGCTCAGCTATGTGCTACGCCAACCCATATTGGCCGCGAGCACATCAGGCATCGCCGGGCGGCGTCCATCGGCGACAAGGCCGCGTCTACTAGGACACGGATGTTGCGAAACTCGCCAAGCGACTGGCCAATGAGGGCCGTCGCTTGCCGTTCTGCAACGAGGCCGGCGCCTGCGTTATGGCTTTTTTCCGACAACTCATCGATCTCGGCCACGGCAGCACGGTGGCGGCGCCGGTGAACGGATCAAGACGGACTGAAGGGACTCGAAATAACTCGCGCGGCAGCATCGCTTTGGCGATCTCGCGTTTCGCTTCAGGCGAAAATCGAGCGTTAAAGTTGCGCGTCGTTCAAAGTAGCGAATATCGACAAATTCGCGATAAGGACATCTCGCGGGAAACCGGCGTGGTTTTTATTGGAAATTGTGAAGTTTCGCAGTTCAGGACGTGCGACCGAGTTTCAAGGTGCCTAGCGACAATTGGGGCGTGATGGGGCGCAGATGTTCGCAGCCGCTATGCGCTGGCATCTGAGAGAGTCGAGCATCTGGATTTAGCCACCTCGCCGCATCGGGTTTGGAATACTCTGCGAAAATCGAAGGAAAAGTCAAATGAAACTGTTTGATCTCACCGGCCGCGCCGCAATTGTCACAGGTGGCAACGGCGGAATAGGGTTGGGCATGCCGACCAGCCTGCGGGACGCTGGCGCATCGGTTGTTATAGCCGGACGCAACAAGGAAAAAAGCGCAAAAGCCGCGGCGTCGCTTGGCGAGCGCGCCCGCGCCATCGAAGTCGATGTCGCCAATGAAGCCTCGGTTCGTAGCCTGGTGGATCAGACAGTGCACGCATTCGGTTGCGTGGACATCCTGATCAACAATGCCAGTATCGCCATCCGCAAGCAGCTGGAAACTTATAGCCTCAATGAATGGCGGGAGGTCCTCGACATAAACCTGACTAGCGCCTTTCTGTGCTCGCAAGCCGTGTATCCACACATGATCAAGGCCGGGGCGGAAAGATTATTAGCGTGGGCTCGAGGCTATCGATCTTCGGAATGCCTCTCGCGGTGCCTTATGGCGCCAGTAAGGGCGGCATAGTGCAGAGGGGGCGATCTTTTGCCGCTGCTTGGGGAAAGGACAATATACAAGTCAACGCGATCCTACCCGGATGGATCGACACGGATCTAACCGCGACTGCCCGCACGCAGATAGAATGAACGTGTCATGGCCCGGACACCAGCGAAACGTTGGGGCTTGCCGGATGATTTTGCGGGGTCACAATTTTTCTGGCGAGCACCGCTTCCGATTTCGTCACGGGCACTGCAATTCCCATAGATGGCGGTTACTCAATAGCAGGGTAACCGTTAGCAATGACGTTAGAAGATCTCTAGACCCG
>JGI12053J15887_10001773_pt1 | contig 10235 bp, 8 predicted proteins | sample MedBloCAOM1_O3_FD_15887 | JGI IMG/M metagenome (IMG submission 15887) | reverse complement strand
AGCTGGGAGAGCGCGTCGTTCGCAATGACGAGGTCGGCGGTTCGATCCCGCCTGGCTCCACCACGCTTCGCCTTCGGCTACGCGTGGCGCAGCCACGCAAGACCGAAGGCGAAGCGTGCCCGGCATAGCCCGAAGGGCGACGACGGGCTCTGGCAACTCACCTGGTGCTACTTCCCCGTAAACCGCGGCGACCGCTTTTCCATGAAACTCGCCACGCCTTCGCGAAAATCGCTGCCGCGCAGCGCCACCACCATCTCCCGGTTGGCGTCGATGGTCGCTTCGGCCAAGGTCTGGAATGGCACATCGTAAAGCTGCCGCTTGATGACGGCGATCGCGCTCGGTGAGACGAAGTCGGCCAGATCGCGCGCATACGCATAGGTCTGCTCGCGCAGCTGATCGGGCGGGTACAGACGGTTGACGAGCCCGATGCGCAGCGCCTCGTCGCTTTGCACCCGGCGCGCGGACATCAAGAGATCGAGTGCGTTGGCGTGACCGACGATGCGCGGCAGCATCCAGCTGATGCCATGCTCGGCGATCAGTCCGCGGCGCGAGAACGCGGTGGTGAACACGGTGTTGTCGGCGGCGAAACGAAGATCGCAATACAGCGCGTGCACGAGCCCAATGCCAGCGGTGGCGCCGTTCAGCATGCCGATGACCGGTTTGGGTATCGACGGATAGTAAGCGTAGCGCGTCTGCCAGTCCGGCCTGCGGCTCATATCGAACGGCGGCACGCTTTCGGCGCGCTTGATATCGTCGGGATCGAGCCCCTTCAGGTTTTCCATGTCCGCACCGGCACAGAACGCGCGCCCCGAACCGGTGAGCACGATGACGCGCACATCGGCGTCCGCGGCCGCGGCTTCCATGGCGTGGCGCACGTCGCGCTCCATGATCGGCGTCCAGGCATTCATGCGGTCGGGCCGGTGAAGCGTGATGGTCGCGATCTTCTCGCTCACTTCATAGAGAATATGCTGATAGGTCACCGCGATCTCCCTGTGTTCGTCATCGTCTTTGCGACAACGTGTTATTGTTGATGGATGCTTTCAGACGCCGCTTTTCGCGCGCGGATCTTTTGGCCGCGCTAGATAGTCCAGTGTTCCCGGCCGCTCTTCAAGCCAGCCGGTCCAGCGTTTGAATACTTTGGTCATGCGATCCGGCTCGACGCCGAGCTGCGCCATGGCGACGCCGCCGTTAATAGGTCGCGTCCTCAGTGAAATCCCTGGCGAAGCGCGCGCCGTCTCCAGATCCCGCTGACAGTGTAGAAGCGCTCAACAGGCTTGCGAATTCATCGCTGGTCGGTCGCCTCCCGCTTTGGTTGCTGATCGTCGCGTGCTTGTTTGAGGGCGACAATATCACATTTGCAGACTTGAAAAGTTGTAGGATGGGTTGAGCGCAGCGAACCCATCAACGGCTTCGATCAAAGTGATGGGTATCGCTGCGCTCAACCCATCTACCCCTCTACTGGATTTGGAAAGGTGTTCAGGAACGGCGCTATTCCGCGGCTTCCGACATGGCCTGCGGCACGCGCGCCAGCCAGCCATCGAGAAATGCCTTCAGCCAGGCGCGCTCGGTCACGTCATGGACCGCGCGATCGGCGAAGTGGTGATGGCGCGCCCGCGCGCCCGGCAATTCGAGCCGGGCATGGCCGCGCGTGGTCCAGCGATGCATCATCGCGTAAGTCACATCGGGATGAAACTGGAAGCCGAACGACTGCTCGAAGCGAAACGCCTCAACCGGGAAATCGCTGCCCTCGGCCAGCAATTCGGCGCCGGCGGGAAGTTCAAATCCCTCGCGGTGCCAATGGTAGACATGATCCGGCCAATCCGGGCAGATCTTGAGCCCGGCGGCGGTGGGGCGGATCGGATAGTATCCGATCTGCGCACGGCCATGCGGATGAGGCGCCACCCGCGCGCCGAGCTGCACGGCGAGCATTTGCGCGCCCAGGCATATCCCCAGGAACGGCCGTTGCTCCCCGAGCGGCACGGCGATCCAGTCGATCTCCTGACGAACGAAATCGTCGGGGTCGTTCGCGCTCATCGGGCCGCCGAAGATGACCGCGCCGGCGTGGCCGCCCAGCGTTTCCGGGAGCGGGTCGCCAAACCGCGGACGCCTGATATCCAAGCCGTGCCCGAGCGCCCGCAACGCAGTACCGACCCGGCCCGGCGACGAGGTTTCCTGGTGCAGGACGATCAGCACCGGCAACAAAGGCGCCGCCGTCGAAGGCGCCGTGGACACGCGGCCGGGAAAGTGCAGCAGGGTCTCGGGGGTGATTTTGCTCGACTGAAACGGCATCGATTTTTCTTGCTGGCGGCTATCAAGCCGGAATCATACCTAAGTGATCGTTAATTTGGTGTGAGTTCACATCAAATGGCATGAACTTGCAGGCTGCAAAGCAAATCGCGGGCCAAAACAGGCCGCCGATGCGCTTTATAAGCGCCACTTCATCAGCGCCGGTGTAGCTGAAGACGCCCGACCGCCGCCAGGATAAACCCGCGCGGAAACAGCCGGAGCAGAAACGGCACCATCTTGATGCCGAAGCCGGGCAGTACCGTCCGCTTGTTGGCCATCAGCCCGCGATACCCGGCCAGCGCGACATCCGAAGCGCAGACATTCAGGACCGTCGAATCGAATCCGGGTTCAAACCCCGCGCGCGTCTGAAATTCCGACGGCACCGGGCCGGGACAAAGCGTCGTCACGCGCACGCCGCGCGGCGCGAGCTCCTGGCGCAACGCTTCGGAGAACGACAGCACATAGGCCTTGGAGGCATAATACACCGCCATTCCGGGCCCTGGCAGAAAGCCGGCGATCGAGCCTACATTGAGGATGCCGCCGCGATTCCGGAGCAGGCTGTCGGCAAACCGCAGCGACAAATCGGTCATCGTGCGAATGTTGACCGCGATGATGCCGAGCTGTCCGGCACGGTCCAGTTCAATCGCCTCGCCGAACAAACCGAAGCCTGCATTGTTGACGACGAACTCGACCTCCACCCCCTCAGCGGCCAGGGCCGCGGCAATTTTGTCGCCGGCATTGGGTTGTTCGAGATCGCAGGGGATTACGATCGGCGCGGCGCCGCCGCTGGCGACGATTTCATTCGCCAAGGTCGACAGACGATCCGCCCGTCGCGCCACCAGCACGACACGATGGCCGTTCGATGCGAAGACGCGCGCCAGTTCGGTGCCTATTCCCGCCGAGGCACCGGTAATCAGCGTCACACGCTCGGTCACGATTCAGCGCTCTTAAATGAAATTGCGGGATATGCCGCCAACCCTCACGACGAGAGCATACGGCTTAGGCGGGATGCAAGCCATCTGCAAGCATATCGGTGACGTCGGACGCACAGTGCTGCAGCGGCGAATGGCAATATTTTCAGGGCTTATCGCGGGTCGAGAGCGGCCATCGCGGGGCACATTAAAATTTCGTCATGTCCGGTACCGCACGGTTGACGGATCGGAGCGCCGCCACCGTGCCGTGTCACACTGCCGGGTCGGCAATATCTGAATTGTCGGTAACCGGCGTGGCTTGCGTGGCGGCAACACGATGCTTGAGATCGATCCGGTCGCGCGAAGACACGCCCAAGAGATCGGCGGCGCGCCAGACCACGTTATCCTCGAACTCGCTGACCTGGCCGTCGGCATAGACCAGCTCCCACATCATTTCGACGATGCGAAGCCTGCCCTCCTCATTCACCGAGCGCATGATGACGCTGGTGAAATGATAGAGATCGACCGCCTCACCCTCGACCAGCATCGCAGACGCGATTAACTGATCTGCCGTGCCGGGATCGAGCCCGAAACGGCTCTCGAGCAGACTGTGAAGTTTGCGTTTTTCAATTTCGGACGGCTCGCCGTTGAGCGAGATCACGTGAACCAGCAAGGCCGTTGCCGCCAGACGATATCCGGTATCGTCAAAGGCCCGATCCTGGTGCGCCGTGAGAGACACAATGTCGGCGATGAATTGGCGTAGTCCGTCGAGCATCGATCTATCTACCGAATATGGGGAAGTTCAGCTGACCGCCGCATCGGCGGCTTTGGTGTGGCCAGTATATGGGCCCGAAGCTCAGCCCGCGCAATCCACGCCGGTTCCGGCCCGTATTACGTTTCGGCAATCTCAGGGAATCTCATAAACCACGATCTTGTCGGCGATGCCGCGCAGCGCCGCCTGCTTTTGAATGGGCGTAATCGCCGCCTTGTCCAGGATGGCGGCTACCGCGGGCGCGTCGATCACCGGCCCCGTGATGTGGATCGCGTGCGAGGTCGACAGGCCCTGGACCCTTGCCGCGATGTTGACGGTCTGGCCGAAATAATCCTGCCGCTCGTTGAGCATGACCGCGAGGCACGGACCTTCATGGATGCCGATCTTGACCACGAGGTCCTTGGTTCCGCGTTCGGCATTGAGCGCCTCCATGGCGGCGCGCATCCGCAAACCTGCGGCCAGTGCATGTTCCGGCTTCACGAATGTCGCCATCACGGCATCGCCGATCGTCTTCACGACAGCGCCCTTCTCGGACGCAATGATTTCCAGCAAGGCATGGAAATGCGCGCGGACCAGATCGAACGCGACGAGATCACCGACCCGCTCGTATAGCGCAGTAGAACCCTTGAGGTCAGTGAACAAAAACGTCAGCGAGGTAATCTTGAGACGCTGATCGATGTTGAGATTGTCGGCCTTGTAGACGTCGCGAAAAGTCTGGTTGGTCAGCATCCGCTTGGCGGTGAGGAACGGCTTGCGCTTGCCGATCAGATGATGAAGCGCCTCGGCGGCGATAAAGACCGACGGCAGCACGCGGACATCGGTTTGATTGTCGAGCGACAGCCGCAGCGGTCCCGGACGCAACGTCATGGTTCCGACCGGCGCCTGAATCTTGTTGTAGATCAGCGATAGTTGCTGACGTTCCTTGGTCGGCTCACCCTGGACATCGATGAACTGCGCGGCATGCGTTACCGGCTCGAACACGATGATGAATTCCGCCGGCAATTGCAGCGACAACACCGCCTTCTCATGCGGCGGCAATTCAAGCGCATCCAGCACCACGTCGTTGGACAGCGACGCAAACGATTCCTTGTTGAGATCGACGCCGGAGCTCCAGAAGATCTGCTTGAAATATTCCCAGATCGGCAGCGCGTTGGGATCATGCGCCGCGATCCGCCTGACCCGGGAACTCACCGTGAAGGCAACCTCGACCTGCTCGTCGACCGAGGCCTCATAACCGCAGGCGCATAATCCGCAATGATAGTCATCGTGACGCAGCGATTTCAGGGTCGAGTGGGCGTCGAGCACGCCGCCGCAGCCGGGACACAGCACGTTCCAGGTCAGATCGAACAGCCCGAGCCGCGATGCATGGAGGAAGCCGGAAATCACCCGCTCCTCGTCGAGACCTGTTCGCGCCGAAAAATCCAGGAGATTGATCCGGTTGAGCTCGTGATCCTCGCCCTGTTCGATCAGAAGCTGGATCGCCTCGGCGACCGCGGGATCGGCCGTCTGTTTCAGCACCGAAAACTGGGCCTGGGCATCGCTCATGACGCGAGTTTAAAGCAGATCATGCGTGCGTCCAAGCGATGCATTCTCACCGAGCCGTGATGCGGAACATTGGCGAGCGATCGGGCTGTGTCGTGACCACGCCGACGGGAATCACCGGCTCTTTGTCGAGCAATTCGACCCGGAACGCGCCGATCATCTTGGCCAGCGCCAATGTGGCTTCCACCAGCGCAAAATGCGCGCCGATACAGACCCGCGCCCCGACGCCGAACGGCAAATAGGCAAAACGATCGGGCGGCGGCGTACCCGGCATGAATCGAGACGGAATGAACGCGTTTGGATCGCGCCAGAGTTTCTCATGCCGATGCAACAGCCACGGCGCGATCAGGATGACATCCTTCTTCTTTACCGGCCTGCCTGCGATGGTGTCCGGGCCGGCCGCGGCGCGCGCGATCAGAAAGGCCGGCGGATAGAGCCGCATGCTCTCATCGACCACCGCGCGGGTGAATTTCAGCCGTTCGACATCGAGCGCGCCGTTCACTGTTGCGCTCTGTACCTCGGCGGCCAGTTGGTCCTGGCTCGCGGAATCGAGCGCGAGCAGAAAGAGCGCCCAAAACAGCGCGGTCGCGGTCGTCTCATGACCGGCAAGGATCATCGTGGCGACCTGATCGCCGAGTTGTTCGTCGGTGAAGGCGACTCCGGTTTCTGGATCGCGCGCGGCACCCATCAGGTCGAACAGATCGCTCGGTGGCGCGCCTTCGGGCTTGCCGGCGGCGCGGCGTTCGGCCATCAGCATGGCCACGAAACCGGTCCAACGCTTCCGGAAGCGGGCGCGGGAGAAATCCTGCGGGCTCGGCCAGCCGGCCGGCAACATGATGTCGAGAAAGTGCGGCCGCGCCAGCCGCGCGCCATACTCCATGACAAAATCGCGCAACGCCGGACCGTGGCGGCTCATCTCGAATGAGAACATCGTGCGTCCGGCAATCTCCAGCGTCATCCGCTGCATCGCCTTGCGCAGATCGACCGGCGCGCCGCTCGTCTCCTTGAGCTTCGCAATCGTCTCGTCGGTTGCCGCGACCATGTGCGGGACCAGCGTTGCGACGGCGCGCGGCGTAAAGGCCGGAGCGAGCGTCCGTCGCTGGTGCTTCCAGGCGCGGCCCTCGGCGATCAGCAGGCCTTCGCCAAGCACCGGGCGCAACACCCGGAAGCCGGCCGGCGTTCGGGTATAATTCTCGTAATTGTCGACCAGCACATGCTTGATCGCATCGGGTGTGTTGAGAATGAAACTGCTGTGCCCGAAGAGGCGGCCCTGGAGGATATCCTCTTCGTAGGCCCGCTGTCCCCAGGTGCCGAGCACGTTCTCGCGCATCATCGCCAGCCGCCCGAAGAAGGTCATGGTTTCGGACGCGCGCGGCGGGCTCGGAGGCACCAGCGGCTGACGCGTGACGGGCGTGTCCAGAACTTCGGCTATGCTCATTGTCGGCCTCGCCATCTCAGACGTAGATAGGATACGGCCGGCGCTTCGCAATCGTATCCGGTCCGAAAACCGGGCACCATGAAGGCGCCCGGACCGGGAAAACAGCTAGCAAGTCAGTTCGGCGACCGCAATTCTGTTCTCAGATGACGGCCACGCCCGCGCCACGATCCGTTCCTCGTTGAACAGCGCCACCACGGGATGCTTGGCCTCCGCCGCTGAAAGCCGCAAGGTGGCGACCGAGTCGGTCGGCACGCCAGCCTTCACATCGGTCGGCTCATTGCCGTCGAACACTACGACATCGCGGGGCAAGCCAAAATAGCCCCGCGGCCGCGACATCAGCACGACCGCGCCGGCTCCGGCATCGGCAGGCCCCAGCGGGCGCGCGGCGCGAAGATGCACGATGTCGGAGGAACGCGGAAACGGCGAGCGGTAGAAATGCGTGGTGGTCGAACCGGCGGATGTGAGCACGATCTCCAGACACCAGGATGGATCGACCTCAGCCGGCCCCCAGCGTCCATCCTCGGCGGATTGCGAGGCATGGATCGCGCCGCCGGTGCGTTCTCCGGTGTCGGGCGATACGCGATAAATCTCGACCGACGCACCCGCGACCGGACGATTGGTTTGAACGCCGCCCGGCGTTCCCGTCACGAGGCCGCTGAGTTTGACCCGGGCTTCCGGTGCAATTGCGATCCGGTCCGGTTCGCGGCCGGCGATGAATTTATAGATTTCGCGGAATGCGCGTGGCGAAAACGCCGTCTCTCGGTGGTCGACGGCGCCGAGCACGAGATTGGTTGCGCCCTTCAGCGCGGGACCTTCCGCGGTGATCCCCGTTGGTGTGCCCGGCTTGCCGACGAAGCGGCCATCTGCCTGGGCATATTTGTCGAGACCGTCGCTGCGCAATGTCAGGAACGAGGTGCCCGGCGTCACTTCGCTCTCGCCCTCGTTGAGCCCGCGCAAAAACGGGCCACGGCCGTTGAACTCGCTACCGAGACCATCGTCCCAATCAAAGACGCCGTGGTTGGGAACGCCGCACAGTACGGCGTGGCTGACATCCGCGGCCCCGCCGTCCTTGATATAACTGCGAATCGGATTGCCGCCGCGCGAATTGCCGACCAGCGCCACGCGCGAGGCCCCGGTGCGGCGTTTCAGTTCCTTGATGGCCTTGCCGAGTTCGCGGCGCGCGTCTTCGGTCGAGGACCGGTTTGGCTGCGGCACCGAATCATCGGTTCGCGCCAGCGGATCGGTGAAATTGATCGCAAACATGCGGTCGCGCGGAACCCCGTTCGATTCCATCCGCCACAGTGTGGTGATCCACAGCGCCGCGTGGTCGCCATTGCCATGCACGAACAGAACCGGCGGAATTTCCGTCTTTCCGGGATCAACTGAGCTGGTTTGCGCAGCAGCGCGGAACCCAAAGCTGTTGGCCATCACGGGAAGTATCGTGGCACCTTTCAGGATCGTCCGTCGCGATAGGCTCATTTGTGACCTCCCAGCATTTTCGGCATTTTAGCTGTGCTGTGTGACCGCTGATAGCGGCCTAACCACTGGACAGCCAAGGACTTTCGCGGGCATCACTTGAGATCGCAGGGAATTCAAAGGCTGGCCACGACCGGCTCATACGGAACGGACGATGACTGACCAGCCGAAACGCAAAACGTTTGCCGCCGACGGTGTCACCGCGCCGCTTCGGTATTCGGTATTCCGGCGTATCTGGCTTGCGAGCCTGCTCTCCAATTTCGGGCTGTTGATCCAGGGCGTCGGCGCCGCCTGGGCCATGACCCAGATGACGTCATCGGCCGACAAGGTCGCGCTGGTGCAGACCGCATTGATGCTGCCGATCATGCTGATCTCGATGCCGGCCGGCGCCATCGCCGACATGTACGACCGGCGCATCGTGGCGCTGGTCTCGTTGTCGATCGCGCTTTCGGGCGCGACCTCGCTGTCGGTGATGGCGTGGCTCGGCCTCATCACCCCGCAGACCCTGCTGGCGTTCTGCTTCGTGGTCGGCTGCGGCATGGCGCTGTTCGGCCCGGCATGGCAATCCTCGGTCAGCGAGCAGGTGCCGGCCGAAACATTGCCGTCCGCGGTCGCCCTGAACGGCATCAGCTATAATATCGCGCGGAGTTTCGGTCCCGCCATCGGCGGCATTGTCGTCGCCACCGCCGGCGCGGTCGCGGCCTTCGCCACCAATGCGGCGCTCTATATACCGCTGCTGATCGTGCTGTTTCTCTGGCGACGCAGCAGCGAGCCTTCACGCCTTCCCCGCGAGCGGCTCAACCGCGCGATCGTGTCGGGCGTGCGCTATATCGCCAATTCGCCCTCGATCCGCATCGTGCTGGCCCGCACGCTGGTGACCGGCGTAATCGGCGGTTCGGTATCGGCGCTGATGCCGCTGGTCGCGCGCGATCTGCTGCACGGCGGGGCGCAAACCTACGGCATCATGCTCGGCGCATTCGGGATGGGCGCGGTAATCGGCGCGCTGAACATTGCGGAAGTGCGCAAGCGAATGAGCGGCGAGGCCGCGGTGCGCGGCTGCGCGCTGTGCATGGGCGGCGCCATCGCGGCCGTGGCGCTGAGCCGGCAGCCGGTGCTGACCGCGGCGGCGCTGGTGGTTGCGGGTGCCGTATGGATGATGGCGGTCGCATTGTTCAATATCGGCGTGCAGCTCTCGGCGCCGCGCTGGGTCGCCGGCCGGTCGCTGGCGGCATTCCAGGCCTCGATTGCCGGCGGCATCGCGATGGGGAGCTGGGGCTGGGGACGCCTGACCGACGCCGCCGGCGTCGAAACCGCGCTGCTGGTTTCCGCGGGCCTGATGTTCGCCTCGCCGCTGCTCGGCCTCTGGCTGCGAATGCCGCCGGTCGGCGCCCGCAACGAGGCCGCGGAAGTTTTGGCCGATCCCGAGGTGCGGCTGTTGCTGACCGGGCGCAGCGGGCCGCTGGTGGTCGAGATCGAATATCGCGTCGATCAGGAAAACGCCCGCGCCTTCCACAACGTGATGCAGGAAGTGCAGCTCAGCCGCCAACGCAATGGCGCCTACGGCTGGTCGATCGCGCGCGACATCGCCGATCCCGAACTGTGGACCGAGCGCTATCACTGCCCGACCTGGCTCGATTATCTGCGCCAGCGCAATCGCTCGACGCAATCCGAGCGCGCGCTGCATCAGCGCGCGATGGATTTTCATCTCGGGCCCGATCCGGTGCGCGTCCGCCGGATGCTGGAACGGCCGTTCGGATCGGTGCGCTGGAAGGAAGACACGCCCGACCGCGCCGCCGCCGAGGTGTTGCCG